>QMCE01000791.1_pt1 | contig 16770 bp, 12 predicted proteins | sample 1821851 | NCBI WGS metagenome assembly QMCE01 (sample SAMN09453174, study PRJNA476694) | Termite gut metagenome, whole genome shotgun sequencing project. | isolation source: worker | host: Odontotermes sp. | place: South Africa:Pretoria | collected 2016-01-28
TGACCTTGGGACCCGCAAAACATGAGAACGTAGCCCGAGTAGGGCGAAGTTCGAATGTTTTTAGGACTGCGAGAGCGTGAAACGCGGAGCAGTCCGTGATATCAGAGCGATAGGAGGTCGCGTGTTTCATGCTTGCATGAAAAAACATGACCTTGGGACCCGCAAAACATGAGAACGTAGCCCGAGTAGGGCGGAGTTCGAATGTTTTTAGGACTGCGAGAGCGTGAAACGCGGAGCAGTCCGTGGTATCAGAGTGACAGGAGGTCGCGTGTTTCATGTTTGCATGAAAAAACATGACCTTGGGACCCGCAAAACATGAGAACGTAGCCCGAGTAGGGCGAAGTTCGAATGTTTTAGGACTGCGAGAGCGTGAAACGCGGAGCAGTCCGTGGTATCAGAGCGACAGGAGGTCGCGTGTTTCATGCTTGCATGAAAAAACATGACCTTGGGACCATGGTATAAAAATAAAATGAATTTATTGTTTTAATAATGGAAGAAATATGGTAATATATAAGTCAATGGATAGATGGTGGGACCAATACCTTAATATAAGGGGAGTTCGACATTGGAAGAGAAGATGACGAATGCACAGCGGATGGTATATCGAAAAAAAAGAGTAAAGCGCATGAAAAGGATTATTACCGTCTTTATCATCGTATTGTTGATATTGCCGATAATTTTTTGTATATATTTGTTGAAGAAGGTGGGCAGTCTCGAGAGTCGCATCTCAGAGATACAGGTTATGAGGCAACAGGATCATTCCGGGAAGGTGGTTGCCGCCGCCGAGATTGAGGGGGAAGTGGCAAGTGCTTCGGTGAGCGACGCCACGGGGTCGGCTCCAGTGGAGCAAACCTTGGGCGGTTCGCAAGGAAAAGACCTTGCAGCCATGGGAGAGGATGCGGCCGGAGAAGCCGTGACCGAAGAAGCCGTGACCGAAGAAGCCATGGGAGAAGGTATGGCCGAAGAGGCCGTGGGGGAGGGCGTGGCCGAAGAAGCCCCCATTAAGAATGGGGAGAGGAAGAAGGTTTATTTAACCTTTGACGACGGGCCGAGCGTATTGACGCCATTGGTGTTGGACATTTTGAGGGAGGAAGGCGTGAAGGCGACGTTTTTTGTGGTCGGCAAGGAAAACAAGACGGCCAAGGACATATATAGACGAATCGTGGACGAGGGACATACGTTGGGCATGCACTCCTATTCGCACCGATACCCTTACATTTATCATTCCGTGGGCAATTACAAGAAGGACTTAATGCGGTTAAGCGACCTGTTGTTCAAGGTTACGGGCGTCAAGCCGAAGTATTACCGGTTCCCGGGGGGGAGCAGTACGACGACGAACAGGGTTCCCATCAAGAATTGCGTGGAATTCTTGAATAAGAAGGACATCGTGTATTTTGATTGGAACGTTGTGAACGGCGACGCCAACAGTAGGGTGAATAAGGATAGGCAGATGGTCGCCAGCGTCATGGACAACGTCCATCGTTTTGAAACGCCCATCGTCTTGATGCATGACGCCATGGACAAGGGGGACACGGTTCGGACGCTTCCGACGATCATCCGGAAGCTCAAAAAAGAAGGCTATGACATGTTGCCAATAACCGAGGATACCAAACTCGTTCGGCATAAAAGGTAAGTTGTGCGAGGGCAAAGTGGGTTAAGGAAACAGGAAAGGAGATAACATGGGGTTATTCAAGGAAATTAAGGAGTTGAGTGAAGATTTGAGGCAAGCGGTTGGTGAGTTGGGTGACGACGCCTTGGGTAAGGAATCCGAGGCGGAGTTGGATTTTGACCAATATGCCGATAAGAAGGGCAAAAAGGTGGACGCCGTACGCGACGCGTCGGATGCTTCCAGCAAGGGCGAACCCATCGTAAAGGAAGTGAAGGAAGACGAAGCAATGGATTTGGAGGAATTGTTTGCCATGGAGCTGGGTTCATCCGACGGCCATGATGAATCGGAAGACGACCCGTTGAAGGAATGGGAGGACGCATTGGCGCAGGAAGCCGCCAAGGAGGCGTCGATGGGGACTGGCGGAGAGGCGTCGCAAGAATCCGCACCACAAGAACCGCCAGTGCCACAAAAATCAGCGGCGCCAGTGCCACAAGAATCAATGCCGCAAGAAGCGGATGATGGGGAACAAGAGGAATGGGATGGGGAAGTAGGAGAGGAAGAACGTTTGGAAGAAGAATACCAGCAGCCGAAGGAAAAGGTGGCAGTAAAGGAAGAGGTGGACGACATGGGAGTAAATGAGGAATTTGCGGTAGAGGGAACCGAAATAGGGAACGAGGAACAACACCATCTGTTGGATCCGACTGAGATAACCGTTATCACGAAGGGAACCACGATAAAGGGTGGCATTGTGTCCGACAATTCGTTGGAGGTGATGGGTACCATCAACGGTGACGTGGAGTGTCAAGGGAAGTTGACGATTATCGGTACGGTGAAGGGGGATTCCAAGGCGGCCGAAATCTATGTCAGTACGCCGCGCCTGGAAGGGAGCCTGGACAGCCAAGGCCCAATAAAGATTGGAGTGGGGACCGTCGTAATAGGTGACGTGAAGGGTACTTCCGCCGTAATAGCGGGCGCCGTGAAGGGCAACATTGACGTGAACGGGCCGGTCATCATAGACTCTACGGCCATCGTCCTTGGCAACTTGAAGGCAAAGTCCCTACAGCTCAACAACGGGGCGGTTTTGGAAGGCGTCAGCTCGCTGGGCTATGCCGACATTGATTTGGAGAGCTTTTTTAGGGGGGAGACAGACTAGAGAATGAACCAATATAAGAGGGTGCTGCTTAAATTGAGTGGTGAAGCCTTGGCGGGTGACCAGCCAATGGGGTTTGACCATTCAGTATGTCGGCAAGTGGCTGGACAAGTAAAGGAACTGGTGGCGATGGGCGTGCAGGTGGCCGTCGTCATCGGAGGAGGGAATTTTTGGAGGGGTCGGACGAGCGGCTCCATGGATCGGACGAAGGCGGACCAGATAGGCATGTTGGCGACGGTCATGAACGCCATCTACGTATCCGACGCCTGCAGGTCCATTGGGTTGGAGACGGAGGTTATGACGCCGTTTCCCTGCGGAACCTTCACCAAAGCGTTTGCCAAAGACGAGGCGGTGCAACGCCTCGTGCAAGGGAAGGTCGTATTCTTCGCCGGTGGAACGGGACATCCTTATTTTTCAACGGATACCGGCGCGGTATTGCGTGCGATAGAGGTGGAGGCCGACATTATTTTGGCGGCCCGCGCGGTCGACGGCGTATACGATTCGGACCCCAAGGAGAATCCCGACGCCAAGAAGTATGACGAAATCAGTATGGAGGAGATTGTCAATCGGAAGCTGGGGGTCGTTGACCTGACGGCGGCCGTGCTGGCCATGGAGAACCACATGCCCATGCTCGTGTTTGGCCTCAACGAGGAGGACGGCATCGTCAACGGGGTGAAAGGCAAGGGAGTGGGGACCGTGGTAACCATCTAAATAATTGTCATTGAGGACAAAATAAAGGAGGAGGGAAGGACATGAACGAGAAGTTAAAGGGATACGAGGAGAAGATGAAGAAGTCATTATCCAATCTACATGAAGAGTATGCGTCCTTACGTGCGGGAAGGGCGAACCCACATATTTTGGACAAGATTACGATAGACTATTACGGCCAGCCTTCGGGCATCCAGGCCGTGGCGAACATATCCATACCGGAGGCCAGGGTGATTCAAATCCAGCCATGGGAATCCAAAATGATCAAGGAGATAGAAAAGGCCATACTGGCTTCGGACGTCGGCATAACCCCGAACAATGACGGCAAGTCCATCCGTCTCGTCTTCCCGGAATTGACGGAGGAGAGAAGGAAGGATTTGGTGAAGGAAGTGAAGAAGAAGGGGGAGAACGCCAAAGTCGCCGTGCGCAACATCCGCAGGGATGCGAATGACAGTTTTAAGAAGATGCAGAAGAAGAATGAAATCTCGGAGAATGAGTTGGAATTATTGGAAGACGAGTCGCAGAAGCTGACGGACAAATACATCAAGGAAGTGGATGAAGGCATAAGCGCAAAATCAAAGGAGATTCTAACCGTGTAACGGTCCAAGGGGCCGCGTAAGGATGGCGTGTTACGAGGGACGGCCGGTTAGCCGTCCCTCGCAGAGCGTACCACGGAGGGTTGGTTGGGAGGTTGCATTGGACAAGGAAGGCTTGCAGGCGCCGCAGCACGTGGCGATTATATTGGACGGGAATGGCAGATGGGCGAAGAAACGGTTTTTGCCTAGGAACGCCGGACACGCGCAAGGCAGTCGCGTGGTTGAGAAGATATGCGAGGACGCATACGACGTTGGGATTAAGTATTTGACCGTGTACGCATTTTCGACGGAGAATTGGAAGCGGCCCAAGGAGGAAGTGGACGCCTTGATGAAGTTGTTGCGCCAATACCTCAAGGACTGCATCAAGCGAAGTCAAAAGAACAACATGCGGGTAAGGGTGTTGGGGGACGCGACCCCGTTGGACGACGACATCAGAGCCAGCGTGAAGGAGTTGGAGGAGGCGTCGGCCTCGAACGACGGGTTGAACTTTCAGGTGGCGCTTAATTATGGGGGAAGGGATGAAATCGTCCGCGCCGCCAAGCGTTTGGCGAGGGATTGCGTGGAAGGACGCCTTGACTTGGATGGGGTGACGGAGGACGCGGTAGCCCGTTGTTTGGATACGGGGGACATACCCGACCCGGATTTACTGATACGTACGAGCGGTGAAATGAGGTTGTCCAATTTTCTGTTGTGGCAATTGGCGTACACGGAGTTTTATTTTACCGACGTGTTGTGGCCGGATTTTTCAAAAAAAGAATTAATGAAGGCGGTAGAGTACTATAATAGTAAGGATAGAAGATACGGTTCTCTGTAAAAGGCGTGACTGAAAAACGCACGCCTCTAAAGTTCCGCTTTGCGGAACTTGCTCCGCAAACGGGAACTTTTCGGTAGCTGTAAAAGGCGTGACTGAAAAAGCGAGGGGGATAAGGTACGGTTATGTTTGTCGTCAGGTTGGGGAGTAGTGTTTTGTTGATGGCGGTCGTGTTGTTGACCACGATTGCGGGGGGAAGAGTTTTGGCGGGAACCCTCCTTCTATTGTCCTTGTTGGGGATGTACGAGTTGTATCGTTCCACAGGGTTCCATAAGTCCCTGTTGGGCGCCGCCGGGTATGTGACGGCCGTCCTCTTGTACGCCACGGTCTATGTAACGTTGGAGTTCGGGAAGGTGGTGACGGTCGGGACGATGGGCGTCATGGTTTTGGCACTGACCCTGATGATGACGGTTTACGTGTTGCGTTATCCCAAATATGAAGCCAAGCAAGTCACCATGGCCTTCTTCGGCCTGTTTTACGTGGCGTTTGCGTTGTTCAACATCCTTGCGCTCCGCAGCGTGACGGGAGGGGCGTACTTGGTATGGTTGGTATACATCGGGGCGTGGGGTTCGGATACCTTTGCGTACGTGGTGGGTATGTTGGTGGGGAAACATCGTTTGCCGTCCGAGTTGAGTCCCAAGAAGACGGTGGAGGGATGCGTCGGCGGCGTGGTGGGAGCCATGTTGATTGGCCTCCTGTTCTTCCACGTCTTTGGAAAGGAAGTGGGGATGTCCGAGCTTGGGCGTTGGCGGTTCGTCCTGTTCGCCTCGTTGGCGGCCGTGTTGTCGCAAATTGGGGACTTGGCGGCGTCGGCGATTAAGCGGAACATGGGGATTAAGGATTATGGTTCGCTCATTCCCGGACACGGAGGGGTTTTGGACCGATTTGACAGCGTGATTTTCGTCGCCCCCATTTTGTATTATGTGTTGAACACATTGGAAGTGGGGTTGATTTTACCATAAAGCATGAGTATGGAGGAGAATGGGTATCGTGAAGAGGATTGTGGTATTGGGTTCCACGGGTTCCATTGGGATGCAGTCCTTGGAAGTGGTAAGGGCGAACCCGGATGAATTTACGGTGACGGCGTTGGCCGTAAGGAGCGACGTCGAGAATTTGGAGAAACAAGTACGCGAGTTTCAACCCCGCATGGTTTGCATATGGGACGAGGGGGCGGCGCGTGCGTTTAAGGAGAAGACGAAGGATTGCCCCACGGAAGTGGCGGTGGGGATGGAGGGGTTGCTTGCTTGTGCCTCGCACGCGGATGCGGACGTCGTCATTGCCGCCATGGTCGGCATGATTGGCATCCTTCCGGTAATGGAGGCGATAAAGGGCGGCAAGGACGTCGCACTGGCCAACAAGGAGACGTTGGTGGCGGCCGGACACCTCATCATGCCCATGGCAAAGGAGCGAGGGGCGCGCATTTTACCGGTGGACAGTGAGCATTCCGCCATATTCCAGTGTCTAAACGGCGAGAAGGGCAACGCCCCGTCGAAGATATGGTTGACGGCTTCGGGCGGCCCGTTCCGGGGAATGAAGAAGGCGGAACTGAGGAAGGTGACGGTGGAGGACGCGTTGCGGCACCCGAATTGGAGGATGGGTCCCAAGATTACCGTGGATTCCGCCACGATGGTCAACAAGGGGTTGGAGGCGATGGAGGCGAAATGGCTCTTTGGGGTGGGGCTTGACAAGGTTCGGGTCGTCGTGCAACCCCAAAGCGTGATACATTCCATGGTGGAGTTTGAGGATGGGGCGGTCATGGCCCAGATGGGGATGCCGGACATGAAGCTGCCGATACAGTACGCGTTGACTTATCCCGACAGAAGGCCCATGGCGATGGGGCGGCTGGACTTTGCCGCCATCGGACGTCTGGATTTTGAGGAACCCGACGGGGACACGTTTCGCGGTTTGGCCCTTGCCTATCAGGCGGGGGAGGCGGGGGGCAGCGTGCCGACCGTGTACAATTCGGCCAATGAAAAGGCGGTAGCCTTGTTCTTAAAGCGGAGAATCCGTTATCTGGACATTGCGGAGACCATTGAGTGGGCCATGGAAGGGCATAAGCCAATGGCTTGTCCGGACATGGACGCCATATTGGGCGTTGAGAGTGAGACGCATCGTAAAATTGAGGAGAGATGGAGGTAAGTGGCATATGCAAATAGTGGTTGCAATCCTATTGTTTAGCTTGCTGGTAGTGGTTCATGAGTTGGGACACTTCCTTATGGCCAAGGCGGGGGGAATCGAAGTGCAGGAATTCTCTATCGGCATGGGTCCCAGAATCGTTACGTTTGTAAGGACGGACGAAGGGGTGAAGGGCAAGTTGTTCTTGTCCGGCAAGGAGTACGAGGCCAGAAAGGAATGGGAGGGACGCACCAAGTATTCCATCAAGATATTCCCCATCGGCGGTTCCTGCATTATGTTGGGTGAGGACGAGGAAGTGGAGAACGAGAACGCGTTCAACAAAAAGAGCGTCTTTACGCGGGCTTCCGTCTTATTTGGCGGGCCGGCCTTCAATTTTATATTTGCGTTCATCCTTTCCCTGATTCTCGTCGGGGCCGTCGGATACGACCCGCCAACCGTCGTTTCCGTGGAAGAAGGGATGCCGGTTGCCGAAGCGGGCGTTGAGGCCGGTGACAGGATTGTCGAACTGAATGGAACGAACATTTATCTGGATAGGGAGATAAGCACCTTCCTTCAATTCAACCCATTGGGTGACGAGCCGATTACGGTGGCGTACGAGAGGGACGGGCAAGAGGGGGAAGTGACGGTGACGCCCCGATTGACGCAGGACGAGGATGGAAACGAGGCGTATCGCCTTGGTTTTAGTTTTGGGAGTGGGAGGGTGAAGGCGAACGCGTGGGAGACGGTGAAGTACGCAATGCATGAGATACGCTTTTACATCGTGACCACTGTAAAGAGCGTGGGGTTGTTGATAACGGGGGGGATGAGCAAGGACGATTTGGCCGGTCCCGTTGGCATTGTGGACATGGTGGGGGACGCCATGACGGAGTCCAAGAAGGTCAGTATGTTTAACATGCTGATGACCCTGCTCAACTTCTGCATCTTGCTGGGCGCCAACCTTGGCGTAATGAATTTGTTGCCCTTGCCCGCGTTGGACGGGGGAAGGCTCCTATTCCTGGCCATAGAATGGATTCGCGGCAAGCCGTCCAACCGCGAGGTGGAAGGATGGATCAACTTGATTGGCTTCGTGGCGTTAATGCTGTTGATGGTGTTCGTCTTGTACAACGACGTTGTGCGGATTGCGACGGGAGGTTGAAGATGGGGTATAGCGACTTGGCGCCCCGCAACCGCACGAAGGTGGTCATGGTGGGGGGCGTGGCGATGGGGGGGGCGAACCCCGTCCGCCTTCAATCGATGACGAATACGAAGACGGAGGACGTGGCGGCCACCGTCAGACAGATACGGGATTTGGAGGATGCGGGGTGTGAAATCGTCCGCGTCGCCGTTCCCACGATGGAGGCCGCCGCGGCGATACGGGAGATTAAGAAGGCGATACATATTCCGTTGGTGGCGGACGTTCATTTTGATTACCGTCTGGCCATTGCCTCGATGGAGAACGGGGTGGACAAGATACGCATCAATCCGGGGAACATAGGGGACGCGGCCCGCGTCAGGCAAGTCGTCGACAAGGCGAAGGAGAGGGACGTCCCCATCCGCATCGGGGTCAACGGCGGTTCGCTCCCAAGGGACGTGGTGGAGGAGTTTGGCGGGGTGACGGCGGAAGGCGTCGTCCGCAGTGCGATGGACAACGTGAAGTTGGTGGAGGACTTGGGCTATGACAATCTGGTCGTCAGCGTCAAGTCTTCGGACGTGCTTATGGGAATCAGGGCCCATGAGATTATTTGTGATGCAATTCCCCACCCTTTGCACGTGGGCGTCACGGAGTCAGGGACGGTTTGGTCCGGCAACGTGAAATCGGCGGTGGGTTTGGGGGTAATCCTGTACCAAGGAATCGGCAACGCGATACGGGTGTCGTTGACGGGTGAACCCGTGGAAGAAGTGCGCTCCGCGGGACTCATCCTTCGAACGTTGGGTCTGAGGAGGGGGGGCGTCACCGTGGTCTCCTGCCCGACGTGCGGACGCACGCAGATAGACGTCATCCGTCTGGCCGCCAGGGTGGAGGACATGGTCAAGGACGTGGTGACGGACAAGGATGTAAAGATTGCGGTAATGGGATGTGCGGTAAATGGACCAGGAGAGGCAAGGGAGGCGGACTTCGGCATTGCCGGCGGAGTAGGGGAAGGGCTCGTCTTCAAAAAGGGCGAGATTCTTAGGAAGGTGCCGGAAGGTTCCGTTTTGGGTGAATTGGAGAGATTGTTGCATGAGTCTATTGTTGGAAGCGTTTGAGGGGTTGCGGGTCAGTGGAGAGTTGGCGGCCGCATATGCGGACGTTGCGGTGGAGCGCATACAGATTAAGAAGGAGGACGTCGTCGTCTATGCGGCCAGCAAGGGACTCGTCCACTATAAGAATAGAAAAAAAATGGAGGACGCCATTAAGAGGCAGTTGTTTGCCGACTTGTCCAACCAGGTGACCCTCCATGTAAAATATGAGGCGGCGACACAGTATTCGTTGGAGGAACTGTTGCCGCTTTACTATGACAACTTGTTGGGCGAGGTGAGGGAGAACGGCGTCGTCGATTACGAAATGTTTCGTTCGGCCAAGAAGACGGTGGAGGGAAACGTCCTACGGATGGAGTGTGACGATTGCCGCATCTACCGTAGAAGGGAAATGGGGTTAAAGGAGCGACTGGAACGAAGTTTCCGCAAGCAATGCGGCATGGAGGTGGAGGTATGCGTTACGTACCGGGAAGCGAAAAAAAGGAAGGGCGAGCCGTTGCCAAGGGAGGATTTCGCCGCCAACTCGAAAGATCCCGTCGAGGTCGAGAAGTTCGTTACGCCCCCGCCCAAGCCGGCGTCCAAGCCGACTCCCAAGGCGGAACGCCCCGCCCCCACGTATCGAAGGAACAAGAAGGACCCGGACGTCATATTCGGCAGGGAATGTGAGGGGACGGTGCTTAAGATTGCGGACGTCCAAGACGAGATGGGGGAAGTGGTGGTGCGCGGCAAGGTGCTGGGTTATGACGAGAGGGAGTTGAAGAATGGGAAGACGCTGCTTATCGTAAAGATAACGGATTATACGGACAGCATCCGTTTCAAACTCTTCCTGTCGGAAGCCGAGTGCGAGGCCGTCAAGGAATACTGCGCGAAGGACGCCGCCATTTTGGTCAAGGCCAAAGCGGCCATCGACGATTACGACAAGGAGGTCACCCTCAAATCCGTCATCGGCATCAAGCCGATTGAGGATTTCGGGGCGAAGCGGATGGATCGGGCGGAGGTCAAGCGCGTGGAGTTGCACGCCCATACGTTTATGAGTGAGATGGACGGTTTTGCCGACCCCAAGAAATTGGTGACGAGGGCGAAGGAGTGGGGCCACAAGGCCATTGCGATTACGGACCACGGGGTGGTGCAGGCATTCCCCGCCGTGAATGGCGCAATTAAGCCCCAAGACGAGTTTAAGGCCATATACGGGGTCGAGGCTTACTTGGTGGATGATTTGGCCAAGATGGTGCTAAATGGGAAGGGACAGTCCCTACAGGGGGACTTCGTGGTGTTCGACATTGAGACCACGGGGTTTGACGCGGTAGGTGACAAGATTATTGAGATGGGAGCGGTCAAGATAGGTGGCGGACGAATCGTGGGCGAGTACCAGACGTTCGTCAATCCGGGCGTGCCGATACCGGACCGCATCAGGCAGTTGACGAAGATAACGGACGCCATGGTGGCCGAAGCGCCGAGCATAGGCCAGGCGTTGCCGGAATTCTTGGCTTTCTGTGGGGACGCGTCGTTGGTGGCCCACAACGCCGCGTTTGACACGCGTTTTATCAAAGAAAAGATGGGGGAGTATGGTCGGGAGGGACAAGGTCGGCCGTTGCCAAGCGACGGGGACTTCACCATTCTGGACACGTTGACGATGGCGAGGGTGCTTATGCCCGGATTGTCCAAGTTCCGTTTGGGAAGCGTGGCCAAGGCCCTTAACGTCACCATGGACAACCACCATCGGGCGATTGACGACGCAAGGGCGACGGCGGAGATTTTCGTCCATTTCCTCGCCATGCTTATGGAAAAGGGCGTTCACGACGTGGACGCGTTGGCGGGGATGGGGGGCGTGCCGGTGGAGGCGGTTCGCAAACTGCCGATGTACCACGCCATCCTGTTGGCGCAAAACGACGCGGGGCGCGTCAACCTGTATGAATTGGTGTCCCTTTCGCATATGGAGTATTATCGGGGCAAGCCCCGCATCCCCAAAAGCGTGCTGGAGCAGAAGCGGGAGGGGTTGTTGTTGGGTTCCGCCTGTGAGGCGGGAGAGCTTTTCCGCGCGATACTCGGGCACCAGCCAGAGGAGCGGCTACGGGAATTGGTGGAGTATTACGACTTCTTGGAGATTCAGCCCATTGGCAACAACGGGTTTATGATTAAGAGTGACAATTACGCCGCCAAGGACGAGGAGGACTTGCGCAACCTCAACCGCAGAATCGTGGAGTTGGGGGAAAGCTGCGACAAGCCCGTCGTCGCCACGGGGGACGTGCATTTCATCGACCCCATGGACGAGGCGTACCGCCGCATCATTATGAAGGGGAAGGGGTTTGACGATGCGGACGAACAGGCCCCCCTGTACCTAAAGACGACGGACGAAATGTTGGAGGAGTTCGCCTATTTGGGACGGGACAAGGCGTACGAGGTCGTCGTCACCAACACGAACGGGATTGCCGACCGAATCGAGCGCATATCCCCCGTGCGGCCGGACAAATGCCCACCCGTCATTGAGAATTCCGACAAGGATTTGAGGGAAATGTGTTACACGAGGGCGCACGCCATGTACGGGGACGAGTTGCCCGCATTGATAGAGGACAGGTTGGGACGCGAGCTGGAATCCATTATTGGCAACGGCTTCGCCGTCATGTACATCATTGCGTGGAAGTTGGTGTCGCAGTCCAACCGGGACGGGTATTTGGTTGGTTCCAGGGGTTCCGTCGGTTCTTCGTTCGCGGCGACGATGGCCGGCATTACCGAGGTCAACCCCCTGCCGGCGCATTACTATTGTGGAGGGTGCCGTTATACGGACTTTGATTCCGAGGAGGTAAGGAGAAGCCATGCCAACGGTGGTTCGGGATTTGATTTGCCGGACAAGCTTTGCCCCGTGTGCGGCGAGCCTCTCAGAAAGGAAGGGCATGACATTCCGTTTGAAACGTTCTTGGGATTCCACGGGGACAAGGAGCCGGACATCGACTTGAATTTTTCGGGGGAGTACCAAAGTCGCGCGCACGACTACGTGGACGAGATATTCGGCAAGGAAAACACGTTCCGCGCGGGTACGGTGGGCACGATGAAGGCCAAGACGGCGTACGGCTTCGTCAAGAAGTATTACGAAGAGGCGGGCGAGGTGAAGCGCAAGACCGAGATTGAACGGTTGGTGGCCGGGTGCGAGGGGGTAAAGCGGACGACGGGACAGCATCCCGGCGGCATCATCGTGTTGCCGCACGGGGAGAACATCTATTCCTTCACCCCGATTCAGAAACCGGCCAACGATATGGCCACGAAGACGATAACGACGCATTTTGACTACCATTCGATTGAACACAACCTGCTGAAGCTGGACATGCTGGGACACGACGACCCCACCATGATTCGCGAGTTGGAGGATTTGACGGGGGTGGACGCCAAGACGATCCCGTTTGACGAACCCAAGGTGTTGTCCCTGTTCCTTGGTACGGACGCCCTCGGTATTGGTCCGGACGCTTTGGACGGGTGCGACAGGGGTTGTCTGGGGATTCCCGAATTCGGGACGGAGTTCGTCATGCAGATGCTCAGGGACACGTCGCCGAAGGCGTTCTCCGACTTGGTGCAGATATCCGGCCTGTCCCACGGGACGGACGTATGGCTTGGCAACGCACAATACTACATCAAGAACGGGGACTGCACCCTCTCGACCGCCATATGTACGAGGGACGACATCATGACGTACCTGATACACATGGGGGTGGAGAATGGAACGGCGTTCAACATCATGGAAATGGTGAGGAGGGGCAGGGGACTGACGGAGGAGTTTGAGGAAGCCATGCGGGAGGCGGGGGTGCCGGAATGGTACATTGAATCCTGCAAGAAGATTAAGTACATGTTCCCCAAGGCGCACGCGGTGGCGTACGTGATGATGGCGTTCCGCATCGCCTACTACAAGGTGTACCACCCTCTGGCCTATTACGCCGCCTACTATGGCGTGCGGGCGAACGGGTTCGACTATTCCGTCATGTGTCGGGGGCGGGAGGAGTTGGAGGAACGCATGCGGGAGTACAAAAAGAGGTCGAACGAGCTGTCGCAAAAGGAACAAGACGTGGTGAGGGACGCCAAAATCGTGCAGGAAATGTACGCGCGCGGCTTTGCATTTGCGCCCATCGACCTGTACAAGGTGAAGGCCAAGAAGTTTCAAATCATTGACGGGCAATTGATGCCATCCCTTAGCACAATTGAGGGACTGGGGGAGAAGGCGGCCCTCGCGGTGGAGGAGGAGGCCGCCAAGGCGCCGTTTACTTCGCGGGACGACTTCAAGAACCGTTGCAAGGTCAGCAAGACGGTGGTGGAGTCCATGCTTGAAATGGGGATATTCGGAGACTTGCCGGAGTCCGAACAAATGTCCATAATGGACTTTTTAGGTTTATAGGAAATTTGGCGGCCAAGAAAAAGTTAAAAAAGGACTTGCAATCTAGCGCGAAATAGTGTAAGATATCAAAAGTAATGAGTTTTTGGTTGTACGTGGTCCGTTAGTCAAGCGGTCAAGACGCCGCCCTCTCACGGCGGAAGCAGGGGTTCGATTCCCCTACGGACTACTATATGAGAATAATCCGAACCCCCTCTAACCTTGCGTGATGGCAGAGTTGGAGGGGGGTTCGGGTTTTTTATCTTATAGGAAACTTCGCTGGTGCGGAGCCAACGCTTTTTTACCTTATAGGTTGGTTACGGCTATATCGTTGACGCAGTTTGCAGGAATCATCTGAATTTGCGTCCCATTGCCATTGAAGATTTCCACGCCGCCGTTGTATGCTGACTCGTAAAGATTCCCGGTTTCCGGATTTACAGTGGCGGAATTTTTGTCAAGATAGTTTAAGGAAGCGTTGTGGAAGGTGCGGATGAGGTTTCCGTTATCGTCGAAGAGGTACGTGCTCCCGCTGGTGCCGTTGCTGGCTGCGGTAACTTGATTCGTTACCGTATTCACGGCGAGGGCTTTGCTCGGGACTCCACCGCTGCCGCCAGGGAACGCCTGTTGGTTTATCGTTGTATTGGTCGTGCCGTCAATTGTCGTGAGCAGTGCACCACTCGCCAAAGATGGCGAATTGGAATTCATGCTTGCGACATATACCTTGTGCGTCACGGCGTTAACGGCAACCGATGAGACGTTGTTAAATCCAGTCACGGTTTTCTCAATCGTGTTGGTGGCGCCATCAATAATTTGAAGTACGGACGCGTCGGACTCTACGACGTAGATTTTATTCAGTACCGGGTCAACCGCGATAGAGGTGGCCTTGGATTGAAGCTGTACCGTCTCATCAACGGAATCACTGCTTCCCCCGACTATATAGAGTATCGCATCCGCAGTATCTCCTACGTAAATCAGGTTTGTGTTGGGATTGACTGCCGACTTCCCTTGGTAATTGCTAGGACTATACGTTGTAATTGTGTTTGTGCTAAGGTCAATGATGTTAAGGCCGTCGCTTACGGTTGTTACGTAAGCTTTTTTCGTCGTTGGGTTGACCGCAATTGACGTTGGTGCGCTTGGTAATGTAATCGAACCAAGTTTTGTACCGGTTGCGCCGCTCCATATGTCGACCGTCTTGTCACATGCATTTGCCGTGTACAGGCGGGCGTTCTCAGGCTCGGTGTTGACGGGGAAGCCCCCATCCGCCCCCGTTGGGCCGGTTGCTCCAGGCAACCCCTGTGGTCCCGTCGCTCCTGTAGGCACAATCATTTATCCGAAACTTCGGGCAAAAAAATATCGGGATGGCTCTTTTTTAGTTTTTTCTGTTCAACTCCATGATTTCCATGATTCTGCGGATTTCATCGCCACACCGGAATTCGATTGTGATCTCGCTGTTCTCATGTACATAAATCGTGTTGACCAGATTGATAAGAATCCCACGGTCTAAGCTCACGATATTCTGATGCTTTAAGAATACGTCAAAGACTTCGTTACTGCTGTCAATGCCCTGACCTATGCGGTGCTGTTCTTCCTTTAAATTAGCTATAACGGCTTCCAGCTGTGCAAGCTGTTCCTCGCACTTGATTTTCATGCGGCTATATCGCTCATAGGGGATTTCTCCCCATTTCCAATCCATATAAAGTCCGTCTAAGATGGTCTGGATTTTCTCAAGCTCCTTGTTTTTGTCCGCAAGCATCTTTTTCAGGCGAACCGACTGCGTGTTCACGGCCTCTGACTGATTGATCTCGTCCACGATTTCCTGCAAAGAACCAAGAAGCGCAATCTGGGCTTTAATTGCCGCCTGAACCGCACTTTCTAAGATGTCCTCCCGGATGGAGTGTTTTGTACATTTTTTATTTGATTTTTCCTTGTAGGTGCGGCATGCGTAATATGTTCTGTTTTTTGCGTTCGACCGTTGCAGAGCCTTTCGGCAGTCATAACAACGGAGAAAGCCTGAAAATAAGTGAACTTTCCGTTCTCCGTTCGGGGCGCGGGTATCATGCTGTAAAAGTCTTGTCAGCGTGTCGTATTTTTCCTGCGTGAAGGTTGCTTCGTGTGTGTTTTCCTTGATAAACCATTCTTCCTCCGGTACGGAAACCACATCGTGCACCTTATAACTGACCACCCGCTGCTTGCCCTGAATCATATGGCCGAGATTGACTCTGTCCAGCAGCATCCGCCGCACGGTGCTTCCCGTCCAAAGCCCGTCATTTTCCTTTGACTTAGAATTATGGTAGTTCCAACCCTTGCTTTTTTTATAAGCGGTCGGATTCGGGATTCCGAGGTCGTTCAGCTTGCGTGCCGCTCCGTTCAGGCTCATGCCGTCCGTAATAATCCAGCTCAGGATGTCGCATTTAATCGGAACAATTTCTTCATCCAAAATCAATCGGTTTTTATCGTTTGGGTCTTTGAGGTATCCGTAGGGCGGGAATGCTCCGATAAACTCACCGTTGCGCCTTTTGGTGGCGAACGTGCGCCGGATGTCGCTGGAGGTACGGGCTGCAAAACGGTCGTTCATCAGACCGGCAATCGGAACCTCAAGTCCGGTGATAACTTCCGGATTTAGATAGGTGTCGATTTTGGGGTCGCCGGTGGAAATGAAACGAATCCTTTTCTGTTGGAAATTGTATTCCAGATAGTACCCTTGGTCGGAGTAGTTACGGAAGGCACGGGACAGTGTCTTGCAGATAACACAGTTGATTTTGCCCTGCTCGATATCCTGAATCATGCGCATGAAATTTTCGCGTGTGTCATCCGTACCGGTCAAGCCGTCGTCTATGTAATAATCAACGATCACATACTGCCCTTCAAAGAATTGCTCCAGATATTCTCTGAGTATCTTTTTCTGGTTGACAACGCTTTCGCTTTCGTTATTGCCGTCTTCTTTGGAAAGGCGTATATATACCGCTATAATCCAGATAATCTGCCGTTCGGTCTTTTTGCCGACAGTCATGATGTCGGCGGGGTCTTTGCGTATTCGTCCCATCTATGCGTTCCTCCTTCCTCAAGTCATTGTGTTATAATAAACTATACGACTCAAACTTCGCACATAAATAAGTGCCTGTGAACCTTGAAAATTCAATAATATCTGGCAAAAGTATAGCATGAAGCCATCTGTTTTGGTATAATTGA
>QMCE01002575.1_pt1 | contig 16765 bp, 19 predicted proteins | sample 1821851 | NCBI WGS metagenome assembly QMCE01 (sample SAMN09453174, study PRJNA476694) | Termite gut metagenome, whole genome shotgun sequencing project. | isolation source: worker | host: Odontotermes sp. | place: South Africa:Pretoria | collected 2016-01-28
AGCCTATGATCAGCGGCACCTTGCGGGCATACTCGGTGAACGCGTGGTGCGGCGGCGCGCCCAGGAACCAGCTGTTCTTCACCGGCATCCAGTCGTGCAGGATGTTTTGCTCCTTTTCCAGCTTGACGCGCGCCTTGGCGTAAGCCCGCACCAGCACGGGATAGGGGGCCTGTTCGAGCTTTGCGTATTCGCGCGGCGCGAAGCCCAAGTCCTCGAGCATGGAAAGCGCCAGGAACCTGTGATGTTCCGAGGAGACAGGGTTCCAGGGCGTGGTGCCGCTCTGTATGATGGCCTTGTGGAAAAGCCCGGCGGCCGCCGGGGCCTGCATGAGCGAGGTGACTTTGCGCCCGCCGCCCGACTGGCCGAAGATGGTGATGTTGTCAGGGTCGCCGCCGAAATTTTCTATGTTGTCGCGAATCCACGTAAGCGCCGCCACAAGATCGGCGATGCCCGCGTTGACGGAGTTTTCGTACCGGCCGTCGAAGGAGGACATATCGAAGTAGCCCAGCATGTTCAGGCGGTGGTTCACGGTGACGAACACGACGTCGTGAGGCTGGGCCATGCTGTCACCGTCGTAGATCTGCATCTCGATGGCGGAACCCGCGTTGAACTGCCCGCCGTGCAGCCACACCATGACCGGCTTTGCGGCGTTTTTATCAAGGCTTGGTGTCCATATGTTGAGATAGTGGCAGCTTTCGTCCTCCGGCCACCACCTGTGGGGCAGCAAAAGCTCGTCTTTAGGCGCGGCCATTAACAAAAGCGAAGCCTCGCGGTGATCAAGTCCTTTCTTCTCCGCCGCCTTTCTCATAATCTGGGCGATCAAGCTATGATTTGCTTTGTTTTCATCCGCCCAGGCGAGCGTGGCCATTATTTCGTCATGACAGATGAATTCCCCGGCGTTTGACGAGTTTACGTTATATTTCAATGAAATCCCCCCTCGAAGCTACGAGCTCGCAGCCCGCAGCCTCCATGCGTTTTTTTAAGTCGGCCACATTTTCGGCGGCCTCGCACCCCGTTGAAATCTTGTTATCGTACAGCGTGTATTTTTCGCGGACGTCCGACGGCGAAAGGTTCGGCATGACAACATTCGCCCCCGCCATTACGCCCATTTCCCGCCCGTTTTCACATAGCGTCCCCAATGCCGTCGTGGCGGGCAACAGCAAATTTGGCCGTATAAGGCGCAAAACGGCTATAATATTCAGGGTAAGCCGTAAATCCCCCGGCTTTTCATTCGCGAACGGCGTTCGTGAATGCGGTAAAAACGGCCCAACGCCCACCATCGCGGGCTCCAGCGTCTTGATGAACAGGAAATCCTCCACTATATGGCCGAGCGTCTGCCCCGGAGAGCCAACCATAAACCCGCAGCCCACCTGGTATCCAATCTTCTTTAAATCCCAGAGACACTTTTTTCTGCTTTCAAGCGATAAATCTCCGGGGTGCAGCATCCTGTAATGATCGGCGCTGGCCGTTTCATGCCGGAGCAGATACCGGTTTGCCCCGGCTTCATACAGGCGCAGATAGCTCTCGTAACTGCGCTCGCCCACGGATAGCGTGATGGCGCAGTCCGGATAGCGCCGCCGTATTTCAGATACTATCTCCGAAAGCCGCTCGTCGGTAAAATACGCATCCTCGCCGCCTTGAAGTACGAACGTTCGAAAACCAAGCCCGTACCCGTTATCGCAGCAATTGAGAATTTGTTCTTTTGAAAGCCTATAGCGCTGGGCGAAAGCGTTCGAGCGCCGCAGCCCGCAATAAAAGCAGTCGTTTTTGCAGCAGCTCGAAAGCTCTATAAGCCCGCGCATAAAGATTTTATCGCCGTACACCTGCCTGCGAGCCTGCCGCGCCTGTTCATACAGATACGGCTCATCGCCGGACAAAAGCGCCTTAAACTCATCGCGGGAAAGCGTTTCGCCGTCCGCGAGCCTGTCGATGAGCGTTTTCATCGTGAATAGAGCGTCTTGGCGCTTACGCCGTCCAAGCGGCCGAGCTTTCCGGAGAGCGCGCTGATAACGTCGTGGGGCGCGTCCATCACGATGCTTATGATGTTCATGCCTTTTGTGCGGTGGGGCAGCCCCATGCGCCCTATGATATGCTCCGCGTAATCGTGTAAAACGCCGTTGACGACGGCGACGCTCTCGCCGTTTTCGATGATAAGCGCCACGACGGCGACTCTTGTTTCCATAATCAGCCTCCAACAAAAAATGCGCCCCGAAAGGCGCACAATTCTTTAAACACGCGGCTATTATAAGCTGCCGCACAGTGAATAATGACGCCTTTTGCCTCGAGCGGATTATCCGGTCTTGGCGTCAGGATATTATAGTGAATTATAGCGTTCCGGGGCGGCGTTTGTCAAATGGTTGCCTTGATGATGCATTCGACCATGCTCTCGATCGTCGCCTCATCGCTGATTATCACGCTAAAGCCGTGCTTTCGCGCCTCGGCGGCGGTTTCCTCGCCGATGCAAACGGCCTTCACGCCTTCTTGGCAAAGCTCGGGCAGCGCGCCCGCAAAGCCCTGTACCGATGACGCGCTGGTTAACGCGACGAAATCGGCGCCGCGCATAAGCGCATCCCGCGTTTCGCGCGGGCATTCGCTTTCGCGCACAGTCCTGTAGGCGGCAACGTCGTCGACGTCAAAGCCCCTGGCTATCAGCCTTTGCGCCAGCTCCGGCGCGCCGTCCCTTGCACGGAAAAGCAGCGTCCGCCTGCCTTCGGCCGGTAAACCTTCGGCCAGCGCCTTCGCGTTGTAAACCGGCGGTACATACTCCACTTTTAGCCCTTTATTTGTGACGGCGGCGGCGGTTTTTTTGCCGACGGCCGCGAATTTTGCGCCGTGCGTCAGGCGGATATCGAGGTCGCGGGCCTTCAGCACTTCAAAAAACAGCTCCGCGCCCACATGGCTTGTGAATACGATCCATTCGTAATCGGGCAATGAAGTGAAAACCATTTCCGGCAAAGAAAGCGGCTCCGTACGGATACATGGAAGGTCGATCACATTTGCGCCCAGTTCGCGCAGCTTGCGCGAGAGCAGGCTCTCGCCCTTTGGGCGCGTAACGGCGACGCTAACGCCGTATAACGGCAAGCGCGAAAGCCAGTCGAGCTTCTCTGAAAGCGCGCATACCCCGCCTACGATCAGTACTGAGGGGGATTTAAACGCTTCGCGCCTCGCCCTGGCCGCGATATCCGCGACGGTCGATACGGCTTTGCGCTGGCTCGAATGCGTACCGTTTTCGATGAGTGCGGCTGGCGTGCAAGCCGCCAGCCCCGCGCGCGCGAGCCCCTGTGTTATGGCTTCGATCACTTCGAGGCCCATTAAAAATATCAGCGTCCCGCCTAGCTTAACAAGGCCCTCGTAGTCTATGTCCGGCGCTTGGCCGCCCTTTCTATGCGCCGTAAGGATATGAACCGTGGAGGCAAAATCGCGGTGACTCACCGGAATGCCCGCAAAGGCGGGTACGGCTATGGCCGAGGTAACGCCTGGCACAACTTCAAACGGTATGCCTTCGTTTAATATGGCCTCGATCTCCTCCGCGCCCCGCCCAAAGAGATACGGATCGCCCCCCTTTAGGCGCACGACGCGCCTGCCTTCCTTTGCATATCGCAAAATCAGCGCGTTTATCTCGCCCTGGGGGATGGAGTGACGCCCGGCGCTCTTGCCAACGTCCACTTTTAACGCCGAATCTGGAATCATAGCCAGAATTTCCGGGCCGGCCAGCCTGTCGTAGAGCACGACGTCCGCGCTCTCTATCGCCTCCTTGCCGCGCAGCGTCAACAGCCCCGCGTTTCCCGGCCCCGCGCCTACCAATATGACCTTTCCGTTTGTCATGCGCGAACCTCCGCAAGCAGCCTTTCGGCGAGCTTGACGCCGAGCGCTTCCGCTTCATCGCGGCTGCCGGAGATTTCGTCATAGCGCGCGTTGTAAGCTTCATCGGCGATCATGCCGCGAAGACGCAGCGTCCCGCCTTCTGTTTCGCCATATACGCCTACAGGCGAGCCGCAGCCCCAGCCCAAGCGCCGCACGAAAGCGCGTTCGGCTATGGTGGCGCTGCGCGCGTCGCGGTCTTCGTATTCCTGCAGATATTCGTAGTCTTCGCCGCGGCGGCCCTGAACCGCCAATACGCCCTGGCACCCGGCGGGCAGCATCTCTTTGGGTGAAAATGCGCGGCTCACGCGTTCCCATAGCTCCAGCCGCTTTATCCCCGCCGCCGCAAGTACGAGCGCGGAGTATTCGCCTCTGTCCAGCTTGTTGAGCCTCGTAAGAACGTTCCCGCGTACGGGCTCTATTTTAAGCTTGGGATACAGCATGCCGAGTTGAATCTGCCGCCTTTGGCTGGAGCAGCCTATGGGCTTTGACTCGTCCGGCGCTTTTACACCTCGTGGCAGTATCAGCACGTCGCGCGGGTCCTCCCTGGGGCCGACCGCTACGATGGGCAAATCGGAGTCGTCGTCCTGGGGCACGTCCTTATAGCTGTGAACGCATATATCGACGTCTCCGCGCCGGAGGGCCTCGTCCAGCTCCTTCACGAACACGCCCTTGCCGCCTATTTTATCAGGGGTTTTATCCAAAACCTTATCGCCGGTCGTCTTTATTTTTATGAGCTCCACCTGTATTTCGGGACGGTATGTTTTTATCGCCGCAGCGACGAGCTCGGCCTGGATTACGGCAAGCTTTGATTCGCGCGTGCCTATGCGCACTAGTTTACTCATTGTACTTCCTCTATGCATTTTCGAATTATTTCAGCGGCCTTCTTGAGCGCGCAGTGATCTCCGTTTTCCGATACCATGCCCGCCACAAGCCCGTTTCCGCGCATTATAGCCGGAAACCAGAAGGTGGACTCCGCTTTGCTGTCCGCGACGCTGGCGGGAATACCCGCCGCTTTCGCGTCCTCCCCAATTATGCGGTTCACATCGCGCTCGTTTGTCGCGGCGACCACAAGCGCATACGCTTTATCCAAAGAGTTATAGCGTTCCCGCCGCCACGCGACGCGGCCGATAAGCTCCCGCATAGCGTCTGAAACCTCCGGCGAAACGACCGTGACGTTCGCCGCAAATTCCAAGAGATTACGCGCTCGCCTTGCAGCAATCGTTCCGCCGCCCACGACGAGCACGTCCTTGCCGTTTAGCGATATGAAGAGCGGGAAACGCGGCGCTTCACCCATCCGTTTGATCCCTGGCGATTACAATGCAAAAATAACCCGCATCACACGTCTCTTGCATTTGCTCGTGAGTTACAAGCTCTTGAACAAGCCGTTCGCCCGGCAGCCCGACGCGTTCGGCAATCGACGCGGATAAGTTCTTTTCCTTTATAATCGCAAGCGCCTCTTTAAGCCTCTTGCCGGATTTCATCAGCACCTTCGTGCCGGGAAGCGCCAGCGCGTCCTCCACGCCGCCATAAAGCGCGGGGATTATATGCAGGGGCTCGCCGCTTTCGCACAGCGGCTGGCCGAGCGCGGCGGCGGCGGCGCAAAACGACGTCACGCCGGGTATGATCTTCGCCGCGTACCCGCTGTGTGCAACGAGCTTGTGCAGGTAGGTATATGTTGAATATACCGTCGGATCGCCAAGCGTTAGGTAGCCGACGGATTTTCCCATGTCCAGCTGCCGGCAGATAAGCCCGGCGGCTGTTTCACGCTTTTTCAAAAGCTCTTGGGCATCGCGCGTCATGGGCAGCTCGAGCGGCAACAAGGGCTTCCCCTGTAGGTATTCCTTTGCAATGTCGAGCGCCGTAAATTTGTCCGTTCCCGCGTCCGGAGCGGCGATTATATCGCATTCGCCTATAGCCTTTACGGCCTTGAGCGTAATAAGCTCCGGGTCGCCCGGGCCTACGCCGATACCATACAAGGTACCCTTCATCTAATATCCTCCACTAATAATTTCCGGCTGTACCACGCCGCGCCCTTAAGGCGCGCGCGGAAGAATATATTGCGCACGACCCAATCCAATATCATCGCAAGATTCAGCCCCAGCACGCCCATGCCCATCACGCCCGCGAAGAGCCAGCTGAAAACGACGCGCACTCCCCACATACACCCGAGCGTTACGGCTGAAACGTAGGTCGCGTCGCCGCCGCCGCGCAAGCCCGCCGGTATGCTAAGGCTCCCGCCGAGCATGAAAGGCCCGGTAAGATAAATAGCCAAAAGGGTGTAGAAAACGAGCGTGTTTACCTCCGGCGAAAGCCGGTAAGCGGCCGTAATCGCGACGGAGAGCAGGATTGTTATGGGCATTAGGTAGAGCAGCAGCTTTCGTATCACGCGTAAAAACCGGTACACGTAGCGCTTTGCCAAGGCAAACTGCCCGCAGCCTATGCACATGCCAACGACTGTAATCAAGCCTTCGCGAAGGGTAATCTGCGGCAGATTGAAGATATCGAAGATCGTGTTGACCACGCCTTCCGCCACCATATGGCTTGTACCATAGCTTGCTATGTATTTCTGGCTTACGGCGCGCCCGCTGTTGAAGAAGAATTGCTCCAGCGCAAGCGGGACTGCGATGATTAGCACGCCCTTTATGATAGCGGGGTCGGGCCTGAGATACTTGAGTGGCTTTAGCGCAAGCTCTTTACGTTCGCGGAACATGATAAATACCGCGAACAAAGAGCCGAAAACCCACGAGGACGCCATCGCGATCGTCACACCCAGCACGCCCAGCTTGAAGCCGATAAGAAGAATCGCGGTAAGCGATAGCTCGACGGCGTTTACCGACAGCGTTATCCGCCACGCGAGCTTGCTTTTGCCCCAGCCGCGCATCGCGCCAGCAAAGCTATGGTAGAACGCGTAAAACGGAAACGCGACGCAGAAGCCCGAGAAATATAGAGTCGCCCCGGAGAATATCTCGTTGTCCACGCCGGGCAGCAGGTAGTTTACGAGCGGCTGCCTGATAAACAGCAGAACCGCCCCCAGCGCCGTCGTAAGCGAAACGGCAAAGGCCATAGTCTGAACCATGCTCCGGCTGGCGCCCGCAAGGCGCTTCGCTCCGATATTTTGGGCCACGAGCACCGTCCCGCCCGTCACGAGCCCCAGGCACAGGCTCGTAAATGTTTTGTTGACGAGCGCCATCATATTGACGACGGACATCGCGTTTTCCCCGTCAAAGCTCAAAAGCCATGTGGAAAACAACGCGAGGCACGCCAGGAAAAGCTGCTCCCAAAATATCGGGACGATAATATCCCTAAGTAATTTATACGGAATAACGTCGCTTGTAAGGTAGTCCTTCAGTTTCTCAAAGCCCTGAGCGAATTTTCGCTTGAGCACCGGCCATCCCCCCGTTTGCAGGACTATATTCGCGTGTTCTGTTTTTGGATATCATAGCATATTTTGTTTTCCTGATCAATATTTAGATGATTTGTATATTGATGAGTGAAAGATATTTACATTATGCGTTAAAAATTCAGCCCGTAGATGCGCCGCGCGTTATTCGCGAATACGTTTTCATGATGCCTCTTGGGCACGAGGCGCTTTGCGAATTCTATGCAGCTTTCTATGTTTACTAGCGGCCAGTCGGTTCCAAACATAAGCCGGTCATAGGCGTTCATATAGCTTACCCACGTTTGTATATGGCGGATATAGCCCTCCTGTTCGGCGAAAAGCGCAGGCATATCCGGCTTGCCCTCTAAGAGCCCCGATAGATCGGCGGACACGTTCGGATTTTTGCTTATTACCGCCGCCGCGTCCGTTATCCACGGATTTCCGAGATGACACATTACGAATTGAACCTTATCGTAGCTTGCCGCCGCTTCGTCGAGCGTGAGCGGATGGCAATACTTTAGCATGGCCCCTGAAAACGCCGTCGCGCCCGTATGAACCGCCACCGGCTTTGCATACCTGGCCGCGAGCTCGTAAATAGGGCCGTAAATTTTATCGTAAACATATTGGAAGTTATAGCCCGGATAAAGCTTGACGCCCACGCAGGCTTCCCGCTGCAAATGCGTTTCAAGCAGATCGTACGCGTTTTTTAGATTCTCCGCAAAGCCGGAAAAACTATCCAGCCCAACACAGTAGCGCATGAAATCGGGGTATGCGCTTCCTTGCCCATTCGCCTCCAGGCCCCTGTTCCCCATGACCACGGCGCCGGATATCCCCAGCCGGGCATATTCGGCGCTAAGATGCCCTTCGCTGTTTTCATGGCCCGCTCGCTCCGCCAAATCCTGCGCCTGCGTATGCGTAAACCAATGAATGTGCGCATCGATTATTTCCATTACTCGCCTCACAAAAACTGTTACTCCATAGTATCCATTAATGACGAAACATGTCAAGCGCGTCTAACCGTTCGCCAAAACATGTACGGCGGCGGGCCGGATGTATATTTTGCCGCAGAAAGTATGCTTAAAAATAGATCAATTCGCTTCACATACGACATATCATAGATAAATTTGGCATACATATCCACTGTCAACTTCGCCGTCGCAAAATCCTACTTACCAAAGCATAAATAATTTGCTTCGGTTTTTCTTTTTTTGGGAAAGATGGGGAATAAACCCTGCAATATAGGAAATAATGAATGCGGAAAGAATCATAGGGGGAGACGAAAATATGGAAGCAAACCACGCACTGAATAAAGATGTAAACGCGAACATTCTGTTCCAAATGAACGATGTGCGCGCGCGAATGGGCTGGAAGTCCGAGGAGGATGAACTCCTTTGGAAGGAAGTCGAGCTGGCGCGCAAAGCTGGAAAGCCGTTGAAAAGCGTATTCGACAACGTCGCGGACAAAACCGGCCGCAAGCCGAACAGCATTCGCAATTACTACTACGCCCGCCGCAAGGACGACGGGGAATCAAACGCGCATAATCCGGCCTTCGTTCCGTTTACCGCGCAGGAGATTTGGAATCTGCTCGAAAACGTATTGAGCGACCAAGCCAAGGGTATCTCGGTACGCGCATGCACGCTGCGCCTCGGCGAAGGCGATAACAAGGCTATGCTGCGCTACCAAAACAAATACCGCTCGCTCATAAAAACGAATCCCGCGCTGGTTCGGCGCGTCGCGGAACATCTTCGCGAATCCGGCCTCGAAGCGTTTGACCCTTACGAGGCTATGCAGCAAAAGCGCAAGCGCAGAAAGCCTGCCGAAACCTTTTCTGTGGATGGGCTCGAAGACGCTATCGGCATGGTCGCCGCCGTCGAGGGAATCGATCTTTCAGGATTTCTGGGTGGGCTAAAGCTGCTCTCGGCCTACGCGCTTGCGGCGCAGGAGAACGAACGCGCCGTTCGCGACATGGCGGAGCTTGGCGAAGACGAGCGCCAGGAGCGTACGCGCATAGAAAACGAATCGCTGAAGCGCCAAATCATCGCGCAAAAGGAACGCTTCGGCGCTCTGCTGAATTTGTTCCAGCGGTTGGTTCGGGTAAACAGGGAATTCCTTGGCCTCAATTCCGTCGTCAAGGTTTCGAATCTCAGCTCATATATCCGCGAGCTGTCCCGCAGCGTCGAGGATTGTGAAAACCTTATGCGCGCCGAGGCGCTGTAGCAACACAAACAGAGACGGGGTCGCCGCTGCAAAAGCAGCTGCGGCCCCGTTTTTTCGCCTTCCGGGAAAAGAAATTACCTTAAATTCCAACTGTCAACACATTTTCACAAATATGTGATATAATTAACTCATAATACGACGGAAAGACAGAGGGAGCCCTATGCCGTGCGATACAAATAAAGCCATAAAGTGTACCTGTACCTATAGCTGTCCAAGGCGCGGCAAGTGCTGCGAATGCGTAGCGTATCATAGGCGCGCGGGGGAATTGCCCGCATGCTTTTTCTCGGCCGATATGGAAAAGACTTATGACAGGAGCCTCGCGGCGCTCGTTCGCGACAGAAAATAGCAACAAAGGGGTACTAACTGAATGGGGCTAACGCAGGTGCGCGCGTATTTACGCGCGTGGAACAGGGATGAAGATATATTAGAGATGGACGCGTCGACTGCAACGGTGCCGCTCGCCGCAGCGGCGCTGGGCGTCGAGGAGGCGCGCATAGCAAAGAGCATTTCGCTTAGAAACGGCGAAGGCGCGCTCGTATTGGTCGTTGATGCTGAGCGCGGACGACGCGCTGCGTTTTACCGGACATGCCGTAGGCGGGGTTTGTCCGTTCGGGCTGCCGGATGGGGTGAAGGTCTATCTCGACGAATCTATGCTGCGCTTTACCACCGTTTTCCCCGCATGCGGCACGGGCAATTCGGCGATCGAGCTCACTCCCCAAGAGCTTACGGAATTCTCCCGCTGCGAAAAATGGGTCGATGTTTGCAAGCTGCAAGAAATACAATAAAATTCGTGTTTGGAGGGCAATATGATGCAATCGGTTCTCCTTGCGGACGATAATAGAGATTGGATCGAAATTTTAGCTACAAAGATCGGCCAGGATCCAGACTTTCGTATCGCTGCGAAAGCGTATGACGGAAAAGAAGCCTTGCGGCTCATCGAGCTGCATAGGCCCGACGTCATCTTTTTGGATGTCGTCATGCCCGAGTTCGACGGCCCGTATGTCGTCAACCACATCCGCGAAAAGATGCCGGACTACGATCCAATCATATACATCCTCTCCGGTATCGGCACGGATTCGATAATCAAATCCCTGAGCGACCTGAACGTCGACTATTACAGCATGAAGCCCGTCGATCTCAGCGTTTTGCACGCTAAGCTTCGAGAGCTCGTCGCACAGCGCTCGCTTGCGGCCGCCGCGCTTAAAAAAACCACCGACGAGAAAGCTCCCGATTTAGAAGCAATGATCTCGGATATCGTTTGCCGGCTGGGCATATTGCCGCATTTAAAGGCGAATCAATGCGCGTGCTCCGCGCTTATCTACTACGTCCGCTACTCTACGGATTTTCACCAGCTGACAAAAGCGCTCTATCCGGAGGTCGCCAAGGCGATTCAAACGACGCCCATGGCCGTCGAGAGGAATCTGCGCCGCGCGATCTACCACATGCTGCAAAATAAAACGGAGCTCTATAAAGAAATATTTTCGTATTATCCCGTAGAATTCATTACGAACAGCGAATTTCTATCGATCGTTTCTAATTATATCAAAAGCCGGATGTAATCCGAGCATCTTATATGGAGGGACGTAACATGGCGCAGCTATTATACCAGGGGCACGGAAGCGCGCGCATAACGACGGACGAGGGCAAGGTCGTATATATCGACCCATACGCGGGCGGCGGCTACGATTTATCAGCCGATCTTATATTGGTGACGCATCAGCACGGCGACCACAACCAGCTTAAACTGATAAAATCAAAAAATCACGGCTGCGAAATCATAACCGAACGGGAAGCCCTTAAAGGCGGCAAACACCAAAGCTTCGACCTTGGTTATATAAAAATCGAAGCCGTGCAAGCCCAAAATAAAAACCACGACCCCGCTGCGTGCGTCGGCTATATCCTAACGTTGTCAAACGGCGTTACCGTCTATTTCTCCGGCGATACCTCCAAAACAAGCCAGATGGCCGGTCTTGCCGAACGCAAGCTCGATTACGCGCTTTATTGCTGCGACGGGATTTACAACATGGGCTTGGAAGAGGCGTCCGAGTGCGCCGCGCTTGTCGGCGCCAAAACGAGCATTCCGTACCATATGAAGCCGGGGGCGCTGTTCGACCGCGATTGCGCCGAACGCTTTAAGGCGAACGGACGCAGGATAATCGCTGCGGGGGAAGAAATCGAATTATAGAGGTTTATATGAAAACACAAAAATACGCAGCCATACTTGCCGCGATTCTCGCGCTGTTGTTCTTGTGCTCATGCCAGGCATCCGTACCGGAGGCCCCTCCCCCGCCTGAGCCCGCTCGCAGCGAGGCGGGCAGCGTCGCCATCAGCTTCGATTTCAACAGTCAGACCGGCTACGCCTCCAACCAATACGCCGTTTGGATTGAAGACGGCAGCGGCAATTTCATCAAAACGCTGTACGCGACGCGCTATACGGCAAACGGCGGCTACGCGCTGCGCCCGGATTCCATACCGCAATGGGTGGAGCGCTCCGGCCTCGCGAATATGGATAATGTCGACGCCATCTCGGGCCCGACGCCGCAGTCTGGAACAACAAGCTATATCTGGGATTGCACGGGCTCGGACGGAACGCCCGTCCCCGACGGAACCTACAAGTTTTTCGTCGAGGGCTCGCTCCGGTGGAAAAACCGCGTACTATATACGGGCGACATCGAGGTCAGCGGCGCTGCGTCGTCCGTCGAGGCTGCCGCCGAGTACTTCTACGAAGGCGCAGACGACCAGCCCGCGCTGGACGCAAGCGCCGAAGAGAACAACATGATCCCCTCGGTCAAGGCGATATATACGCCGTAGGCGCTTGGTTGTAGAAGCGAGCTCTTACCGCCCGCGCCCCTATAAACGGACCTAAAATTGTAGGGGCGAACATTGTTCGCCCGTGACCCATAAAACTTGCATTCATGAGAATCGCGGGAGCACACTGTGCTCCCCTATATGAAGAATCCATGCAATCGAAAATTCGGTTGCTTTTTTTTGTAAATTGCGCTAAAATGAAAATCGCTATCATATTCATAAAGGGGTGACCTGTTTGAACCGGCCATCGCGCTACAAGACTAAGCAGTCCAAGGCTATTCTCTCGTACATCGCGTCGCTTGACGCGCCCGTTACGGCTGGGGAAATCGCGGCGCATTTTAAAAGTGCAGAGACGCCGATCGCCTTGACCACCGTCTACCGCCATCTCGAACAGCTGGCGGAGTGCGGCGAGGTATTGCGGAGCATCCTGGACGAATCCGGCGCGCGCTACCAATACGTCGGCGGACAAAGCGCGAAGGAGCGCTTTTATCTGAAATGCGAGCAGTGCGGCGGGCTGGAGCATCTTAGCTGCGGCGAAGTACATACGTTCCGCCAGCATATTATCGAAGAACACGATTTTCAGATTAGCCCGGCTAATGCGGTGCTATACGGCAAATGCAAGGCCTGTGTAAAAGAAGGGTAGGCGGGCGTGTTCGCGTAGCCCCCTTCACATGGTTTTTCAAAGCATAGAGGATCATAAACGGAGGTATTTCGTGAAAAAACTCATCTCATTTATTATAGCGTTGGCCATAATCGTACTTACTATGGCCGACTGCGCTCAGGCTCCGGCAACGCCTGCCGCTCCGGCGAATGATGCGCCAAGCGCGCCTGCTGCCGAGCCCGGAGCGCCCGCTGCGCCCGATGTCGAGCGCCTGAATATCATCACTACGATTTTCGCGCCCTACGATTTCGTGCGCCAGATCGTCGGCGATAAGGCCGACGTGACAATGCTGCTGCCCCCGGCTTCTGAAAGCCATTCCTTCGAGCCGACGCCCCAGGATATCATAAAGATTAATGACAGCGACGTATTTATCTATGTCGGCGGAGATTCGGACGCGTGGGTGGACGGCATATTGGAATCCGTAGACGTCTCTAACAAGGAGATTATTACGCTCATGGACTGCGTCGAGGTCGTCGAGGAGGAGGTCGTCGAGGGCATGGAGCCCGACGAGCACGACCACGCGCATGAAGAAGAAGCCGGCTACGCTCACGAGGAGGATGCTGACCACGAGCTCGAGGATGAGGCTGACCACGCGCATGAGGAAGAGGCTGACCACGCGCATGAGGAAGAGGCTGACCACGCTCACGAGGAGGAAGCCGACATCGCTCACGAGGAAGAACATGCGCACGAAGGCGAAGAGGCAGGACACGAGGAAGAACACGAGCACGAAGGCGAAATCGTGTACGACGAGCACGTTTGGACCTCGCCGCGAAACGCAAAGCTGATCGTCCAAAAGATTTCAAACGCGCTGTGTGCCCTAGATACTGCCAATTCCGCCGCATATCAGGCGAATACCGCAGCCTATCTTACGGAGCTCGACGCGCTGGACGCGCAGTTTAAAGAAGTCGTCGCCAGCGCCGCGCGCAAGACCATCGTCTTTGGCGACAGGTTCCCGTTCCGCTATTTCGCCGACGCGTACGGGCTTACATACTCGGCCGCTTTCGTGGGCTGCTCCACGGAGACCGAGGCGAGCCCCGCGACGGTAAAATTCCTGATAGATAAGGTCAACGCGGAAAATATCCCGGTCGTCTTCCATATCGAGCTGGGCAATGAAAACATGACAAACGCCATATGCGAGGAAACGGGCGCAAAATCGCTGCTGCTGCACGCCTGCCACAATATCACGCGGGACGATTTCTTAGCGGGAACGACGTACGTCGATTTGATGAAGAACAACGTAGAAACATTGAGGGAGGCGCTTGCGTAAATGGCTTTAATCGCTTGTCGGGACGCGTCGTTTTCATACGAGGGTAATATCGCCGTCAGCGGCTTGAATTTCACCGTGGAGAGCGGAGATTACCTCTGCATAGTCGGCGAAAACGGCTCCGGCAAGAGCACGCTGATGAAGGGCCTGTTACGGCTGAAGTCTCCGCGTTCCGGCGTCGTCTCGATGGGCGACGGGCTAAGGTCAAACGAAATCGGCTACCTTCCGCAGCAAACCGCCGCGCAGAAGGACTTCCCCGCGAGCGCCTATGAAGTCGTCCTCTCCGGGCGGCTGGGCGCGCGCGGGCTGAGGCCGTTTTATTCGAAAAAGGATAAAGCTATCGTCGAAGATAACATCGAGCGCCTCGGCGTCGGCCCCATCCGGAACCGCTGCTACCGGGAGCTATCCGGCGGACAGCAGCAGCGCGTGCTGCTCGCGCGGGCGCTTTGCGCAACAAAAAAACTGCTTTTGCTCGACGAACCCGTCGCGGGGCTCGACCCGCTGGTCACGCAGGAGCTGTATAAGCTGATCGAAAGCATAAACCGCGAAACGGGCCTGACCGTCGTCATGGTTTCACACGATGTCCGCAGCGCCGTGAAATACGCGAGCTATATACTGCACTTGAGTACGGAACAGGTCTTTTTCGGGAAAACTAAAGACTATCTGCAAACAAAAGCCGGCATCAGTTTTTTAGGAGGCGAACAGGATGATTGACACATTGATCGAGATGTTTTCGTATACCTTTCTGGTGCGCGCGGTCGTCGTGGGCCTGTTGGTTTCGCTTTGCGCGGCGCTTCTGGGGGTTAGCCTCGTGCTGAAGCGCTATTCGATGATCGGCGACGGGCTTTCGCACGTGGGCTTTGGCACGCTGGCTATAGCTACGGCTATGAACGCCGCGCCGCTTACGGTATCCGTGCCCATCGTGGTCTTGGCGGCGTTTATGCTTCTTAGAATCAGCGAAAACGGCAAGATCAAGGGCGATGCCGCGATAGCGCTTATATCCACGGGCGCTTTGGCGGTAGGCGTTATAGTCGTATCCATGACGACGGGGCTGAATACGGACGTTTGCAACTACCTGTTTGGAAGTATTCTTGCCATGAGCAAGGATGACGTTACGCTCTCGATCATACTCGCCGCTGTTGTTTTAACACTTTTTGTGTTATTCTATAATAAAATTTTCGGCGTAACGTTCGACGAAAACTTCGCGAAGGCGACGGGCGTAAAGACCGGGCTCTACAATATGCTCATCGCGTTTTTAACGGCTATTACCATAGTGCTGGGCATGCGCATGATGGGCGCGCTCTTGATATCGAGCCTCATCATCTTCCCCGCGATTACGTCCATGCGGGTATGCAAGCGGTTTAAGAGCGTGACGATTTGCTCCGCCGTGGTATCGGTCGTTTGCTTCTTTATCGGCGTGGTCGGCTCCTACGTCTACGCCACGCCCACGGGCGCGAGCGTTGTAATAGTAAATATGACGGCGCTCGCCGTGTTTTGGATCGCGAATACGCTTAGGAGGAAGGAAGTAGTATGAAGAAGATCGTGCTTATCGTTACGCTAAGCTTTATCGTATTCTCCGGGCTTGTCCTTTTTGCCGCGAGCGATCGTCTCTTCCCAGCGGCGACGAATGGCAACGGCACGCTGTCCGTCGACGCCGCACAGGCGGCGAGCGCCGTAGACGCACAGACGCGCCATAATCTCGCGCTTGAAGAGCCCACAGGGGACGTTATAGAGATCAAGGAAAAGATGTTCGTCGCGCAGACGAACGACGTCTACTACAATCCCGAGGATTACTTGGGCAAGACGCTCAAATACGAAGGGCTTTTCGACGCGTACGACGACCCTAGCAACGGTCAGACGTATTACGCCGTTATCCGCTACGGCCCGGGCTGCTGCGGCATCGACTTAAATGCGGGCTTCGAGGTCAAGTGGGAAAATGACTATCCCACGCCGAACGATTGGGTTGAAGCCGTCGGCGTGTTGGAGGAATACGAAGAAAACGGCCAGAAATACCTCCGGCTCGCGCTTTCTTCGCTCACGGTTTTACCCGTACGCGGCGCGGAAACCGTTTGGCAATAATAATGCCGGGGCGGGTTGTGTTCGCCCGTGGATCACACATGGTTCACAGTAACACACGGGCGAACACAGTTCGCCCCTACAGGATTGCGTGTCAAACCGCGGCTGCTTAGATTACAGCGAGCGCCCGCTTGCCCATATTTCCATAGCGAGGCGCATTTTATCCTCAGGAATCTCTTTCATAGCGCCTCCGGCGAGGCGGCAATAGAGCATTATTTCCGCGCCTTCTTCTATATATTCGGTACAGCTCATGGCCGCGTCCAGATCCGCGCCGACAGTTATCAGCCCATGCGATTCCATGATCACGGCGCTGCCCTTTTCGCCCAAAGCTTTTACAACGGCCTGTCCCAGCTCGTCGGAGCCCGGCAGCTCAAATGGGATTATCGGGGCCGGATCGGGGCCGTAGGTAATAAGCGGAATCGTACAAACCGGCAGAGGCTGGCCGATATTCCCTAAGATAGTCGAAAACTTGGAGTGGGTATGTACGACCGCGCTT
>QMCE01002224.1_pt1 | contig 16748 bp, 13 predicted proteins | sample 1821851 | NCBI WGS metagenome assembly QMCE01 (sample SAMN09453174, study PRJNA476694) | Termite gut metagenome, whole genome shotgun sequencing project. | isolation source: worker | host: Odontotermes sp. | place: South Africa:Pretoria | collected 2016-01-28
GTGGAGATGAGGGGAGTCGAACCCCTGGCCTTCGCATTGCGAACGCGACGCTCTACCAACTGAGCTACATCCCCGATGAAAAAGACCGGCGCACGCATTGGTGCCGGTCTTGAACCATCATATTTCGGGCGCATTGTTTGTCAAGGGGAATACGAACAATTTGTATGGCTGTTCCGCGAAAAACAATTGCTGCAACGCTGTGATCCGCTCCGGGTGATGATGTCGCCGTTTTCATTTCAGCGTTTTCTCCATGCCTGTCCGCGCTTCGCCGCCCAGCGGGAGGCGAGTTCAAAGCCGGTCTTGACCGCGATGTTCGCGAGGATGATGAGGATGCCCATCGCGGCGGCCGCCGCAGTGTCGCCGGCGTCGTCCATGTTCACGACAGCCACCGACGCCAGCGCCGTGTCCGGCGTGTAGAGGAAAATCACCGCCGACACCGTCGTCATCGAACTGACGAAATAGAACCCGGCGATGTCCAACACCGCGGGCAGGCAAATCGGCAGGGTGACGCGGAAGAACGAGGCGTAGAACGGCACAGCCAGCGAATCCGCCGCCGCCTCGAATTCAAGGTCAAGCTGCCGGAGCGAGGCCGAGGCGGTGAGGCAGCCGACAGTGTAGAAATGCACGATGTTGCAGATGACGAGCAGCGTCATCGTTCCGTAGAGGGAAAACAGCGGATTCGGGATCGACAGGCCGCCGGGCAGACGGAACGACGAGGCGTTGAACAGGAAAATGTACGCGAGGCCGATGACCAGTCCCGGCAGCGCCAGCGGCACGATGGAGAGGAAGGACACCGCTTTTCTGAGAAGCGCCATATTCCGTGTCTTCTCGACAAGGTAGGCGGAGCCGAAGGTGATCGCCGTGCCGAACGCGGCGCTGTACACGGCGAGGCTGAGGCTGTTCCAGAAGGAAGCGTATCCGCCGCCGCCGTAATTCGTGAAGTCGTAGTGCGACAGGTCGAGGGTCAGATTGTACGGCCACAGCTTGATCAGGGACGCGAGCGCGACGGTCGCGAAAACGATGACGGCGCAGCCTGTCGCGAGCGTGCAGAAAGCGAAGGCGCCCCAGTCCTTCGCCGCGTTTTTGACCGGATGCAGGGAGACGGAGCGCGAGCCGAAGGCGGCGCTGTGCTTCCGCTTCACCCAGCTGTCGGCGAGGAAGGCGAAGAGCGTCGGGACGATCATGACGAGGCTCACGGTCGCGCCCATATTGAAATTCTGCTGTCCCACAACGTGTTTGTAAATGTCCGTCGCCATGACGGAGTAGTTGCCGCCCACGATTTTCGGCGCGCCGAAATCGGTGAAGACGAGCGTGAAGCAGACGAAGGACGCGCTGATGATGCCCTGTCGCGCGCCGGGGACGGTGACTGTCCAGAAGATTTCCGGCGGCTTCGCGCCCAGCGACTCCGCCGCCTCGTAGAGCCGCGCGTCGCCGTCGGCCAGCGCCGCCAGCAGGATCATGACGGCGGGGGGAAAGGCGAGAATGACCTCCGCGATGATGATGCCGGTTGAGCCGTAGAGGCCGATGTCTGCAGCGAGCGAGGGCGCGAAATCGAAGAAGCCTGTGGTGATCAGGCCCTTCCGTCCGAACAGGTACACCAGCGCAATCCCGGCCAGCATGGTCGGCGCATACAGCGGCAGCATGATGAGGTGCCGGAAGACGCTCTTCAGCGGCATGCAGGTGCGCGTCAACGCATAGGCGAAAACGAAAGCCGGCGGGATGGTGATGACAGTCGCGGCGACAGACACGTACAGGCTGTGCCACAGCGCCCGGCTGAGGGAGGGATTTGCAAAGAACGCGCCGAAGTTCGCAAAGCCGGAGAAATTGCCGTCCGCGTCGGACAGGCTCTTCCCCGCCATTTCAGCAAGCGGCAGGACAAACCCCGCGCACAGGAAGGCGAGAGAGCCCCACAACAGGGCTCTCCGCAGCGTATCGGAACGGTTGTCCATCAATGCGCCCTTTCGCGCGGAGCGTTCCCTCCGCTTTTGCCGACATCCGGTTCGTCAAAGCAGAGGAGGGACTCCACCGGCAGCGACAGAGTGACGCACTCGCTCGGCCGGAGATTGAGCCGCGCGTATTCGCTCGGCGGCACGACGGCGTCAAGCTTCTGCGGAAGCCGCTCGCGACTGTTGGGGATTTTCAAAGACACCCGGTACGAGGAACCCTTGAACTCCACCTCTTCGACATGCGCGACAAGATCGTTGTCTCCCAGCCCGTTTCTCGCGACGCGCACGTCTTCCGGCCGGATGGCGAGGGTGACATGCCGCCCGACTCCCGGGGGACAGCGTGCCAGGCGCAGCGACGACGACCCGCAGCTCGCACGCCCGTTGTCGAGAACCCAGCCGGGAAGGAAATTCATCGACCCGATGAAGTCGGCGACGAAGGGCGTGGAGGGGAGGCGATAGATTTCCTCGGGACTCGCAAACTGAGCGAGCTTTCCCTTCGACATGACGACGACGCTGTCCGCCATCGTCAGCGCCTCTTCCTGATCGTGCGTCACCATGACGGCGGTGATGCCGAGGCGTTTCTGGAGAGAACGGATTTCGCGGCGCATGTCGGCGCGCACCTTGGCGTCCAGCGCGGAGAGCGGTTCATCCAGGAGAAGCATTGCCGGCTCCGTCGCAAGGGCGCGGGCGAGCGCGATGCGCTGCTGCTGGCCGCCGGACATTTGCGCCGGGTATTTTGCGGCGCATTCCGAAAGGCCGACGAGGTCGATGAGTTCCAGAGCGCGTTTCCGAACCATATCCTTTGTCCAGCCTTTCCGCCGGATGCCGAAGGAGACGTTTTTCGTCGCGTCGAGATTCGGGAACAGCGCGTAGGACTGGAAGACGATGCCGACGCCGCGCCGCGAGACAGGCTCCGCGGTGACGTCGCGCCCGTCGATGTGCACCGTGCCGCCGTCCGGTTTTTCCAGACCGGCGATGACGCGGAGGAGCGTCGTCTTCCCGCAGCCCGAGGGGCCGAGGATGCAGACGAACTCGCCCTTCGGCACGGTCAGGGAAACATTCTTCAGCGCCGTGAATGAACCGAAATTCTTGTCAACGCCGATGACTGTCAAACACGCCGGAGCGTCCGTGTTTTCACAGACGCCCGGCGCGTGGTATCGGGGTTCACTCGCTTTTGCCGTCATAACGGTTGCTCCATTCGGTGAGGACGCGGTCGCGATCCGCGGCGGCCTTGTCGAGATCGTTCTTGATGATGAGGGACATCGGGTCGGCGGGGTATCCCTCCGGAGTCGGCACGCCGCTGTCGATGGAGGTGATGGGGTAGATGGTCGCGTACATTTTCATCACGTCCTCGCAGAGGGCGAAGTCGAGGAACTTCTTTGCCGCGTCCTTGATGGCCGGCTTCTTCATGAGCGCATTCGCCTCAATATCCCAGCCCGCCCCGGAGGCAGGCCATATCGTCTCGACAGGCTCGCCCGCCAGCTTCTGCTTCAGGCCGCGATACCCGAAGGAAATGCCGACGACGCATTCGCCCTGGCCGGCCATCTTGCCCGGCTTCGATCCTGAGTGGGTGTACTGCATGATGTTTTCGTGCAGTTTGTCGAGATAGTCCCAGCCCGCCTTCTCGCCCATGAGGAGGAGAACCGCATAGACTGTGAGGTAGCCGGTGCCGGAGCTGGCCGGGTTCGGCATGGTGATCCGCCCCTTGAACGCGGGGTTCAGAATATCTTTGTAATCCTTCGGCATGGGCAGGCCGAGGCGCTTCAGTTCAATCGTGTTCACGATGATGCCTGTCTCCCAGGCTTTGATGCCGACCCAGCGCGGCGTCGCGGCGCTGTCGCGGAAGATCGGGTTCACCAGTTCCAGCCGCTTCGGCGCATAGGGTTCGAGCATGCCTTCGTCGGCGGCGCTGATGAGGCCGGTGGCGGCGAGGCCCCAGACGACGTCCGCCTGCGGGTTGTCCTTCTCCGCCAGCAGCTTCGCCGTGATGATGCCGGTGGAGTCGCGGACGATTTTCACTTCGATGTCGGGGCGCTGTTTGCGGAACACTTCCAGATACGCCGGGTACTCGTCGTCCTCCAGCGCGGTGTAGACGGTGATGCTCTCGCCCGCGAAGGCGGCGGCGGACAGGAAGCAGGCCATAAGGGCGATACACAGGAATTTCCACAACTTCGTCATTGTCATTTCTCCTCTGTAAAGGGGTGTGGTTTGGTGAACTCTGCCATAATCCGCGTCGCGTCCGCGACGGAGTCGACGACCATGTGCGCGCCGGCGACCGCCATTTGCTCCGCAGCGCCCGGTTGCCCCAGCATGTTGCCGCTCTTTGACGCGCCGACAGTCCATGCGCCGGCGTGCCGGCCCTCCTCCATGTCGACGAGGGTGTCGCCGATTTTGAGAACGCGGGAAGGCGGATAGACGCCGGCAGCCTCCATGCAGCGGTACATCATCCACGGCGCGGGGCGGCCTGCCGGGACTTCGGCGGCGCAGCAGGAAAAGTCGAACGTCAGTCCCTGCCGCGCCGCAGCCGCGAGCACTCTGTCCGTCATGGGGCGGTTGTAGCCTGTCGTGGCGGCGACTTTGATGCCCGCCGACCGCCAGAGTTCGAGCGCTTCGACAGCGCCGGGAATGATGTCCGAATGCGCGTCCAGAATATCCGTCTGGAGCGGGAGGAATTCCTGAAAGAGCGCATCCAGATCGCCGACTGTCCATTCGCCGCCGTGAAGATGTTTCCACTGCTCCGCGATGGCGGGCATGGTGAGCATGTGTTCGATGTGATCCCGTTTGTGCTTGCCCATCGGGATGCGGGCTTCCTCCTCGGTCGCTTTCACGCCGTGACGGGAGAAGAGCTCGATGAATGCCGCGATGGGCGCGCGGCTGCCGTAATCGACGACCGTCCCCGCCAAATCGCAAACGACGAGGCCAATCCTGTTTGCTGCTGCTGTCATTGTCCCATCTCCACATCCATTTCCTTCAAAGCCCGCCGCATCGCATCCAACAGACAGTGCACATCGACGCGGGTGATGTGACCAACGCTGCCGACGCGGAAGAGGTCGGCGTTCCCGACCTTGCCGGGATAGATGACGAAGCCGTCGTCGCGGAGAAGATCATAGAATGTATTGAAAGAAAAATTCTTGTGCGCGGGATAGCGGAACGAAGCGATGATCCAGCCGTGATCCTCCGGCGCGAGAAACTCCTCGAAGCCAAGCTTCGCCATTCCCTTCCGGAGAATGCGGAAATTGTCCTGATACCGCTTCATCCTCGCCTCGACGCCGCCCTCGCCTTCGAGTTCGACAAGCGCCTGATGGAACGCGAGAATCGTGTGCGTGGGCGGGGTGAAGCGGAACTGGCCGTTCTTTTTCATGTCCTCGTTCTGCGCGTGGAGATCGAGGCAGAGACTGCGGGCATTACCCGCGCTCGCCGCCAGCGCCTTGTTCTCCGCGATGACGAAGGAGAACCCCGGCACGCCCTCTATGCATTTGTTCGCGGAGGAAATAAGCCAGTCGACTCCCCATTTTTTCATCTTGATTTCCGCCGCGCCGAAGCTGGACATGGCGTCGACGATGAAGCTGCGCTTCCGCTTCGCGACGATTTTTCCTGCTTCCCTGATCGGATTGAAAATGCCGGAGGTCGTCTCGCAGTGGACGATGACAACGTGAGTGATGGACTTGTCGCCCGCAAGGATTTTGTCGATGTCGGCGGGGACGACAGCCGTGTCCTCCGGATAGTCGACGCACTCCATCGGCATGCGCATGACGCGCGCCATTTCGGCGATGCGTCGGCCGTACGCGCCGTTCACCGCGACGAGGAGCTTCCCGTTTTCCCTCGGCACGGCGCAGCCGATTGCCGCTTCGACGCCCATGCTGCCGCAGCCCTGCATGAGGACGGCGGAGTATTCGTCCTTGTCGACGTCGGCGAGTTTGAGCAGACGCTTTTTGACGTCGAGGACGATGTCGAGAAATTCGCTGTCGCGCGCGCCCAAATCCCGGAGCATCGCCGCCTTCACGGCGGGGCTGGTCGTCAGCGGGCCGGGAGTGAAGAGAACGCTGTCCTTCCACGAAACACGGGTGCTTGCCATGATCTTCCTTTTGTTTTCAACCCTGCAGACTGTTTTGCGCCAATGAAGAATCGGCGTATGAATACAGGGAGAATGTGAAGGAAGCGTGAGAGAAACATAAGAATTTTATTTCGAGAACGCTTTTCCGGCGGCGGCGCCACCTGCGCCTTGCTGCGCATCACTCCTTCGAGTCAGAAGGAGCCGTTGACGAGCCGGGCATTGAAGATGCAGGCGACGCGCTCCGGATCATCGGCGGCGACGAGCATTTCCTCGCCTTCACGGGTGATGTCGGTGAGCATGAGGATGACGGCGTTCAAGTTGGCGAAATCGGATTTGACGGCAAGAGGGCCTTCTGTGACACGTTATGACAGTCAGGGAGAGGGCTATAGCGTGAAGGCTCCAATCGAATCCCTTTTCAGGATTCCAACCCAGGGAACGTGATTCCAATACTTTTATCCATCAAAGCATGATGCAATGTGTTGCATGTATGACGATAGTTGAAGACGGCAACTCGCTGGGGAGACTCTACGGAATACACCATAAATATGCTTGCATCTACATTTTGCCTGACTGAAAAATAAGGAGCTATATCAATGGCGCAGATTTGACGCAATCCCATAACAAACCCGAAAAGACGTTATGTCTTTTCGGGTTTGCATTGTATAAGAATTGGCGGAGAGACAGGGATTCGAACCCTGGGTACAGTTGCCCGTACACATGCTTTCCAAGCATGCCCGATCGACCACTCCGGCATCTCTCCGATTGTCTTCTTCATGCAATGCGCAAACGCGGCTTTTGCCGCGTTTGCGCATTGCAAGTATGTGTTTTCGCCACGCATTGTCAAGATGAAACGCTCTCTGCCGCACGAAAAAGCGGCCTGAATGCATTGTGACGGCAATTCCCGCGACAGAGACTCTCTTTAGATTCTGTCTGAATTATTTAATTCAGACAGAACCTGGCAAAAATTTTCCAAAAACTTCTTGCAAAACACCCCATTTTTCCTATCATCCCTCCACTGGTTTGATTTTTCCGGAACACGAATGAAAGAATCCCCCATGCGCACAGCCGGTTCGCACCGCCGCTCCGAACAGGATTCCGCCGCCGCGCGGAACGGCTTTGTCGCGCATTCCCCCGTCTTCTCCTCCAACACATGGTGGCGCTGGTGGCAGACCGGTCAACCGGCTGTTCCCGTCGCCTTGCCGGGGCGTTCGGATTCCTGAAGAAAACAGAGGAATCCCTCCCTCCCCGAAAACAAGTCGATTCTCCGCGGGACAGCCGAAAAGGGCTGTCCCGCTTTTTTTGTTTCGCGGCATTGAACATTCAAGGAACACATCATGGCTACGATACGAACTGACGGCGTCATACGGATGCTGCCCGGCGAACGGTTCACCCCATTCGCCCTCGCGAAAAAACTGGACGCGAAAATCCTCTTCGAATCCTCCTCGTTCGAACGCGGGCGCGCGCGCTATTCCCTGCTCGTCCTGGACGAAGCCTTCCGCCTGACACAGCGCGGCGGCGACGTCCTCTTCCAGCCCGCCGGCGAAGAGGCCCGGCCCTTCTTCTTCGCCCCCGCGCGGGACATCCTCGACGCAGCCGCATGGTTCGCCGACCAGCACCCAAGGCTGCATCAGGACTTCCCCTACCCCTGCGGCGGCTTCGGCTATGTCGGCTATGAATTCGCCGCGCGCTGCGACAGGATGCGCATCACCCCCAAGCCGGACGACATCGGCATGGACGACGCCGTCTTCCTCTACGGCCACGTCTACCTCATCTACGACCACCACGCAGACGTCATCTACCTCCACGGCGTCAACTACAACGAGCACGAGGTCGACCTGGCCGACGCCCTCGACGCTGTCGAGCGGCGCATACGCGATTTCGACTTCAACTACCTCGCCGAACCCTCCCCCGCGCCCGACGGCCGGATCGTCCCCGATCCGGAGGGCGAGGCGGATTTCCTGCGCGGCGTCGAATCCATCCGCAGGGACATCGAGGCGGGAAGCCTTATCCAGTGCGTCCTGTCGCGGCGCATGGAGGTCGAGACGAAACAGTCCTCGTTCGACGCCTACCGCAGGCTCCGCTCCATCAACCCCTCTCCCTACATGTTCCACATCGATTTCGGCGATTTCCAGCTCTTCGGGGCGTCGCCGGAGGTGCATGTCAAGCTCAAGGAAAACCGCATCGTCGTCAAGCCCCTCGCCGGCACCCGGCCTCGCTGCGACGACCCGGCCGAAAACGCCCGGCGAGAAGCCGAACTCCTCGCCGACCCCAAGGAACGCGCCGAACACATGATGCTTGTCGATCTCGCCCGGAACGATCTCGGCCGCGTGGCGAAGACAGGCAGCGTCACCGTCGCCGACTTCATGTCTGTCGAAAAATACTCCCACGTCATGCACATCTCCTCCCGCGTCGAGGCCGAGCTGGACGAAAACGCGTCGAGCCTCGACGCCATCCGGCTTTCCTTCCCCGCCGGGACGGTTTCGGGCGCGCCGAAAATCCGGGCGATCGAAACCCTCGACAGGCTTGAACGCCATCCGCGCCGCTTCTATTCGGGCATTGTCGGCTTTCTCGAACCGGGCGGCGAATTCAATACCTGCATCGCCATCCGCTGCGCCGTGCGGAAAAACGGCCGCGTCTGGCTTCAGGCCGGCGCGGGCATCGTGCACGATTCCGACCCGCAGACCGAACTGGCCGAGACAAACCACAAGCTGGCAGCCCTCGTCGCCGCCCTCGAACTCGCTCCCGCGCAGAACTGAAAGGACCGCGTCATGTACGTCGTCATCGATCACTTTGATTCCTTCACCTACAACCTCGTCCAGATGCTCAGGGAGACGGTCCGGGACGAAGTCCGCGTCCTCCGCTCCGACTCGTTCACCCCCGACGGCCTGGAGAAGCTCCCCATGCGCGCGCTCGTCTTCTCCCCCGGGCCGGGCGGCCCCGAAGAGTATCCGGCAAGCCTGGAGGCGGCACGCCGCTTCGCGGGCAGGACGCCGATGCTGGGCGTCTGCCTCGGACACGAAATCCTCGTCGCAGCCAACGGCGGCAGCATCAGGCGCGCGCGGCGGATCATGCACGGCAAGGCCGACGACATGCTGACCGACGGGCGTGGCTGCTTCCGGAACATCCCCTCGCCCTCCTCCTTCATGCGCTACCATTCGCTCGTGGCCGATCCCGAAACCCTTCCGGCCTGTTTCGAAGCGACGGCGTGGAGCCGCGCCGATGGCGACATCATGGCTATCCGCCACCGCGAGCACCAGATCGAGGGCGTGCAGTTCCATCCCGAATCCGTCGGCTCGGAGGCGGGGAGACGGGTTCTGGAGAATTTCATCCAATACCGGCGCGAACCGTTCCCGGCGAAAAAGACCCTCTCCCGCATCCTCGCGGGCGAAAATCTGGAGCGGGAAACCGCCCGCGCCTTCATGCTCGAAGCTGCCGAAGGCAATCTCACAGACGCCCAGATGGCGGGCTTCCTCTGCGCTCTTGAGGCGAAAGGCGCGACCGCGGACGAGATAGCCGGCTGCGCCTCGGTTCTCGCGGACAAATGCGTGCGCTTTCACGCGAAAACACCGGTTCTGGACATCGTGGGCATAGGCGGCGACGGAAAGGGATCGTTCAATCTTTCCTCGATGGCGTCTGTCGCGGCCGCGGCCTGCGGGCAGCCTGTCGCGAAGCACGGCAACCGCGCGGTCAGTTCCTTCTGCGGATCAGCCGATTTCTTCGCCGAACTGGGCTATCCGCTGACCATCCCGCCGGACAGGGCGGAAAAGCTGCTTGAGGAGACAGGCTTCGCCTTCCTCTTCGCCCCCCTGTACCACAGCGCGATGAAACACGCCGTGACGGCGCGGCGCGAACTGGCTGTGCGCACCGTCATGAACCTCCTGGGCCCCCTGTCCAGCCCGGCGCGCGCGGAATATCAGGTCGTGGGCGTCCCCGACGCGGCCCTGCTCCACCCCATCGCCGAGGCGGCCATGATGCTGGGCGCGAAAAAAATCCTCACCCTCCGCTCCGAAGACGGGCTGGACGAATTCTCCTGCGCCGCGCCCACGCGCTGCGTCCTGCTCGAAGCAGGCGGCGGGCGGCGGGAGTTTGTTTTCGATCCGGCCGAGGCGGGGATCGGCGGGCGCGGATCGGAAAGCCTGAACGGCGGCACGGCCGAAGACAACGCGGCAATCGCCCGCCGCCTCATGTCGGGAGAGGAGACGGGAGGCGTTCTCGACGCGGTGTGCCTGAACGCGGGAGCGGGGCTGTACCTGTCCGGCGTTGCGCGGGACATCCCGGACGGATACAAAATGACGAGGGAGGCTTTCGCGTCGGGAAGCGTCAGGGCCAAGCTGGAGCAGATCGTCGGGACCGCCGTCGCGCTGGCGCGGGAGGAGGAAACGAATGTCAGAAAACATCCGCGATGAAATCGTCGCCAAACGCCAGGCCCGCGTCAACCGCCTCGGCCATGCCGAGGGAGCGGACGTTCCCCGCCGCCGCGAGGTTCCCATCGCGCCTTTTCTCGGCGAGAACGGCCTCATCTGCGAAGTCAAGCGCCGCTCGCCCTCGAAGGGCGACATCGCGCCCGGCCTCGACGCTGTCGCGCAGGCCGGGCTGTATCTGGGAGCGGGCGCGAAAAACCTCTCCGTCCTCACCGAGCCGGAAGGCTTCGGCGGGAGCCTGGACGATCTCATCCGGGTGAAACGGCAGTTCCCCCATGCAGCAACGGCGACATCGACGTCGCCTGGCGGGCGGGCGCGGACGCGGTGCTGCTCATCGCGGGCATGCTGTCCGGGGATCGGCTGAACATGCTGTACCGGTGCGCGCGGAGCCTGGGGCTTCAGGCCCTGGTGGAGGTGCACGACGAGGAGGACCTCGCGAAAGCCCGGAGCATCGCGCCCCCGCTTGTCGGCATCAACAGCCGCGATCTCAGGACGTTCCGGATAGACCCCATGCTTCCCGTCAGGGTCAGGGCAGGCATCGACTGGAACGCGCGGGTGGTGTACGAGTCCGGCGTCAGCCATCCGGATCAGGCCGCGTTCGCCGCGGGCGCGGGATTTTCCGGCCTGCTGGTCGGTGAGGGCGTGGTGCGGAACCCCGCCCTCGCGGGACAGATTCTGGACGCGATGGCATCCACGCCGCAGTCCCCCTTCTGGCCGGAAATCGGCCGCCGTCTCCGCGCCGCCGGGGAGAAGCCGCTTGTCAAAATCTGCGGCCTCGCGCGGGAGGAGGACGCGCGCCTGGCCGCCGATCTGGGGGCGGACGTCCTCGGATTCGTCTTCCATCCCGAATCCCCCCGCGCCGCGGACGCGAAGCTCCTGCGGCAGGCGCGGCATATCGATCTCCCGAAAGTCGGCGTCGTCGTGAACGCGCCGGAAGCGCCATCCCTCCGGGAGGAGGTTCTCAATCTGCTGCATGAGGGCCTGTTGGACGCTGTGCAATTGCACGGCGACGAAACGCCGGACGACTGCTCCCGCCTCTGGCCTGTCTCGTACAAGGCTCTCCGCCCCAAAAACGCGGACGAGACGGGGAAGGCGGGCGACTACCGCTGCCCGCGCATTCTTCTCGACGCGGCGGCGGATGTTCCGGGAGGGTCGGGGAAGCGAGTGGGGCCGGACGTGCTGGAAGCGTGGACAGGGCCGCTCTGGCTGGCCGGGGGGATCACCCCCGAGAACGCGCCCCGCATCGTCGAATCGCGGCGGCCGGAACTGATCGACGTCGCGAGCGGCGTCGAGGACGCGCCGGGCGTCAAGAGCGCGAAGAAGCTGCAACAGCTGTTCAGGGAAATACGGTAGGAATTCGGGGACATGACCTTATTATGCAAACCGCCGCATAATAAGATCATGTACCCGAAATCCTCGCGTTTTTCTATATTGCAATGGAAATTTTCGTTTACGATACCGGAGCCATCACAATGCATACGAACGAACTGCCGGATTATTTCGGCGAATTCGGAGGCAGATACGTCGGGGAGACGCTGCGCCCGGCGCTGGACAATCTGGAGCGGGAATTCACGACCGCCTGGGCCGACGCCGGGTTTCATGACGAGCTGAAAAGCATTCAGAAAACATGGGTCGGCCGCCCGACGCCGCTTCTGTACGCCGAAAACGCCACGCGCGCCCTCGGCGGCGCGAAGGTGTTCGTCAAGATGGAAGGCCTCGCCCACACAGGCGCGCACAAGATCAACAACGCGATCGGCCAGGCGCTTCTGGCAAAGCGCATGGGCAAGAAGCGGGTCATCGCCGAGACGGGCGCCGGGCAGCACGGCCTGGCGACGGCTGCGGCCTGCGCCAAGCTGGGCATCGCATGCCGCGTCTACATGGGGTCGGTCGACGTCGCCCGCCAGCGGCCCAACGTCTTCGCCATGGAAATGATGGGGGCGGAAGTCGTCTCTGTCGAATCCGGGACGCGCACGCTCAAGGACGCCATCAACGCCGCGCTCCGCGAATGGGCCGCGACCTTCCCCGACACCCACTACCTCATCGGCTCCGCCCTCGGCCCCGCGCCGTTTCCCGAAATAGCCCGGCGCTTTCAGGCGATCGTGGGCGAGGAGGCGGCCGCGCAGATATGCGAATTCGTCGATCCCGAATCGGTTCACGCCCTTCTCGCCTGCGTCGGCGGCGGATCGAACTCCATCGGCTTTTTCGCGCCCTTCATCGACAGGGACAGGCCGCGCCTCATCGGCGTCGAGGCGGGCGGGCGCGGCCCCGGACCGGGCGACAACGCGGTCCGCATGGCAGGCGACGCCGCGCGGGTGGGCATCGCCCACGGCTACAAGACCCGTTTTCTCATGGACGACGACGGGCAGGTTCTTCCCAGCCATTCGATCTCGGCCGGGCTCGACTATCCCGGCATCGGCCCGCAGCTCGCGAGCCTGGGCGTGAGCGGCCGCGTCGAATTCACTTCGGCCTCGGACGAGGAGACGCTGAAGGCTGTGCAATTCTTCGCCCGCCGCGAAGGCGTCCTGTTCGCCCTCGAATCGGCCCACGCCGGAGCGGCCGCGATCAGGCTGGCCCCGGAGCTTTCCGCCGATCAGGCGATCATCGTCAACATGTCGGGCAGGGGGGACAAGGACCTGTTCATCACGGCAAAGGCTCTCGATCGCGAGCGCTGGACGGAATTTCTGCAAAGCGAGGTGCGGACATGAATACACGCGAAAACACGGCTGAAGCCGCGACGAAACTGATGGCCCACATGGTCGCCGGATACCCGGACATGGACGCGTCCGTGACGGTCGCGAAGGCGCTTGCGGTGGGCGGGGCCGACTATCTTGAAGCGCAGTTCCCCTACTCCGACCCGACCTCGGACGGCCCCCTTATCGAGAAGGCGAATCAGAAGGCTCTGGACAGGGGCTTCCGCGTCGACGCGGGATTCGACCTGATGCGCCGCCTGCACGCCGTTCTGGACATCCCCCTGTTCATCATGACCTACGGCAGCCTCGTTTTCGCGCGGGGCGTAGGGAAATTCTGCGACGACGCCGTCTCCGCGGGCGTGACAGGGCTTATCATCCCCGATCTGCCGCCGGACTATTCCGAAGGGCTGTTCGAGGCCGGGCGCGAACGCGGGCTGGCGATCGTGCCGGTCATCGCGCCGGAGATTTCGGACGCGCGCCTGCGGACGATCGGCGGCCTGCGTCCGGAATACGTCTACACCGCGCTCAGGCTGGGCATAACCGGAAGCAAAACGACGCTGGACAGCGCGGCGATCCGCCATCTGGGCAGGGTGGCGGGGCTGGGCGCGAAGGTGATCGCCGGCTTCGGCGTGCGGAGCGCGGAGCAGATGCGCGCGCTGTCCGGCCACGCCCACGCGGCGGCGGTTGGCTCCTTCTTCCTGGAGCGTCTCAATCCTGTTCTGGAAAAGGGCGGCGACGCGGCGGAGGCGTTGACGCGGGCGGCGCGGGAGCTTCGGCATGCGTAGAGCTCATGTCGCGCGTTCTTGCGTTTTTCCGCGCAGCCGGCATACTTGAGGAGATGCAGCCATACCGGAGACACACGGCAACGTGATCCCCAACGCGGTCACCATCAGGAAGATGCTTCCCTCGCTGGCCCTGGGCGTGTTCATAACCCTGACGGCCGCCCTGTTCAATTGCCTGATCTACGGCATGCGCCTGCCCGTCCGCGCAGACGGCAACCGCGCCGCCTCCCCGAAAAACGGGGGCGGCCGGACTCCCGACCGGAGCGCGGGCCACATCCGATCCGTCCTGCGCGCGATCGCCGGACTCGTCAACGTCTCCGACGATTTCACGCAGGAAGTCATGTTCTCCATACGGGGACCCGGGGATCGCCCCTCCACGCTGGATCAGATAGCCGTCATCGCCATAGACGAGGACAGCCTCATACGGCGCGGCGCCTGGCCGTGGCCGAATTCCGATGTGGCCAGACTTCTGGAAAAGGCGTCCGGCGCCTCCGTGGTCGCGCTGGACATCCTCTTCCCCGAGCCGGATCGCACGTCGCTCGTCCATTTCATCAACCGGCTCGACAGGCTCCGGGGCGGAAAGCCGGACATCGACAGGCTGCTTCAGGGCGAAGAGGCCGTCCTCGACAACGATCAGCTCCTCGCCCGGCAAATATCCCTGACCCGGACCGTCCTCGGCGCAGCCCTGTACAACGGCATACAGCCTCTCAACAGGCCGCTGGACATGAAAAACAACCGCGCGCCCGAAGCTGTTCTGCCGGACGGCCGGAGCGTCCCGCAGGAAGACCTGCTTCTCAAGGGCGCGCAATGGGCGCTCACAGACATCCCCGCCATCCGCAACGTCAGGCCGCCGCCGCTGGGCGAAGGCTTTCTCAACCTCTTCCCCGGCCCCAACGGCGTGGTGCGCTCGGTTCCCCTGTTCGCCCACGTCTCCGATCACGCCTTCTCCATCCCCTCCGGCGCGCCTCTCCGCATCGCCCCCTCCATGCCGCTGGAAATCATCCGGGCGGCCAGGGGCGGCGACAGCTACCGCATCAACCTGCGCGGGGACGTCGTGCATATTCCCGAATTCATGAGCGCGGCATCCGGCGGCGACCGGTACGCAGCGGCGAGCGTCACGATACTCCGGGGCGGCGAGGACATCCTGACCATTCCCCTGAACGAACTGGCGGAGATGGAGGTCGGCTTCCGGAATCATCTCGGCGATTTCCGCGTCTATCCCGCGTGGGAGGTTCTGGAGGGCCGCCACGAGGGAGCCTTCGGGGACAAGCTGGTCATCATAGGCAGCACGGTGGGGGGCATCGGGTATGTGGTGTCGGCCGGCGCGGCGAACGCGGAGCTGTCCATTCCCGAAGCCCACGCGGCCATGGTCTCAGCGATCCTCAAGGGCGACGTCATGGACAGCGGCTACAGGCACGACTTTTTCTGGCAGCAGACAGCCATCATCGTCTCCGGCCTGGCGGTGACGGCGGCGATCCTTCTTGCCGAGCCTCTCGGCGGCATGGCGGCGACGCTGCTCGTCCTCGCGGGCTGGGTTTTCGTCAATTACTTCCTCTTTTTCCGCAGAGGCATGGATGTGGGCCTCACCCTGCCCCTCTTCTCGACGATCGCCGTCTTCATCGTCCTCAGCCTGGCCAAATACCTGATAGTGGGCCGCGAACGCCGTTTCATCCGGGAGGCGTTCCAGCTGAACGTCAGCCCCTCGATCCTGGGCTATCTGGAAACCCACCCGGACCGCCTTTCCTCCCTTCAGGGCGATTACCGGCACATGACCGTCCTGTTCACCGACATCAGGGGGTTCACCTCCATTTCGGAAAAGCTGTCCGCGCCGGATCTGGCGCGTTTTCTCAATGAATACTTCACGCCCATGTCGGACATCGTCATGAGCCACATGGGGACGGTGGACAAGTTCATAGGCGACGGCATGATGACGTTCTGGAACGCGCCGGCCGACAACCCCCATCATGCGCGGGACGCGGCTGTTTCCGCTCTGGCCATGCTGGACAGGCTCGCGGAGCTGCAGCCCGGCTGGACAGCCAGGGGCCTGCCCCGCATAGCCATGGGCTGCGGCATCAACACGGGGCCCATGTTCGCCGGGTACATGGGTTCTGAAAGGCGCAAGAACTACACCGTCATGGGCGACAACGTCAACATCGCCAGCCGGCTTGAGGATTTGAACAAGACGTACTCCTCCGGCATTCTCATCGCCGAATCGACGCGGGAGGAGCTGGGCAGGGATTTTGTCTGCCGCGTCGTGGACAAGGCGCGGGTGAGCGGCAAGGCGTCTGCCGTGGTCATTTACGAGCTGCTTGGCCGGGGCCCGGCCACGGAGGAGGTGGCGGAGGAGCTGGCGGCGTTCGGCCGCGTTTTCGATTTGTATCATGAGCGTGAATTCACGGCTGCGGAGTCGCTTCTGAAGGAGCTGGTCTTCATCCGCCCCGCTCCCCTGTACAAAATGTACCTCGACAGGGTGGCGGTGTACAAGGCGCTTCCGCCCCCGCCCGACTGGGACGGCACATTCTCGATGGCGCACAACGGGTAGCGTTCGGCGTCCCTGTTTCCGCCCCAGACCTTCGCCTGGACACGCCCCCTCGCGGGGCAGGTTCACCGCGCAGGACACAGAGGCACGGCTTCGCTCAGGGCCAGCCAACCTCCGCGCTACGAGGAATATCCCTTCGTCCGATCCGGATCGGCAATCATCCGCTTGCTGGTGCGCCCCTCCAGCTCGCGCTTCGTCTCCATCAGGGAATACACGACCGGAATCACCAAAAGCGTGATCAGCGTCGATGTGAGAAGCCCGCCCACAACCGCCCGCGCCATGGGCGCCTGCGCCTCGCCGCCGTCGCCCCAGCCCA
>QMCE01001009.1_pt1 | contig 16742 bp, 7 predicted proteins | sample 1821851 | NCBI WGS metagenome assembly QMCE01 (sample SAMN09453174, study PRJNA476694) | Termite gut metagenome, whole genome shotgun sequencing project. | isolation source: worker | host: Odontotermes sp. | place: South Africa:Pretoria | collected 2016-01-28
CACGCCGATCAGGGGCGTCACCCGCGAGCTGCCGAAGGACACCGAACCGCTGCTGCGCCAGATAATGGGCGGCGGGCGGTTTATACCGCTTCTGCGCGCGCCGGGGGCGAGCCGCCCGTCCGTCGAGGGCGACTCGCTGTATTGGCTGGATTCCGGCGGCAGCGCCGTGCGATACGATCTGCTGAGCGGCGAATCCGCTCCCGCGTCCCGCGCGCTGCCCGCAGCGCCGGCAAACAGCTTTTCATTTTCCATAGGCCGCGACCGCCTTGAATTCGGCGCGGACGGTATGGCGCGGATTTACTCCGCCGGGGAGATCGCGGATGAATTCTTTGCTCACGACTCGGAACCGCTCGGCGCATTTTGGGCGCGAGATGGCGAAATAGCCGTATCCTTCGCCGCCGACGGCGTCGCTGTATGGGGCGTTACGGAATCCGCCGGGCGCAAGGCTATCGCGGCGCACGAGGGCGCTATACGCGACCTATGGCTGGGCGAAACGCTGCTCGCCACGGTGGGCGAGGACGGACGCGCGGCCTTTTTCGACTACTCCGGCAATCCAGTGTTGACGCTGGACGCGGGCTATCCCCTTTCGACTGTGGAAGCGCGCGAAGAAATATCACAAGCCGTGACATGCGGCGAAAACGGCACTGTCGCGCTGTGGGATTTGAATTCGGGTGCGCGGCTGTGGGAAACGCGCGTCCCCGGCGCGGGCGTGGCGCGGCTGTCGCCGGACGGCGGCGCGGTCGTGGCGGGCTACCGGCAGGATTACGACATAGTCGATATACAGATGCAAGTCGGCTTGTACGGGCGCGAGGACGAGGACTCGGCGCTGCTGAATGCCGAAGATGGAAGCGTCGTATCGACGTTCAGCTGCACCGGCCTGCCCTGGTACGGCGAAATATTCGAGGGCGACCTCTTTGCCGTGCAGAATATAAACCGCGTATACATGCGTTCAAGCGAAACGGGCGAGATCGTCGAGGACGTGCAGGAGAATATTGGCGCCTGGGAGAGAATATCGTGCGGGGCAATCGTATCGGAATTCGGCGCGGTATACAAAGCATTTGACGACTGGCATACCGACGTTTCCAGGACAGAACGCACCCCAATTAAGTACCTTTTAAACAGCATGTCGAAGCTGCAAATCCCTTCGCCGACCGATATAGACTTATTCCTGGACGTGGACGTCAACAGTAGGGTAATGTTTAATTTCGATCAGTATAGCAGTATATACGACTATTCCTATATAGAGGAGCACTCGTACGCGCAAGGCGGCAGTGTGGTATGCGCAGCGTTTTCCCCCATAGGAAACTATGCTGTTACGGCCTCGCTGGACGGAACCGCCGCCGTTATAAACGAGGCTGGCCTGGCGTGGCTGATAGACGCGGGCGCGCCCGTGGTGGAATCCGGCTTCTCGCCGGACGGCGGGAGCGTGATCCTCGCTTCGGGAGGGCGTATACTTATGCTGCCGATGGGCGCGTTTGAGGATATGAGAGAGAACGCAAGGGAGTTGACGCAGCCGTGAGTTACGACGTGTTTATAAGCTACCGCCATCAATACCCGGACACCAAAGTAGCAAAACAGCTGCACAAGCTGCTGGAGAGGTTCCGCCTGCCCAAAAGCCTGGCGGAAGAAAGCGGCCATGCTGGGCGTTGGAAAGTATTCATGGATGACTTCGAGCTGCCCGCCACGCCTGATCTATCACAGACCATTAAGGCGGCACTGGATTCCTCCCGATTCCTGGTGCTGCTGTGTTCTACGTCTACGCCGGAATCAGACTGGGTGAAAAAGGAAGTGCTAACCTTTGCAGGAAAGAACGGCTGGGACCATATCCTGCCCATCCTGATAGAGGGCACTCCCGAAAGCTCCTTTCCAAAGCCGGTATTGGAATATAAAAATATACAATATCTCGATGTTTCAGGTGAACCTAACCATTTTAGAATAAACGCCTCCATCAGACACAGCCGCGCCTGGTTCTGTCATCGTATCGCGGGCTGCAGGCATGACGCGTTAAGACGTGCGCTGCGCTCGCGCGACGTGCGCCGGGCCGCCATATACATAATCGCCCCGGCAGTGCTTATGCTGACACTCTCACTGTATCTGCTGAATCTGCGCGACAGCGCGCAGGCGAGCACTCTGGAGGCTCAGCGGCTGGACGAGCAAAACCGTATCAGCCTCCAAAACACGCAGGCGCAGCGACTAGTCTATGAGGAAGCCATGTTGTCCGCGGAGCGCGCGGTACAGGACGCGGACGAGAACGCGCTTTGGGTTCGGCTGGCGGAAACGGAGAGCGCGCTGGATCAGGGGCAGCTATTCCCCGCTGCGGCGCTCGCAAAGGAATTTTTGCTGGAGCCGGGGATCACCGGGGAGATGGCCGAGGCAGCGCAATCGGTCGTCGAGCGGGCCAAGCCCTCCGGGTATATGACGGAGGTGTTTTCCTTTAAATCCGTATGGACTGGGATGCAGTTTACTCCAGACAGTAAGACGCTGCTGATTGTAGCCGACGACGGCACAGTGCGCAGCTACCCTACCGACACGTATTTGCGCCGTGCGCTGTTTCAAGATTTTGTGCCCATCGACCGCCGTATTCAAATCTCGGATTCCGGGCGCTTGGCCGCGTATTTTACGCATCAATACCCGGATCAAGGACAGCCCAATTTATTTATGCTGGATCCGCAGACGCTGGAGGCGGTTCATTCCATCTCTTTAACCTATGACGATAACGAGCGGAACAAGCCGGGATTCCAATTTGATTTTTTTCCCGGGACGGAAACGATCTACGTCACCGCCGCGCTCGAGCAGGCATACAAAATCGATGAGGGCGAAATAACCGCGCTGCCGGAGCTTCCGATTCGGGATAGATATCAGGGCATATATCCTCTTTCGGAAACGCTGTTTTTGCTTTTCAACGGCTGGTGGGGAGAAGAATGGCCGCAAATTCCGTCAGCCCTTTATGATCTGGATACAGGGGAGGAGACCCTCCTCGACGAAAAAACGATGCTTGAGGGTTCGCTCATAGATTGTTCGCCGGACGGACGGTTCCTCGCGTACAGGACGGAAATGTACGAAACCCCACTGTACGTCTTCGATCGCGGAAGCGGCGAGATACTATTTTTCGTGGATGAAATGGGCTGCAAGGACGTCGCGTTTTCGCCGGACAGCAGCCTGATGGCTGTATCCCGCTATGAGAACGATGTCGAAATATACGAGACGGAAGGCTTTACGCTGGTTCGCACCTATAGACTGCCCGATGCCTGGGCCAGGAAGATTGCTTTTCTCGACGGGAACGGCAAGCTGGCCTTTTTGGAAGAATTTGAACGGGTGCTCAGCCTAAAGCTGATGGACGCCGCCACGGGCGCGATACTGGGCGAGTACGATCCAGGCGCGGGCCAGTTTGCAGAAGAGCTGCTGCTCTCGCCGGACGGAACGCAGCTCGTATCGCGCACGGACGCGGAGATAAAGGTATGGTTGGTGGGGGAGGAGTGAGCGCGCGGGAAACGCCGTTCGTTCCGCTGCCGATCAATGTCGGCATTACGGGGCATCGGGATATCCCTCCCGAATGCGCGCCGGAGCTTGAAGCGCGGATTGAGGCGCTGCTGAGGGGAATACAAGCGCTCTATCCGCATTCCCCGGTCAACGTGCTTTCTCCGCTTGCGGATGGGGCGGACAGGCTGGGCGCGCGCGCGGCGCTCAAAGCGGGTTGCCCGCTCAGCGTACCGCTGCCGATGGCGCGGGAGGAATACGAACGCGATTTTGACGAGAGCTCGCAACGCGAATTCGGCGAATTGCTGCTCCGGGCCAGCGACGTATTCGTAGCGGAACCGTCGGCGCCGCCCGAGTCCCCGAAGCGCGGTTTTTATTACGGCCAAGCCGGGTTATATATCGCCAGAAACGCGCACGTCCTTATCGCGCTTTGGGACGGCACGGAAACGCTGTTTCCCGAGGGTGGAGGCACGTATGAAACCATATGCTTCATGCGCCAGGAAAACGGAATAGTCATTCATATACCGACGCCCCGGATGTCGAACCCTGCGGCGCGCCTGCCGAGCGTCCAAAATGAGCTGCGCAAAGACGAACACCTGGCGATAATCGACGATTTTAACCGCGAGATCATGAACCGTAAGCCAAAACTGGATTCCATCATAGCCGAAAGCAAGCTATACGTCCTCGACGAAGCCACGGAAAAGACTCTGGACAGCGGCTTGTCCGCGCTATTGCGCGCGTTCCTGTACGCCGACGCTTTAGCTGTGCTGAATCGTAATAGGAAACTGCTTACACTGAGGCTTCTGTCCGCACTGGGGCTTTGGCTGGTATTGTCATTCCTGCTGTACGATGAGATGGAATCGAATTTCATGCTGTTTGTATATGGTGCGATCATCATTGCCGCAGGCGTCGTTTACATGGCGGCTTCACGCGGAAAATATCATGAAAAATATATTCTATACCGTACGCTGGCCGAAGCGCTGCGTGTGCAGTTTTATTGGGCGTTGGGCGGTATCGGCGAGGAAGTCTTCGACAGCTATACGCTTATCCAAAAATCCGAGCTGGATTTTGTTGGTTTTATCGCCAAATCGATCGGCATAAATCGTAACAGACCGAACGGCAGCTTGTCCGAAAGCGCGCGCGCTTGTGTGCGCCGCTTTTGGTTTGGCGGCCAGTATGCGTATCATTCCGCCTCGGCCGCCCAAAAGGGTAAACAGCACCGTATCAATACCTCTTCCGCACAATTCATGCTCGCGATGTCGGTGCTGTTGTTCCTAATAACGATTATCATGGAGCTGTTTTTTGAGCGGTATTTACAGCAGCCAGTCCCGATAAACGACAGCTTGCGCCTTTTGCTGCAAATGCACAATGGGCAATCTGTCATTTGGCGCAGTGCGCTTAAAATCGCGCTAGGTGTTGTTTCCGCCGGAACAGCCTTTCTCGCGAACTATTACGGCAGCCTGTCCCTTCCGCAGCAAATATTCAATAATCAGCGGATGCACACGCTGTATGAATCGGTTTTGAAGCCCGATTCCGCAAGCAAGCTAGAGGATTCCGAAGCCATGCGCATACTTGGCAGGGAATCTTTGTTGGAAAGCGCTTCGTGGTATTTATCGCAGAGAGACAACACGCAGAAGCTTTTTATTAATTGATGAGCTAGCGCTTATCATTTATAGAGCATGATCTCCCGCATGAGCAGCACCCTCGCGTTTCCGGCGCGATACGCCCCGTCGAAATACAGGAGCTTATCGGCTTTGGAGGGCGTCAGGCGGTTGCCAGCGTCCTCGAACTCGATATTCCAGCTTTCGATATCCGACGTAAGCCGATGTACCTCGCCGAAAATCCCCGCCAGCACCATCATGAAGTTATTGACGATACACTCGGCGTTATAGCGGTCGAGGAACGCGCCGTGATAGCCGCTTCCTTTCGGGATTTTTTGATTGTATATCCATCCCGTGCGAAACGATCCGCCCGAAAGCTCCACTTCGAGCCATTTTGCCGACTGAGCGGCTAACTTGCTGAAGAAGCCCAGAGCATAGTCGAATTGCAGCATCGTTCCGAAATATTGGCCGTAGCTATCGCCAAATTCCCCGCGCAGCAGAGCTTCGATGGACGGAATCAGAGCGTCGTCCTCCAGCCGCTCGATCACTTTATCCTTTAAACGGGCCGGGAAGGTTTTGCTCCTCTCCAGAACGTCGCCCAGGGTTTGCCGCGCCAAGCGCTGGAACCTATGAGCGGAGCGCTTTGCTGCCAGCGCTTTGGCATACTCGAAAGAATCGTCCGCAGCGGCGATTTGCAGCGTGAAATCGAGATCCTCCAATAGATACGCGCCCTTGTATGAATTCAAAAGCTTTTCAATATCGCCGTCCATGTTTCCCGGCGCTGTCCATTGCCACGGCTGCGCGTCCCATTTGGTATAGCCGGGGATAAAATGGTTGATCGATACGATGATATCCGCGACGTTTAACAGCCACAGATCGAATACCGCCGTTTTCACCCTGCCTTTATCGTCGGCATAGAGGCTTTTAAAGCTGTTTATAGCGCTGCTCGCGCTCAGGATTCCGTTTTCGCCGGTGCTGATGGTGCCCAGCAGGTCGTGCGCGCCAATATTTACGGCATAATCCGATAGCGTGCGCGAGTCAATCCCGCATTCGGGATACTGAGCGAAGATTTCGTCGAAACGGAAGCGTACGGAGGCCTTCGGCTCGGCAAACAGCGCGCTCCCCTCAACCGCGTGCCGCCGCGAAACGATCGTCTTGCCGACGTCATGATAATACGCCTTAAACATGCTGTCCAGCTTGCGCTGGCTTGAAAATGCCCGTTCGACGCCGTCTTCTCCTTTTGGCAGCAGCGCGTCCATCTGCCTCTCAGCGTATGAAAGGAAATGCGCCAGCGACGCCGCGACGTTGCAAAAATGGTTGTAATGCCCAACGACGTTTCTATCCAGTATGGTTGCCGCTTCCGCCGGATTAGCCTCAGCCGCCTGGCCGAACATTTTCGCATAATATCTGTCGAATGGCAGCGCAAAGGCCTTGCCTCCTGCGCTGTATTCGCCCGTCAGATAGGAGTGCTTGACCGGCTCCATAGCCGCCTTGAAGGACGCGTCATCCTTACAGTTAAAGAGATTGAGCAGCATTTCCTTATCCTCCTATTCTTTATGCAGATATAATCCCGCATCGGCGAAATTGCCGATGACGCTCTCGTCGAAATATCGGTCGCGCTCGGACAGCTCATCCCACGCGACGATGAGAGGATGGTGGCGCTGTTTGTTGTCGCGCTTGGGATAATAGCACCATCCCGACATCACCCGCTCGGCGTTCCATCTGCCGTGCTCGATCTTTGCAAGCCGCTCCTGCTCATCTTTCAGGTCGTCCCAGCCAATCGCTCCAGCGGGATCGGCGGTGAACCTGTACCCCAACTCGGCGAACATAACCGGCGTAAACGAGGCCTGGTCGATATTCGACGATTTATACGTTTCATCGAGGTTTTCCCAAAACGCGGTGCGTTCGCCCAAGTCCGAAGGCGTCTTGCCGGATTTGCGCATTTCTTTGTATTGCTGCGCAACAAATTTTTCGTGCGCTATCTTCGCGACCGAATCGATTTGGGCCTCGGTCAGATATGACGTGCGCCCTGTAAAGAGTCCCAGCAGACTTTCCTCTTCGCAGGGCAGCGTATATAGCCGATTTGTTCCGCGAACATTATCGTTCAGCGCAAAACGCAGATTCATTTTCTTAGACGTACTGATGACCTTAAGCCCGATGATAAGCGCCGCCTTAACAAGGAGCTCATCGTCGGTTTCTATGAATAGATAGCCGGGCGCCTCCATCATCTCTTCGGCGCGTCCGGCAAGATCGCCGGCGGTAAACGCGCGAATATTGTACCCTTTTGCGGACGAGGCCAGAACATCGTTATGCGCGATTTCCCAAACGGTTTTGGCCTCCGGGACAGCCGCGCCCCTATAGACGCGCCCGACGACCGCCTTCGCAAGGCCGGCAAGCGTCTTTTTGGCGATCGGTTTCTTTCTGCCGCCAAGATATTGAATTTCTCTCTCTAAAATCTGCCGGACGCGGATATTGGCCTTTTCCGCGCGGACAAGATAGAACAGCAATCCGTCCATATAATAGCCTGCGGCGCGCATGTCTTCGTCCAGCGCGAGCCACAGCCTACCTAAAACGAAATAGACCTCCGGCTCGTTGACGCCGCTGCGCAGGTGATCCTCCGCCGCTGATATAGCGCCGTGGATCAGGCTTTGATCCAAATCGGTATGGGGGAGAAGCTCCGCGCACGCGTAGGGATTGGTAAAGTCCACGCGCAGCGCTCGATCCAGCCAATCCCTTCTTGGAGCGAGCGTTCCGGCAATAAGCGCCATCGATACGTATAGCCGTCGGGCTTCCTGCCACATCGTACTCCTGTCAGTTTCCAGCCATTCGCAATTTTCCAGCGCCTTTTCGATATAGTCGTGTGCTAAGTCGAGCTCTTGGCCAGAGCCCAGCAGCGCAAGTCCATATTCAAACCAGAGGCGCGTTTGGTGTAGTGTGTCGAGCTTCAAGCCGCCTTGCTTTTCCAGCGCTACATATGGCTCCAGTAATTCGGCGATTTTAAAATAACGGCCAAGATTTCGCAGATATGCCGCTATTCTCAGCGAGTTAATAAACTTGGTGAACAGATAGGTTTCGCCGAAATTCATCGCCTCGAGAATCAGGAGCTCCTCTTCAATCCGCTTTGCGCTCATATACGATTGCTGATGCAGGCTGAACTTGTCGTACGTCTCGGTGAACGTATTCAGATGGCCGTCGAGGATTTCGGACATCGCCGCGATTTTGGAGCCTTCGCGCAAATGCTCGTTTAGGGGCGTTACAGTGGATTTATATAAGCGGTCGTGCAGGATATCGGCGTTAATATGCTGCGCGAGCGTGCGCACCTGGATTTCCGCCTTCATTCTCTTGAAACGCTGTACGTCGATATCTACGCCTAGAATATTCGCAAGCCCGGGTACAAAGGAAACGATAAAGTGCTGTGAAATATAGCCAAATTGGTCATTGCCCAGGCGGGAGCCGGTATCCTCGCTGTTTTCCCAATCTATTTCGAAATACTGCTTGATCAGCTCGCAATACTCGGCAACCTGCCCCGTGGTTTGCAGAATGACCCGCATCCCGCACAGATCGGTCATCATCGCGAAATGGCTATTCCCGTATTTTTTTGACTTGCGGGCGCATTTCTCCGTAAAGCTGTCCAGGTTTTTCGCACGTCCTTGTATGATAGCCGATGCGCATACAGACTTCGAGATAGAGCCTAAAGCCAGCGTCAGCGTATCGCACAGCGCCGTGTAATCCTCGCGAAGCACGGCGTACAGCTTGCGGTGGAGGATGTACTTAAACGGCTCTATTGAAAAATCGATATTGGGATTGCTCTCCTTAAGCGCCTTTATATCGGAGAGATACGCGCTTGCCTTGCGATATTTTTCCCAGCGGGCAATATCCTTTGGCGACGGGTCGGGAATCCGGCTGCGCTCGGAATTGTGCGCAAGATCAGCAAGCTTAACCTCGATCGCCAGATCGTTGTCCGCGACGCGGCGCAGGTAATCCCAATAGCTCTCGCCCTTACCTCGCGTAATGGCTTCGAGCGCCGCGATCACCGGCCCGGAGAAGCCCTCGGCCTTAAGCAGGCTAAAGCTGTACTCCTCGGGCGCGTCTTCAATGACGTCATGCAAAATCGCTATGATTTTCAATTCCTCTGTCGGCATCTTTGACATGACGGCCAGCGGATGGTTTATAAACGGAGCGCCGCTTTTATCCTCGCGCCCCTCGTGCGCCTTGCGGGCAATTTCCTCGGCCTTTAACAATGTTGACATGCGCGTCGTTCCCTCCTATTTGATACTTCTTAATAAACGCAGTATAGCGTATTTAATGTGCATTAAAATGTACAGTGAACGCAGTATACTCATGATAATCCAAGACGAAAGGAAATACAATACACTAATTATCGTGTATTGTATTATTAAGATACGTATGCATATGAACGCGTAAGAGCCTATTCGTTTAAAAATTGAGCTTCGCCTTCATAAAAAAGCGTCAGCCTATGCATAGCGCGGGTGCAGGCGACATAGAGCAGGCTGCGGTCATATTCGGACGCGCGGTCGTATTGGTGCGCGCCCGGAACGATGACCTCGTCGAATTCAAGGCCCTTTGCCATTCTGATCGACGTTACTATTACGCCGTTCATAAACCTGCTGCTCTCGGGAGAGATCAGGTTTATATCATAATCGGCTGACAGCAGATCGTAAAGCCGCTTCGCGTCGCCGCCGGTTCTTGTGATGATGCCCAACGACGCGCTTTTGCCTTTATAAAATGCGTCGATGCAGCGCCGGATACGCTCCGTTTCGTCTTCCCGGCTGGCGCAAGCAATCATTTCAGGCGCTTCGCCGTGGCGCGCTATGGCGTCGATGACGCCGCCGCCTTTGATACGCCTCGCGAATGTGATGATTTCGTAGGTAGAGCGGTAGCTCTTGGTGATTTCGGCAAACTCCGCGCCGTCGTACAGGCTGCGCAAATCATCCAGCGTGTGCGAGCAGCAGGGATTCACGAGCTGCCCGAAATCCCCAAGTATCGTTTTGGGGCATTTAAACAGCGCATTTAGCACCATGTACTGTACGGGGGTGTAGTCCTGCATTTCGTCGATCACCAGATGCTTAATTGCGCCGCTCTCCTTCAGCCCCATAAAAGCCGCGTAAAGATAGAGAAACGGATAGACGTCGGCCCATTCCAGCGTCTTTCTCGCGGGTATGACGAGCATCTCCTTGATGTCGTTTTGCTTATAAAACTCCTTATAGAGCGCCAAAGCGTCCTTAACCGTCAGCATGTTGCGAAGCGCCTTCAGGATGGTTTTACCCGTGGGAATGGCGTCGTCCATGTAATTGTCCGTGATAAAGCGTTCGCGGAGGTCCTCCGCGATCATCTCTAAGCGGCGCATAATCGGATACTTACCGTAAGCCTTGAAGCGCCCGGCAATCATATCCGCCGGCGCCGTAAACCGCCCGTAAGCATAGTCTCTGGGTGCAAATACAATATCGGGCAGCCGCTCGATAAACTCATCCAGCAGCCCGACAAAGCTAAGCGTAGACTTGAACCGCGCCCGCTTTAACCAGGCTGCGTCATTCGTTTCCAGCGGGTCCTTATCCGCTTCGAATGCAATCGTGTTTTCAAGCTGCGCATCGGCGATGTCCGCGATGCTAACATCGTAGATGGGTTCCTCGCCAAGCTCCGGCAGAACGTTTGAGATATAATCGCCGAATACTCTATTCGGCGACAGAATTGCCACGTTCCTTGCCGATAAGGTATCCTTAAATCGATAGAGCAAAAAGGCGACGCGGTGCAATGCAATTGAGGTTTTCCCCGAGCCCGCCACGCCCTGTATGATCAGCGTACCGGCGTTTTCAGTACGGATTATCCTGTTCTGCTCCTTCTGGATGGTCGCGATGATGGACTTCATCTTCTCGTCCGACGTTTGGCTCAGCTCGCGCTGTAAAACGTCGTCCTGTATGTTGACCGAGCTCTCCAGCGCGTACTCCATCCGGCCGTCTTTGATCTTAAACTGCCGCTTGCGGAGAAGCTCGCCGACGATTTCCCCCACGGGCGCTGTATAGCTGGCGTGGCCGATCTCATAGTCGTAGAACATACCCGCGACGGGCGAGCGCCAGTCGGAAACGAGCAGGGAGCCGTCACGGTCGAAGGCGAACCTCCCTATATAGAAGCGCGCATCCTCGCCGCCGTCTTCCCTAAAGTCTATTCTGGCGAAGTACGGCGAATCCTTGAGCTTCGCGAGCTTATCCCTAAGGCGGACGGTAAGCGCGCCCCTGCTGTCAATACGGCCCAGCTCCTGGCCGCTCCGAAACATCTCATGAGGGTCGATTTCGCCTCTGTTTTGTACCATGTACAGCTTGGCGTCCGTGTATTCTTTATCCATACGCTCGACGGCCTCGTCCGCCTCTTGCAGCGCAACGTCAATTTGGCCGTTGATCGCGTCTAGATGGATCAGCTCGTCGGGAAAAGGAACCGCGGCGGTTTCATTCACTGAGCGCCTCCTTCGGCAGGACAAAGCGCTGCGTGGGATAGCCGAATTCCACCAATAATTCCGCCTCCGCGAAGCCCAGCGCCTTAACCTGCTTGCGATGCCCGACGTCGGCCTTGTCGCCCTCGCGGTAGGTGGTGATGCTTATCTCCTGACCCTCGAGCAGCTCGCCCATAACCTTTTTGAGAAATGCCTGCGGGATGCCCTTCTGCCGGTATAGCGGATGCGTGCCCATGAATTCGACGCTGCCGGTCTTCCTGGAAAACATCAGGATGCCCGCCGCGATTTCCCCGTCCTTGATCATCATGGCCTCGCCGCGCCCTATACGCGCTCTCAGCGCCGCCATGTGCTCATCCTCGTGCAGGTGCGGGAAGCCGTCGATCACGAGCCGGACCAGCGTCATCCATGAAGGAATGTCATCGGCCGTCGCTAAGGCGGCGCTCCATTCGTTGCCGGCCTTTTTATCCAGCATCCTAAAACTCCCTTCGAACTCAAATTTTAGCTGCAACGGGTAAAACCGTTCGTTTGCCCTATATGTGTTCGGGGAGAGCTTATACATAGAGCTAAACGCGCCGTGAAACGCCTGCTGGCTTTCGTAGCCCGCTAGCAGCGCGATATCCAGAATGGATTTCTCGGAGAAAACCAAGAGCTTTGCGGCCTCGGTCAGCTGCCGCCGCTGAATGTAATCGTGCAGCGTGAGCCCCAGGCACTTGGAAAACGTTCGCTGAAGATGGTGCTTTGAGTAGTGCACGGCGGCGGCAACCATGTCCAGGTCGAGCTTTTTGCTCAGGTTCGCTTCGATATACTCTATGGCCGCTTCGATTTTGTCCAGGTGGTTCATATTCGTTATCCTCCCTTAGTTTATAGTATAGCGCAAGACGGAGGGGGCGTTTTCATATTTTGTGACATTTTTAGAAAAACTGTATCATCTCAAACAGCCTGTGAATACAATAATCTAATAGCTCTTTTTCGGTATCCGTACGTCATCCTTCTGGTTCTAAAACATATCATTACATAGCTGGGCGGCAATCCTGCCGCTTTGAATTTATCTATGTAAAACAGAATATGGATAGGGAGAAAGCGCTATGGCATTGGTTCAAGGCAAGGTAGTCTATGACAGTGGCAGGACGAACGACGGAAAGGGTAAGGGAATACCGAACACAACCGTCGTTTTGCAAAGAATAGATTCTGAAGGCGCGAAGACTGGCCATACCGTCGCCGTCAATACGAACGAAAACGGGGATTATACGTTTCGCGACGTCCCTAACGGCAAGTATCAGGTCGTAGTGTATCATGGCTACGATAAGCTGCCGAACCCGAATTCGTCGGATGTACTCTATTCGACGAACTCCACGCAGGAGATGATCAACGGCGGAAAAGCGCCGCCAAAAGACGCAGTACCAAATCCTGTGGGTTCCTCCACAAATAATGATTTCGTCAACGAATCGACAATGATCCGGGATATTACCGGCGACTGGAAGGTCAATACCTTCAACATCGGCCCGGTACGGTATTTACCACTGAAGATTGACGGTAATGTTCAAAAGGTTTCGGATAACCTGTTCACAGGCCTTGATAACGGCACATTTGGCAGTTTCCCGCCCGGAACCACTGTCAACTCCTATCCTGACGCCAATCCGCCGTACAGTGATATTGGAACCGCGCTCACTTATGAGAAAAGCTCAGGTATCAGCGATGGGAAATATACGATACAAAACACGTTCTTTCCGGGCACAGGCAAGCAATGGTGGAGGCAAGCCGATAAAACGACAGGCAACGAAACAGGACGCGCGATGTATGTTAACGGCAACAACCCGGATCAAAACGTACTTGAGCAAACGATTAACGTAATTCCAAACAACGATTATTTGCTCAGCGCATGGATCAGCAATATAGTAAACAAGGCAGGCCTAACCAACCCTCAACTGACCGTGCAGGTACTCTCGGAGGACGGGAAAACAAAGATATATGACCAGCCGGCGGGCAAGGAACAGGTTGAAGACATCTTTCAACCAAAGTGGTCGGAGTTTGGAGCGGTCTTTAATGCCGGCAACAACAGCAAATTGAAGATCCGCATTGTCAGTAAAGGCGGCGCGACGGACGGCAACGACTACGCCATAGACGACCTGGCGTTGTTTACGGTCAAGCTGCCGTCCGGCCTCGCTATGACGAAGGAATCGAACAAGAGCACGGCAACGCTCGGCGAGACAGTCACCTATACCATCATCCTGGAAAACAAGCTCCAGCGCGATACGAAGAATGTGAACCTTAAAGATTTACTGCCGCCGGAGCTTCAATTTGTCGATAAGACGGTCAAGATAAACGGCACGGCGCATGAGGATTATAATCCGAATACCGGCTTCAAGGTTGCAGACACGATGACGCCGGGGCAAAAGATAATCGTCACCTTCGACGCGAAGGTCGTTTCGATTCCGAATCCTAATTCCATAGTCAATACCGCGACGGCGACGTACGACTATAACTATATCGAAGAGAACGTGCCGACGTCTCAGGCGGAGACAGGCTCGAGCCAGCCGCTTATCGTCCAGAAAAGCGCGGATCTCAGCATGGAAGTGAAGGTGGATAAGGACAACCCGAGGCCCGGAGAGGAAATAAGCTACACCATAACGAACAAAAACGCAGGCCCCGATACGGCGGAAAAGCCGATATTGAGTTATACGCCGCCCGCAAACATTACCGATATAACGTACAGTCTCGACGGCGGAGCCACTTTTCACGACTGGCCGGACGACAAGTTTATCCAGCTCGACGATATCCCGAGCGGCGCGAACAAGCAAGTCATCATAAAGGGCAAGGTTCCGGCGGACAGCGCCGGAATGATCAATAACCATTTCGCTATCGCCAGCACGACCAGCGACCCCACCAATAATAACTTTTTTGACTATGGCTCTACTATACTGCCGGTCTCCAAGGTTACTGTAACAAAAACCTCTGATAAAACGAGCTATCTTCCCGGCGGCGATGTTGAATACACGATTAAGATCACCAACGAGGGCCCCGCGAAGCTTGCCGAAAACACACTCTACGTTTACGACAACGTTCCAACGGCTATCGCAAGCCCGAAATACAGCTTTGACAACTGGGCGACGTCGGGCGATTGGGCGGGGAACAAGGCTGTTCCCACCGTTCTCGAAAAAGGGCAAAGCGCCGAGCTGAAAATCAAGGGTGCGCTTTCAAGCACGGCCTCCGGTACGCTGGAAAACACCGCGAACGTCGTAAGCAACGAGAAAGGCCCTGACGGTAATACGATCGACGTTAAGGCGAATATTTCAACCGCGCAAATCACAAGCTCCGCGAAGCTCTCATCCGCCAAGACGCCCGATAAGCCGTCGTATCTGCCCGGCGAGGTTATCACCTACACGATCAAAATATCAAACGACGGCACAGCCTCGGCAGCAGCCCCGACGATTACAGACACGGTTGGGGCTAACGTCGAGAACCCGGAATACAGCGTTGACGGCTCGACATGGGCCAAGTGGAACGGTACGGCGACACTCGCCGAGATTCCCGCGGGCGGAAACGCGACTGTACAGATTCGCGGCACGATTGCACAGGGCGCGACGGGCAAGCTGGGCAACAGCGCGACGACAACGAGTACGACGCCCGGCCCGCTGTCATCTACAAAGACGCCCGACAAGCCGTCGTATCTGCCCGGCGAGGTTATCACCTACACGATCAAAATATCAAACGACGGCACAGCCCCGGCAGCCGCCCCGACGATTACATACGGTTGGGGCTAACGTCGAGAATCCCGAATACAGCACGGACGGCTCGACATGGGCCAAGTGGAACAGCTCGGCGACGCTCGCCGAGATTCCGGCGGGCGGAAGCGCGACTGTACAGATTCGCGGCACGATTGCACAGGGCGCGACGGGCAAGCTGGGCAACAGCGCAACGACAACGAGTACGACGCCCGGCCCGGACGGCAAGCCTTCTTCCACTACAGCCAATACCGCCGACAACGACGGCGGCGACCCGACGGTCGGGGACACCCGGCGGTCGGCGACACCGCGAAGCTGACGTCGGCCAAAACGCCCGATAAGCTGTCGTATCTGCCCGGCGAGGTTATTACCTACACGATCAAAATATCAAACGACGGCACAGCCGCCGCAGCCGCCCCGACGATTACGGATACGGTTGGGGCTAACGTCGAGAACCCGGAATACAGCGTTGACGGCTCGACATGGGCCAAGTGGAACGGCTCGGCGACGCTCTCTGAGATTCCTGCGGGCGGTAACGCGACAGTTCAGATTCGCGGCACGATTGCACAGGGCGCGACGGGCAAGCTGGGCAACAGCGCGACGACAACGAGTACGACGCCCGGCCCGGACGGCAAGCCTTCTTCCCGACAATGACGGCGGCGACCCGATAATCGAGAACACGGCGAAGCTTTCTTCGACAAAGACTCCCGATAAGCCGTCGTATCTGCCCGGAGAGACGATAACCTACACGATCAAGATTTCCAACGATGGCACAGCCGCCGTAGCCGCCCCGACGATTACGGATACGGTTGGGGCTAACGTCGAGAATCCCGAATACAGCACGGACGGCTCGACATGGGCCAAGTGGAACGGCACGGCGACGCTCGCCGAGATTCCGGCGGGCGGAAGCGCGACTGTACAGATTCGCGGCACTGTCGCGCAGAACGCGTCGGGCAAGCTGGGCAACAGCGCGACGACAACGAGCACGACGCCCGGGCCGGACGGAAAGCCTTCTTCCACTACCGCCAACACCGCCGACAACGACGGCGGCGACCCGTCGGTCGGCGACATCGCGAAGCTGACGTCGGCCAAAACGCCCGATAAGCCGTCGTATCTGCCCGGCGAGGTTATCATTTATACGATCAAGATTTCCAACGACGGCACAGCCCCGGCAGCAGCCCCGACGATTACAGACACGGTTGGGGCTAACGTCGAGAACCCCGAATACAGCGTTGACGGCTCGACATGGGCCAAGTGGAACGGCACGGCGACGCTCGCTGAGATTCCGGCGGGCGGAAGCGCGACTGTACAGATTCGCGGCACGGTCGCGCAGAACGCGACGGGCAAGCTGGGCAACAGCGCGACGATAACGAGCACTACGCCCGGCCCGGACGGAAAACCTTCTTCCACTGCCGCGAACACCGCAGACAACGACGGCGGCGACCCGGCGGTTAGCAATACTGCAAAACTGTCTTC
>QMCE01003743.1_pt1 | contig 16737 bp, 13 predicted proteins | sample 1821851 | NCBI WGS metagenome assembly QMCE01 (sample SAMN09453174, study PRJNA476694) | Termite gut metagenome, whole genome shotgun sequencing project. | isolation source: worker | host: Odontotermes sp. | place: South Africa:Pretoria | collected 2016-01-28
ATACTTTAATTTCTGCAGAAAGTATTTTATTGAAAATGAAAATCGAAACAGGAGCTTTTGATATGGCCGACGTAAGAGAAGTCGTATTTTTTAGAATTGAAATTCCGAGTGGAGTAAACCCGGTCGCGGGTCAAAATGTTCTACAAAAGCAAATCGCTATACGAAAAAACGATGGGAGAATGTATTATCTTTCAACCGACGACGTAATGTTTCAATACGCGGCTCAAAATCACGACTCAGCTTTTAGGTCGTTAAGATTATCGGACGTTACTGAAATTTCTGCAAATGAAGCACAAGTCGCTGTTTTTCAAGACGATAAACTTGTAAGTAGTTTAATGCTTACCCGGAAGAGTGATGGTAATATTTATCTCGAAAACGCGACTGGTGATGTTTCAGTTAAAGGTGAAGGTGTTATTGTTCAAGGAAATCAAACCACTTCGATAATAAACGGAAATCCTGAGAGCGGGGCTTATTCACAACTTGTTGTTCAAAATCAAATCGGCTCTGACCCGACAGTTCAGGTTCAGCAATACGATGCTTCCGGCGCACTTATAAAAACGTTTGATTTACTTACTGATTGGAATGCTATCATAAATCACAAATGGAACGAAGTCGATGGAAAGGCCTGGGTTCTGGACCAAATACAGAATATCGATACGGGTCCGGTTTCGAAAGGCGTCGTAAATAATTTGAATGTCGCAGACGGTGCTGGTGGATTTAATGCAACAAATTTTCGCGTATTGGGGGATTCGTTAATAGGCACAGCAGATAGTTGCGATGTAGTTACGCAATCTGTGAGTGGTAGAAAATATTCTCATATTGGACAAGCAAGTATTGACAGTGCTAACTTAGATACTGAGAATAAATTTCAGTATGATAATAATTTAGGAAATATGACAATAAGTAAAACTTCAGCAGGAGCTGGAAATCCGACAACGGTAATAAGTCCCGATAACGCGAAATTCGATTTAGATACAATGCACTTGAATATAAAACATAATGAAATATCATATATTGACGACCAATTCGGAACAGGCGGCTCATTAAATTTTAACGAACAAGGTCGAGTAAGCAATAATAATGCGCAACAACTTGAATATGGTCCCGGCGATAAAGAGCTTATAACGAGCGAATATCTCAACCAACAACTTTCGAATACACAAACGCTTATCAATAACAAGCAGGATAAGGTTCCTTCTGCGACTAACGATATTGCGGTATTTGATGCGAATGGACAAACACAAGGCGGTGGAAAAGCTTGGATTGCGCAACAAATCGATACCGCTGTGAAAACTTCGAGTCAATTCAGAGGAGTTTTATATTCAAAGCCGCCGCTGGAAGCGCAGACACAAGACGGCATAAACATCGGACAATACGCAGACGGTAACCTTTGGTATGTAGATTCTACAAGTTCAGGTATGCCTGTAATGGGAACGAATACAATAGGTTATTGGCAATGTTACCAGAAAACTGCTGGTGAGTGGAGTAATACTCCTGTTGTTTCATACGGAACAGCTCCTCAAAACCAGCAGCAAGCACAGCCAGATATTGCAGAAAACTTGTTCGATATGTGGGTAAATGTAAACGAAGTTACGCATGACGGAACACAAGCATTATATTATCGATTAAATTTTCAATGGAATAAATTTTCGCTTGACGCGGATTTAACAAACTACTATAGCAAAACCGAAGTTGATGGAAAAATAACTGATGTTAGTAGTAAAGAAACCGATAACGTAAATGTTTCAAATGGAAGTGGTGGTTGGAAAACTTCTCCGTTTAACATGGACCGCAATGGTGTTTTGGTTGGCGACGCTGGCATAAAGTTAACTGACGCAGCGGTTTCGAACGAATTTCTCAGTATTACGAAAACGGGTTTGTTATTCAGTGATGCTAATAATAATACAGTAACCGTATCAAACACCGGAGATATTCGATGTATCTACAATTCCAATAATACTGTTTTAAGATTGGACGGAACAAATTACGGAGCTCTCGAACTTCCGAACGTAGATCAAACAGCTATATCAAGCATTCCTACATCTAAAGAACTGATTACTAAAGAGTATTTAGATTCGCAACTTTCGTCGGGCGGAGGAGCGAAAGGGCCATCTGGAGCAGTAAATATTTCGGATGGTGCTGGTCAATTTCTTGATTCGGAAAATGTAAGTGTTGACGCTGAAGGCGGTGTGACGATTCTTTCGAAACAAGATGCGAGCGCGAAAATTACAATAAACATTACTGATATAAACAACTACATTCCTGACCCGAGTGTCGGAGATGAAGATTATGTAATAAGCGAACAAGATTGGTTTCCAGTTTATGACGGAAGCACTGAATCAAAAATAATTGTCCTGTATGGAGCAGAAGAAGACAATCCGGGTGAAGTTGTTTGGGAATGGGATAGAGATTGGGTTGAACTTCCAGTTGGAACAAATCCAGCACATTGGAGAATAAAATCTGGCTTAGAAACAATTTACGCGCCTGTTCTCGACGTGGATGCTGCGGATGATAGAGGTATTGTTCATGATTTGAAAGTCACTGCAACTGAGATAGGTTATTACGAAGAGCGAGATAAAATTAGAAGCGAGTGGAGCACTGGTCAATATTTTGCGACGAACGCACTTAAACATCCAAACAACGAAGAGTTGGACAAAAACGGTAATGTTTTTGTAAAAGTTGGTATGGATTGCACAAGAGAAACGACGATTTATGGAAAAGGAAGTGAATTAACATACGATTCACTTGATTCGGTAAAAACTTGGGATATACAAGCAAATACTACTCGTTCTGTTTTTGCTTCGGTTAGAAAAATGGGCGAGGCAAGAGACCAGGCGCACGCGGAAGAGTTGTGGCTCGCAAGAGGAAAAGTCGTGAGCGGTTCCGGCGAAAACCGCATCCCTTTATTTATCAATTGGAATGATGCGCGGATTCAAAACTCGACTGTTGACAATCCTTTCGTTGTTCAACCACATTACTTTACAAATAAAGGCGTAGTTGTCAATTTGGCGGAAAGCTGTGACCAATTATTGATTCGACCCGAACCAAAGGAACTTATAACAGAAGAATTTGCTTCACACCGCTATCGAATTGAAACACAAGAGTTCCGAAGCGCACAAGAAATTTGTTCGAGAACAAAGTTGGACGGTGCTCTCGATTCTACTGTATATTTTGGTAAAGGAAGTATCGATTGGACAACCGGGACCGGTTATCCTCCGAAAGCGACAGATGTTTTTCCTATACAGGCAGCTATAACGGGGACGAGAATAAGATTTAGATTATGGGTAAGTAATGGTGGGGTAAGTCAATCCTGGTATGTAAGGATAGCGCCTCCTGTGATAAGCGGAGGTGTCGCTTCTCTCACGAATCCGCAGCCCGGGACCTTTCAATCCTATCAACTGATAGGATTGATGCCTGCTTCGGGTTCCAATACTATAACATCGTGGGAGATGTCTTTACCTAATAACGTAGTGATAAACGAAGGCGATTTTTATTATTTTGATATGCGAAATCTTAATACAAATCCAGGAGTAACAATAGTTGTGGAAAGTCAGTTGTTAAATTAAATATAAAATGTGGGGGTGGTTTCATGAAAAAATTTTCAATGTTATTAGTTTTATTTTTGTTTGTTATTGGTTGCAATATCAATAACAAAATTCCAACGGCGCCGGAAGAAGTGGTCGGTGTTCAAGCACAAGTTTTAGCGGCACCGTCCGTTGGAACAAATTACGGTTGGTTTTCTTTTTGGGATAATGGAAATATAGGCGTGATAGCGGATTTTAGCGATTTTGTTATTGATACCGGAGTTTCCATCTCTATAAATTTTCCTCTTGTTTATGGAAATACGACTAATCTTGTAAGCGGGATAAAAAACTACGTCGTCGATTCGGTAGAAATTACTTACAAATCTGATGTGGATTTTGCATTTGGTATAATGGCTAATGGGGCTACTGGTGTAATGTATAAAACATTTCAGGCAACTCAAACAACAACAGTTCAAAAATATACGTTTCCTGAAACTCATTTTAACGATGTGTATTATTCAAATCCAATTTCAGGAACGCCTGAAACTCAAAACGAATTTTCGGGGTCATATCCAATAATACCGTTATCTAATAACGTAGGTGATTTAATAATATATGATGTAAAATTTCATTTAGGAAGAAGTATTTATCTTCCTCCTGTCGAATTTGAAATGCAGATTAAAGATTCGGTTTCGAATAGAATTTCAAATACGATAGATTTGCATCAAGCACAAGATTCGGTTAAATTCTATGATTTGTTTTCGCAGTTTAACAATAGAATGAATGTTCTCGAAGCAAATCAATTGACTTTTGCGGCAATGCTTCAAAACAAAGCACTTGACCCCGCACAAACAATTGATATTGAAGCCGCTGCTCAGGATACGGGCTATGTTATAACAAATCCTATAGGTGGACAGGTTGTTGTAAGTTACGGGGCAGTTTTACTTGGACTTGGAACTTGTGTCGTAAATCAAAATGCGGTGCAAGTATTTACAAATACCGGGCTTCTTGGACTTACAGGCGGTTCGTTTGTTCTTGATGTTATTCAAGGTGATAGAATAACTACGACGGGTGCACTAACGGTTGAATATATACCATATGTTTCGACAGTTGCTGGGCAAAAAGGAAATATGTTACTCAGAAAATAAATTAAACAAATAACAAATCGCATTGCTTTTTCGTAATACGATTTGTTATTTTATCTTAAAAGTGAGAAACTTATGGACATAAAACGAAACGTTAAATCGACTTTCAATATCGTGCGAAGTATGATATTATTGATTCGTTGCTTGAAAGCGAAGCGCAAAAGTGAAAAAATAAAACCATTAGAATGAGGTTAAAATGTTTGGATTGATTTGGACAGCAAATCAAGATTTGGAAAGCGGTTCGATATTTAACGAAATCGGAACCTTTGACTATCTTCAAACAAACAAAAACTCGCTCCTTCATTTCAATCAAGAAAATTATTCGGTTTCACGTGATTTACAAGACCATCTCGAAGAAGAAGAAATAGCAACAACAGGTTGCGTTGCTCAATATGCACGAGTCAATATTATTACTGGAAAACTCAAAACTGAGCGTAGATATCAAGTAACTTCGACTTTTGATTTATATGTAAAACTTCCAGACGAAATGTTTGGTGATTATAATTTTGGCGGACTTGGCTTTTTTTCACTTGAAATTATTGAGATAACAATTTCGAAACAAGGTTTTCGTCGAATGAGCAAAAAACGCTCGCTTCTTCCAATCGAAATTGGAAATGCTGATGAAGGTTATAAAAACGAAGAACAAAACACAGAAAAAGAACTTGACGCACCACGAATCGGAGATTTAATCCGAGTAAAAATAGGAGATAATGATGGTTGGTGGGAAATAACAAACGTCGAAGTCAATTTTTCTGTTGTTTATTCAGTAAAATCATATTCATGTTCGGTTGTGAAAGCGAAAAACAAACGATACGAGAACTTCGATATTCCTTATTTTACCGACAAAACCGACTTAAATGATGAACCAGTTGCGCGAGTTGATGGCCAAATCGTCGATAGTGGTAAAACCGAGCCGCAAATCCGACCCGTTTATATAGGCGCAGCTGGTTCGAACAATAACGATAAAGCTTTTTGGAATGAATGGTAAAACTTCTCCGCTGTTTCGAAAGTATATTATATTATTGAAACAAAATAGGAGAAATTGTTTATGATACCGCTTTTGCCAATATTTACAACCGGACGAATTTCGAGCGTAGATAAATACGCCGAGCGCGGATGGGGCGGTAAAAGTAGTTTTGGTCCTGCGAAATCGTTCAATTGGATTTGTGAATGGGACCCGGCAACAGAAAATCTATTTTATCGTCAAACGCTTGTTGTTGGTTTTACTCCTCCTGACGATTTGGTTGAAAAATATACAATGAAATTTCGCGGAACGAAAAAAGAAGTCGTTTTCAATAAAGGTTTAGAACCTGATTTCACTGTCAAATACCTTGTCGATAGCGATTGGAAAGTTCTTTCGTCAGCATATATTGATTTAACGGCCGGGGTAACTCAACTTCCGCTTGGAATAACAACGCATCTTTATTTTAACGCAGTATATCTTAACGGAGAGCGAGGAGTATTTGGTTTTAGCTTTGTTCGCCCAGAAATAATTGAAGTAATTGATGATGATTTAGAATATAACAATAGTTCGACAAAAACAATTACGGTCAAATATTCCTATCAAATAGTTTCGGTTTGGGGAGGAATTGCGTAATTATGAGCTCGATTTTCAATAATCAGATTCAAAACAAAGATATCGCTAAAGGATATTCGCAAAACGATTATCGGGCTTTTAAGAACGCTCAAAACAAACTATACGACAATATTGCTGATAGACAACTCGCACTCGGTGTTCCTGTAATGAATGTAAAGCCGTATGAGCTGAGTAAAGCGCGTTTCGCAACGACCGCCTCTGTTTTTCCGAAAAACATGTTTGAAGTTAGTATAACAGCAAAATCTGGTTTTTTACAGCTCAATATGACTGAGCTTACTTTTCCTCACCATCAAATCGAATCAATAGTTGCTCCTACCGGACAATTAAACATATTCGCCGATGTAGCTGGATTGAAATTTATCGATTATGACCCAACAAAACTCGTTGTTCCTCTGCTCGAATTAACAGTGATTGATTCAAAAAGCGCGAACGCAACCGAACTTGAAATGTGGATGAAACGAGATTATACACCAAACGATTCGCTTGGTCATATGCCAATCACCGCACCAACAACTTTCACAATAAGGTTAGATGTGTTTCGAGGCGCATCTGTAATTAAACCGTCATACTTTATTGAATATTTTGATTGCACATATGTGCCTGACGAAAACAATTCGATTGTGCTTGATTCGACAAATGAAAGTGAGATTTCGAAACGAACTTGGAAATTCAACTACGAAAGAATAGTATATACGAGCGCAGAAAGTTTAATGGGTGAAATATAAAAAAGTATATTTTTCGAAAAAATTGATTTTTACCGTTCCTTTTTTATTTAACGAAGGTAAATTCAATAAAAATAAATAGAAAATGAGGAGGATGTTATGAGTAGTGTGCTCACGCCCGATATAAACGGAGGAACTTCTGTCAACGTAAAAAGACCGGATTATGCTTCGTCGAATACAATTAACGGAGGAAACGCAGCTGCGAATTACACGATTGAAAATGCGCTTCGAAATGTTTCGGACCCGGTAAGAGGTTTCAGATTTCTCGTCGATTTTCCTGTTCTTACTGCAATTTTCGGGGGAATGACCACGACTTTCAATGTCGATACCTTACCACTTACCGAAACAGTTAAGTCGATTGATTTACCGTCTTGGACAATTGACCAGCTTCAAGTAAGATTTATGAACGACAAATCAAATCACGCCGGGCGGAAAGAATATTCAGATACCTTCTCAATAACGTTTAGAGATACTGCTGATGGAAGTGTTTGGTCATTTCTTGACGCTTGGTCTGAAATGATTTCCGCAACCGACCCACGAATCGTTGGTTCGGGTAGTTCTTTACTCGGAACAAAAGCGAAATACGGGACTGATTGCGTTATAACGACGCTTGATTATGACGGATTCAATGTCGTTAAATCGGAAATACTTACAGGTGTTTGGCCTCAAAACAAAGCAGCAATAACAAAAGATTATGATACGAGTTCGTTGGTTGAGAGAACAATCACGTTTAGTTTTGACAAATATTTGCCGCTTAAAACGACAGTTTCATAATTTATAATGTTGAAAATCAGAAAAATAAAAAATAAAAGGAGCTCGATATGAATGGATTACCACGAGTTGAAGTAAAAGAGATTGTTGTTGGCGCGGGTGTCGACAATACTCCGACGAATGACGCTCTTATAGCAAGCTCATTTGAAAATGGACGAGTAAACATGCCGATTTATATTCGGTCAAGCGCAGCACTCGAAAACGAATTTGGAAAAATCGATTATAATAACATCGAAAAATTTGGTTACGGAAAACTCGCAGCGAAAACTTGGCTTGATGGTGGAAACGGAATTTGGATTGTTCGAAATTCGTTTTATAATTCGATAACGGAAACTATACCAGAAAACTTCAAAGATATTGCAAATCCGAATTACGTGAATAAAACGAAAATCGCTGTGGTAATAGAACAAACCATAAATGGAGCAACTGAAACAAATGTAGCATTACTCCGAATACTGTTGACATTGCCAATGGGGCTCAAACAATAAACCTTGACTTAACTCCTTTTGGACTTGATAGCGCGGCAGCTACAACCTTTGAGGTAAAAAGTGTTATGTTTAACAACAACATTGTTGCGGTCGACCTTTTAACCGCCCCTACGATAAGCGAAGGTGCTACTACTTTAGAAAATTTACATATTACTGTTACCCCTATAACAAGCGTAATTGTAAACGATAAAACTCAGCCAGGTGGTTATCAAACAATTACTTTAGGTGATGAATCAAACGCGTTCAATTTTACAAATGAGTTCATTACTATCGTAAATACGAAATACGACGCCGACCCCGACGCCGATAATACGACAACTGTTGATGACCCCGAAAACGATACCTACGCATATGGTGCAATAAATGTTGATACTTTCAAACCGGAAGACGCTGCTGAGAGTAGTGATGAAACAACAATTTACGCCACATCGTCAATCGCAGGACAAGTTATCAATACTAAATTGTCTCAAGAAAAAGGAAACGATTCGGATTTGATAATCGATGTTCAGGATTTCGCAAAAAGTCAAACAGGAAACCTTATATTTGCTGCTTCTGCACCAGGAAAAGCTGGTAATAATATATTGTTTCAGGTTTCTCCGCTCAATAAATTTAGTAAATACGGCTTCGACGACCCAAAACTTGTTGATGAATTACTTATTCGTTTGAACAATCTCGCAGAAAGTTCAGAGCCGAATCCTGATGTGACAGATGTTGCGAATTTTGTTACTGAAAATAATATCGTCGCACCTTTCATCGTGACTCTTACAGCGATTGAAGTTGTTGGAAGTTCGCGTAATCAGATGTTCCAAATCGTTGGTTCGTTCGACGATTCGCTTGTTTCGCCGATTGATGGAAGCAATATTTCGTTAAGAGGACAACTTACAAACAGGCAAATTGTTGTTGAAGGAACGGTTCCGACCCTCGAACAAATGCTCAAATGGATAGTGACGCGAATGAAAAATTCTTCTACAGCATACGCTTTTACGAGCGACGGAACAGAAAACGGTCTTCCAATCGTTATTAACAATGGCGGAAATAGAATTTACACAGGAACAGGTTGGGTTATTGAACCAAACTCTGTAAATGCTGTGTTCACAAAAACAACTCCACCTACGATTGTTCTCAGCGAAAGCGGGGATTACAAATTGCGTCAATTCGTTATGGACGAGGAAACATACAGTTTATTGTATAATTTCGATACCGGAAATTACGATTATGGTGTGTATGATTCAAACGATGACAAACAACCCGTTTATCCAGTAGGAAAAGAAACGGCAAACTTCATAAACGTTTCAAACGGGACAGCGCTTCGGATAGGGCAAACAATAATTCTTGACTCAACTTCAGATAACGGCTACTTCAATAAAGTTGTTTATGAAAAAAGGAAAAGAAAACCTGCTCAATTACTTACCGATTACGCGCTGCAATTTAAGATTGACGGCGGAAATACGAAAGTTATGAGTAATTTGACAGATGGTTGGAATTTCTTAACTGATAAAAAGAAATATCCAGCTCGAGTTGCTTTACTTCCGACCGCAAACAACGGAACAAAATTAAATGCAACAGGGACTTTGCTTGCGAAACGGCAAGATGTTTTGTTTGTTACGCAAACCGGTTCGCTCATGCAAACACAAACACAAGACCCCGAAACTATTATTGATTCGGAATCTTATGCTTACAATAATTCATTTATTGCAAGTGCAATTGACTGGATTAAATACACTGCCCCAAACGGAAACAACATATTCGCACCAGCTTGTTTGAATATTATTGCTGCGATTTCAAGATTGTTGAGAAACAATCTTTGGTATCGCGCACCGGCAGGAGAATTGAATGGTGCTGTTCTTGGGCAAGGAATATTAAAACTTACTCCTGAACAGCTTGGTGATTTGTATAACGCTTCACTTAATCCGATTTACGGGGCCTATATTTGGGGACAGAAAACCTTGGAAAGAACAAATACAGTTGTGTCAAGAATCACAGGCCGCATGACAGTAAATGAAGCGAAAAGAATTATTGAAGTGAATATGCAGCCGTATTTATTCAACGCGCGGAACGACGAAAGAACTCGCTCAAGAGTTGTAAATGAACTCACTGTTGCGTTTACGCCAATGATTTCGGTTGGAGCAGCACAAGTCGAAGTTATTTGCAACGAAACTTTGAATACGCCAGACGTTATCGACAATCAAACACTTGTGCTCGTTGTGAAATTGACTGTGATTAACCCGATTGAATATGTCGATGCAACAGTTGTAGCACTTACTGTTAAAGCCGGACAGACGCTCGAAATCGAAGAGGTTTTAGGATAAGGAGAAACGAATGAGTAGATTTTTATCGAAAAGAAACTCGCAAACGAATAACGAAGCAATTGGCTTCGTTGGCGGAAAACCTGTTTGCAGAGGTGAATGGAGTGAACTAAAACTTGACGGACCTGAATTATTTGGAGAGGGTTATCTCGATATGATTTGGAACAATCTTTATAGGTTCGGAGATATATACATTAAATTCGTTTCTTCAAAAGATGGTAAAACAATTCGCAAATACGAACTAACGAAAGATAATATTTCTACAAAAGAGGATTTAAGAAAAGAACTTAAATCGTTTTACGAGAATCGTGGCAATTCAAGATTTATAATCGGAATACCGACAATCGATTTTGTGGACGGAGAAGATGATGTTCGAAAAGAAACGATTATCGAGAAACTTGGAGAAGGTGGTTTTACCGAAGACGAGGCGTTAAAAATTGAAAAAATATTACGAAAAAATAATTTACTAATCAACGTCGATGTAACAAACGCTCAACCAAAACCAGTAAAAGGGGAAGATGCGATAACTGATGCCGATAATGTAGATGAAGTTCTTGGATTGATTGAAAATCTAAGAGATTTGCTTGAAGGAAACGGAAAAGCAACTATTGACGAAATCGAAATGATTCGTGATGAAGCAGGAAATGTTCTAAGTATGGAGGAAATTGTTTCAATAGCAAATAAAATCCTCGATGAAAAACGATTGTTGAGCAGGCGTAATAGAGATGAGCTACTTAACAGCTATGTTTATCCAATGTATGATATTGCTAAAGAAATCGCTGAACAACTCGATGAATCCGCACTTGGCGAAACTGCTTCCGTAAACGACTCAATAATCATTATTGGCGGTTTGAAAAAAGAAATGACAAGTGATGAATTGATTGAAAAAATCGAAAATGATTTAGGAGAGGCGGATATTGATTTTGATAACGTATATCTTCGAGCTGACAGAAATCCGTCAGTTGCTGTCATAGTGATTAAAAAGGATGATGATGAGATCGATGATTATGTAGCAGAAATAAAATTCGATAAAAGACGACAAATGTGGATTGTGCCAAATAAAACTTTACGTTTTATATAAATTGTAAAATTTTATTAAAATTGCTTTTTATTGTTTACCAAAGGTATATTGAGACGATAAAAATAATAAGACGTTTTATTGAAAACAGTAATTGATAATACAAGGAGGATTGCTATGGGAGCGAGATTTGTAAAAAAAAGTGTTCGGGGAGAGAACGCAGGTGAGGGTAATGATGAATTATTCAAACTCGTTATTGATACGGACGAAGTAAGCGGAGAACTACTTACTGAAGGTGTTTCAAGAGAAATCGCTGAACAACTCGAAGGAGAAGTAAGTGATTTGTTGGAAGAAATCGGGCAGAGTGGCTCGGTTGAAGTTGTTGAGGTCGGCGGAACAGCTGACGATGACGAAGGCGCAGAAGGTGAATCTGCAAGAAAGACAGCAAGAAAAACTTTCGGCGAAGATAAAGCAAAAAAAGCAGTAAGTATTTCGAAACTTCTTGCAAGAATTGCTGATAAAGAACTTCGCGACGAAATTAAAGCAGCATTAAATGCGAAATAAGAGAAATGGAGGATATATGGGACAATTTGTAAAAAAAGAAAGTTTACCAAAAGCGAAACCAGTAACTGATTTAGCGGCTTTTGTTGGTGAAAATTCAGCACGGCTTGCGTTTGGTGAAGATTCGCCGTTTGGAAGCACGAATCTTTCGACGATGAGCACAAACACAGCAGGAACCTTTAACGGAGCAACAGGCGGTGATAAATCGTATATCTGGAGAGAAATGAGCAAACAGATTTCGACTCGCGCACTTGCTGCGATGGTTGGAATTGATTTTGGTGGTTTTCAGCCGATGAAAAGCTTGACTGGTTCAGCTTATTCGTTAAGAGCGATTGTTGATGTTCCGGCTGCGCAATATCAAAACGCAGATAGAAATATTGACAAAATGGAAGTGTTCGAACCAATGGCGCCGCGGAATGTTGCAAAATATTCTGGTTATTCAGGCGGATTGACAAGCGGAACATTTGATGCAAATGGAAACATTACAGCAGGAACAAGAAATTGGATTGAACAAGGTTTTGGCGGTGCGGCAGCAGCAAACACTCAGGGCGTTGTTTTCGTTCCTTCTGTTGCTGATGGAAAAATCGTTGGAATAAGCGCAGTAAAGTCATGGGATAATACAGGCGCACCTGTTCTTGTTACTACTGCTGACGTTCCTGGCGTTGTTCCGAGCGTAGGCGTTGTTGACGGGACCGGTGATACCGAACTTACTCCTGCAGAAATTCAAGCGTGGGAAAAACAGTTTGCAGATATGGGTCAGGGAACGAATCTTGAACAAGTTATTGCGCAGCGCGCTCGTAACTGGTCAACATCTTTGACTCAACCCGGTAACAATATGGGTCCTGATGCAGATATGACTGAAGCGGGAACAAGCTACACTTATCCGAACTCGGAAAAGATGGCTTCACTCAAATTTGTTATTGACCAGCAAACAATTACTGCAACGTCCAGACGTCTCGCAGCTTCATTTGACTTGCTGACTCAGAGGTATGTTAAAGATGTTCATAATGTGGACATGTTTGAATTTGCTCTTGCGCAGATTTCGCATCAGGTTGCTCTCGAAAAAGATAGAGAAATGATTAGGTCATTCAAAATCGCAGCAACTGACCTCAAAAGAAGCGGCGGAGATATCGCAGTAATCGATTTGACAGGTGTTACCGACAACCGTCAAGGTGCGGCGATTGTGATGGGTGCGATTATGACCGGAAGACAAGCAATAACAACAGCGACTGGTTTCGGACCTGCAAATAAATTGTTGGTTTCTCCGGACGTAGCGGCGATTCTTGAGTCGTCTCCTGCAACAGCATTCACTCGTATTCAGCCGGATTCGAATTTTGATAGTGGTTTGATTTTGAATGGTGCGAAACAGACGAAAATCGGAACCATCGGCGGAATATTTGATGTATTTGTTGACCCGTATGCAACGACTTCGTTTGCGTTGTTAGGTTACAAAGGTGGTTCACCTTTCGAAGCAGGTATAATTTATCATCCATACATGTTTGAATCAATGGAGGCGATGGAGCCAACAACAGGAACTCCAATCATTTCGGTATGGTCTGCGGATGCTATAAGTGCGAACCCGATTTCTGCTGGTTCATATTATAGATTGATTCGTTTCCAGGGTCTTTCTGCGGTAAACGGAATCACGGGTTACATTGACCGGACAACTGGTCAAGTAGTTCAGGGCATTCCGCACGGGTGGGGTATACTTTCTTAGCGGATAAGTAATAACTTATTATTTTAAGATAAAAATAATATGCGAGTATTCGAAAGAGTGCTCGTATATTATTTTATTGAATTTGTCCGTAATAGCTCTTTCAAAAATATCTCAATGTAAGCTTCAAAACGTCGCTACCCTTGATTTCCTAACGAAGAATATACTATTTTATATCAAAGTTAAATAAATTATAGGATGATTTAAGATGATTGTTAAAGAAATACCAAAATGCGTTATTTGCGGAAAAGATGCACGAAAAACTTACGGCTCTTGGAAAAAAACGTGTTCGGAAGAATGCGCAAAAATTCTAAAAAAGAAAACAGCTCAGGAAAACGGCAAAAAATCAACCGGTGAGGTCGTTAAAATCAAAAAACGAACTTCTCGGGTTGCGAGCGGAAATCAAAAGCAATATTATTGTGTCGTTTGCGGAAAAGAAGTGTTCAAATCAAAATGGGGAGATATTCCTAAAACGTGTTCAAAAACGTGTTTGTCGAGACGTATGGTTGAATCGGCGACTAATAGTATGCGTAATCCTGGACTTAAATTACAAATTTCAAATACTTTGAAAAAGAAACATCGAAACGGAGAATTAAAAACAAATGTTCAAAAACATATCAAAGCATTAAGTAAAGAAGAACAAAAACTATGTGAAGAAAGGCGAAAAAACAATTTCAAAAAAATAGTAAAAAAATTTCAATCGCTATGAACAATCGCTCCGATAAAGAGAGGGGAGAAACTTCGAACAAAATCTCTCGTAAATTAACTGTAGAAATGAACGAGAGCGCTAAAGAAAAATGGAGAAAAAATCTTTCGAAAAATCAGCGAAATAAAACTCCTGAACAGCGGAAAATTGAGAATGAAAAAAGATTAAAAACCAGAGATAAAAAATACAAATCTGGTGAATTAAAGCACGGCGTTTCGCAAATGGAAATAAAAGTATTGGAGCGTTTACCGTATCTCGAGCCGCAGGAGTGGAAAGACGGTTTTTCTTTAGATTTTTTTAATCCTCGGACCAAAAAGTATGTAGAATTAAACGGAATATTTTATCATATACCAAACAAGGCAGAAAAAAGCTCCTCTCGCAAATATATTAACGATTTGCGGAAACGTTTTTATTTCGGTTCGAAACTACATTCGATATATTTTAACGATAAGGATTCGGTTGAATCAATTTGTAAAATAATCGAGACCTCGGCCAATGAAATAGATAATGCCCATTATCTTAACAATTATAAAAATAATCGAACGACGCGTAACTACGAAATTTTTGAAATCAATAACAGAGCTTTAATTAAATTTCCATGGGACGATAAAAATAAATTCAATAACTTATTGGATAATAACGGGGACAAAACGAGGCATTTTGCTCGCAATTTACAAATAAAAGAATTGACTAAGAAAGAATGTGACGATTTTTTAATTGAGCACCATTTACAAAAATCGTGTAAGGGTCAAAATATCAAACTTGCGCTTGTTGGTAGTGGTGAGATTCTTCAAATTATGACGTTTGGAAAACCGAGATACAATAAAAAATTCGAATACGAGTTGCTTCGACTTTGCACCAGAACAAATAACATAATAATCGGCGGAGCGGAAAAACTATTCAAACATTTTGTCGAACAATATGAACCAAAAAATATCATATCTTATTGCGATGTTTCGAAATTCTCAGGCCGAGTTTATGAACGACTGGGTTTTTCGAAACCCAAAACACCAAAACCTTCAAAACATTGGTTTAATGAAAATATGCCCGAACAATACCAACATTTTACTGACAATTTATTGAAACAAAAAGGTTTTGACCAGCTCGTTGGTAAATATCTTGGTTTTGAGTTTGGAAAAGGGGTAAGTAATGAAGAATTGATGCGAATATTTGATTACGGTGAAATTTATGACAAGGGTCAGGCGACTTATGTATACGAAAATCAAGAGAGAAAATGAAGCAAATTTTATTTTTCTTTATTTAATCCTTGATTTCCTTGTAGAAAATATATTATTTTTGTGTATAAGAAATTGGGAAGACGAAAAAATTTGAAATTTCCCAAATAAGTAGTAAGTAAAAATTTAACAAAATAACGAAAGAGGTTTTACATGAAACACATTCATTACAAATACGACTACTTCGCTAAAAAATTATTAGAATGTAGACAAGCGAAAAGCGATGGTATTAAACTTGCCGATATAACTAACGAACTTATTTATGATGTCTGGTATAGTTTACTTGATGAACATGTTGCGTTTCGGGGAAATTTGAACGGAATAACGAAAAACGTAACAAACACTGGTGAACATTATTTGAAATTAAAATACGTTCAAAATAAAGTCGATTATTGCGTGTTGTTTACCGTAGACGAGCACAATCTTCTTTTTAAGTTTATTTGTATAAACGCTTCTCAACCTATAACAATCAGCATCACTATACCTCCTTCGGAAGATTGTCTAAAAGAAATTGTGGATACAGCGATGAGGAAAATAATTAACTGTATCGATGAAAACAAACTCGAAATAAAAACAACAAATACGTTATTAAACAAAAAAGGAGATTGAAATGATTAAAGAAACAGTCGAGCCAGGTAAATGTGTTATTTGCGGAAAGCCGACAAAAGAATTTTGTGTTGGTAAGTTTCGTTTGGCTTGCTCTCTCGAATGCGCTGGTAAATTGCAAACACAGAGAAATAAAAAATATGTTTCGAGCATGAGCGAAGAACAATTACCCGATTATGAAGATTATTCCATGAAAGGGCGCACCTACCGCTATATGAGCGCTACTCCTTTATTCGCCTTTGGTCATGGGTTAAGCTATACCAACTTCTCATACGGTAATGCCGGCTTGCAACGCTTCAGCTCAGATAAGAACGAAATGCTGCTGAATATTCCGGTTACCAATA
>QMCE01000795.1_pt1 | contig 16736 bp, 14 predicted proteins | sample 1821851 | NCBI WGS metagenome assembly QMCE01 (sample SAMN09453174, study PRJNA476694) | Termite gut metagenome, whole genome shotgun sequencing project. | isolation source: worker | host: Odontotermes sp. | place: South Africa:Pretoria | collected 2016-01-28
GCAAACCTTTAGGCTGGAAGCCGCTCCGGTTTGAACCCAAGCGTTGGAATTGCGCGTAAGTTCGGGCAGGGATAGTGACCCGTACGGGCGGAGACGCGTGCGGCTCCGTTGCACTTGGCGGATTTCCGCCTTAGTGCAATATAGCCCGACCGGCGCTTCATAGTAGGGATTCATTTGGATTCTCGGGTCAAGCCCGAGAATGACGACGGAGGAGCCCGGGGATAACAGAGGGTGCGCCGGGCACGCCCTTAGGCTTTACAACCGCAGTCGCCGTGACCACCGCAGCATTCGTCACCGTCATCGTGGCAGGAACAGTCGTGATCTTCTCCGCAAGAGCATTGATGAGAATTCAGCATGGCATCCATTTCTTCTTCGGAGAGGGGTTTGATTCCCACGACTTCAATTTCAAAGTTCAGGTTTTTTCCGGCGAGCGCGTGGTTGGCATCGACGGTGGCGTGAGTGTCCGTCACTTTACGAACGGTTAAAGGAATTTGTCCGCCCGGAGTTTGTGCGTAAAACATCATCCCGACTTCTACGTTTTCGGTTCCCTGAAACGCATTCAACGGTACTTCCTGCATGAGAGCTTCATTAAATTCTCCGTAACCTTCCGCGGGAGATACCTTGACTTTGAATTTGTCGCCGGTGCTGCGGCCGTTCATTTCCTTTTCAAGCCCGGGAACAATCATGCCTTGCCCTTGAATATACTCTAACGGTTCTCTGCCCGCCGAGGAGTCGATGACTTCGCCTTCATCGGAGGTCAGCGTGTAGTGCATACTCACTAACATGTTATTTGCAATTTTCATGATTCTTCCTTTGTTCTTAAAAATTTTGTGACAAAGTAAAAAAATAAAACCGCTTAAACCGCCGGCTTGGGCGATTTCTTCCGGTTTTTCCATTCGGCGGCGTTGAATAGCTGCCCTTCGGAGATTCCGTATTTTTCTTCGGCTCCGATTTCCCGAATGGCTTCATTTAAGGGTATTTTCCCCTGCAAAAGTCCGGAAACGATTTGAGTTTTTTTCCTCACGGTTTCGGGGCTGTCGTGAAGCATTTCCAGGCGGAATCGAAATACGCCGCTTTCCCGGAGTTTCGGCAACAGTTTGAATGCCGTTTGCGGTTTGCCGACGAAAAGCGTGTTGCGGCATTCCGCATCGGTTTGAAGAAAATGCCGTTCCCCTTTATGGTCGAGAATTTCAATGGAATGTTGCAGACAAATTTTCCGGCATTCGGGGAAACGGGGCGCGTGTGCGAGGTGGGCGGCGAAAAGGCAATGCTCCATGTGAAACGCCGGCATGTATTGGTGGAGTGCGATTTCAAAAGGTTCGCCGGTGCCTGCTTCGAGTAAATGGAAAAGCTGTTCGCTGTTCAGGTCTAAAGAGGGGTGAATCGATTCCAGCCCTTGATTCAACAACCATTCCGCCGATGCGAGGTTTGCGGCATTCAGGCTGTAATCCCCCTGTAACGGAATTTGGGATTCTTTGAAAAAGGCGAGCGAACCTGGGTTTCGCACCAAAATAAAATCCGGATTCAGCCGCTCCATTCGTTTGAGATAGTGCATTTCTCCGGGTTTTTGAATGCGCAGGGTGGCTATCCCCGCCTGAAAACCGAAACGGTGAATTTGTTCCAAAGGCTCCGCGTAATCTACGCCCCAATCAAAATCCATAATCACGGAATGAATGGGAAGCCCTTTCAACTCATGGATTTGCGAAGGCTCCCGCACAAGAACGGAAAGTTGCGGCGCCTGTAACTCCGGCAGTGAAAACCGGCTTTTAAAATTTTCGGAAACGTCTCGAATGAATGTCCGGCCGAAATCCGGATTGGACTTCGGTCTTTTGAGACAGGCGCGGCGCGCATCGAGTTTACGGATCGCGCGTTGCTTTAAGAGGCGAACCATCTTTTGATTGATAAAGGCATTCCTGTCGAAATCGAAAGTCAGATTTTCGAGAGAATAAGCCGTTTCAGCCAAAGCGCCGAATTCCTTTTCAAAAAGTTCCTGAAAATATTCTGCTGCCGGCGGCTTTTGTGCCCGCTCCAAAATAAAATCGGAAAAAACCGTCACGGAATGCGTGCCGTCATGAAAAACCAACCGGACTCTCTCTCCCGTATGCCCTTGAAGTTCAACGGCAATGGGGAAACGCTTTTCCGTTTCGCGCCCCGAAAAAGACCGCCGCCAATGTTTTTCAATCCGGGGAGAATCATTCAGAAACGCCGTCATTCCGGCTTTCAAAGCGCCCGCATTCCAATGCGGATCCAAAATGATTTCCTGCAAACTCCCGTGCGGCTTCACTTCATAAACGCGGCAACCGCCGGGTTCGACTCCCGGCGCTTCAAAGAGAATGCCGTCTCCGGGCCGAACGGACGTTTCGGAGGTCACCCACACGGAATGCCGCTCGACACGTTCGAGAATTCCGATTTTTTTACCGTGGTGATTCGAGTGAAACCCTTCGATCAAACCGAGGTGATCGACACCTTCGAGCCAGCCGGTCGAAAGCCCGCGGGAAAAAAGGATTTCCAAAGATTCCCGCTGAAACGCCGAAATATTTTCCGAGTCCAGCGCGGAACGGTAAGCGGCCGCTACGGCAGCCACATATTCCGGACTCTTGAGCCGTCCCTCTATTTTTAAGGATTCCACGCCGAGCGCTTGAATTTCTTTGATGATCGGAAGCGCGGAAAGGTCCTGAGGGCTGAAAAGATAATGCTTTCCATGCAACGGCACCTCTTTTTCATCGACAAACAAACGATAAGGGAGCCTGCAACTTTGCGCGCACTGTCCACGGTTTGCCGAACGCCCGCCGAAGTTTTCGCTGGTGAGGCATTGCCCGCTGTAAGAAATGCAAAGCGCACCGTGTGCAAAAATTTCTATTTCCGCGTTTGTCTTTTCCCGGATTTCCTTAATTTGTCTTAACGAAAGTTCCCGCGCGAGAACATAGCGTGAAAAACCGAGTCCGGAAAGGAGGCTCGCGGCCTCGGCGGAAGCAACCGTCATTTGTGTGGAAGCGTGCAACTCCTGCTCCGGCGCGATGGCGCGGATTAAACGGGCAAGGCCGATGTCCTGAATAATAAAAGCATCCGGCGCCAGTAAAATAAGCGTTTCAATCCACCCGGATAAATTCGCAAGTTCACTCTCATAAATTAAAACATTCATCGCCAAAAATGTTTTCACTTCGCGAATACGCGCAAGCCGGATTATTTCACGGATTTCGGCGAGCGCCAAATCTTCCGTTCTCCCGCGGGCATTGAAGCCGGGAACACCGATGTAAATAGCATCCGCTCCGTTCCGAATCGCCGCGAGCGCCATTTCCCGGGTCGCTACGGGGAGCAATAATTCCATCTCGCAAAGATAGTTTTTCAAATGTTTTCGCGTGCCCGGCGCAAAAGTTCCGCCGGCATATAAGTTAATTACGAATTACGGAGTCACTTCTAACATTGCATGCGATTACAAATTACGACAACGCTTTCATTTCGTAATTGATTCGTCAGTGCTATTCGCACTTCCTCACCCCTGCGGGGCTCCTCGCTATCGCTACGGAATCCTAAATGCTCTCAATGATCGCATTTAGTCGTAATTTGAAATTCGTAATTGATTTGCGCTGGCCGGGCTATATTGCACTAGGGCGAAAATCGCCAAGTGCAACGGAGCCGCGCGCGTCTCCGCCCTTCGGGTCACTATCCCTGCCCGAACTTACGCACAATTCCAACGCTTGGGTTCAAACCGGAGCGGCTTCCAGCCTAAAGGTTTGCCCCCAAGTATTGAGAATCGCGCTCGGATGTAAAAAACAATTCACGTTCCTGTGGTGTGAAAATCAGGGAGGATGTTCATCGGGTATGGACAAGGGATACGGAGTTCGGACGGAAACTTCGCACAGGGACATGGGACTTGAATATTCGGGTTCTTAAATTATCAAATCCCGTTTTGCGCACCAATTGAGTTCGATCAGTAGTGTAAAACTTTCTTAATCTGCGCCGCTACCTAGTCCCTTATCCCTTGTCCCTGATTTTCACACCATAATTCAGGAATCTACGGCGCGATGTAGCGCATTTTTACCTTCACTTCCATCGAATCGTTCGCCAGTTGCGGCGCTTCCGCTTCTGCCAATTGAAGATGGCTCCGGATTTCCTGTACTTGTTTTTGAAGTTTCGTGAGGCGCTCCCCTTGAAGTTTTGGGGTGGCGATCATGGTTTTGGAAAGCGGGTTGATCCATTTCCCCTGCGCGTTGGTGAAGCCGAAATGAAGGTGCGGCCCGGTACTCCGCCCCGTATTTCCCACCTTTCCGATCATCTGGCGTGCACTCACGCGCGTACCGTTTGAAACGCCGCGGGAATCCAAATGGAGATACCAGCTCGTGGAATTATCGCGGTGGCGAATTGCGATTTTATTGCCGCTGTATTGATCGTAGCCCGATGTGACCACCACGCCATCGGCAACGGCATAAACCGGAGTGCCCCGCGGGCTTCCGTAATCGACACCCTGGTGTGCTCTCCGCTGACCGGTTACGGGGTGAATGCGGTTTCCGAAAGTACTCGTGATATGCAAACGGTCGAGGGGGTAACGCAGACCGTCAAAAATGAGCGCCTCACCGTTTTCGGTGTAATGCGCGTTATAGGAACTTTTAGGATCGCCGTCATCGTAGCGGAAAGCTTCATGATGCCCGAGAGTGCGCCCTTCAAATTCGGCGTAAAGCACTTTGCCCGAAATCCAAATCGAATCCTGATAAAAAGTTTCTTCCAGTAAAATGCGGAACCGGTCGCCGGGCTGTGCCTGCCGGAACGCCACTTTGCATTGCAGTACACCGCTCACTACTCCCACCATGCGCCCCGGAATCCCCACCTGAAAAAGCATTTTGTTGAGGGAACTCCCCGCTTCCAGGTTTCCGTGAAACACCGAATGGCGGCGCGTGAGGGGTTTATTCACCAGTTTGTATGAAAAAACTCCCGTTTGATCGTCGCGGAAAAGCAAGTGAATGGTAGCCGGGTTGGAAGCATAGCGAAACGCTTTAACCTGTTTGCCGGTGGGCGCGCTCGGGTTTTGAGCCACATAAAATTCCTGCCCCACCCGCATCCCGGAAAATTCCACGCTATCCTGAAGGGCAAGCACAACTTGGCGGCGTTCCAGTTCGGGAATCCCCATGCGCACGAGAACCTGAAAAAGCCCGTCGCCGGCTTCGACCGTCGCCTTGGAAACTACCGGCGTGTTCTTGAGTTCCTCTTCTGTCTTTACCAGTAAATGGCTTAGAGAATCGAGCGTGTGAGAAAGAATTTTTTTCTGTTGTTTCAGCGATTCCAGTTTCTTACTCTGTGTGCAGCCGTTTCCTAAAAAACATATTACCAAACACATGAAAAAAAGAAATCCCGGGTACCGCAAATTAAAACCTCTTCTACAAAAAAGAGAAAGCTCGCCGGAGCGAGCTTTCTAATGATATTTTCATTTATTTAGCCGCTTCCGGAGCTTTAGTATCCAAAAGTTCCATTTCAAAAATCAGGAGGCTGTTCCCCGGAATCATCGGCATGCGCCCGAGTGCGCCGTAACCTAACTCGCTCGGGATCCAGGCTTTCACTTTGGAACCGACTTTCATGAGTTTCAGCATTTCCGTCCAACCCGGAATTACGGCAGTCACCGGAAATTCGAGCGGCGTACCGCGTTTAACGGAATTATCGAATTCGTTGCCGTTCAAAAGGGTGCCCACATAATGAACGCTTACAATATCGCTATCGCCGGGGGCCACTCCGGTACCTTCCTGTAAAACGGTGTATTGAAGCCCGGTTGGGGTCACCACCACGCCTTCTGCGGATTTATTCTTTTCCAAAAAGTCTTTTTGTTCGGTCAGAGACTTCTCAGCGGCGATGCTGTCTTTTTTCGCTTTTTCGGCCTGTTGCTTCATGGAAAATTCATTCAAAGTTGCAAAGATGGTCGAATCATTCATCAAAAACTTGGCGGAATCGTTATTGTAACGTTCCTTAAATGCCTGAATAAAAACATCCAGATCCATATCAATGGAATCGCGGGCCACGAGCTGCTGGTTGGCCTGCATTCCGAAAAAGGCGCCGAACGCGTAGCTGTACTTGTCCTTGTCTGTGGTGAGTGTTTTTTTCGCGGCGGGGGCACCGAGCTCATTGCACCCGAGAAGCATCAGGGAGCAAAGAGCGGCAAGTCCTAAAAGTTTTCGATTCATAAAGTCCTCTGTAAAAGAAAGTTCTATAGATTTTCGCTAAAATAGAAAAAAGAATCCGAATAAACCAAAATATAAGGGTGCCATGCCGAATTTTTTATATTTTAAAGTGTCATTATTTTCAATATAGAGGTTTAAAACTAAAATAACGTAAAAGTAACCCGCCGCCGCCGGCCGGAAAAAAGAACTCAAAAAATCGGGTGCGTCCGAAAATACTTGAGAAAAATTTTCCTATCTCTTTAAAAATGAATCACTTAGAAAGTAGCAACTCATATATTGCGGGAAGAAAACATTTACTTTAATAGAATTGATGAAATGGCACATAATCCACAACAAATCAAAGAAGCATGCAAAAATACCCTGATTCATTTTCGGGGTCTTTGCGGCATGACCCAAGAACAGCTCTCTGAACGCAGTGATATCACGAGGCAACATATTTCGCGTCTTGAAACGGCTCAAAAAAATCCGCGACTTGATACGTTTGTCGGTCTCGCCGATGGACTCGGTGTTCCGTTACCGGAATTTTTTGCTGAATTCCTTAAGCAGTATCAGCAACTCCAGCCGGTATCCTTAAATTTGAAGAAAGTGGCTCAGTCGGGCCCTGTTTGGAAAACCGACCGCCCTAAAAAGAAAGCTTCGTCGAAATCGAAATAGTAAGCAACAGGTATTTTTCGCAAACCGGTATTTATCATAGGTTTGTGTTACTGTTGTTGCTGTGGTAGATTCCCTGTCTTATTCATGCCTGTTGCCGGGCGATGAATAGGGTTTGCTTACCTTTCTGCGAATCCTTTTTGATTCCTTTTGCCCCTGCTTGGGGCTTTATTTGCAAGCATTGCGAGGTCTGTTTTGGGCGTGTTTACACAACTTTCAATACCCATCTTTTGATGGATTTCAAAGTATTATTGATAGACGGGCTTAGACCCTGAGCAAGTGGCGGCGCAGACAAAGAAAATCTTACATACCACCGCGAACTATATTGATGCGGTAACAGGTCATCCCGGCCTCCGAGCCGGGATCCAAAGAGGTTTAATCGGCTTGGATCCTCTTTTGACCCTCCGATCCAGTCGGAGGGTGACGAGGGTGTGTGCAAGGTGACTGTGGAGAGGCCGGAGGGTGACACTTTGGGGTTATTAAGGATGACACGGGTATCGAGAATCCGGTTTTTTCGGAATGAAATGTTCCTCAGACATAAAATTTAGGACTTGGGGTTTGGACAATTACGAATTTCAAATTACTATTAAATGCTCTCAGTGATCGCATTTAGTCGTAATCACTTGCGACATCGGAGGTTACTCCTTCGTAATTGAACTCTACCGACCCCAGCTCCTAAACCCTATCCCCGATACCCCTATGCCTGAGGAACGTTCTCCCTGACTTTCATGCCGCAAGAACATGCACTCGGGCAGGGATGGTGACCCGCAGGGCGGAGATTCGCGCGAGGCATGAATCCGGAGAACAGATAAGCGAAGCTCCGTTTTCGCAGGTAACTTGTTACCGCGAAAATACAGCCCGACCCGCGCGAAGCGCGGGGCACGCCTCATCCGCCGAGGCTTTCGATTTCTTCTTTGGTGAGATACCGCCACGCCCCCGGGGCGAGCGTTTCGGGGAGGGCGATGTTTCCGATGGAGAGCCGGGAGAGTTGTTCTACATGATTCCCGGCGGCGGCGAGCATGCGCCGTACCTGATGATACAAGCCTTCTTGAATGGATAGCGTGATGGTTTTATCGCCGAGCACTTCGATTTCTTTGGCCTGTACTTCTTTCTTTTCGTTCCGGAGCATCACTCCTTCGAGAAGCTGCGTTTTTTGTGCACCGGTAAATTCCCGCGCGAGTTCCACGCGATATTTTTTCAGGAGTCCTTTTTTCGGGCTTTCGACCTGGTGAATGAAATTCCCGCGGTTGGAAAGGAGCAGTAATCCGGAAGAGTCCACGTCGAGCCGCCCGACACATTGAATTTCCATTCCCAAAAACCGTTCCGGCAGCAAGCCGAACACCGAGTCGTGATGCCGCGGCTGGTGGCTGCATTCGTAGCCCTGCGGTTTGTGAAGCATGATATAAAGTTCCGTGACTACCGGGATTTCTTCTCCGTTTACGCGGAGCGTTTCCGGCACAGGGTCCAAAATCATAAAGGGGTCTTCTACCGTTTCACCGCCGAGCGAAACGAGCCCCATGCGCACGAGCGCACGCGATTCTTTCCGCGAGCCGTAACCGAGTTTTGAGAGCAGGCGTTCCAGCGTGAGTTCAGGCATTTTTCTTCTCCGATGCGAGTAAATTTAAAATCCAGCGCCTCCAAAAAACGAGTTTGAATTGCGCCGGATTTTCCATCAGTTTCTTTTTGTTTTTCCGGTACCAAAAGAAGAGCCATCCGGCAAAAACAAGGGCGTAGCATAAAAATTCAAAAAGCCGCACTCCGGTAACCCGTATTCTAAAACTGCCGGCGATGCCGGGTTTTTCCTGCCCCGCCCAATCCATGTGAAATTCCCAATTTTCAAACAGGGGCACCATGGCCGCGAAGGCTCCGAATAACCCTTGCGAAAATCCCATGGCCGCGTAATCGAAGTGCATGCCTTTGACAACGGTGCGGTCGAACCCGGCGCGAAAAATACGGAAAAAAGATTTTAAAAGTGCCCACCCTTTTTTCAATACTTTCCAGTTAAAATCGGGTTGCAGGGCAAGCGTTAGGATTTCCCGCTCCGAGAGTTTTCTTTTCTTTGATTTTTTCTTTTTCGGTTTTTCCGCAGTCTCGTTAAAGGAGTCTTCCGGAGTTTCGGCCGCAGGTTCATCGTCAGGCGGGCCGCTATCCGCATGATGTTTTTCCTGTTTCGGCGGTTTCGCTTCGGCGGTTTCCTTGAAGTCTTTTTCGGGAGCGTCTTCCGCTTCCTTTTCGGAGGTGTCCGCCGGTTCTTCCGAGTCTTTGTTCAGGCGGTATATTTTTTTTCGAAAAAGGCGCAGTTCTATAAAGCGTTCACCGACGTTCACCGTGAAAAAAAAGCGAAACGTTACCGGGAAAAATAAGATTCCGGATAAAAGAAGAACGCCGGAAATAACCAGAACTTCAAACATTACTCCGATTTATCCGCGTTTTCCTTGATGACCTTGATCAATTCCGGAACCGATTTGGTTTCCAGAATTTTCGAGAACTGTTCTTTGTAATTCCGCGCGGTGGAAAGATCGTCGATGATTAAATCCCAGGCTTTCCATTCTCCGTTCACGAGCGACAGGCGGTATTCCAAAACGGTTTCTTTCCCTTGGTACCAGTTGTAAGTGGCGACCCGCGCTTCGTTGTTTTTGATTTTCGGCTGGTCGTAGCGCGTGGAATCCGAACGGTACATTTCGAGTTTCTTCGCGCTCGAATTGCGCACCATTCTCCGGAATTCCGTTACGAAGTTTTTCCGGGTGGCTTCGTCCATTTCGTTCCAGGTTTTGGCCGGGAGCGATTTTTGCGACAGCATTTCAAAATCGAAGGCATCGCTGATCAGTGTTTTAATTTGTTCGGTTTCTTTGGAGGTGTTTTTGGATTTCTTCAAGAGCGCCTGCAAAGACTCGTTGTTTTTCTTGATTAACGAGAGCGGGTCTTCGGCCGCAAAGGCGAAAACGACAGAGAAAAGCAAAACACCGGCGATTTTCAGGATTGGATTCATTACGGACCTCTGTATTTAGAGTGAAACTGCTCGAGCGAAAGCCCCATGCGGTAAATGAGTTCGGCTACTGCGATGTTGTATTTGCACACCGCATAATAATAATTTTTTTTCATATTGATGTTTTCGCGGTAGGCGGAAACCAAAGGCCCTGTTTGAGACGGATCCAGATCGTATTGCATCGCCGCCCCTTTCAAAATAGATTCCGAAGCGCGCAAGCTGGAACGTAAACTTTCGACTTTTTTCAATTGAGCTTCCGTATTCAGGTATTGTTCTTCGAGCCGGAGTAAAATTCCGTTTGAGGCGTATTTCTCCGTGAGGCGGAGCGCGCGGTATTCGGTTCTCGCCGTCCGGAAAGATTCCCAGCTTCTCCAAAAATTCAAGCGGTAGCGGAGCCCGAACCCGACCGCTCCGGAAATATGGTTCACGGCATCTTGAGCGAACGCATTTTTTTGAATGGCCTGACGGTTGCCCGCCCAGGATTTGGTGTAGGAGAATTCTCCCATAATGAAAAATTCGGGGCCGAGTTTTGCTTCGGCAAGGTCCATTTGGTGCGAACGGGCTTCCAGCCCGGCATTCAGGCGTTTGAGCTCCGGGTGCGATTCCAGCGCAATCCGCTTTGCTTCGGCAAGTGAGGGAATGATTTCGCTGCGAACGGTGAGGAGGGTATCGAGCGGGAGAAAAGTATCACCTTCGTTTAACCCCAAACTGAACCGGGTGGCAAGCCCCAGTTGTTTCAGCGCGATGTCGGCATCGATCACGCCTTCTTCAATGACGTGCATTCCGGATTTCAACTGCAGGAGATCCATTTGAGAAACTCCAGGTTTGTCTTCGTCCAGCGCTTCTTCCAGCTGATCGTAGGCTTTATCTATCTGCCGTTTCGCATCCTGCACGAGCCGTGTCATTTCAAGGGCGAGGAGATAATTGAAGTAATAGGTTTGCAGTTCTACGTTCTTCCTGTTTTCTTTATCCAGCACATTCATTTCCTGCTGGCGCAAGTCTGCCTGTGCCGCTTTTTTTCCGGAAATGTATTGCCCGTAATTGAGCGGCTGAACGGCGCGGATTTCCGTTCCGAAAAAAGGCCCCAGGCGCGTAAAATCCCAGGTGTCCACCGTATCGCCCCAATCATCCACCGATTCTTTGAGCCCCGGGGCGGGCCCCACGAGCATATTAAATTCAAACCGGGATAAAAAAGCATCGGCCTTGATTTCTTCAATTTTATTTTTTTTGATTTCGGTAGAAAAGCGGGTTTCCGCGAGGATCGGATCCTGTTTTAGAGCGCTTGCCACAAAACCGGGACAGTCCAAACGGATCTCGGCCGCGAATACGGGTATCGCGAGAAAGAAAGGGAAAAGCCATTTAAAGGACATACGCGCTACAATTTAGAAAAGCATGTTCAAGGCTTTGCCGGAAAATCAAGTTCTCCGATCAAATTCCGATATTTTGCAAGCACATTTTCGTAATAGCGCGTTGGGAGCGCGCGGCTCGTTTTCAACTGTTTGTCGAGCGCGCCCGGCCCGAGATTGTAGGCGATGATCGCGTATTTCAAATTGCCGTATCGCCCGATCAAACGCATCAGGTAAGCGGAACCGAGGGCGATGTTTACTTCCGGGCGCATTAAATCTTCCCGGGAGCGGATTTCAAGCCCGAAACGTTTGCCCACTTGTTTTGCCGTTTCGATTTTTAACTGCATGAGTCCGTAAGCCCCGGATTCGGCGCCGCTGCGGTAACGCCCTACGGCTTGCGGGTTGCCGTGACTTTCCTGCGCGGTAATCGCGAGAATCAAAAGCGGGTCAAAATGGTAGGTTCTTGAAATCATCCAAATCTGTTCGGCGAGTTCCTGCCGCTTTTCTTCGGGAATTTTCCGCTCGGAAAGAATATCGATGGATTCTCGAATTTGCCGGAAATCAAGCGTCCACTCTCTGTAAACTTTAAGTTCCTGCAATTCTTTTTGGAGTTCCCCTTTTTTCGTATTCAAATTTTCAATACGGGTTTTTCCTTCCTGAAAACGCAGGTTTAAAAATACCCCCGTTAGAACTCCAATCGAAATCAGGGCAAAAACGGAAATTACGGATAAACGAAATTCAATCGCCACGGCGGCGCGCCTCTAATAATTCGAGGTAAGCGATCCAATCGCGGATGCGCCCGTAAGAAAACGATTCGCTGCTGTCCAGCACGAGCCCTAAATTCCGCAAAGGGCCGATAGCGGCGCGCAGTTCATCGATTTCCCGAATAGACTCGTTGCGCAGCATTTCCAGTTCCATCACCTGTGCCTGCCCTTCTTTGATTTCGTTTTCCTGTTTTTGAATCATGGAAAATAAGGTGAGGAACCAGCCGGTTAAAATGACCAGGAAAAACAGAGTGATGCCGGGGCTCAGGCGAAGCCCGGTTTGTTTCCGGTAAGTCACGCCGGCCTGTTTCAGCTGTTTGAGAATGCCCGATTGATGATAGGCTTTTCTTGAAGGATAAATTTCAAAGACATGATAATAGCGTTCAAAAAAATCTTTGTTTTCCTGATTGTCGAATAAAAGAACGAGGGTGGCCTCTTTTTTCCGAATCAGATTCAAAATATCGAGAAAAAGTTCCAGATACTCTCTTTCCGTAAAGCGCGCCCGGTCCAAATCCAGAAACCAGAATTTTCCGGGGCCGGACACGAGCATTTCCAGTTTTTCACGGACGGCGGCGAGTTGATGAACTCCGAGTGTTCCCCGCAAATGAATCACTACTTCATCGCCGAGTTCTTCCATGAAAACATCAATTAAATCGGCTTTCATGCGAACCACCTTCTTTTCGACAGGGTGCAGGTTATTTCAAACAGGCCTTCGTTTTGAGGCGTTAAATTCATTTCGCGGAAAAAGAAAAGCCGCACCCCCTGTACCAGATTCGGTTCCGCCGAGAGGTGGCTCCCTGAAATTTTGGAAATGAGCACACGGACCGGCGTTTTAAATTTGAATGTGATTCCCGCGCTTGAAAATTTGGTTTTCACTTCGAGTTTCGAGGCTTGCGGCAGCAGGAGCGGAAAGTCTTTGAAAGAATAAAGATTTCCGTCGATGGAAAATGTTTGCGCGTCTTCCCGGTCTTCCACGCCGATATCCACCGCTGTTCCGAAAAATCCCGAAAAGTCGAGCAGCGTTAAGTGACTCAGGCGGTAAGAAATTTTCAATTGCGACTTGACCGAAGAGAGTGAAAATTTTTTCTCTATCCGGAATATATCATTAATTTCGGAGGTATTCACCGCCTGTTCCGCACTCAACAGTACGTCGATGGATTGTTCGGTTCGCCGGATTTGGTAATCGTAAGGGCCATTCAGTTCCCCTTGGCGATCCTGCAAAACAGATTCCAAAACATTGATTTCGCTACAGGAACCCGGTAGCGCAAAATCGTAGAAACCGAGCGGTTTTTCACCGTCGTCGTAAAGCGCGTTCACCCAGTTTACGCCGGTGGGGCGATGGTTCAGGGAGCGCAGCGTTCCCCCTTGATAATTGGCGAGCAACAGGGAAACATCCCGGTTGTTCATCCAGATTTGGCGCTTTCCGTCCATTAAGTAATCGGCCACTTCAATAGACTGGCTTTTAAAATCGGATAAGTTAAAAACGGTTTTTTCCGCTTCGATCATCTCGCAAAAGGCGCTCCGCCGCACGGCAAATAAACGCATGCCGCAAGCGCCGTATAAATCGGAAAAGTAAAAGGGGGACATCGCCGAAAGAATCCGGTTCTCCACCGTGGTTAAGTTCTCTTCACTCAAAGAATCGCAGGCCCGGCGGTAAACGGCGAGGAGCGATTTGTGCAGAAAATCGATTTCGGGGCGGCGCAACAGTAACTCGCGGCAGCTGAGAGCTCCCGGCGGAAGCCCGAGGTCTTGCCCGACGGCACTCATCAAATGAATTTTTCCTTCGGAAAGCTGCTGTTCCAGAAGGTGAGAACAAGTCCATGTCTGAATTTCTTTGTCTGCAAAAACGGAGTTTAATTTCTCGAAAAACAGGGCGGTCTGTTCCGGATCCCACCAGGGGACCGCAAGCGGGATCACCCAGCTTTTTTCGGTTTCCGGAAACGAATTCAACAGCGTGAAAAACGATTCCGTGTTATTGGCAAAAGCGGCACTCAAATCATGGGTCGCCGCCATCAAGTGCAGTACGGAACCGCGGTATTCAGTGGTGAACCAGCCGTTCACCCGCGTTGTTTTGCCGAGAGCTTCTCCGAGAGCGACGTTTGAAACGAGCGTGTAATCGAAGCCTTCTCCGGCAAGTATATCCACATCGCCGAGTTCCCAAACCATGGAAGCGTTAAAATACCCCGACGGTTCCGTCGAAAATATTTTTTCCACCAGTGCGCGGTATTTTTGAAGTTGGCGTTTTTGAAGAGAAACCGGAAAAAGTGAGAGCATGGGATCGTGAAAGCCGCCGCCCAAAATTTCAAGCCGCTGTTCACGGGCAAATTCTTTTAGGGAAAGAATCTCCTTTGAAGCAAAATCATTGGCCGTTTCGAGCATCCAACCGGGTTCGAAAAGCGAAAGCCGCGCCGCCTCGTTTTGAAGCAGGGTTGTAAGCAAAGAGTGAAACTCCGCCACTTGTTTTGAAAGGCCGGAATTTTTTACGCCGCAAAAACGATTCGGAGCGTAAAGCACGAAAGCACACTTGCGTAAACTCATCTATGGGAATATAGGTTTGTTATCGCATAAAGGGAATCGATCTGCTGGAAATACATCCAAAACCACTTACACTTTCTTGAAAATCAACGAAGTGTTGATTCCGCCGAAAGCAAAATTGTTACTCATAATATATTCGGTATTCAGCGGGAGTCCGTTCCCTTGTATGTAAGAAAGCGGTGCACATTCCGGGTCAATATTTTCGAGGTTCAGGTTCGGCGCGAACCAGTTTTCGTTCATCATGTTGATTGATATCCAGGCTTCAATCGCCCCGCACGCCCCGAGCGTATGCCCGATGTAATTTTTAAGGGAACTGATCGGAACGGCACCCCCGAGCGCATTGTAAGTAGCCCAGCTTTCGGCGATATCGCCGTGCTTGGTGGCCGTACCGTGCCCATTGACATAACCGATCGCCTCTTTTGAAATCCCCGCATCTTGAATGGCGAGTTCCAGGGCGATTTGCATGGTGGCTTTGTTCGGTTGTGTGATATGATCGCCGTCGGTATTGGTTCCGAAACCGACGAGTTCCGCATAAATCTTGGCACCGCGCGCTTTCGCATGTTCGTATTCTTCGAGTACGAGCGTTCCCGCCCCTTCACCGATCACGAGTCCGTCCCGGTCGCGATCGTAAGAGCGCGGCGTTTTTTCCGGCGTATCATTTTTGGCGCTGGTAGCGAACAAAGTATCAAATACCGCCGATTCGGTGGGGTTGAGTTCTTCGGCACCGCCCGCGACCATCATATCTTGCTGCCCGTTTTTAATGGCTTCATAAGCGTAACCGATGGAAAGACTCCCCGCCGTGCAGGCGGTATTCGTGGTGATCATTCGGCCGGTGAGTCCGAAAAACACGCCGATATTCACTGCGCATGTCTGCGGCATGGAGCGAATGTACGTGGTGGCCGTAATACCTTCGGTTTTATTTGTGGTGAGCATGGAGTAAAAATCGAGGAGTGCGTCCACATTGCCGGTGGAAGAACCGTAAGCGACTCCGCAGCGCCCGGAACGCAAAAAAGTTTCATCGTCGATTCCGGCCATTTGAATGGCCTGTTCCGCCGAAGCGACCGCGAGAAGCGCGACGCGCCCCATTCCCCGGATTTTTTTCCGCGGGTATTTCGGGAGTTCGTAACTCACGGGAGCGGCGAGTTTTGTGTTCATTTGTTCATATTTCTCGTAAGATTCCATTCTCACGATCCGGTTCTTTAAACTCTTCAGGTTCGCAAAAATATCATTCCACTCGGAACCCAGAGAGGAAATGCAGGAACCACCGGTAACTACCACGCGACGCGCCATTAAATCAACCCTCCGTTCACGGAAATAACTTGCCTCGTTATGTAAGACGCGGCTTCGGACAAAAGAAAAACGACCACCGCGGCCACTTCTTCGGGTTTTCCCGCGCGCCCGAGCGGAATCGACGGGAGAATTTTATCGAGGGGCGCGTCTTTAATCATTTCGGTTTCGATCAAACCCGGCGCGACGCAATTTACGGTGATTTTCCGGCTCGCGAGTTCTATCGCGAGAGCCTTTGTCGCGCCGATGATCCCGGCTTTGGAGGCGCTGTAATTCACCTGCCCGCGATTCCCTATGATTCCCGCGACAGAAGCCATCGTGACAATACGCGCCGGTTTTTTTGCGCGGCACATGGGCATGACGATCGGATGCAGACAATTAAAAAATCCGTTCAGGTTGGTATCAATCACCTGATCCCAGTTTTCATCCGTGAGTGCGGGGAAAGCGCCGTCACGGCAAATGCCCGCGTTATTTACCACGCCGTAGTAAACGCCGTTTTCCTGCATATCGCGTTCCAGTACTTCGCGGCATTCTTCGCGATTCCCTACATTGAAGCGGAGTAACCTGATTTTCCCGCCGGCGGCAAGAATTTCTTCGGCCGCTTCCGTTAAAAGGGCGGCGTTGCGATGGTAATGCGCCACGACCGTATAGCCTTCTTTAGCGATCGCTTTCACGAGAGCAAGCCCGATACCGCCCGATGCACCTGTGATTAAAACCTGTTTTTCCATGTTATTCCTTCCCTAAAATGTCATCGTACGAACTGACTTCAATCGTATTCAAAACGCCGCGCGCCACTTCTTTTCCGTCCATTGAAATGATCCCTTCAAAAGTAACCGCCTGACCCATCCGGAGTGTTTGCCGCACTTGAACTTGTACGCACTTTCCGAGAGGAAAAGAATCTACCGAGGCCGTATAGCCCGTGATACTCATAATAAAGCCGACTTGAGGTGTCACATTCCTTTCCCGGTTGTAAATTCCGGAGAGAGCCGAAATACTTTGCGCC
>QMCE01007212.1_pt1 | contig 16721 bp, 14 predicted proteins | sample 1821851 | NCBI WGS metagenome assembly QMCE01 (sample SAMN09453174, study PRJNA476694) | Termite gut metagenome, whole genome shotgun sequencing project. | isolation source: worker | host: Odontotermes sp. | place: South Africa:Pretoria | collected 2016-01-28
TCCTGCAGCGGGCCTTTCGCAAAGACGTCGCCCTTCATTTTCGCGCCTTCGCGGGCTTTCGCCTTCGCGTCCGCCATCGCGCTTTCGAAACCGGCGCGGTCGACGGCCAGACCCTCGCGGGCGACAACCTCCTCCGCCAGTTCGTAGGGAAAGCCGTAGGTGTCGTAGAGTTCGAAGGCGGTGTCGCCCGCAAGAACGCTGCGGCCGGCAGCCTTCGTCTCGGCGACAGCCTGCTCAATGCGCGTCAGGCCCCGGTCGAGCGTGGCGAGGAACTTCGACTCCTCAAGGCCGATGGTCTCCGCTATCGCGTCTGCGCGTTTGAGGATTTCGGGGTACGGTTTGTTCATCACCGTGCCGACGACGGGGACGAGGGTGTGCAGGAACGCCTGGCGGATGCCGAGCGTGCGGCCGTCCACGACGGCGCGGCGGAGAAGGCGCTTCAGGATGTAGCCCCTGTGCGAATTCGCGGGCAGCACGCCGTCCGCTATGCAGAACGTGATGGCGCGGATGTGATCCGCGATGCGGCGCATGAGGACGTCGTCTTCGCGCTTCGCGCCGTATGTTTTCCCCGCGCAGCCGGCGACGGCGCGGACAAGGGGGACGAAGATGTCGATGTCCATGTTCGTCGCGACGCCCTGCATGCAGGCGGCCATGCGCTCCAGCCCCATCCCCGTGTCGATGTTCCGCTGGGGAAGCGGGAGCAGGGAGCCGTCGGACTGGCGGTCGAACTGCGTGAAGACGAGGTTCCAGATTTCCACCCAGCGGCGGCAGTCGCAGGTGATGCCGCAGTCCGGCTTGCCGCAGCCCTTGTCCGCGCCGCGATCATAGAAAATCTCGGAGCAGGGGCCGCAGGGGCCGTTCGGCCCCAGCTTCGGCGCGTCGGCGGGCCAGAAATTGTCGTGGTCGCCCAGTTTGCTGATTTTCTCCGGCGGCAGGCCGATGTCGTCCCGCCAGATGGCGTAGGCTTCCTCGTCCGAGTCGTGCACCGAGACCTGGAGGCGCTCCTCGGGGATGCCCATTTCCCTTGTGAGGAATTCCCAGGCCCAGGCGATGGCTTCCTTCTTGAAATAGTCGCCGAAGGAGAAGTTGCCGAGCATTTCGAAGAGCGTGTGGTGCGAGGGGGTGACGCCGACGTTCATGATGTCGCCGGTGCGGATGCACTTCTGGCAGCTCGTGGCGCGGCGGTAGTCGATGCGCAGCCCCATGAACTGATCCTTGAACTGGTTCATGCCCGCGCCGGTGAAGAGGAGCGTGGGGTCGTTCTGCGGGACGAGGGAGTCCGAAGGGACGACGCGGGCGCCCTTCGTTGCGAAAAAGTTGAGGTATTTGTCGCGGATTTCGTCGGTTGTCATGGTGTTCATGCAGGGGTTCCTTCAGTGCCTGGGTGAGGGTTTCGACAGAGACGGAGTGGTAGTGGAAAGATTCGATGAGTTTTTCCGGAGAGAGCCTTCCATACTCCTCAATGATCGGATCCATCAGTCCATCCGTTTTTTTCAGCATTGATTTGCGCCATTGCCAGAGAAAGAAGATAGTTGAGCCGGGGAGCGCGTCTGCGGGCGTTCTCCAATATTTCTTCGCCTTTTCTTTCCGATGCGTCCATTTCCGCGCTCCTTTGGCAATGACGATGCTTATCGTATATGGGGGGAGGGGCGGGGTCAAGACTGTTCGGCGCGGGAGCGGAGCACCTGGAGGATGGCGTGGAAGCGGAGGTCGGCGTGGAGGCTGGCGAGATCCGCGTCCTTCGACATGTGGGCGTGGTTGGCGTAGCCGTGGCCGACTGCGCGGGACAGCGCGGAAAGCGCCTCCTCCGGACGGCCGACAAGGGCGAAGGAACAGGCTATGTTGTACAGCGCGCCCGGATCCGACGGATGCAGGCGCACAAGACGCTCGTCAAGGCTCAGGCCGTCCGTGTAGTAGCCCAGGGCGGTGAAGTGGTTCGCGGCTGCCTCCAGAGCCTCCCGGTGATCCGGGCGGCGCTCAAGGACAGCGGAACAGAACTCTATGCAGAACAGCGCGTAGCGCTTCTCGTCGTCCGAAACGCTCCGCCAGCGCCGGTCGTCCCGCACGCCGCGCGGGGGGAATATGCCTGGCATCAGGGGAGTGCTCCTACTCGGTCAGCGTGCCCTCGATTTCGAGCTCGTCGTCGTCCCACCCGCCCTCCATCTCCGGCGAACAGGCCGAGAATCTCCAGGAACGCGTTCGACTCCTGCGGGTTCCGGATGTTGAAGGTGGCCGTCGCCGTCAGGCCGCCGCCGCCGAGAACGCGGAGGCGCGCGCGGACGCGGCGGAGAATGTTGAAGGGAAGGCGCTCGCATTCGCCGTAGCTGAAGTCGATGGCAGCCTCGTAGACGCCGCCTTTTTTGTCGGTGATGCGGATGGTGGACATTGTTTTCTCCTTTTGCCCGTGCGTCCCCTTCAATTATACTTCCGGCAGCGTTTCTTTCCAGAATTTTGCCCCAGGCGGAGGGAAAAGTATTGTACGGGAAGAGGGATTCCGCTATATACTCTTCAATGCACCAGTCAATGCACCAGAGCAGAACCGCCTTTTTTATACACCCGGAGTGAATACGTTGGCCATACTGCCCATCAGGAACTACCCCGACCCTGTATTGAGGGAAACCGCGAAGCCTGTCACCGTCATCGACGCCGATCTCCGAACGCTCGCGCAGGATATGATTGAGACAATGAAGGACGCAAACGGCATTGGACTCGCCGCACCGCAGGTCGGCGTTTCCCTCCGCATGGTTGTCGTCGACTTCGACCCCGAGAACGGCGATCCGCGCGTTCTCGTCAATCCCGTCATCACCAGACGCTCCGGCAGGAAACAGCTCGGGGAGGAGGGCTGCCTCAGCTTTCCCGGACTCCGGAGCCGCGTCAAGCGCACGCCTTCCCTCATTGTCGAGGCGCAGGGGCTGGACGGGAAGATGGCGGCGCACGAGGCGGAGGGGCTGGCGGCGCGCGCGGTGCAGCACGAGCTGGATCATCTCGACGGATTCCTCTTCGTCGACAAGGTGGGGCCGTCGGACAAGCAGTCGCTGCAGAAGGATTTGGAAGAGCTTGAAGAGAAGTATGCAGGGCTGAACCCATAAATTTAAGTGGGTCATCACGAAACAACACGCATTTCGAAAATGCCCGCTCTGTAAAGTATGGCGTCCGTAGGGCACCTGTGAGGGCTGAAAAAAGGGCTGAAAAGATGGAGTTATTGGCGCCGGCTGGGGATTTGGCCTGTTTGGAAGCCGCCATCGAGGCGGGCGCCGACGCCGTCTACCTCGGGCTTTCCCTCATGAACGCGCGGCGCGGGGCGCGGAACTTCACCCCGGCGGAACTGGAAAAGGCGGCCGAACTCGCGCGCGCCGCAAACGTCCGCACCCACCTCACCATGAACATAGACATCTCCCGCCGCGAAACCGCCGCAGCGGCGCGCATCCTCGCCCTCGCCCAGGACACGGGCGTCGACGCCGTCATCGCCCGCGACTGGGCCGTCGTCGGACTCTGGCGCGCGCTCCAGACAGACGCGCTCGCAACGGGAAAACACTGCCCCGCGCTCCACCTCTCCACACAGACCGCAATCACCAATCCCGAAGGCGCGCTCCTCGCCCGCGAAGTCGGCGCAAGCCGCATCGTCCTCGCGCGGGAACTCTCCCTCGCGGAAATCAGGGAAATCGGCGCGAAGGCGGGACTCGAAATCGAAGTCTTCGCGCAGGGGGCGCTGTGCTATTCGATCTCCGGGCGCTGCCTCCTCTCCAGCTGGGGCGGCGGGCGGAGCGGCAACAGGGGACTCTGCGCAAGCCCCTGCCGCGTGCCCTGGGCAATCGACGGCGAAGCGGTCGGCACGGCAATGTCCATGCGCGACCTCGTCACCGTCGACAGGCTGAGCGATCTCGCCGACGCCGGCGTCGACGCAATCAAAATAGAGGGGCGGCTCAAAAAGCCGCAGTGGGTGCGCGAGGCGGTCGGCCTCTACCGCGAAGCGCTCGGTCCTCGGAGAACGACGGGGAGGACGGCGGGAAAGCCGGGCAGCCCGAACCGCGAGACCGTCGCCCGCGCGCGGAGCCTCGCCGCGTACGCGGGGAGGGAGACGACGTCCGACTATCTCGACGGGCGCTTCCACAAGCTGACCGGCGCCTCGGCGCGCGTTTCCTCCCGCGCCGCGGCCGACGCGGTGGACGAGTTCCTGCACGGCGACGAGCCGCGCGCGAACAGGGCCTCCGGGCGCTTCCTCCCGAAGCGCAGCGAGGAGAAGGACGCGTACGAGCTGGACATCAACGTCACGGACAAAGGACTGTCCTGCCGGCTCCGCTACAACGGGCGCTCGGAAAGCTGGCGCATGCCCAAGACCCGCATCAAGCGCGAGAAAAAGGCCGTGTCCGTCGAGGAACTCTTCGGCCAGCTCGCGGAGAACGGCGTCGGCGGGACAAAGCTGGGGGAAAGCTACACGAACGAGCCGGACTTCATGCTGCCGCCCCGGAACGTGAAGGCAATCCACGCGGCCGTCTCCGCCTTCATCGGACGCCTCACGGGAAAGGCGGACGACGGCGTCGACGCCGTCATGAAAGCGCCCCTCCCCGACGCGATGCGCGCCGCCGTCGCCGCGCCCGCGCCCGACGGGGCGAACTGCCGCCGCCTCGGCGAACGGCCGAGCCAGGCGCGGCTGACGGTGAAACAGCTCAACTCCAGCCTGCTCCCCGTTCTGCGCGGCGTCGACCTCGTCCTCCACGGGGCGGGGATGGACGACATGGACTTTGTGCTGAAATTCGTCGATCCGGCGCAGTTCGTCCTTTCCTTTCCCGACGTGTATTTTCCCTTCGAAAGCGGGGAGCAGCATCGTCTCGCCGCGTTCTGCAGGGAGAAGAACATCCGCGCGGAGGCGAACTGCTGGGGTTCCGTCGCGCTCTGCCGGCAGTACGGCCTCGACTACGTCACGGGGCCGGGCATTCCCATCCTGAACCACCTCGCCGTCAAATGCCTCCGCGACCTGGGCGCGAAGGGCTGCACCGTCTCGATGGAGGCCGACCGGCGGCAGATAGAGGACGTCTGCGCGGCGGCGGCGCTGCCGCTGACGCTCTTCGTCTACGCCCGCCCCGTCCTCGCCTACACCCGCATCCCGAAGGAAAACCTCGTTCCCGGAGAGAACGCCGCGCATTCCCCGCCCCCCTCCCCGGACGGGGCGTGGACGGACAGGCGCGGCATCAGCCTCTCCCCGGAGACGGGCACGGGCCTCACCGTCTTCCGCAGCCTCACCGCCTACGACTGGAAGACGCTGGTCAACGACAACATCCGCGTCGCGCATCTCGCGATGGATCTCTCCGGCGAGTCCTTTCCCGTGGACGTCTGGAAGCGCTTCCTCCGCCCCGGAGGGAAGCGCGGCTTTCTGTTCAACTACGACAGGGGACTGCAATGAACCTGCACGCCGGAAACCGCCCGCCGGGCGACCCGGGCCTGCCCGACCTTCTCCGCCGGGCCGCCGACGCGTACCGCAGGCGCGACGACCGCAGGCGCGACGACCCCGTCTTCCGCGCGTTCCTGGAGAAGGCGATAGTCTGCGCGCCCCAGCGCATCGACCTGCGGATGTGCCTGGCGAACCACTGGGTGCAGGCGGGCGCGGTGGATCAGGCGCTTGACATTTTCGAGGATCTCACGCGCATGGCGCCCCGCGACGTGGACGTCCTGACCTGCCTCGCGCACTGGCGGCGGTACATGGCGGACAGGGACGCGGGCGGGAAGGGCGCGAACGGCGGCGGAAAGGGCGCGGAGGAGGCGATGCGGCAGCTTGCGAAAATCCGCTCCGAGCGCGCGGCCGACCTCGCCCGCCTCTGGCGCTGCGTCGACGCGTGGATGCTGCGCGCGCCCGCGCCGCGCCTCCCGACGCTTCCCTCCGGCGCGGCGCGGAAAGCCGTTCTCGCGTTCGGGTATGTTCTCGAAGACGATGGCTCCATGCGCCCGGAACTCCTCGCACGCCTCGAAAAGACGCGCGAGGCGGCGGAGCGCTTTCCCGGCGCGGTCGTCGTCGTCTCCGGCGGCTGCCCCAGGGCGGGGCGGACGGAGGCGGCGGTCATGGGGGACTGGCTCCGCGGGAACGGGGTGCGGGACGACCGGATTTACGAGGAGGGCTGTTCCCGCGATCTGGTGGAGAACGCCGTGTACTCCCGCCAGATCCTCGATCTCCTCGACGTCGACGCGGTGCTCGCGGTGAACTCCGCGGAGAACTTCCGCCGCACCGGGGCGGCGCTCGAAACCATCGCCCACACCTGCGGGAGCGCGTGGCGGGTGCGCGCCGTCGCGGCGGAGGGGGAAACGCTCGACGCCTTCGCCGACGACGGCGGAGACAGGCTGAAGCTGTACAGGGACGTTCTCCGCGCCTACGGCATGCCGATGATGGCGGCGTATCCGGAACTGGCGGAAAGGTAGGGATTGCCGTGCCCCGCATGCCGCGCTTTTCCCAGCGCATAGCGCAGCGCATTTCGCAGCGCCTCGCCCCCCGCGAAGACGGGCGGGCGTCCTTCATCCCCGACGAAGTCGAGGACGAACTGCTCATCGTCTCCGTCCTCGGCCTCATCGCCAGCCTCTTCCTCTCCCTCTTCGCGCGCTACTGCAACCCCGCCTACCACGCGCCCTGCATCGAGGCGGCGGCAATCTGCCTGACGTGGATAACCACCATCGGCGCCTCCCGCGCGGCCGCGCGCGGCGCGCACGTCCGCATCGTCCTCTTCGCGGATCTGCTGCCCGGCGCATGGCGGCGGCGGCTGGAATTCTTCGCCGACGCCGTCATGCTCCTCGTCATGACGGGCGCCTTCGCCGTCGGCTGCATGCTGGTGCACGGCTCCCTCGCGAACCCGGCGATGCGGGGGCACCCCCTCGTCTACGCGGCGGTGCCCGTCGGGATGGGACTGGCGGCGTACAGGCTCTGCCAGAGGATTGCGCGGAACAGGAGGGAGCCATGATTATCGATCCGTCGCTCATCAACCTCCTGCTGGGCGTCATCCTTCTTCTCGGCGTCCTCGCCGTGCCGCTCGCCGCCGCCGTGTCCGCGGCGGTCGCCCTCATGCTCTGGCTCAACCCCGCCCCGCTGCCGCCGGACTTCTTCCTCGACTACAGCCTCGCGCTGCGGCTGAATTCGCCGGCCCTCCTCTCCATTCCGCTCTTCGCGCTCTCGGGGGAACTCGCCGTCGAGGGCGGCATCGCGGACAGGCTGCTGGGCGTCGCCGCCCTCCTGGGCGGGCACGGCAACCGCGCCGTGGGGCCGAAAACCATCGTCGGCTGCACCCTCATCGCCGGCATCTCCGGCGTCGGCTCCACCGCCGTCAACATCGAAAGCCGCAGGCTGATCCCGAAAATGGTGCGCGCCGGATACTCGAAGGAAACCGCCGCCGCCGCCCTCGCCTGCGCCGCCGTCCTCGCCATCATCATCCCCGCCTCCGTCCCCCTCACCGTCTACGCGGCGACAATCAGCATGGTGCCGAACATCGTCGCGACCGCGTCCTTCGTGCCGGGACTCGTGATGGCGCTCGTCCTCCTCGCCGCAATCGACTACACGGCGCGGGCGCAGTTCTCCTCGCGGGACTACTACGTCGACCCGGCGCGGCGCTGGCTTGTCGTGCTGTGGCAGGCGAAGTGGTCGATTCTCTTCCCCGCGAGCGTGCTCGCGGGCGTCTTCACCGGCGTCTTCACCGCGCCGGAGGCGGGGGCGTATGCGTGCACGTACTGCCTCGTCGTCGGAAAATTCATGCACAAAAGCCTCCGCGCGCGCGACGTGCTGAAGGCGATTCCCCGCGCCGCGATGGGCGGGGCGGCGATACTCCTCCTCGCGGGCGTGGGCAGCCTCCTCGCCATGCTCATGAAGAGCTGCGGGTTTTCGGAGCGGGTGGCGGAGATCGTGTTCGACTTCGCGGGCGGGCGCACGGGGGGGATTCTCGTCCTGAACGCCGCGCTCCTCGCCGCGGGGTGCGTGCTGGACATGCCGGCGCTCATCTCCCTTCTCGTTCCCCTGCTCGTGCCGGTCGCGGAGCGGTGCGGGATGCCGCCGGCGCATTTCGGCGTCGTCGTCGTCATGCACATCGCCATCGGCCTCGTCACGCCCCCGCAGGCGTGGAACATCGCCGCCGCGTCGCGCTCGGCGAAGGTGCCGGCGTGGAAGGCGGCGCGGGCGGCGTGGCCGTTCGTGCTGCCGATGGCGGGGTGCGCAATCGCGGTTTCCTTCCTGCCGGGCGTGTCCCTGTGGCTGCCGAGGCTCTTCGGATGGCCGGTGTGAAACCATCAGGAAAAAGAGTGCGCGGGGGAGGGGACGGGAGGCGCAAAACCGCGCGGAAAAAGATTGCGCAGGGGAGGGGGCGGATATAGAGTTGCGGTTTTTGGGGGCGGAACGCGGATGGCATTTCTCGAATTCGACGGCATTGCGCAATCCTTCGGGCGCATCAAAGCCGTGGACAATGTGTCCCTGGGCATCAACCAGGGCGAAGTCTTCTCCCTCCTCGGCCCCTCCGGCTGCGGGAAAACCACCCTCCTCCGCATCTGCGCCGGCTTCCAGAGTCCGCAGGCGGGACGCGTCATCCTCGACGGGCGGGACATAACCGATCTCCCCCCGGACAAGCGCAAGGTCAACACCGTCTTCCAGAACTACGCCCTCTTTCCGAACCTGAACCTGTACGACAACATCGCCTTCGGCCTCCGCATCGCAAAGAAACCCGAGAACGAAGTCCGCCGCGAAGTCGACCGCATGCTCGACATGATGGACATGACAGAGCACGCGTCCAAGCGCGTCAACCAGATTTCCGGCGGGCAGAAACAGCGCGTCGCCATCGCCCGCGCCCTCATCAACAGGCCGCAGGTCCTGCTCCTCGACGAACCGCTCGCCGCCCTCGACCTGAAGCTCCGCCAGCGCATGCTCGTCGATCTCGACACCATCCACGACGAGGTCGGCATCACCTTCGTCTACGTCACCCACGACCAGGGCGAGGCAATGTCCATCTCCGACCGCGTCGCCGTCATGAACAGGGGGAAGGTGGAGCAGATCGGCACGCCTGTCGAAATCTACGAGGCGCCGCGCTCCTCCTTCGTCGCCGCCTTCATCGGCGACACCAATTTCTTCGACGGGACAATCGAGGAAATACGCGGCGACTATTCCCTCGTCGACATCGGCGGCTTCGGCGACGTCCTCGTCTACAACGACAAGAAGGTGCGCGTCGGCGGCGCGGTGCACCTCAGCCTGCGTCCGGAAAAGCTCCTCGTCCACGCGGACAGGCCGCCGGAAAAGCCGAACACGAACCTCTACCAGGGAACCGTGGAGGAAGTGGTCTATCTCGGGAACCACACCAAGTACTGGGTGCGCATCGGCGAGTACCGCCTCGCCGTGTACCGCCAGCACCGGCGCTTCCTCCTCGATGAAAAGCCGATCAAATGGAAGGACGCGGTCTGGGTCGAGTGGCACGCGGACGACGGGTATATGCTGGAGCAGTATTCCGAGGACGACGAAATGCTTGTCGCACTCCCCGACCCGGAACTCCAGGAGCCGGAAGCGCCTGTTCCGGAAGCGCCTGTTCCGGACGCGGACGAAGAAATCGCGGACGCGGAGGATGTCGAAATCGTTCCCGCGGGCGCGGCGCCCCGGGACGCGGCCGAAGAAGACGCGGGAGGAAGAGAATGAGCGCCGGCGCGAAAAAGAACGGCCGAACCGGCGGCGCGTGGCGGGAATTTTTCCTGACCCTGCCGTCCCTGGCGTGGCTTGTCGCCTTCCTCCTCGTCCCGACGATGATGGTCTTCGCCATCGCCCTCCGCCCGGCCGACCCCTACGGCGGCATCGGCGACGGCTGGACGCTCGACACCCTCCGGCGCATCTACGCGCCGAACTACCCCGCCATCATCTGGCGCACCGTCTGGCTGTCCGCGGCGGCGACGGCGGTTTGCCTCGCCGTGTCCATCCCCGTCGGGTACTGCCTCGCGCGCGTGCGGCCGCGCCTGCGGCAGTGGATTCTCCTCGGCATCATGGTGCCGTTCTGGACGAACTTCCTCATCCGCGTCTTCGCGTGGAAAAGCATTCTCGCGACGGGCGGGGCGTTCCGGAACGCGCTCGTGTGGGCGGGCGTTCTGGGAGAGGATCAGCCGCTCCTGTACACCTCCGGCGCGATCCTCCTCGTCATGGTGTACACGTACCTGCCGTTTGCGATCCTGCCCATCTACGCGGCGGCGGAGAAGTTCGACTACAATCTTCTGGAGGCGGCGCGCGACCTCGGGTGCAGTTCGCTCGGAGCGTTCTTCCGCGTGTTCCTGCCGGGCATCAGCCGGGGACTCATGACGGCGGGGATCATGGTGATGGTGCCCTGCCTCGGGGCCTACGTCATTCCCGACCTTGTCGGCGGCGCGACGTCGGAGATGATCGGGAACAAGATTGCCCAGTACGTCTACACGGAGCGCAATCTGCCGAGGGCAAGCGCATTGTCCGCCATCCTCACCGTCGTCGTCGTCGCGATTCTCCTGGGGTTCCTCTGGTGGAGCAAGCGGAAGGAGGCGGCGGGGGGCGGGGAGAGGCAGCCCGGGGGCGCAAAGGGGATTTTCTCATGAAACGCAGCGTTTTTCCGTTCGCGACGCTGGTGGGCACGCTCCTGTTCTTCTATCTGCCGCTTGCGGTGATGGTGGCGGGGTCGTTCAACAACAGCCGCTTCGGGGGGGCGTGGCGGGGGTTCACGTGGCGGTATTACGAGCAGCTCTGGCGCGACCGCGAGGTGTGGGTCTGCGTCGAGAACACCCTCCTTATCGCGCTCCTGTCGACGGTGACGTGCATGGCGCTGGGAACGCTGGCCGCGTTCGCGCTCCACAGGTACCGGAGCAAACTCCAGTTCTTCCACAACACCCTTGTCTACACCCCGCTCGTGGTGCCGGAAATCCTCATGGGGATGAGCCTGCTGCTGTTCTTCGTGGCGCTGCGGATGAACCTGGGGATGACGACGATTTTCATCGGCCACGTCACCTTCTGCGTCAGCTATGTCGCGATGACGGTGGCGGGGCGGTTGCAGGATTTCGACTTCACGCTCATCGACGCGGCGCGGGATCTGGGCTGCGGGCCGTGGGCGGCGACGCGGAAGGTGCTTATCCCCCTCATCGCGCCGGGCATTGTCGCGGGGGGGCTGCTCGCGTTCACGCTGTCGCTGGACGACTTCGTGGTGACGTTCTTTGTTTCCGGGACGGGATCGAAGACGCTGCCCATATCGAAGACGCTGCCCATCTACATTTACAGTTCGATCAAGCACGGATCGCCGACGAAGATCAATGCGCTGTCGACGATTCTGCTGGCGCTCACCTTTGCCGGCGCGGTCGTCAGCCGCGTCATCGGCGATCGCGTGGACAGGTTCCGGAAGCCGGCGGAATGATGATTTTAGAATAACCAATGGGACACAGAGGACACAGAGAGCACAGAGGACACAGAGAACTACTTATTTTTTTCTCTGATTTTTTTAGTTGTGGTTCTCTGTGCTCTCTGTGTCCTCCGTGTCCTCTGTGTTTCATTGGTTATTCTTGATCAATCCTCTGTTTCCCCGTCCGGGAACAGCATTTCCTCCGCGAACGCCGCCTCGAAGTCCGCCCTGCCCGACAGCTCCACATACTCCACCCGCGCGCAGATCGACTCCGCCGCCTCCCGCTCCTCCCGGCTGTGCAGGTACAGCCGCGCGCCCGCCAGCGCCGCGTTCCCCACCGCCTTGATCGTCTCCGCCCGCACACCCGCCGGCAGCAGGCCGATGGCCATCGCCGACGCGGGGCGCAGGAAATTCCCGAACCCGCCCGCCAGATGCACAGACTCCACGTCCTCCGCCCGCAGCCCCGCCTTGCCCAGAAGCACCAGCACCCCCGCCGCGACCGCGCCCTTCGCGAGCTGCACCTCCCGGACGTCCCTCTGCGTCAGCTCCACGCCCGTCGGGGATCCGGATTTGTTTTCGCCCGTGCCGGCGCGGAGCGCGGCGACCGCGCCCGGCGCGCAGCCCGCCTCCGCGGCCTCTTCGGCGTCCAGCATCCGTCCCGACGGGTCGACGATGCCTGCCGCCAGAAACGCCGCCACCGCGTCCAGAATGCCTGTTCCGCAAATTCCCCGCGCCGCGCCGCCGCCGATCACGTCGCAGCGGAACGCGCCGTCCTCCCACTCCACGCGCGACACCGCGCCCGCCGCCGCGCGCATTCCCTGCCCGATGCGCGCGCCCTCGAACGCCGGCCCCGCCGCCGTCGCGCAGGCATACGCCTTCCCGTCCGCGCAGAGCACCATCTCCCCGTTCGTGCCGATGTCGAGGAAGAGGGCGGGGCGGCCGCTCTCCAGAATGTCGTGCGCCAGCAGCCCCGCCGTGATGTCCCCGCCGACGTACGGCCCTATCCCCGGCATCACCAGGAACAGCGGCTCCGCGCCGCCGCCCGGCCAGCCTATTTCCCCGCCCCAGGCGGCGACGGGGGAATTGAACGCGGGCACAAAGGGGGAGAGCGCGAGCGCGGCCGCGTCGACGCCCAGGAGCAGGTGCGTCATCACCGTGTTCCCCGCGACGGAGACGGCGAGGATGTCTCCGTCCATTTTCGCGCGGCGTTTCGTCTCGTCCGCGAGGAAGGCGATTTTCTCCATCACGCCGAGGCGGAGTTCATCCCTGTGCGCGCGGCCGCGGCCGGCGTATTCGATGCGGCTCATCACGTCGTCGCCCCAGGCGCTCTGCGGGTTCGCCGCGCCGGCGACGGAGAAAATCTCCCCCGTCTCCAGATCGCAGAGCGCAGCCGCCATCGTCGTCGTCCCGAGATCGACCGCGAGGCCCAGCGCGGGCGCGGCGTCCCCGTCCGCCTCCGGCGTCTTCCGGACGGCAAGGACATGGCGCCCCATGCCGACGGCGCGGCAGCGGAAATTGTGCGCCCGCAGAATGCGCGGCAGTTCGGCGAGCAGCGAAACGCGCAGGCCGTCGTGCGCGATGGAGCGGCGGCCGTCCGTCGCGCCCCGGATTTTCAGCGCCCGGAGCAGGCGCTCCGCGTCCGGCGCCGCGTCGCCGCGGCGGGGGGGATCGAGGACGAGATCGCAGTGCCAGAGGCCGCTGCCGAGTCCGGGCTGGCGGCCCTGGAACTGCGTGAGCGTCGCCGTGTCGCCGACGCGCTCCGACGGCTCCGCGACGACCAGGTCGCCGGAGACCGGCGTGACGCAGGCCGCGCGCCAGCCGGAGACGAGGAGGCTCGCGGTCACGCAGGCCATCTGGCTCTGCGTGACGGGGACGTCGCCCTGGAGGATCTGCACGCGGCATTTCCCGCAGACGCCCTTGCCGCCGCAGGGCGCGGGCAGGGCAAAGCCGGCCGCGCGGCAGGCGTCGGAGAGGAGCGTCCCCGCGTCGACGGCGAGGCGCTTGCCGGAGGGGATGAAGAGTATGGTGGGCATGGTGATCCTTTTGGTTATTTTCCATGATGAACTACAGTTTCAAAATAACCAATGAAACACAGAGGACACAGAGAACCGCCACAGAGAGCACAGAGAACTACTTTTTTCTTTTACAATTTTCTCTCTGGTTTTTTTGTGGTTGCGGTTCTCTGTGAGCGGTTCTCTGTGTCCTTTGTGTCCTCTGTGTTTCATTGGTTATTCATGATCAATTTACCCTCGCGAACAGCGCCTTCAGGTATTTCCCCTGCGGGAAATCCCCGGAGACGGGGTGATCGCGGCCGGGGCCGGTATTGTCGAAAATGCACAGTTCCGCGCCCGCGTCCGACGCGGCCTTCCGCACAGCCTGCCGCCAGCGCTCCTCCGGCACCGCGCCGGAACAGCTGCACGTGACGAAAAATCCGCCCGGCTCCACAAGCGCCACCGCCGCCCTGTTCATGTCGTAATACAGCCGCAGCGCCTTCTCCGCGTCCTCCGGAGACGCCGCCAGCTTCGGCGGATCGAGGACGACAAGCCCGCTGCGCCTTCCCGACGCGGCGCGCTCCCGCATTTCGTCGAACATGTCGCGGTGGACAAAGCGGATGTTCTTCGCGGCATTCTTCCCTGCATTCAGGGCGGCGTTCGCCTCCGCCATCGCAATCGCCTTTTCGTCCAGATCGACGGCGAACACCTCCGTCGCGCCGCCCTTCCACGCGGACAGGGCGAACCCGCCGCTGTAGCAGCAGAGATCAAGCACGCTCCGCCCCCGCGCCAGCGCCGCGACGCGCGCGCGGTTGTCGCGCTGATCGAGGAAGAAGCCGGTCTTGTGCCCGCTCTCGAAGTCGACGGCGTAGCGGAGGCCGTTCTCCGTGACGGTGACGCTCTGCGGCGCGGGATACTGCTTTTCCATCTTCGCGAAGGAGACGCCCTCCTTCGCCGCCGCGCCGCGATCCGCGCGGGCGGCGACGCGGCAGCCGGGGAAGAGCGCCCGGAGAGAGACAGCCAGCTCCGGCATGACGTGCATCCAGCCGGCTATGTACGGCTCGACGAGAAGGACGTCCGCGAATTTGTCGATGACAAGGCCGGGGAAGCCGTCCGCCTCCGCGTGGACGAGGCGGAAGCAGTCGCCGACTGCGTCGAGGTCGATCACGGCGCGGCGCAGATCGAGGGCGCGGGCGAGGCGCGCGCGGAAAAACGCCTCGTCCACCTCCTCGTCCCGCCGCTCCGTGAGAAGGCGCAGGGCGACGGTGTTCTCCGGGTGGTAGAAGGCGCGGCCGACAAAGGCGCCGGCCTTGTCCCGCACCTCCACGAGCGTGCCCGGCTCCAGGTCGAGGCCGCGGGGGGGCTGGGTCATTTTTTTATAGATCCACGGGTGCCGCGAGTTGCGGGGCGTTTTGAGTTTGACCACGGGCAGCAGCATGTTTGTCCTTTTTTCGCAGTGCGTTTTGGTGCGCGCATTATATCACTTGACATGGCGGGCGAGAAGGGAATCATTGCATGGATTCAAAGTACGTCCTTACAAAACAACATGCATTGCGAAAAAGACATCCGGAAACGAAGACGGTTGTGAGCCGCCTGCGAGGGCTAGAAAAATGGAAGACGCTGTTAAAAAGGCGCAGGTGCTTACCGAGGCGCTGCCGTACATCAAGGATTTCAAGAACAGGTTCATCGTCATCAAGCTCGGCGGCTCCGCCCAGGACGATCCGGAGCGGCTCAAGCATATCTTCGTCGACTGCCAGATCATGCAGGCCGTCGGCATGCGCCCCGTCGTCGTCTACGGCGGCGGCAAGAAAATCTCCGCCGCGATGAAGGAGACAGGGAAGTCCGCCCGCTTCATCCACGGCCAGCGCGTCACCGACGCGGCGACAATGCGCATCGTCGCCCGCGTCCTCGCCGACGAAGTCGGCGGCGACCTCCTGCGCCTGCTCCGCGAAACCGGGGGGGAAGGCTTCCTCCTCAACGGCCGCGATCACCAGTTCCTCCGCGCGGTGAAGAAAACCCTGCCGAACCAGCCGGACGCGGATCTCGGCTTTGTCGGCGAGCCTGTCGCCATCGACGCGACGCCCGTCCACCGCGCCGCCGAAGAACGCGGCGTGGACAGGCTCCCCCTCATCGCCCCCGTCGCCTGCGGCTGCGGGAGGGAGTCGACATACCTCTACAATGTGAACGGCGACACCGCCGCCGCGCTCGTGGCGCGCGATCTCCACGCGGAGAAACTGGTGTTCATCTCCGACATCTCCGGCATCTATCGCGACAAGGAGGACCCGGCGAGCATTTTCTCCCGACTGGATCGAGAGGGAGTGAATCAGCTTGTGAACGAGGGCGTCATCGCCGGCGGCATGATTCCGAAGACGGAAGCCTGCCTCTTCGCCCTGGAGGGCGGGGTGAAAAAGGCGCATATCGTCTCCGGCGCGCAGCCGCATGCGCTGCTGCTGGAGATTTTCACCCGGTCCGGCGTCGGCACGGAGATAGTTCTGCAAAAATAAAGAATTCTACTAGAGAAAGAAATTCCCATGAAGAATATTGCGCAGAGAGAAGAACAGTTCGCCACGCACGTCATCGCCAATTATTCCCGCTTCCCCCTCTGCATCGTGCGCGGGGAAGGCAGCCTTCTCTGGGACTCCGAAGGGAAGGAATACATCGACCTCTTCCCCGGCTGGGGCGTCGCGGGGCTGGGCCACTGCCACCCGGAGGTGGCGGAAGCCATCGCGAAACAGGCGCGGAAGCTTATCCACGTCGCCAACCATTATTATAATGAAGAGCAGGGCGACTTCGGCGAAATGCTCTCCGAGCGGGCGGGCGGGCGGAAGGTGTTCTTCTGCAACTCCGGCGCGGAGGCGAACGAGGGGGCGCTGAAGCTGGCGCGGCTCTCGAAGAACGGCCGGTTCAAAATCATCACCATGATGCACTCCTTCCACGGCCGCACCTTCGGCGCGATCAGCGCGACAGGGCAGCCGGAGTACCAGGCGGGCTTCACCCCCGTCGTTCCCGGCTTCTCCTACGCGGAAATGAACAACCTCGAATCTGTCGAAAAGCTGGTGGACGCGGAGACCTGCGCCATCATGCTGGAGCCTGTGCAGGGCGAGGGGGGCGTCGTGCCGGCGACTCCGGAATTCTTGCGGGGGCTGCGCGCCCTGGCGGACAAACATGATCTGGCGCTCATCTTCGACGAAGTGCAGACCGCGCCCTGCCGGCTGGGGACCTGGTTCGGGTACCAGTATTTCGGCGTGGAGCCGGACATCATCACGACGGCGAAGTCGATTGCGGGCGGGATGCCGATGGCGGCGCTTCTTGCGAAGCCGGAGACGGCGGCGTTTTTGAAGCCGGGGACGCACGCGTCCACCTTCGGCGGGCATTCCCTCGGCTG
>QMCE01000797.1_pt1 | contig 16713 bp, 13 predicted proteins | sample 1821851 | NCBI WGS metagenome assembly QMCE01 (sample SAMN09453174, study PRJNA476694) | Termite gut metagenome, whole genome shotgun sequencing project. | isolation source: worker | host: Odontotermes sp. | place: South Africa:Pretoria | collected 2016-01-28
ACAATTAACAATTAACAATTAACAATTAACAATTAACAATTAACAATTAAGAGAACATATTCACTAATCGCTAATCACTAATCACTAATCCCTAATCACTACTTTCTAAACTTTATAACTTTATAACTTTCAAACTTTATAACTTTCAAACTTTATAACTTTCAAACTTACAAACTCACAAATGAACCGCCTCCCCATAAGCCGCAGCCACAGCCTCCATCAAGCCTTCCGACATAGTAGGGTGCGGATGAACAGCCGAGATAATTTCGTGCGCTTTAATCTGTTTTTCTCGTATCATCACCGCTTCGGCAATCATTTCCGTAACATTATCTCCAATCATGTGACAACCCAACATCTCATCGGTTTTCGCATCAAAAACAACTTTCACAAAACCATCTCTGTTGCCTGCAGCAGTAGCTTTTCCGCATGCTGTGAAAGGAAATTTTCCAACCTTAATATCGTGTCCTGCCTCCAAAGCGTTTTTCTCGGAAAGCCCGACAGATGCGATTTCGGGAGTGGTGTACGTACAGCCCGGAATGTTTTTATAATTCACCGGATGTGGATTTAATCCTGCGATTTTCTCAACACAGACAAGGGCTTCGTGCGATGCAACGTGTGCAAGAGCAGGTCCGGAAACCACATCGCCAATCGCATAGTAACCTTCTTGATTGGTGCGATAATACTCATCAACCTTGATTTTTGTTCCGGAATTTTCAATGCAGGTTTCTTCCAATCCGATGTTTTGCAGATTGGTCGTAACACCCACTGCAGAGAGTACAATTTCCGCCTCTACAATCTCTTCGCCTTTTTTAGTTTTAATCGTGCATTTGCATAAATCACCTGTTGTGTCCACGTGTTCAACGCTTGAATCTACCATCACTTTCATTCCGTTTTTACGAAACGAACGACTGAGTTGTGCAGAAACATCCGCATCTTCAACCGGAACAATTTGAGGCAAAAACTCCACCAGAGTTACTTTCGTTCCGATGGATTGATAGAAGTGTGCGAACTCCGAACCGATGGCTCCTGAACCTACAATGACCATAGATTCCGGCTGTTTGCGCAAGGTCATAGCCTCACGATAGCCGATGATTTTCTTTCCGTCTTGTGGAAGATTGGGCAATTCACGACTGCGAGCACCGGTTGCGATGATGATATGATTTGCTGAATAATCTACAATTTCGCCGGTTTCCGAAGATTTTACCTCAACGATTTTGTTCGGTTTTACTTTCCCAAAACCGTGAATGACTTCCACTTTATTTTTTTGCAAGAGGAACGAAACGCCTTTGTTCATCGTTTCTGCAACGCCACGGCTGCGTGTAACCATCGCATCTAAATCCGGTTTCACAGAGCCTTCCAATTTCACACCGTAACTTTCTGCGTGCAGCATATATTGCAGTGTTTGCGCACTTTTTAGCAAGGCTTTTGTAGGGATACAACCCCAATTCAGACAAACACCACCCAAATCCGCACATTCAACAATGGCAGTTTTCATACCCAATTGCGCACCGCGAATCGCAGCAACATAACCACCGGGACCACTTCCGATAACTATTAAATCGTAATTCATTTTTTTGTTTTTTTGTAAATTATTCTCTACTATCTTTCTTTAATACTGTATTTTATTTAGTCAAAGTAATCTCAATTTGCGGTTTATTGCCACAAGGGTTCATTCTGCCAATTGTTAAGAAATCCTATTTTGTAAATTGGGATATTAGGGTTGTTTTGGAATAAGGTTAGAAGTTTGTTTTTTATTTCGTTGTTTGGATTTATAGCATTACAGAGATATAACACAGATGAGATAAGTAGAAATGGTTTTTTTTCTTGTACTGAAGTTAAGCCATTTTGCAACCATTGATTGCGAGGATTTTTGGGTATGACCGGACGTTTGGCGATATTCCGTCCCAAAATTCGTGAGTGATGAGCAACGATGTTACGTAAAGAAGTGACAGATTCCAACCAGCTGGATAATTCACTATGTAAATTTAATCCGAAATCTTTCGCAATAACAGATTTTTCGGGCAATACGTGATTTAAATTTTTATAGATTTTCGACAGAATGCCGAATGTTGCAACTTCAAAAATCAACCACACATCCGGTTCTTCGTTGGTATATCTTTCTCTAAACGCTTTTGCGAACACTTCCCCGCTTCGAGCGAACTCCTCCTGCAAGGCTGATATGTGGATTTTATGTTTTGCGCTATCTGCGAAAAGTGCATCGTTCAAATACCACAATCCTCCATAGGTTTGAGATAAGTGATAAATCATTTTTGCGCGCAGACTAATTTCGATAAACTCGATGGCACTGAAAAGGATAAGTCGTAGTTGGCAGTCGAAATGATAACGTGTGATGATGTCCTCGAAATTGGCAGTGGGGGCGAATTTATGATTGATAAAATCTGTTTGCATATCCCACCAATAGCCCTTCAGGCGATAGTAACTGATACTGCTTAGATAAAAAAATGCTGCACGCTCGTCTTTTATCGACATCCCTCGTGTTTTGAGCAAGTCTATTTGCTCTTCGATTGTTCTTGATTTTTTGTTTGCAGTCATTTCATTACTCAAAAAAATGACCCGCGTGCAGTTCTTATGGTATGCAAGCGGGTACTGTTATCGTTAACTTGGAGCGTTGTCCGTATTGTTATCAGTGCTTGGAAGTGCAAAGATACAACTTTTTTTTGATATGACCAAATTTATTTTCATTTTTTGCTGATTTGGTTATTTGTGAAAAAACGAACAAATACTTGTGTGTTTCAGATATATTTCGTAAATTTGCAAAATATACACTAAAAAACACGTTTATGAAAACCCTATCCATCGACCAACAGTATGTTGAAAAATTCATTCAACAATCGCAACTTGATGCTTTGCAACCTGCATTGCAAAAGGCTCAACAAGATTTAATCAACAAAACCGGAAAGGGTAATGATTTCCTCGGATGGGTTACGCTTCCGAACGAAATCGACGAAACTTTTTTGGCAGATGTTGAAGCAACTGCAAAACGTTTGCGCGAAAAAGCAAAAGTGTTTGTTGTGATTGGCATTGGCGGCTCGTATCTCGGCGCACGTGCGGTAATTGAGGCTTTGCAAAATCAATTTGCAGCATTGGATACGCAACGAAAAGACCCATTTGTGATTTATGCCGGTCATCAGTTGAGCGAAGACTATATGCACGAACTGCTTGCTATTCTTGATAAAACCGATTACGCACTGACCGTTATTTCCAAGTCCGGAACAACCACCGAACCGGCTGTTGCATTCCGAATTCTGAAAAATCATTTGGAGAAAAAATACGGAAAAGAAGAGGCAAAATCACGGATTGTTGCAATCACAGACAAAGAGCGTGGAGCCCTGAAAACATTGGCAACAAAGGAAGGATATAAAACCTATATCGTTCCCGATGATGTGGGCGGACGTTATTCCGTTCTTACTCCTGTGGGACTTTTGCCGATTGCCGTTGCGGGGTTTGATATTCGTGCATTGGTGAAAGGTGCGCAAGAAATGAAAGTCCTCGTAACTACTAAAAATACACTTCCGGAAAATCCGGCAATGCACTACGCAGCCTTGCGAAACGTACTGTATCAAAAAGGAAAAAAAGTAGAAATTATGGTGAATTATGACCCGCGTTTGTACTATCTTACAGAATGGTGGAAACAACTTTACGGAGAGAGCGAAGGTAAAGAAAACAAGGGCATTTTCCCCGCAGGAGTGAACAACACATCGGATTTGCATTCGATGGGACAATATATTCAAGAGGGCGAACGTATGCTTTTTGAAACGGTTTTGTCGATAGAGAACAATCGTGAAACTATCGAAATTCCTAATGATTTGGAGAATTTGGATGGAATGAATTTCGTTGCAGGAAAACGTTTGGGCTATGTCAATGCGATGGCACAACTCGGAACAATTATGGCACATATCGACGGAGGTGTTCCAAACATCAAAATAAGCATCCCCGAAATATCCGCCTATACCATCGGGCAACTGATTTATTTCTATGAATTTGCCTGTGGTTTGAGTGGCTACGTGTTGGACGTGAATCCGTTTGACCAGCCGGGCGTGGAGGGGTATAAGAGGAATATGTTTCACCTGTTAGGGAAGTAAATTACCGATAAGCAATAGGTTTTTTCACCCGAACAACCCGTCCATCAAGCGAAAAAACATCAAACACCACAATATAAATCCCGCTTGGAAGTTTGCTATTTTGTTCGGATAGCCCGTCCCAATAGTAGGTACCTTGTGTGCTCAAAAGTTCAGACTTGACCAAATGTTTGACCATTCTCCCTGCACTGTTGAAAATACGGATATTGCCTGTAAACCCTGATGTTTCGAGAGAATAAGCGAGCGATAAAACATCATCAACACCATCATTGTCGGGAGAAATTAAAGACGGACTTAGTTGCAACAATTCATCGGTTTCAATCGTTGAAACACCTTGCGAATTAGGACATCCGGGCGTTGCATAGCCGGATGTTTTCGCGGCAGAAATCCAGTTTTTCGCATCCATTCCGGAAGTTTCAAAATTCACACGTTCGAGCGAAACCCCTTTGGTTTCGGCTAAAAGCGCATAGTGCATGGATTTGTGATACGCCACTTCATCAATGATAGAAGAGTCTTTGCGTTGCAAGACAAGATGTCCCGACGTGTTTGAAAGTGCAGGAAAATTGGGCATTTCAACGAGTATGGCATCGGCACAAACGGAATGAAGAGTTTGCAATGTTTCTGTGTTTTTGGATAGTAGAATATAGGTTTTCGGTGGTATGATGATCTCCGGATTTTTAGAAATAACAAGCGATTTGGAAAATTCATCTTGTGCATTGAATGTGCCTAAACGCAAATCCGAAACGTTCAAGAATTGTTCCGAACGGTTGAACAATTCCAAGTATTCGGGTGCATTTGCGACCGGTTCAAACATAATTTCGGATATGATAATATCTGCATCTTCAATAACCACAGGAATCTCAGGAATTACAGGTGGTTCAGGTGGTTCGGGAATGAGGTCGGGACGAATGGTGTCAATGTTTACTTCCCCGAAAGTGTAAAGATTATAGCGTGAGGAAGTGCTGTATTTGCAATAGAATCCGAATGCAGCAGTTTCTCGAAATGTGGAATCTACGAAAGGTTCGCCTTCCGAAATAAAACATTGTTCGTCCGAAACATTTGAAAAGACCGACCATTCGGCGTTTCCCGTTCGTTTAATTCGCAGTTGAACGGAAAGTCCTCGACTTGAACTAAACACGGATATTCCCGAAAAAACAGGGGTTATAGAAGTTTTCTCTTGTCTAAAAAATTGGATATTGTTTTTCCCTCCGCTTTGTCCGAGTTGAATGAAATAGCCGTTTAGTGCGCCTTTCAGGTTGGTAGAGTCGCTCATCAAATACACTCGAACGAAGTTTGTTGAAGACGGATTAAATCCCAACTGAATTTCAAAATTCCATTCTGTGCTGTCGCAAAGTGTGTTTGTTGTGGAGTAATACAGTGTTGAAGAACTCTGAGGTCCTTGCAGTTGTAGCTTTCCGCTGTCGGGCAGAAAATGTGCGGTGTCGCCAAACCAAGAATGATTAAGGCTGTCACGATGTTTGAATGTTTCGTGAATTTGCGCAAAGCCCAATGCAGGGCAGAGGAGTGTTAGGAATACGATTGTTTTTTTCATACGTAAATAATTTTTTTGTTTCACTTCGTTTTACCGTTCATATATATAACGGGGAAAAACACGATTTCGTATATTTTTTAGTCAAAAAAGGGCTGTTTTGTTAATAACTTTTTTGATATTGTTAATAACCTAATTTGTTTCTGTCCATTTTTTTGTGGCGACAAAAAAACGAAATAGCGTACGCCGTAAACCGGGAACCAAATAACCAAATCAACAAATCAACAAAAAAATGAAATTACATTTCATTTTTTTTCGTATCTTTGCAAAAGTTATGAAAAAAACAAATCTAATCTATGGCATTCGCCCAATCATTGAGGCGATTCTTGCAGGCAAAGAAGTCGACAAATTGTTTATACAAGTGGGCTTGAAAGGGGAACTGTACAGAGAACTGAACGAACTGATCAGTAAAAACCGTATTCCCACACAATACGTTCCGATTGAGAAAATCAACAAGCTTGCACCAAACAACAATCAAGGCGTTGTGGGGTTTCTGTCGAACGTTGCATATCAATCGCTGGAAAACGTGATTATGTCTGCGTTTGAGGATGGAAAAGTTCCTTTGGTTTTGATTTTGGATCGAATTACCGATGTTCGGAATTTCGGAGCAATCGTTAGAACCGCCGAATGCACAGGTGTTGATGCGATTGTTATCCCAAGCAAAGGTGCTGCGCAAATCAACGAAGATGCGATAAAAACCTCTGCCGGTGCGGTACTCAGTGTGAACATCTGTCGTGAAGAAAATCTAAAAACCACCATTCATTTTCTCAAGGCAAGCGGTCTGCAAGTGGTCGCAGCAACAGAGAAAACACGCATCAACTATACCGATGCGGATTTCACGAAGCCAACCGCTATCATTATGGGTTCGGAGGAAGACGGCGTTTCCGGCGAATACCTAAAACTGTGCGACCAACAATTGGGCATTCCTCTACTCGGTAAAATCCAATCGCTGAATGTTTCTGTTGCCTGTGGTGTGATGCTGTATGAATGTGTGCGACAACGGAAATAAACATGTTGTATAGACAAGGCATGCCTTGTCTATACAGAATAAAAATAATAAAAAATGATAGAACAACTCATCGCTAAACACGTTGCTGATATTGCAAATTCTGCATTTGGACTGAATATGGAGCCAAGCGGAGTACAAATCCAAAAAACCTTGAAAGATTTTGAAGGAAACCTCACGGTTGTTGTGTTTCCGTTTGTGAAAGCCGCAAAAAAATCGCCGGAACAAACCGGACAATTCATCGGAGAAAAACTTTTGGATGCCTGTAAAGAAGTTACGAAATTCAACGTGGTAAAAGGTTTTTTGAACTTGGAAATTGACTCGAACTATTACTTGGATTTTCTTAAAAATGCAAGTAAAGATGAGCATTTCGGACGGGCAAAAGAAAAACACGAAAAGCCCATCGTCTTGGAATACTCATCGCCAAACACCAACAAACCTTTGCATCTGGGGCATATCCGGAACAACTTGTTAGGTTGGTCGGTTGCAGAAATTCTGAAAGCGAACGGCTACGATGTGAAGAAAGTGAATTTAGTGAACGATCGAGGCATTCACATTTGTAAGTCCATGCTTGCGTGGCAACTCTACGGAAATGGCGAAACGCCCGAAAGCACAGGGCTTAAAGGCGATCATTTGGTCGGAAAGTATTACGTCCGTTTTGATCAGGCGTTGAAATCGCAAGTTGCAGAAATGCTTGCAAACGGAACAGACAAGGAACTTGCGGAGAAAACCGCACCAATTCTTCTTGAAGCGCAGGAAATGCTACGGAAATGGGAAGCCGGAGATGAACAAATTCGTGCTTTGTGGGAAATGATGAACGGCTGGGTTTATGCGGGTTTTGATGAAACCTACAAAAAAATGGGCGTTGACTTCGACAAAATTTACTACGAATCCGAAACCTATCTTTTGGGCAAAGAGATTGCTCTAAAAGGCTTGTCTGACGGGCATTTGCAAAAACGTGAAGACAACTCTATCTGGGCGGATTTGCGTGAAGAGGGCTTGGACGAAAAGTTGCTTTTGCGTAAAGATGGAACTTCTGTATATATGACGCAGGACTTGGGAACGGCGAAACTTCGCCACGATGAATTCAACGCCGAAAAGATGATTTACGTGGTAGGTAACGAACAAAACTATCACTTCGACGTACTGAAAATCGTTTTGCGAAAACTCGGATATCCTTGGTACGACAGCATTTCACATCTCTCCTACGGAATGGTGGAATTGCCCGAAGGTAAGATGAAATCCCGTGAAGGAACTGTTGTTGATGCGGATGATTTAATCGAAAGTATGATCGAAACTGCGCGTGAAACCACGGAAGAGCTCGGTAAAATTGATAATTTCGAGAGTGATGAGGCAAGCGCACTGTATCGTGCAATCGCTTTGGGTGCATTGAAGTATTTTATCTTGAAAGTTGATCCGGTTAAAAATATGCTCTTCAATCCGAACGAGTCTATTGATTTCAACGGGAATACAGGACCATTCATTCAATACACGCACGCACGGATTCGCTCGCTTGTTAAACGTTCGGGACTTGAAAACCTCGACCAAATGCGTATTTCAGACGTTGTGATGCTCGATAAAGAAAAACAAATTCTAATGCTCCTGCACGATTTTCCAAATGTTGTGAAACAAGCCGGAGATGCTTTCAGTCCTGCACTTATCGCAAATTACGCATTTGATTTAGCAAAAGAATTTAACGGATTTTATCAGGATATTCCGGTGTTGAAAGAAGAAAATCAAAGCCTGCGAGAGTTTCGTTTGGCTTTATCGAAATTCACTGCGGATGTGCTGAAAACCGCATTGGGACTGCTTGGCATAACTGCTCCGGAACGGATGTAGAATACGTATAGCACTTCCAAACTCTGCTTTGTGCTCTATCAAAAAGATGTTCATTTACTAAAAAAACAATACGGTATGTCAACAAAAACGGCAAATCATCAGTTCTACAACAACTCCATTGAAGAGGTTGAGGATATTCTTGAAACCTCGATTCACAAAGGGCTTTCCGCCGATGAAGCGAAAAAAAGACTCGAACAGTACGGCGCAAACGAGTTCGCAAAGAAAAAAAGTGCGACACTTTTATCCAAATTCTTCGCACAGTTCAAGAGTTTTATGATTATCGTTTTGCTTGTTGCAGCGGCAATCTCAGGTGTGGTGGGCTATTTGGACGGGGAAGGTTTTACCGATGCGATTATTATCTTGACTATTGTTGTTCTCAACGCCTGTGTGGGTACGGCGCAAGAGGCGAAAGCAGAGAAATCGCTGGAGGCTCTCGAAAAAATGTCGGCACCTCATTGCAAGGTCATTCGCGATGGACAAACGCTTGTAATCGAATCGCGCGAACTTGTTCCGGGCGACTTGGTTTCATTAGATACCGGCGATGCAATTCCTGCGGATTTGCGCCTAACAGAGGCAGTCAATCTGAAAATTAGTGATGCCGCTCTTACCGGAGAATCCGTTCCTGAAGAAAAATTCACGTATAAACTCGAAGGAAACGAAGTCCCACTCGGAGATAGAGATAATCTCGGTTTCTCTTCAAGCACGGTTACTTACGGACGTGGGAAAGGTATCGTTATCCGTACAGGAATGGATACCGAAGTCGGGAAAATCGCAGCGATGATTCAAGCCGCACCCGACACGAAAACTCCAATGCAAATCAAACTCGACCAATTAGGAAAGTTCTTGGGCATTGCTGCCTTGGCGATATGTGCCGTAATTTTCGTAGTGGGTTGGATTCACGGAAGAGAACCGCTGGATATGTTTATGATTGCTGTGAGCCTTGCTGCGGCTGCAATTCCCGAAGGGCTGCCTGCCGTATCAACCATCGTGCTTGCTGTTGGCGTGCAACGTTTGGTAAAAAAGAATGCCATCGTTAGAACATTGCCATCGGTGGAAACATTAGGCAGCACAACCGTTATCTGCTCCGACAAAACCGGAACACTTACACAAAACAAGATGACCGTGGTGAAACTCTACACCTACGATGAAGAAAAAAATATCACAAATGATCTTCCCGAATTGAGTGTCGCTGAAAAAAAACTTTTCCATTGTGCCATTTTGGTCAATGACACCAAGGTTAACTATGTCGATGAAGACAGCTACACATTGACCGGAGATCCTACGGAAACAGCGATTGTAGATATGGCTCTCCGATACGATATAATAAAAAGTGGTGCTGAAGAACAAGAACCTCGCATCGACGAAATACCCTTTGATTCCGAACGCAAAATGATGTGCACCATACATTCTCCCTACCGCCCATATATGACAACTTACGTCAAAGGCGGAGTGGACGAAGTATTGGCGTGTTGCACTTCTATCGCCAAAGGAGAAGAAATTGTTGCGCTAAGCGAAAAAGAAATAGCGAACATTCGCAAGGCAAACGAAAATATGGCAAAATCGGCTTTGCGTGTACTCGCATGCGCCTATAAGCATGTCGAAATAGTAACCGGAGATGAAGATATTGTGTGGGAAAGCGAACTCATTTTTAGCGGACTGATAGGAATGATCGACCCTCCACGCGAGGAAGTGAAAGCCGCTGTGGAGAAATGTCGTTCCGCAGGCATCAAACCGGTAATGATTACAGGCGATCACAAGATTACCGCCGTTGCCATCGCCGACACCTTGGGCATCAAACATCCCGACGATATGGCATTGACGGGTATTGATGTGGAACGTATGTCTGACGAGGATTTACGGAAACAAGTAGAAGATGTTGCCGTATATGCGCGTGTATCGCCCGAACATAAAACACGTATCGTAAGCGCATTCCAAAATCGAGGAGAAATTGTGGCGATGACCGGCGATGGCGTGAACGATGCACCCGCACTGAAACTCGCAGATATCGGAGTAGCAATGGGCATCACAGGAACAGACGTGTCAAAAGAAGCTGCCGATATTGTACTTACCGACGACAACTTCGCAACCATCGTTTCCGCAGTAGAAGAAGGTCGCCGAATATACGACAATATCCTTAAAGCGATACAATTTATGCTCTCCACAAACATTGGAGAAATTATTGTGCTGTTCCTCGCTGTAATGGCAAATTGGGCGATGCCTCTACTGCCGATTCATATCTTATGGATAAACCTTGTAACCGACAGTTTGCCTGCACTTGCGCTAAGTGTTGACCCGGCAGAACCGGATGTAATGAATCGCAAACCTGTGGATTCTCGACAAAACATTATGAACCGTGCTTTTGCGACACGTGTTTTTCTGCAAGGATGTATGATCGGTTTACTATCTCTCGCCGCTTTCAAAATCGGCGAAGTGGACAGCGTGGAAGTCGGACGTAGTATGACTTTCGCTGTATTGGCACTCTGCCAAATGACACACGTGTTCAACGTTCGTTCTCCTCGACATTCGGCTTTCCGAAATATGTTCAAAAACAAACTGCTGATTGGTGCAATCGGATTGGTTATCCTATTGCAACTCGCACTACTCTTGATTCCTGCACTACACGACTTGTTCAAACTCACAACACTCAATGCCACGCAATGGCTCTGGGTGGCAGGCTTATCTCTCGCACCTTTGGCGATTATGGAATCGCTGAAAGGCGTATCACGATTGTTTAGAACGAAGAACTAAAAAATTATTTAGCCTTATGCAAAACTCACACATTTCCAACTCCACGTTCACGGATAGCAAACCACACTATGCTATACTCGACGGATTGCGCGGAGTTGCAGCAATCACCGTAATCTGTTTTCACATCTTTGAAGCATTCGCAACAAGTCATTTAGACCAAAGAATCAATCACGGCTATCTCGCCGTAGATTTTTTCTTCATCCTTTCGGGCTTTGTGATGGGCTATGCCTACGATGATCGTTGGAAGAAAATGAGTATAAAAAACTTTCTCAAACGCCGTGCCATTCGCCTGCATCCTATGGTTGTGATGGGTGCGCTGGTTGGAGCTGCCTTGTTCTATTTTCAAGGTTATTCGGCAAGTGATGTGGCGAAAGTTTCCGTAGGGGCTTTATGCGTTGCGATGCTCCTGAATATGCTGTTGATTCCGGTTACTCCCGGAACAGAAATTCGAGGTTGGGGAGAAATGTACCCGTTGAACGGTCCAAGTTGGTCGTTGTTCTTTGAATACATTGGAAATATCCTCTATGCTCTGTTCATACGCAAGTTATCCACCAAAGCTCTCGCCACACTTGTTTTCCTTGCAGGATGCGGATTAGCGACGTTCGCAATCGTTGGACCTTTGGGCGACATCTGCGTAGGATACTCCCTCACAGGAACAGATTTCAGCGGAGGTTCGTTGCGTTTATTATTTTCATTTTCGGCGGGATTATTGCTTTCGCGTATATTCAAGCCTGCAAAAGTAAAGGGTGCTTTTTGGCTTTGTGCGCTGTTGGTTGTGGTTTTCCTTGCCGTTCCACGTATAGGAGGAGCTGAACATTTGTGGATGAATGGCATCTACGATACGCTGTGTTGCGTGGTATTTTTTCCATTCTTGGTCTATCTCGGAGCTTCGGGAAAAAGCACAAGCGCATTCACTACACGGATATGTAAGTTTTTGGGAGAACTTTCCTATCCTTTGTATATTGTGCATTATCCACTCGTTTGTGTATATTTTGCTTGGGTAAAAAACAACAATCTCACGTTTCCCGAATCCTTTCCCGGAGCGGTCGCCGTAGTCGTTGGAAGTATTCTTTTAGCCTACGCCTGTTTGAAGTTGTATGATCTTCCGTTAAGGAATTTTTTAACGAAACGGTTTTTGAAATCGGGGAAACGTTTCAGCGAAACGGCTTAATTTTTTTAGTGATTAGTGATTAGTGATTAGTGATTAGTGATTAGTAATTCGTAATTCGTAATTTCCCCACCACTAATCACTAATCACTAACCGTTAATCACTAATTTCAATGCCCCAAGAAGTTGCAACGCGGAGCTAGCGCACACAGCGCAGGGCGAACCCGTTAGACTTACTGTTGGTGGACTGAGGGTAGACGAGGCTGCTGGCGAAGTACAAGTAGTACCCATTCGTCGCAGAGTACTCGGACGACGACCAGTAGTACGAGAGCGCATCCGTGAGACTCGTAGCGGCCGCCGTAAACCGGGAACCACCCCAAGTACCCCCACCATTAGAACAAGACGTACCACTACCGGTAGTAGCATGACAATACTTACCATAGGGATTGTCGGAACGATTTGCACCGGTACCACCATACATATTGTTTAGTTGTTGAATTGTTGAATTGTTTAGTTGTTGAATTGTTAATTGTTAATTGTTAATTGTTAATTGCTATTCCCCGTGTACCAACAGTTCAACGATTAAACAACTCAACGATTAAACAAAAAATCGAAACAAAGTTTCAATTTTTTTCGTATCTTTGCAAAATGATAGCCATAGAAAACACGTTAATTTCTGACGATATTTTCACAGAGTTTTTTTGCTGTGATCTCAATGCCTGTAAGGGTTGTTGCTGTGTGGAAGGCGATGCGGGAGCACCCTTGGATGAGGACGAAATCCATTATTTGGATGAACATATCGAAATCATCAAACCCTATCTCACCGAAAAGGGTAGGGAAGTTGTTGAAACCCTCGGTGTGTTTGAAATTGCCATCGACGATATGACCGTTACTCCGCTTGTAAACCGTGCCGAATGCGCCTATCTGACCTTCGGCGAGGATGGTATTGCCAAGTGTGCCATAGAAAAAGCCTTTGAAGACGGGAAAATCAACTTCCAAAAACCCATATCTTGCCACCTTTATCCCATTCGTATTTCGCGCGTGGGAGATGCCGATGCGCTGAACTACGACAGATGGTCGATTTGTAGCGATGCGCGTATAGAAGGACGTGAAAAAAATGTGAAAATTTTTCAATTTCTGAAAGAACCTCTCGTTCGTAAATATGGAAAAGAGTGGTATAATCAAATTCTTTTTGCTGAAAAAGAATTGTTTGTAAAAAACATTAGGTAGATTCATTTTTTTTTTGTATCTTTGCAACGACAACTTTGTATGAAGTTTATGTAAAACTATTATTAACAGTATTATAAACGGAACATTGAACAACCATAACGTATGTCAATAAAAACAAAAACCATTGACCTCCGCAAACGTATGTCGGAGGCTCTACAAGGTGGTGGCGAAAAAGCCATTGAAAAACAAAAAGCCGGCGGAAAGCTTACCGCTCGTGAACGAATCCTTTGCATTCTCGATCCCAATTCATTTCAGGAATATGACCTTTTTGTGGAACATTCCGGACGTGAGTTTGGTATGGACAAGAAGTATCTTCCGGGTGATGGTGTAATCACGGGAACCGGCACTATGCAAGGGCATCCCGTGTGTATTTACGCACAGGATTTCACTGTGGCAGGTGGCTCTTTGGGCTATATGCACGCAAAGAAAATCACCAAGATCATGGATCACGCCATGAAGTTGAAAGTGCCAATCATCGGAATCAACGACTCCGGCGGTGCGCGTATTCAGGAAGGGGTTAATGCCCTTGCGGGATATGGTGATATTTTCTATCGAAACACGGCTGCATCGGGCGTTATTCCTCAGATCTCCGTGATTCTCGGACCTTGCGCCGGAGGTGCGGTGTATTCACCGGCACTCACCGACTTCGTGTTCGTGGTGGATAAAATTTCAAAAATGTTCATCACCGGACCGGAAGTAATCAAGTCTGTGCTTGGCGAAGATATTTCTCAAGAAGATTTGGGAGGTGCACGTGTGCACGCTGAAATCACCGGAAATGCGCATTTCTTCGCAGAAAGCGAAGAGGAATGTTTCGAGCAAATCCAACAGTTGGTAAGTTATATCCCGTTCAGCAATAGTAAGAAAGCAGATCCGTTTCCGGTAAAAAATCCGAAGACGAAAGAATATAAGATCGAGAATTTCTTCCCGACAGATCCGAAAAAGCCCTATGATGTGCGGAACATTATCAAGTCGATTGCCGACAATTCCGAGTTCCTTGAAGTTCAAGAGCTTTTTGCAACTAATATCGTGATTGGTTTCGGACGTATCGAAGGACAAACCGTTGGATTTGTAGCCAATCAGCCGCTTTGCATGGCAGGGGTTTTGGATGTGGATTGTTCCGACAAAGCCGCACGTTTCATCCGCTATTGCGATGCATTCAACATTCCTTTGGTAACCTTGGTTGACCTTCCGGGATATTTGCCCGGCGTTGATCAGGAGTATGCCGGTGTGATTCGTCACGGTGCGAAACTTCTTTATGCGTATTCGGAAGCAACTGTTCCAAAAATCACGATTATTCTTCGCAAAGCCTACGGAGGCGGATATATCGCAATGTGTTCAAACCACTTGAAAGCCGATTTTGTATTCGCTTGGCCTACTGCGGAAATCGCAGTAATGGGACCCGAAGGAGCTGCCAATATCGTTTTCAGAAATGAGATTATGGCGGCGGACAATCCCGAAGAAATGCGTCAAAAGAAAATTGTGGAATACCGTGAGAAATTTGCCAATCCTTACGTAGCAGCGGCTTATGGATATATAGATGCCGTAATCAAACCGGAGGAAACACGCAGATATATCATTCATTCGTTGAACATATCCAAAAACAAAACGGAAGTTCCTCCGATGAAGAAACATGGCGTTCCACCTTTCTAAACGGTAAAAATGTAAATCATCAACCAATCAACAATTTATCTCATGAGTAAATCCGAAAATAAAGATACCACAACGAACGTCGCTCCGATTCAACGTTATGCGATGCGCAAGGTGTTCACGGCTGTAAATGCCAATCACATCACTGCTTTTATGCCCGGAACAGCCGGCAAGATCTTTGTGAAAAAAGGCGAAAAAGTGAAAAAAGGTCAAACCTTGATCATTCTTCAATGTATGAAGATGGACAACGAACTTTTAGCACCGTTTGATGCAACGATCAAAGCCGTCAACGTGAAAACCGGCGAGAATGTGGTAAAAGACCATATTTTGATAGAGTTGGGATAGGCTTACATCACGCCATCATCGCCGAAACTGTAATAGTCGTTTCCGCAGATGATGATGTGATCAACAACTCTCAAATCCAATAGTTTCGCGGCAGATTGAATCTTTTGCGTAAGTAAAATGTCATTGTTGCTGGGCAGGATGTGTCCGGATGGATGGTTGTGTCCTAAAATTATGCCGTGAGCACGGTGTGTAACAGCCGTTTGCATAATCTTTTTCACGTCCACATTTGCCTGAGAAAGTCCGCCTTCGCAAATGCGTTGTTTGGCGATCAGATGTCCGGACGTGTTGAGGTGAAGCACCCAAAATTCCTCGTGATTCAGGTCGCAAAGATCTTTGAAAAACAACTCAAACGCCGAGCGACTGTCGGTTACTCTCGGCCGTATAGATGCTTTGGATTCGTAGCGTCTGCGCGCAATTTCAAGTGTTGCAACAAGGGTTGTAGCTTTGGCAATTCCGATGCCTTTGAATTGTTTGCTCAATTGCGCAACATCTCTTTTGGAGAGTTCCAAAAAATTATTGTCGCAACTTGCCATAATCTGTTTGGCTAAGTCCAATGCGGAATGTTCTTTGTTCCCATTGTTGATAAGGATTGCTAAAAGCTCGGCGTTGCTTAGTGTCGCAGCGCCGAACTTGGCTAATTTCTCACGAGGACGCTCGTCGGATTGCCAGTATTTGATCGGTTCTTTCATGTACTATAATAACGGAAAAAAACCGATTTTCGTATAAATTTTAAGTTAAAGTTTTTTAACACTGTGCAAATATCTCAAAATGATATTGTTTAGCACCTTTCGTTATCCAGATCCGATTGCAATTTTTTAAGAATTAAAGAAAGATTGCGAATAACTTCTTGCTGACTGATGGCGATATTTCTCCAATCGTCGGAGCAAGAAGTATGATTATTATTTGAATAGAAAGATTGTGCCGGAACGGGTTTGAGAAATTCGCCATCTCCATACATTAACCAATCTTTATTTACGCCAAGAAAAGTTGCTAATTTACTTGCCGTTTTGTTAGACATTTTACTTACTTTCCCTGTTTTTAAGCGACTAAGCGTAGCCTCGCTAATACCGGTTTCGATAAACACTTGATATGCTGTAACGCCTTTATTTTTCATCGCTTCTGCGCATCGTGTGTACATAGTC
>QMCE01000798.1_pt1 | contig 16712 bp, 16 predicted proteins | sample 1821851 | NCBI WGS metagenome assembly QMCE01 (sample SAMN09453174, study PRJNA476694) | Termite gut metagenome, whole genome shotgun sequencing project. | isolation source: worker | host: Odontotermes sp. | place: South Africa:Pretoria | collected 2016-01-28
GTCGGTGGCGATGGCGTCAAGCACAGGGTTTGTCATGTCGCCACTGTAGACACATCGGCGCCGCGACTCCACGATCGAAGGCCGCAGTATGCCGCGCGGCAAGGCCTTGCGGACCAGGACGGCGAGCGAACCGCGCGCGTCAGGGCCGGCCACGGCGCGACTTCCATCACCGCGCCTCCGGGTTCAATCGGCGTTTCCTGGCAACGAGCCAACCCCTGGCCTCAGGCTCCCATCGCCTCGTCGCGCGCGTCGCCCGTCTGCCTTGGTCGCGTCCGTTATCCCAGGAGCAGATACACGAGCCCGGCGATCCCCAGCAGGACGACGACGGCCAGCACCACCCATTCGTAGCGGGCGAAGACCGGTTTCCCCGGACGGTGCTCGCGGCTGGCGATGACGTACAGCGGCACGCTGACGGCGTACACCAGGCAGGCGGTCATCAACAGGTCGAGCCCGGCCGCGTAGAGCAGCCACACGCCGTACACCGACCCCAAGACGCCGACCAGCAGCGCCGAGCGCCGCTTGGAACGCGCCCGGTCGGGGTAGTCGTCGCCCAAGCTGAGCTTGACGAGGAACAACGTGGTGAGCAGATAGCACGGCATCGACATGACGCTGGTGATCGAGTACATCAGGTCCCACGCGTCGGCGGCAAAATGCGTGAGGACGAACACCACCTGGATCACGACGGCCGCGGCGAGCAGCGACACCCATGGCGTGCCGCGGCGGTTCTCCTTCGCGAAAATCGCGGGGAACGTGCCGTTGCGGGCGGCGGCGGCCGGCATCTCGCCGAGCAGCATCATCCACACCAGCCAGGACGCGAGCACGGAGATGAGCACGCCGATGTTGACGACGATGGCGCCCCAGTCGCCGAAGCTCTGCAGCAGGACGGTGGCCATCGACGGGTTGGCCATCTCGGCGAGCTGCTCACGCGGGAACAGGCCGAGAGGCAGGGCGGACACCAAGATGTAGAGCGCCAGCGTGGCGACGAAGCCGATCAGTGTGGCCTGCCGGACCATCGTCTGGGAAAGCGCGCGTCGCGACACGACCACGGCTCCCTCGATGCCGATGAACACCCAGAGGGTGACGAGCATGGTGCCTTTGACCTGACCGAGCACCGCCCCCATGTCGAACCCGCCGAGGCCGACGCCGGCCGCCCCGGAGCCCCAGAAGTCGCTGATGAACACGCCGGCTTTGAAGACCGTGGCCACCAGAACGATGAACATGACGATCGGGATCAGCTTGCCGACCGTGGCGACTAGGTTGATGAGGCTGGTGCGCCGCGGCCCCACCAGCGTGACGACGAAGATGCCCCAGATGATCACCGACCCGATGGCGATGGCCGAAACCGTGTTGCCGCCGGTGAAAATCGACGGGAAGAAGAAGTCGAGGGTGCTCATGCTCAACACGGCGTAGGCCACGATGGCGAAGCAGTTGCAGATCCAGTAGCCCCACGCCACCAGGAAGCCCATGAAACGACCGAAACCGCTCTCGGCGTAGGTGTAGAGGCCGCTCGTCAGGTTGGGCCGGACGTCGGCGAGCACGCGGAAGGTGTTGACGACGAACCACATGCCCACGCCGGTGATCACCCAGGCGACCAGAATGCTGCCGGCTGACGCGTCGGCCGCCATGTCGTGCGGTAACGAGAAGATGCCGCCACCGACCATCGCGCTGATGATGATGCCGACGAGCCCCACCAGTCCCACCGCCGTGGACGTGGCCGCCCCCGACGTGACGGTTTTCGTTGACATCATCGGTCTCCTCACCCCAACCCCCAACCGACCGATAACGCTATTGCATGATCGGCCGGCTGCCCGACACTTCCGGGAACGAGGACCACGTCAGGCCGCCCGTCGCTCAAGGCGGCAGCCGCACGGGCCAGCCCGCCGGCCGAACGCGCGGGAAGCAGGAAAGCGCTCAGCGCATCACAGCCGTCGGCATGGGCTCGGCCACGCGGTCGGGCCTGCCACCGACGACGACACGCAGAAGACACCCGATCACGCCAAGCCCGGCCGCGACGAGAAGAGTCGTCCAGTGTGTCGCCAGGCTGCTCGCAAAAACCTGGAGGCCGGCTTCCGCCATGCGCGCGAAATCGCCCAGATAAACACGGGACGACACCGAAGCGAGCAGACCGTCGAGGACGGCCCCTCCCACCCACAACACGAGCAGGGCGCCGACCCAAGCGCCCCGCCGTCGGCCCGGACGCCAACCGCACCAGGCCAAGGCGACGCCCGTGACCACCGCCGGAGCCCAGGCGCCGATGGTGGAGGCCGCTGCCGCCGCGCTTGACGCGTCGAAGAACAGCTTCAGGCAAAGGGACAGGAACGCTGGGACCCAACTCCCCAGGGCCACGGCCGTCCCAGCGAACGCGATGGTCGCCAGGCCACGGCTCCCCCGCGCGACCATCAGGGCAATTGCGACGCCGATCACGATGGAGACCACGGCGACGGCGCTGATGGCGAACGTGTATATCAAGGAGGCCCTGCCTGGTGTCAAGCCGCGGACCACGACGAAAACGGTTTCGAAGAACGCGACGAACTGAACGACCAGCACGCCGCCGATCGCCAACTCTGGCGCGGCGGAACGCCCCTCGGCCTCGCGATGCAGCCGGCGGCGCGCCATCAGCCCCACGAGGCCGCCGGGCAGCACGAGCAGGCCGAAGAGCACCACGATGTCGTACTGGTCGAAGGGCAGCAATGCGATGGGCATGTCGTCCGGCAGCGTTTGGACCGCCCACAGGTTCTGCAACGGCAGCCGCAGACCGGAGACCAGCCACGGCAACAGCCCGATGAGAGCGGCGAGGACCCCGCCGACGAGAAAGACAACAGGCTTGGCGAGCGACGCGCGGCAGCCGGCCGGAGGTTCTCCAGGTTCCATGTCGTCATCGTAGAAGTCCGCCCCAACCACGACGCCACGCCGGCTCGGCGTCGGCGGGCGGCGGTCAGCAACCCACGGCTGGCGCGAGCAGCCGGGTCACAGGAGGACGATGAGGCCGAGCGCGAACACCACGTAAAACAAGATGGCGACGGCGAGCCGGACCGGCGTCAACTTATGGGCGTGCATCAGCGCCAGGAGGTAGACGATCGCCGCGATGGTGACGAACCCGGACCACTGCAACACGGGGTTGAAGTGCCAGGGCGTGAAAAAGATCCCCAAAGCGGAAGGGACCGTGGCCTGGATCATCATCGAGCCGGAGATGTTGGCCAGCGCGAGCTGCGTCTTGCCTTGGCGGACCCAGATGATCGCGTTCATGATCTCGGGCAGCTCCGTAGCGATCGGCGACAACAGCAGCGCGACGACCGACGCCGGCAACCCCAGCATCGGGCCGATCACGTCCAGTTGCTGGACGAAGAGCTGCGACGAGACGAAGATCACCGCCAGGGTCACGACGGTTTGCACGGCGATCGCCCACGTGGCCGGCGTTTCGGCCTTGCGCTGGAGCTTGAGCGGTTCCAGCTTCTCGTCCGGACCGTCCTCGCCGCCGCTGCCCCGCATCTCCCGCCAGAAGAAGACCGCGTAGGCCGCCAGGAACAAGATGCCGAACGCGGGCTTGACGGCGAACACGACCAGGCCCAGCGAGACTTTGACGATGAAGATCGGCAGGAACCACTTCTGATCCAAGGCCAGACGCTTCATGTCGGCGCGGCTGCCCACCGACTCCTGGGTGAGCTTCGTGGTGCGCGGCCGGTCAGCCGGGACGTCGGAGCCATCGGCGCCGACAGCGACCAGGGCACGCCGCTGGCGATAGCGGAACAGCAGCATCGCCCCGGTGATGCCGTAGGCGACGGTGGACAGGGCCAGCGGCCCGCCCATCGCGGCGCCCACGCCGATGTCTTTAGCCTCGGGGGTGGCGCCGGTGGTGACCGCCACCAGGGTGACGACCGACTCGGGCAACGCGGTCCCGAAAGCGGCCAGGATCGTGCCGACGGCCATCTTTTGCACCTTCAGCCGCTGCCCGAGCCACTCCACGGCATTGACGAACCACTCGCACGACAGGTAGATCGCGACGGCACAAATGACCAGCAGAACAAAGTGGATCATGAACCCGCTCCAGCCTTCCCTCGTCGGCCAGAGTCAAAGAACCGCAAGGTGGCGGCACTTCAACCCCGCCAACGCGTATGCACATTGACAATGGGTCAAAGGTCTCGCCCGCCCGCGTCGTTGACGCGAGCCCAGCCACCGGGAACGGGTTCCAGCGTGTCGATGACTGATTTGCGGGGCTACTCCCCCTTGTTGGGCTTCATCTTAACCCAGCCCGCCGGAGAGCCTGTCACACCGCCCGGCTGCTGGTCCGCCCGGCGGCGCGTCTGCTGACAGGGCGGCTTCCGGCAACCGGTCAGATCATCGAGGCGAGGGCCCCCACCCCGTCGAGGACGAGATCGGGGCGGAAGGGGAACGTCTGGATGTCGGCCTTGGACGTGACGCCCGTCAGCACCAAACAGGTGAAAAGACCCGCCTCCATACCGGCGACGATGTCGGTGTCCATACGGTCGCCGATCATGGCCGTGGTCTCCGAGTGCGCCTCGATCCGGTTCATGGCCGACCGGAACATCATCGGGTTGGGCTTGCCCACGACGTAGGGGGTGCGGTTGGTGGCGGCGGTGATCATCGCCGCGATCGCCCCCGTCGCGGGGACGATGCCGTCCCGGCTCGGCCCGGTGGCGTCCGGGTTGGTGACGATGAAACGCGCCCCGGCGCTGATCAGGCGGATCGCCGTGGTGATGGCGTCAAACGAATAGTTGCGGGTCTCCCCCAGCACGACGTAATCGGGGTCCACGTCGGTGAGGACGAAGCCCACCTCGTGGAGCGCCGTGGTGAGACCGACCTCGCCGATCACGAAGGCGGTCTTGTCGCCGGGCTGACCACCCAGGAACGTCGCCGTCGCCATGGCGGACGTCCAGATATTGCTCTCGGGGACGTTCAGCCCAGCCAAGCGCAGGCGGGCGGACAAATCGCGGGCGGTGTACATGGAGTTGTTGGTGAGCACGAGGAAACGTCGCGAGGCGTCCACCCAGCGTTCGATCAGTTCAGCCGCCCCGGGCAGAGGGGTGTCCTCGTGGACGAGCACACCGTCCATGTCAGTCAGGAAGCACGTGATGTCGTCAACGGTCCGCATGACTCCAGTCTGGCACCTCGCGAGCACCTTCGTCTTCTTGCCGGACGGCCCTTTTCTCACTTAGTACGGTTGACCAGGTAAGCGGACACGCACGCAAAAGAGAGGATTGGCCGTGAGACGGCAATTGCTTCCGTTAACGGTGGGAATAATAGTGGCATTGTCAGGGTGTGCGTCATCGCCGCCCGTCACGCAAGCATCTGACCAACCCAGCACTCCTTGGCCGTCGCCAGTCCCGTCCCCTGTTTCGCCCACGCCGTCCGGTGAACCGTCGACAGCTTCGACGGCCCAGGCCTTGGGTGACGTGAGCGGGCAGACTCCGCCAGTCGCCGATCCGGATCTGGTGGCTGGGATGATCACCATGGCGACTCGCACCACGTATTCGCCTCGCTTATACGCCATGTGGCCGCAATTCGGCATTTCTGCCGTCGACGTCGCGATCGGCGGTCATGTTAACGATCTCATTTCCGATTTTCAGACTCAGGAGGGAACGGCAGAAGACTCGGATGTGGTCCCCGAGTTGAACGTCACGTGGGATCTGCTCGGAGCGTCACCGGATGTGGTCGGTGTCCTCACCGACGAGGAGGTCTCCCCTGGAGCGTCGACGACGCACAGCTGGCGCTCCTTCTGGTTCGACCCGATCTCCGACCGCCTGTTCAACACGGACGATCTCATCGACACGGCTGCCGCGCAGCCAGCGTTACAGCAAGCCGCCCAGACCGCTGCGTCCCCCGTCGATCTCACGTCGGCCGGCACTGACCCGGTGATGAGCGCCCCGGTCGTGGCCTTCAACGCCGCCGGGGACCTGCTGCTCGGTTACGACGAATGTCAAGTCGCTGATTGTGCGCAAGGACGGATCACTCTCACCATCCCTGCGGCGCAGGCCGACCAGCTCCTGACCTCGGTCGGGCGACAAGCCCGCCAGGCGACCCAAAAACCTAGCAAGCCTGTGTCGGGGCCCGACAGCGCGTCCACCCCCACACCCGCTTCGCCCACACCCACCAGCACCGCGAGCGAATCCGCCACGCCGGACAAAAAGGCCGCGAAGCCAGTCGACTGCAAAAAGGCCAAGTGCGTGGCGCTCACCTTCGATGATGGCCCTGGCAGCTACACCAAAAAGCTCCTCAGCATCTTGAAGAGCAAGAAGGCCAAGGTCACCTTCTTCATGCTCGGCCAGCAGATCAGCACCTTCCCCAACGTGGTGAAGCAAGTGGCAGCGGACGGGCATGAGATCGGCGTGCACACATGGGATCACCTGTCACTCACCACGTTGTCCTCGGACAAAATCAACCGTGAGCTCCAATCCACGATGGACATCGTGAAGAAAAACACCGGCGCCACCCCGACCTTGCTGCGACCGCCCTATGGCGCGGTCAACAACAAAGTCCTGGCCAGCGCCAAAAAGCATGGGCTCAGCGTCATCTTGTGGAACGTCGACACCTTGGACTGGAAGACCAGGAACACTGCGAAAACCATCAAATCTGCCGTGAATGACTCCAGGCGTGGCTCCATCATCCTGGTCCACGATATTCATTCCACCACAGTCGACGCCGTCCCCGGCATCATCGACGGTCTACGTAAAAAGGGCTACACCCTCGTCACGGTCAGTGATCTCATCGGCAAGCCAAAGCCCGGGAAAAAATACTTCAACGGATAAATCCTCTGGCCTTGGCCCACGTCGCGGCGTCTCGCTTATATCCCGATCGGGTCACGACGGTGGCGGGCGGGGGCAAGTTCGCGCTTCACTTGCCACCGCCCGCCGCGCCAACCTCGCGCTCGGCGAACCGCCGCATCGTCCGCATGGCAGCCTGGCCCATCTCGCGCTGCGAGAAGCCAGCGATCGCCTGGGGATCGTTCGCGAGGTCACTCCCGACAAACGCGATGACGCCCGAATGCGAAAACCACGTCGGCCTGGCCACCAGAAGTCAAGTCATCCTCTGACACTCCTGCGGACCGAACCCACGCGTGGACGACGGCATCACGCAGGAGCCCCACCAGGAACGGCGAGCCGTTAGACGCGAGCAGGCGCGTGCGCGCGAAGCGCCGCTCGAAGTCGGGGATGCCAGCGGCATAGCCCTCGGCCGGGCGGACGCCACCCAGCAGGGCAGCCCTGAGGGCGGCGGCTATATCATCACCGCCCCTCCTCATACACACCTACGCCCAAGCTTGCCCCGACCACATCTACTAGACGGGCACGCCCACAGCACCCCTCCGGCATCGCCTTCCGTGAAGACGTCCAAGCCGCCTATAGCTATGCCAGACAACTCATTCATCAGGGACAAACCGGACGCCCTTCGGCCCCACAACCTGGACCACACGACCACAAAGACACAGACCTTGACAAATCAGCCTCACACAGCCGCAGCCAAACAGTCCTCAGAACATAAGCACTGAAGAACACAGCCAACCCGAGGTCTCATGCCCCTGCAGCACACCAGGCATGAGCAACGACGACAGTCCCCATCCACGCGTCACATCGCCTAGCCAGATCAGCGACACCAAGTCGTTGACGCCGCCGAGGACGATTGACCGGTGTTCCTCTAGATGTCGTAGTCAAACCGGAGCCGGACGCGGTCCCCCCGGAAGATGATCGTCGAGTATTCGAACACCACCCCATGGTCGTCACTGATCCGGTCGCGAAGCAGCAGCGCCGCACTGCCCTGCGGGGTCGCCAGCAGGCGCGCCTCGTCTGCGGTGAGGAGGATCGTCTCAAGCCGCTCGGCGACGTGCTTCATCTTGAGGCCGTAGTTGGCCTCCAGCACCCAACACAACTGTTCATTCACAGTGTCGTGAGTGTCGAGGCCAGGTGCCAGCCTGGCCGGGATGTAGGAGGTGTGGACGCTCACCGGAACATCCCCTGCCGAGCGCACCCGCCGGATCACGTACGTATCCTCCCCTTCGGGGAGAGCCAGTTGCTCGCGGACTTTGGCATCCGGATGCTCGATCTGGGCGGAAATCAAGCGGGTACTCGTGACGTACCCCATCCCTTCGAGTTGCTCGCGCACACCTCGATAAGCGGGGGGCATCGCCTCGATATTGTCGAGCGCGACAAAGGTGCCCTTGCCGGGAACGCGGAACAGCAAGCCATCTCGAACCAGCGAGGTCAGGACTCCTCGCACCGTCATCCGGCTGAGTCCATAGAGCTGGTTCAACACGTTCTCGGATGGGATGCGATCACCGTGGTGCCACTCTCCCGACGCGATCTTCCGACGGATCAACTCTTCGAACTGAACGTAGAGCGGGGTGGGTGAATCGCGGTCCAAAATGTCAGCTTTGACATCGGTGTCAGCCATGCGCCACCTCCCTCACACAGAGTCACCTTCCTCGTTTTTACCCCAGCAGAGCCTACATCGGGTGCCGCCACGCCCCAAAGACAAGTTCCCTCCAAGCCATCAGTCCAGACTAGACATGTCATGCCTAGGCCTGTATATACTGGTACCGCAAACAGCGCAGAGGCTGCACCGACAGGGGAGGAAGCGGAGATCAATGGCGACAATGAGCATTCGAGCAGCGAGCACGGAGTCAGAACGGACGACGAGTCCAGAGACGCCTGTGTCGTACCCGCTCGCCGCGCTCGGACTGCCCGCCGCTCGTGGCCAGGAGGACGAGGTCGCGCGAGTGGCCGGGAGCACGGTGTCGCGTCAAGACTTCGCCTATCTGTCAACCGCCGCCCACGCCCTTGGCGTCACCCCGCGGTTCCGCGACGTCCTCGCCACGTTCCCCACGCCAGCGGGGCAAACACCCGCCGGCTTTCGCATCGAGGCCACACTCCAAGCGGACGGGCTCCTGGCCGTCGACCTTGTGCGCGACATTGGACGTGGGGCCTGCGGCGTGTTCCGCCCGACCGGCACAATCTTTTCCGCCGACTCCGCGAACCCCTACGAAGTTGCGCCGATCGCACCCCTGCTCGGGAACCTCACCTGCAACCCGGGCATCGTCTACGACCTGTTCCTCAACAATCCCGAAGCGAACGTCGGCAGACACTTCTCAACCATGCCGGAAGTGATGACCGAACTCGGCCGCATTCTCGGCCCAGGGTGCGACATCAGCGTGGAGATCGAGAACCCGTTCGAACCGGACATCAATCGGATCATCGAAGAGATGGAGCAGTACCGCGAACTGCTCACCCCTTATCGTCTAGTCGTCAAGGTTCCCCACACAGGTTCCGTGAACGCGGACAACGCCAACGAGCTGTTCACCGGCGATGGACGCCTCCACGTGCGCGCATGGGAACCGTCGGCCCAAGACGCCTTCCGTGGGCACCGGCTGGCGCTCGAACTGGCCAACCGGGGCTACCGCGTCAACTTCACCCTGATGTTCGAGCCCTACCAGACCACGCTCGCACTGCAGGCCAAGCCTGCCTTCATCAACAGCTTCGTGCGGCATCGGCAAGCGCAGGGACGCCGCATCACCGGCCTCCTGGCGTGGTACCGGGCGACCCGGGAAGACGCTGCGCTCGTCGCCCTCCGCGACTACCTTGTCGCCAGCGACCATCTCAGCGCGGCAGACGCCAACCTCGACCTGCTCGACGTACTGCGTTACGCCACCGACCTTTGCGCCTATCGCCGGCTCGACGAGCCAGAGGGCGCCGACGGTCTCGACGGCGTGCGTCACAACCTGCGCCTCCTGCGCCAGTCGAACCTGGCTGACACGCGCCTGATCGTCTGCAGCATGGAAGGTCCCGACAACTATCCGGCGCTTGACCGTCTGATCGCGGACCCCGAGTTCGCAGACATAGTCGACCGGCTCGTCATCACCGCTGAACCGTCATACTTGGCCCGGTTCGCTTCGGCGAACCAGGTGGTGAGCTACCAGCGCCGGTTCCTCAAGGCAGTCGCGACGAACTGAACGGAGAGTCATGTTCGCGTCCACAGCACAGATGTGCCGCATCGCCAAAAGCCACGGCTTCGCGGTACCCGCGGTGAATGTCGTCGACGGGATCAGTCTGCGCGCCGTCGTCGCCGCAGCGGTTGCCGAAGCCTCACCCGCGATCATCCAGGTCTCGGTCAAGACGCTCCAAACCGTCGGGGTCGGGCCGATCACCGCGGAGTTCCAGGCTGCGGCAGGTGAGGCGACGGTTCCGCTGGCGCTCCACCTCGACCACTGCCCTGACCGATCCGTGATCTCAGAGGTGATCGCCGCGGGGTGGTCCTCAGTGCTATTCGACGCGTCGGACCGCGACTTGGGCCAGGCGATCCGCGAGACGGCCGACGTTGTCGCAGCCGCGCATGCGCATGGCGTCGATGTCGAGTCCGAAATCGAGAACATCATCGGCGTCGAGGACGGCGTCGGCTCCGACTCCGCCGTCCACTCGTACACCGCGGCGGCGCTGGTCGACGCGGCAGAACGCACTGGGGCCGATCTGCTCGCTCCCCAACTGGGCACGGTCCACGGCCTACACACGGGCAGGTCGGTCCTGCTGCCCGATCGTGTGCGCGAGCTGCTGACTCTGACCGACAAGCCCGTCGTCCTGCATGGGGGCACTGGGCTTCACACCGAGGACTACCAGGCGTTCATCGCCGCTGGGGCGTCGAAGATCAACATCTCGACGGGGCTGAAACGGGCCTACATCACCGCCGCCCGCGACTACCTCGACTGGGCTCACGCCAACGACTGCTGGGAACCGCTCGCCCTGTTCGCGGCCGTGGGGGCAGGGGTGCGAACCGACATTGCGCACTACATGCCGGTGTTCGGGTCGTCTGGCACCGCCGATCTCGTCAAAGCCGAGTTGCGATGAATCGCGCGCTCATCTTCGACTGCGACGGCGTCCTGTCTGACACTGAACAGTTCGGTCATCTACCGGCGTTCAACGCGATGTTTCGCGAAGTTGGCCTGCCGGTCGTCTGGACGACCGAGCAGTATTCCCACTTGGTCGCCATCGGTGGCGGCAAGGAGAGGCTGCTCAGCGTGCTCACCGACGAGTTCTGGCAGGAACACGGGCTCCCGTCGCTGGCACCGGACGCGCGGGCTCGGCTCATCGACTCGTGGCACGCGATCAAAACCCGGTATTACGTCGAACTCGTCGAATCTGGCGCGCTTCCGCCGCGCCCCGGTGTGAAACGCCTCGCCGAGGAAGCGCACGCCGCGGGTTGGAGCCTGGCGGTCGCCTCGACCTCCGCGGAACCATCGGTTCGCGCCATCGTGGAGCACGTCTTCGGGCCGGCGTTGGCGGCCTCATTCGCCGTATTCGCCGGCGATGCCGTCGCGCTCAAGAAGCCCGCGCCGGACATCTACCGGCAGGCTCTCACGGCGCTTGAGGTCGACCCATCGAACGCCTGGGCCGTCGAAGACTCCGGCGTCGGCCTGCGCGCCGCCCGTGCCGCCGGCTTGACGACGATCGTGACCCCCTCGGCGTACACAGCAGACGACGACTTCTCAGGCGCCGCGCTGGTGGTGTCCGATCTCGGTGAACCGGAAGCCCCGCTTCGCGTGCTCCACGATCCGCGACTGGTTGTGAAAGGCCCCTGCATCACGCTGCCGACGCTCGAACGCGTCCGGTCCTGGCGTCAGACCGTCGAGCCGCCCGCCGGCACCGCTCTTCACCCGTCCCACACGTGACCACAACCAAGAAAGACATCTCATGAAACTCGCCCAGATCGGCCTCCGCGGCGCCGAACGTCCCGTCGTGGAGCGCGACGGCCGCTGGTACGGATTCGACCAGATCTGCTCACACATTGATCCTGACTTCTGGATCAGCGACACCCCGGCGCAGATCCGCGAAGCCCTCGACCGCTCTGCCCTCCCCGAGGTCGACCTTGAGGGGCAGCGGTTCGGCGCGCCCATCACCCGTCCGTCGGCGATCATCTGCCTGGGCCACAACTACCACGCGCACGTCGCCGAGTCGGGCGGCGCCGAGCCGGAGGCACCGATCATCTTCCTCAAAACCCCGAACACCCTGAACGGCCCCAACGACGACGTGCCCATTCCGCACGGCGGCGAGAAGACCGACTGGGAGGTCGAACTCGGCATCGTCATCGGCAAGCGCGCCTCCTACCTGGCGAGCCCAGCGGAGGCGCTGGAATACATCGGCGGCTATGTCGCAGTCGACGACCTCTCGGAACGGAGCTTTCAGTTCGAACGTTCCGGCGGCCAGTTCTCCAAAGGAAAGGCCTGCGCCGGCTTCTGCCCCACCGGCCCCTACCTTCTCACCGCCGACTCCCTCGACACCGCCGACCTGCGGCTCCGCAGCTGGGTGAACGGCGAGCCTCGACAGGACTCGACGACCGCCGACATGATCTTCGACGTCGGGACGATCGTCCACGACCTCAGCCAGTACCTCGTGCTGGAGCCAGGGGATCTCATCTCCACCGGTTCGCCCCAGGGAGTGGCCTCATCCGGCCGATTCCCCTTCCTCGTCCCCGGCGATGTCGTCGAGGTCGAAATCGATGGCCTCGGCCACCAAGGCCATCGATTCATCGTCTGAGCTGGCCTCACGGCTGCAGACAATCCGCACCTACAACCTTCAGGTTGACTCACCCATACACAGCGAAGTGAAAGAAAGCAGGTCAGCAATGGTTCCCATCAAGAAGGCACTCGATCGCATCCCTGGCGGGCTGATGGTCGTCCCATTATTCTTGGGCGCGCTCGTCCACACCATTTGGCCGAACGCCGGCGAGACGCTTGGTTCGTTCACGAACGGCCTCATGACCGGCTCCGTCCCCATTCTGGGGGTCTGGTTCGTCTGTCTGGGCGCAACCATCAAGGTCCGCAACACGGGCATGGTCCTTCGCAAGTCCGGAACGCTGCTGATCACGAAGGTAGCGGTCGCCTGGATCTGCGCCTTCGTTTTCAGCCGCCTGGTCCCAGGCGGATCGATCACCACGGGCTTCTTCGCAGGGATGTCTGTGCTCGCCCTGGTGGCCGCCATGGACATGACGAACACAGGCCTGTACGCATCGCTGATGAACCAGTACGGCACGAAGGAAGAGTCGGGCGCATTCGTCCTGATGAACCTCGAGTCCGGCCCCCTGATGACCATGATCATCCTCGGCACGGCCGGCATCGCATCGTTCAACCCGGTCGTTCTCATCGGGATGATCTTGCCCTTCCTGCTCGGGTTTGCCATCGGCAACCTCGACCCGGATATGAGCGAGCTCCTCGGACGGGCGGTGACACCGCTCATTCCCTTCTTCGCTTTCGCTCTTGGCAGCGGAATCTCGCTGTCCGTCATCGCCGAGACCGGCCTGCTCGGAATCCTCCTGGGAATCCTGGTGATCATCGTGACAGGCGTCCCGCTCATCCTCTGCGACCTCTTCGTCGGCGGCGGCAAAGGCACTGCGGGTATCGCCGCGTCGAGCACCGCAGGAGCTGCGGCGGCCACTCCGGCCCTGGTCGCAGTGGCGGTTCCCACCTTCGCACCGATCGCGGAACAGGCCACGGCTCTGGTGGCGACGTCGGTTCTCGTCACGGCCATCGGCGTTCCCATCGTGACCGGACTCTGGGCGAAGCACTGCATGCGCTTGGGCCTCGTGCGGCGCGTCGTCGAACGCCGCGAGGCGAAAAAGGCCGCCGCCGTGGCGGCCTGACCGAACGTCCCAGGATGAAAGGGCTGAAGCCATGATGAACGAGAAGCTGCGCGGGGTCACCATCCCCGTCGCGACGCCATTCGTCACCGACGAATCACTGGACATTGAGGGTCTCGAATCGAACCTTGGCCGCTGGGACGGCACCAGCGTCGCCGGCTACATGGTCTTGGGAAGCAACGGTGAGTTCCGTTCGCTCTCCGACGACGAGTCACGTCAAGTCGTCGGGACCGCAGTCGGGCGAGCGCCTGAGAAAACGCTCATCGTCGGCATCGGACGCGAGTCGTTGCACGAGACTCTCGCCTTCATGCGTTCAATCGAGAGTTACGCCGACAGAATCGACTACTACTCGGTGCTGACGCCGTCCTACTTCGCCAAGCTGATGGACGCGGCGACGTTGGGCGACTACTACACGGCGATCGCCGACGAATCTCCGATCCCCGTTCTGTTGTATGTCGCCCCGGGCTTTGCCAACAACGTGGTCGTCCCCCCAGCCTTGCTCGCCACGCTCGCCGACCACCCGAACATCCATGGCGTCAAGGACACGTCCCCAGCCATGATGGTCGACTACATGGTGGCGGCCGGAGACCGCGACGACTTCTCCGTCTTGGCAGGCTCGCTGAACAACATCATGACCGCCCTCGCTTTCGGCGGCCTTGGCGGGGTTGTCTCAGCGGCGAACTATCTGCCCGACGAATGCGCTCGCCTCACGACGCTCTACCACGCGGGAGAACACGACGCCGCCAGGCGTTACTACAAGCGGCTCCAGAACCTTGTCAAGGCAACCGGCGCCGCTCACGGGGTCGCCGGGCTCAAGGCGTGCCTGGAAGCACGCGGGTTCGCGGCCGGAGCCCCGCGGCGTCCGGTGCGCGCCCTCGACGAACCGACCCAGGCGGCACTCGCGCGCACCCTGGCAGAGGGCCTGGAGGCACTCGACGAGCAGGACGGAGATGCGCGATGACCTATCTCTCGATTGACCTGGGCACGTCGTCGGTCAAGCTGGAAATCCTTTCCGAGGACTTGCGGGTGCTCGCCACCGGACGAGCCGATTACCCGCTCATTCAGCTCCCAGGAGAGAAGACCGAGATCGACCCGGACGCTCTGTTCGGCGCGCTCTACCAGGCCGCGCAGAACCTGCCCGAAGATTTGCGCCGCGAAGTCGATCTGCTGTGCTACGACACCTTCTCCCCGTCCCCGGTCTTCATGGCCGAAGATGGCTCACTGGCGTATCCCGCCATCATCACCCATCTGGACCGGCGATCCCGTGCCCAAAGCGGGCGGATCGACCAGGTCGTCGGCCGGGATCGTTACCTCTCCATCGCGGGCATTTACCCGTTCGCCGGTGGTGCCGGCATCATGACCGTGTTGTGGATGCAGGAAAACGCTCCTGCCTGCCTCGACCGGACCTATCGCATCGGTCACCTGCCCACCTACGTGCACCATCGCCTCACCGGGGAATGGATGGTCGACCTCGTCAACGCCTCGATGCTCGGCCTGTATGAGACGACGACCCAAGGGACATGGTCACGCGAGCTTCTCGACGCTTTCGGCCTGAGGCATGACTGGTTCGGCGAGATTTACCAGCCTGGGCGAATCCTGGGAACCTTGCGTCCGGCCGAGGCCGAACTGCTGGGGATTCCTGCCGGGATTCCCGTCGCCGTCGGAACGAACGACATGGCAGCGGCGCAGATGGGCGCCCAGAACGACCGTCCCGGGCAGATCATGGACACCGCCGGCAGTTCAGACATGGTGTCGATCCTCACCGACCAGCCAGTCACGAGTCCCGACTACTACTTGAGAAACTCGGCTCTGCCGGGGATCTGGCAGATCTACGCCACGACCGCCGGCGGGTTCGCCATCGACTGGTTCTACGAGCAACTGTGCAAAGACATGACGCGCGAGCACTTCAACCAGGAGTTTCTCCCGGCCGCCCTCGCGGCCTTCCCCGACGACGGCGAGGTCGCGTTTGACCCCTACCTGACCGGCGACCGGCAAAGCCTGGAACTGCGAACCGGCGCGTGGCGAGGCCTGACGCTCCGGGCCACGCGCGAGGAGATGCTCACGGCCGTTCTCAAGAGCATGAACCGCGTGCTGGCCGCGGTCATCGAGAAGGCGGCGAAGGTGGTCGACCTCGACCCCGTCATCAAACTCACCGGAGGGTTGTCGTCGCAGACCTTCATCGACCTCAAGCGGCGCGAGATGCCTGGTTTCGACTTCGAGGTCGTCGACAACTGTTCGATCCTCGGAAACGTGCGGCTCGTCCAACGCCACCGCTAAGACGCGTCACACGAAACCGTGGGTTGGGCCTGAGCCGCCGGGTGTGCCCTGGCGTGAGGTAGCGGGCTAGGTGTTGGTGACACCACCGCGCACCGAGCGCAGGGCACACCCGTCGGGTTGGCTCATCGTCCCGAGGCCGCCGAAGAAGGAGAAGGGCGCGATGCCGGACGCGCCACCGAGGCGACTCGGCTGGTCGAGGGCGAAGCTCACAAGGCGATCCGGCAGCCGGCCGTCCGCAGGGGCGCTGTGGGCCAGCAAACACGCAGGCCGCGTTCCCGTCAGTACTCCCACGCCTCTACCAACGACTCGTCGGCTCAGACGCCCGCGACGAACACGCGCGACACCGGCTGGAAACCGAACACGCCAGACTCAGCCCCGCCAAAATCGCCAGAGACATCAACAGCATCCAGCACCAACTCATCGAACACGCAAAAACCCGCACCCGAACCGGACGGCCCGACACCACCCAACCCACGCGCCCAAGACAAGTGAGACAAGCACGCACCACACACGATCCACGTGACATGAAGCAGGGCGCGCTCAACGAACGCCTCATCCGTCATCGCACCGGGGCTCAACAAGGACACCTCACGCAGATACCCAAATATGTGGGCGCTTGCGATCGAGAAGTCTGCCGAATGGAAGAACGTTGACGTCCCCCTTGAGATGACCACGGTGCGCAGGCGCCCTGCCCAAGAGCACAGGTCATTTAAGTGTTTTACACTGTTGTAGCCGGGGCGCCATGCGCGGCATTAGGAGGACAGCTTGCAGGAACTTAAGGCGGTTATTTTCGACATGGACGGCGT
>QMCE01000799.1_pt1 | contig 16694 bp, 14 predicted proteins | sample 1821851 | NCBI WGS metagenome assembly QMCE01 (sample SAMN09453174, study PRJNA476694) | Termite gut metagenome, whole genome shotgun sequencing project. | isolation source: worker | host: Odontotermes sp. | place: South Africa:Pretoria | collected 2016-01-28
TAAAAGAAAATCTTATGAAACAAATTACGATTACATTTCTTACACCGATCCCGAGCATTATATCGTTGTTAGCATAGATGATCGTTCTGGCGATATTGAAAGAAATGCAGAAGGCGAAATTATTCGTAAGACTTGGATTTACACTGAAACTACCACCACCCGAAATGGATTAAATTATTCGGGAACAGTGATCGAACGAGGATTTACTCCGGATTCTCTAACCCTTTCTTACAAAAATGAATATAACTATGCCAGTGTGAGTCATCCTATTTTTATTGGTTCTTCTACACATTATGAAGCGAATGGAATAAAGACGTATTATGAAAATGGAGAAATCGTTAAAACAGAAAATTCTACAGGGTCTGGGTTCGCGATGTCTTTTACTGATTTAGGAATCATTGATGGATTGCATTGTTATAAATATCAAGTAACTAGCATTTCTTGTCTAGATGACAATAATTTAATTGTGAAATCAGAGACATCATCTTCCATATTAATTACAACATATAATGAGATTTTAAAAACAGGTGAGTTTGCAATGTGGATTGGCACAACAGAAGGACAATTGAATAATGTAGAATACGAGAGTGTTCGTAAGATCACAGAACGAACAAATGAAAAAATCGTTATTATCAATAAAACTAAAAACTCAATAACCGAACAGCATCATGGCTTGCCTGAATCTATTCAAGGAAAATCAAAATGAAAGAACTCGCTTGTAAAGATATGACATTATCATTTTCTGCGACTATGATCAATGAAGATGGTGATCTAGTTTCTATTGTAGTAAATGTAGAGCATAATGTTGAAACTGAACCGGATCCTTACATAACAACAGATGATGATAAAGGATTTTATTTTGGAGATGTAACAGTAAGGGTAACAGAGCTTACTTATGGAATTTATAGACTTGTAGATTCTTTTAATTTGATTTTAAAACCTTCGGCTCAGTATGTATCACGAATTGAAGACGACAGTAAAGCTCTATTAAATGGAGACACATCTGAAGCGGTTACAGTAACATTGATGCCACCTGAAGAATCTACTCTGTCGCCAATAGATGTTTCCATCATCGCCAAAGTGGAAACCCCTGGCCAAAATTCCGTTTGGGGAAGTTAAGGAGAATCTTTTATGAACGAACGTCATTTATCTTCTGAAGGTGATATCTACTTGGATCCCTCCGGTCATGTCGCCCGGATATCCCAGTTCAATTTATCGGTACTTCAATCGGTCAAAACACTTCTCGGCACCTTTACCGGGGAATGCTTTGTTAATCGCCGTGTGGGTGTCCCCTGGTATGACCATATTCTGGGTTCCAATATCCACTACGCAAACTACATCAACCAAATCTTAAAAGAAAAAATTCTGTCTGTTTCCGGCGTTTCCGAAGTAGTCAGCGTATCGATGAAGTTTTCCGGCAGAAATTTATCCGGAACATATAAAATCAGAACGAGCGACGGCTCCGTTTTAACGGGAAAAATATAAGAGGTATATTATGGCAGCACTTACCATCACCCCCCAAGGCATTACCCTCAAAAGTTTTCAGGAACTGCGCGAAGAACTCAAGCGGGAGTGGGTTTGTATTTTCGGAGATCGCATTGATTTATCCCCCACGAGTCCCGATGGACTCCATATTGATCTTGAGGCGAAAACGATAACGAGTATTGCGCAAGCCGTTCAAGCGATCGCAAGCAACCTGAACCGGAATGAAGCACAGGGGCTTTACCTTGACATTCTCGCTTCAATTATTGGCCTCTACAGAATTAAACAAACGAATGCGGCGATCGTTTTAAGATTTGTAAAAAACGGCGGCTCGTTCATTCCGGCAGGCACACAAGTCACTCCTGATGATGGTCTTCATATTTTCAAGACACTCGATAGCGGAACGACACCTGTTGATGGTCGATTCAGTGTTCAAATAAAGTGTGAAGCGCTTGAATACGGATATGTTGATTTGCTGTCGGAAAACCATGAGTGGAAAGTTCTAACGGGAGATTCGGAAATTCGTGCGTATTATGAGTCGGGCGGTTCCGGAGATTATATTTACCGTGGTTCTGATGCGGAGACAGATGCAGAGCTTCGCGTGAGAATGAATACTCATAGAGTATCGGGACGTGCAACATACGAGACGATGTTGAGTTATATGCAATCGGTTCCCGGAATCCAAAGCGTAGCTCTGCTTGTTAATGATGAACCTGACGAACAGCTCATAAGCGGAGTGAATCTTCCGGGGCATTCGTTTATGTTTATTTTATCGGCAAATATTGATGATAATGCTATCGCTCAAGCTATTTTTGATTGTAAGCCGGCCGGGATTCGATCCGTTGGAGATCAGCAAGGATATGCAGAGGATGCATCTGAAAGAATTCATATTCAGAAATGGTCTCAGGTTTCAATCATTGATTGTGCATGCCGAATTACTATTACGAGATATGATGAAGAAACACTTCCGGATAACTATTCGGATTTAATTAAAGCATCTGTTATGGCTTTCGCGGAAACGGAATTCACTTCCGGAAAAGATATTATTCCGAAACGCTTTTTCGGCCCTGTTTATTCGGTTTCAGGCATTCTTGATGTGAATGTTTTCTTTAGTATTGATAATGGCGAAAACTGGTCTGAAGATCCCATTAAAATTGATTTTCTGCAATCGGTTAAGCTGCAATATGGCAATATTGGAGTTACGCTAAATGGGTAAAATAATCACTCATATAAACCATTGGGATGAAACGGTATCTCCGTGGATTTTGGAGCAGTATAAAGACTCCAAAAAGTATTTGGCGTGCCTGAAATCTGTTGTGGATAAGCTTTCCGAAATGGATTCGGCGGCAGTAGAGGTATCGACTTTACTTGATTTTACCGGTTTCATTACCGGTGCTCCCGCGGAAGGATGGAAGTTAGATCTTGTCGGAAACCTCTTGAATATAGTGAGAGAACCCGGAGAAGATGACGACAGTTACTATAATCGAATTCATAAATTGAATGAACTGTCCACCGCCGGAACAGCAGACAATATAATCAGTTATGTTGAAAGATTAAGCGGAGATAAAGCCCCGTTTTATATTGATGAAGCCCCCGCAACGTTTTTTGTTTACACGCTGGCGGGCAGACAGTTAAAACCCCATGAGGTTAAACGCCCGATCGCCCCCGTGGGGGTGCTGGGTCTCGTTGGTGCCGCCATTGATGCGGGCGGATTTCTTTCCGATGCGAACGGTGATCTTATTTTAATGACGGCTTCGACGGATTCTCTCTATGAGTTTATTTTTACAGATGGAATCACTCCGTTGGTTCCGGGATGGTATTTCACTTTAAATAATGTTCAATTACAGAGAGACGAAACCATTTTGCATCTTGATGATGCGGTTTCTGTTGACGATGAGTGCCCATGGCAACTCTATAGCGGAGATACCGGTGAACTTATAGTTGAAGGAATTGCCTCTAATGCCAATCAGCCGGGTTACACAAAAATTTATGTGACATTACCGGAGGAAAATGTTTTGGTCGATGAAAATGATGATTTTTTAACAAACGAACTCGAAGAGTTCCTGGAGTACTCAGATGGCTAAAAAAAGGATAAAAGATTTGCCGGTTGCAACAGGCGAAGAAAAGAAAGCGTGCTTCTTTGCGATAGATAGTGAGGCCGGTACCCGTGCGATTCAGATTGATGAGATCGGATCAAATGCTATTCGTGTTGATTTTGAACTTCCGGTCAATTATGATGTGAACGGTACATGGTTTAATTATGATACCGAAAATCCTCCCGAATGGGTATTTTCTCCGCGTATTGGACAATTCCTCTACGATTCCGCCGGGACAGTATGTCAGATTATGGGATTCCGTGAAACTGCCGGTATAGTTACGGTCCGAACAGTGACTCATGTCGGCAGTGGAGCTCAAATCTTTGAGGTTGTTCCTCCGGATTCTTTGGCCATGGAAGTTGGAGTCAGTCTTGAAATCGGAGGTCTGTCTCGTTACCCCGGAATAGCGGCTGGTGATTCGCTTTGGGTAGTAACCGAAACCGGAAAATATATATCCGGACGTGTTCGGGACGTCAATACGGATAGAGATTGTTTTAGGTATGTTACGTTATCCGTAGATGATTCAAACGGTTCCGGTACAACTCCATTCCCGAAAATTTGGGATGTCGGAACTGCCGGTAATCTTTCCGAAACTGTCGGCGGAACCGCCACTCTCGATCAGTATCAATTTTCCAGTGCAAAAATCGGCGACAGTGTTTTCCAAAACAAGAGTTCCGGAGTTTCGGTTTCCGGAAGAATTAGTGAAGTGATTCCCGGCGGATTTCTCCGTGCCGTTACTTTATCCGTAGATAATCCAAACGGTTCCGATGAAGCTTACCCAATAAAGTCTTTTGCCACCATGGCAATAGCGGGTGCGAACGAATCGGTATCTCTGCACGTTGTTATCGGTCAATCGTCCATACACGCCACGGCGTTTATCCCGACCGGCGATATCCTTTTGGATCATCTTGAGATTGACTTTCTCGTTTCGCAAACCGGTACCGGATCTGAAGCGCGCGTGTTGATTTATACGGCAGAAGATGACGGTAGTGCAAACTTTGTGGCCGCCGGTGATATCGGCAATCTTTCCACGACCGGTTGGGCTCGCCTCACTTTATCGAAAGATGACGGCAGTTATTTGGTTGGCGGACAGACTTACTACATGGCGTTGCAGCATAATTATAACGGGCTCCGGTTACTCGGAACCACAAAGCAAAACAATCTCAATTCACGCCCGTTTGTATCGTTCTACTCCGACAATTTACCGGCTATAGAAGCTTCGGTGATTCCGGCGATTACATCTGTTAATGAAACGAATGACAATATCTTTGCCGTGTTTAATCGCGGTACCGGCGATGCTGCACCCGTTGCGGCAAGGTTAAACACCAGTATCGCTCCTTTGAACTTTACCGCAAAATCGTTTACATCCAATGCCGATTGCGGTGATTACTCCCGGGCAAATCCGAATACTGTTGTTTTGGCGACAGTGATTGCGGCATCGGAGACAAACTATTACACTGTTCTCAATGGCCGCGTTTACGGCAACGGAACAGGAACCATTGAACTTTAATCGAGGAAAAAATCATGGCAAACAATGTAACAACAGTCCCCATTTTACCGGATGCGAAAGAACTCAGTGCAGACGACTTGCTTTACCTTATTCAGGGGCGGGGCAGCGATAGAGACAGGAAGGTAACGCTTGAACAGTTATTCGCAAGTATTCCGGCAAAAGATGCGGGAGTGTGGAGAACTTTTGAATCAACGGCAGTTCACCCATCCATTGTGGATTTGGGAGATTGGTCAGGAAATGCTGTAATAAACATGCCTGCGTGGCTGTCTCCTTCCGGAAAATGGATGATTCCAACAACATTGCGAATAACCTGTCAAACAAAAAATGCAGTGATCCTTGTTTCGGCGGATTGGGAAAAAGCATTTGATGCCGAAACAGGAAATCAACAAACAGGTTCTATTTCTTTAAGTATAAAGAAACTTTCCGATGAAGGGTACAAATCATTTGACTCTGTGCCTTTACGTTCTAATTTTGTGATCGGTTTTAATACGGATGGAGAGGTCGCTAGTATTTCCTATCTCCCTAATATAAAAGGAGAGTTAATCACTAATGCGATCACGAGCCTTGGAGATACGCAACCGATAACCGTAAAGGCTCCGGTGGCGTTTGAGAAAGATGTTACTTTGTCTGAAGATAATTTAGGAACAACAATAACGGCTGGGAATATAAGCACGAGATATAATCGTAGTATAAGCGGCTCACCTTTTGTAACTCTAGAAACTAATGAAAATGGTTCTCATTTATTAGTACAAGGAGTTGGTGAGAATGTTAATAAATTGGAATATAATACTAATGGAGATTCTTTTTCTGTTGGTGGATACGCTGGTAGAGTGTTTATGAATGGCGGAACAATATCTGTAGATAAGGGTTATTCATACTCCGGAGGAAATTCAGGAACAAATTCAACATATATTAACAAAGATAAGGATGGTGAAGATGCTTTTGGGATGATCACACTTATTAGCAAAAATTCTGATACACATGGTCTTATCAGCCAATATGCATGTGAAATTAGTGCATCCGGAATAAAGTTTTATTATAGGGATCAAAACGGCGGTTCTTGGGGAGAACCGGTTAAATCTATCTAACTATAATATCAAGTAATATGAAAACAGGAGAATTACCATGAAACTTAAAAACATCTTCATCTTTAGCTTATTCGCAACTCTAATTTTTGCCGCATGCGGTGATGACAACGGAACCTCTGCCGATGATGGTAATAGCTCTTCTTCCGGCCTAGAAGAATTTTCCTCTTCTTCCGGTCTTGAGGAGCTTTCCTCTTCTTCTTTTGATTCCACAAACTCTTCCTCTTCGCAAGAAAGTCCGGAATCGTCCTCCTCTGTTTCTGATGTGGTGACATCCATCAGTAAAAAAACCATCACCGGTGTTTCGCAAAAAGGGCCGTTTGTAAATGGTTCCGAAATAACCGTTCAGGAATTGGACGGAGAAACCCTGGCACAAACCGGAAAATCCTTTTTGGGGGATATTTCAAATGATAAGGGGGAATTCTCTGTTTCCAATGTTTCGCTGATTTCTCCGTTCGCCTTAATTAAAGCGGATGGTTATTATCGCAATGAGGTTACGGGAAAACAGTCCGGTTCAAGGATCACGCTCTATGCCTTAACGGATTTAAGCGACCGTGAAAAAGTGAATGTGAACCTCCTTACTCATTTGGAATACAAGAGGGCGCTATACCTCGCCACCGAAAACGGCATGACCGTTTCCGAAGCGAAACAGCAGGCGAGCAAAGAAGTCTTGGAAGCCTTCGGCATCACCAGCGAAGTTTCCGCTTCCGAAGATCTCTCTATTTTCAATGCAGGTGAAAGTAACGCCGCCCTCCTTGCCATTTCGATTCTTTTACAGGGGAACCGGAGCGAGGCGGAATTAAGCGAACTTCTCGCGAATTTTGTAAACGATATAGAAAGAGACGGCATTTGGAATGACTCAGCCACTCAAACAATACTCGCCGATTGGGAGTTTAACAATCAAAATAAATTCTCTGCCATCCGCACAAATATGGAAAATTGGAAATTAGGTACGGTGCCTGATTTTGAAAAATATTTACAGGCATTTATGTTAAAAACATTTGATCTTGCGGCTTGCAATGCCGCGCAAGAGGGTGCTTTGATAGCGAACCCTGATACCACGAGTAGCATTACTTATGTTGTTTGTTCCGATGGAAGTTATCGCACGGCAAGTGCTGCGGAGATTCTGGCCGAAGCAATTTGCAGTAAAGAGTTAGAGAATCAGATGTTTTTAACTCCGGATAATTCAATTGGTTATGTTTGTTCCGATGGAAGTTATCGTAGGGCGAGTGTTGCGGAGATTCTAGCCGGAGCGATTTGCAGTGACGAGCTAGAGAGTCAGATGTTTTTAACTCCGGATAATTCAATTGGTTTTGTTTGTTCCGATGGAAGTTATCGTACGGCAAGTGCGGCCGAGATTCTAGCCGGAGCGATTTGCAGTAAAGAGTTAGAGAATCAGATGTTTTTAACTCCGGATAATTCAATTGGTTATGTTTGTTCCGATGGGAGTTATCGTAGGGCTAGTACTGCCGAGATTCTAGCCGGAGCGATTTGCAGTGAAGAGCTAGAGAATCGTGTGTTTTTAGCTTCGGATAATTCAAGTGGTTATGTTTGCTCAGATGGGGGTTATCGTACGGCAAGTACTGCAGAGATTCTCGTGAGGAAAAGCTGTACTGCTGAAAATGAAAGTGAGTTTTTAAAAAGTCAAAGCAGTGATGAGTATTTTGTTTGCATGAATGGACGTTATCGTCCGGCGAGTGCTGCGGAGATTCTAGCCGGAGCGATTTGCAGTGAAGATCTAGAGAATCGTGTTTTTTTAACTTCGGACAATTCAAGTGGTTATGTTTGTTCAGATGGGAGTTATCGCACGGCTAGTATTGGAGAAGTTTTTGTTGGTGAAATTTGTAGTGCGAAATTAGAGGGTGAGGTATTTTTAACTCCGGAAAAAACGAGTGGTTATATCTGTTCTAACGGGAGTTGGCTTGGTGCCCTAAAGGATGATCGTGATGATCAAGTTTATTATACTACAACCATTGGCGATCAAATTTGGATGGCAGAGAATTTAAATTATGAAGCTGGTTCCGGTTCTCTGTGTTATGACAATGATCCGAATAACTGTAACGTTTACGGCAGACTTTATGATTGGGCAACGGTAATGAATTTAAGCAGAGATTGTAATGACAAAGAATGTACGGAGTTAATTCAAACACCTCATCAAGGTATTTGTCCGAATGGATGGCATGTACCCAGTGATACTGAGTGGGGTATTTTGGAGATTTCTGTAAGGTGGTCTGCGATCAGGCTTAAAGCAACTAACGGTTGGAATGAATCCGGTAATGGTACGGACAATTATGGATTTTCTGCGCTTCCCGGAGGTTACTTTAAAGAATCTTTCGAGTCGGTTGGCTATACCGGTGGTTGGTGGACGACTTCGGAGGATAGTGCAAGTAACGCATATAGCCGTATTATATCCTATTATCAGAGTGAATTTTTTGATTATATACTTCCGCAAAATGAAAACAAAGTTGCCAGATACTCCCTGCGTTGCGTGAAGGACATAAGAGAGGAGTAAAATGAATTTTACAAGTCACCTTTTAGGCGCGATAGATCGCATGCTGGAAGAACGGTTCAATGATTTTGAAACCTGTTTTCCGGCGACAGTACACACCATTCGAGAGGACGGTTGTATCGATGCCATGCCCTGCATTCGGAAAATGATCACCAACGGGGTTATTGAAAACTTTGGGCTCCCGGTGCTTGGAGTGCCGTTAGTGAAAATCGGGGCATCGGGAATGGTGTTTGATTTTGAATTGTCTGTAGGTGATACGGTGTTGTTGCTGTTTTTTTCGAGGGATGCTGGGCAGTGGAAAGATGAAAAATGGGGAGGAACGGTGGACCCCGAAAGCCCCTTTGCCAATGACTTGAACAATTGTGTCGCGATCCCTTATTGCCGGGCGGATTCGGATAATAAAACCGTGATAAAGATAGATAAAGAGGGTGTGGTTGATATAAGAAATGGAGCCGTGGTGATTGACAAGGATGGGACGGTTGTGATTAATGGTAATTTTGAGGTGGCTGCCGGAGGATAGTTTTTATGAAAATTTTACAAGCTTCTTTATTATTTCTGCTAGGCTTCTTTGCTTTCTATGGATGTTCTGAAAATGGCAATAACCCTGTCGAGGGGGTAAGTTCCTTTGATGCAGGTATTAGCTCTTCCGAGTTGTATATTGAGTCGAGCAGTTCCGAAGAAATTTATTCGTCCAGTAGTTCGGAAAATGACCCTTTATTGAGTAGTTCCGAAGATGGATTAAGCAGTTCCTCCGGGATAGATTATTCCAATTGGGTGTTGAAGAAAGAAATTTATTGGGTTTGCGAAGATACATTGTGTATTAATAAAAGCAAATTTTATGAAACAAATTACGATTACACTTCTTACACCGATCCCGAACATTATACGGTATTGAGCGATTATCGTTCAACTAGTGGAAGTTTAACTCATAAGATTTGGAATTACTATCAAACCACCACCACTCGAAATGGATTAAACTATTCAGGAACTGAAATCAGGCAAAGATTCACTCCGGATTCATTAACCCTTTCTTACAAAGAGGAATATAACTATACCAGTGTGCATCATCCTATTCTTACTACTCTTTCTATATATTATTCTACATCAAATGGTACGAAGACATATTATGAAAATGGTGAAATCGTTAAAACAGAGTATTCTATGGGTTCTGTATCCGAAACGTCTGTTATTGATTTAGGAATTATTGATGGATCACATTGTTACAAATATGATGAAACCAGTATTTCCTGTCATAATAGTTTAGGTGGAAAATCAGAAGGATATAACATGAACGGGGATTTATCCTCCATGTTAATTACAACATATAATGAAACTTTAAGCACAGGTGAATTTGCAATCTGGACAGGCATAATAGAGGGGCAAATGCTTGTAAATAATGTTTGGACAGAGTACGAGTCTATCCGTGAAATTATAGAACAAACAAGTGAAAGAATCGTTATTATCAATAAAACGAAAAACTCAATAACGGAACAACACTATGGTTTACCATAGTCATATTCAAGGAGAAATAAAATGAAAGAATTAAAATTACTTGCGTGCAAAGATATGACATTATCTTTTTCTGCGACCACGATCAATGAAGACGAGAATTTACTTTCTATTGAAGTGGATGTAAAGTATGATGTTGTAACTGAACCGGATTCCCGCATAAGAACGGGCAATGGCAGAGGATTTTATTTCGGAGATGTTTCTTTGCAGGCGAGTATCATTTCTTGCATAGTAAAAGGGGTAACATACATTTATAGTGGAGATCCTGTTGATTTCATTCTAAATCCTTCAGCCAAACATGTATCGCGAATTCAAGACGGTGGAAAAGCTCTATTAAATGGAGATTCTTCTAGGCCGGTAGATGTAACATTGACAACCTCAGTTCCTACTTCTCCTCCTATCCCATCTTCAGTAACTATTTCCATCACCGCTAAAGTGGATGATCCGGGGCAAAGTTCCGTTAGGGGTATATAGGGTTTTGGGGTTAGAGAATTCAGGAACGAAACAATTCCAATTACGGGAAGATAACGCCTTTTAATTACGGAATTACGGGATAACCTCCGGCATTGCAAGCCTATTACGAGTTACGGCCACACTTTCATTTTATCCCTGATTTTCATTCCCGATGAACCCGTGTTGCGTGAGGCTGGCGGAGGGTGCGCGAAGCGCAGTGCCGGGTATTTCGGTTCATCAGGCATGGAATATAGGGAAAATGTTCATTGGGTATAAAAGTCAGGGTAACGGGACAAGGGAAATGAGAAATTTTGGGTGTAGGGTATTGGGGTTAGAAAACATCCGGAATGAAAAATCGGAAACCAAATCCCGGACCCTAAACGCCAACCCCAAAACTCATATCCCATCCCTGTACGAAGTTTCCGCCCAAACTCCATATCCCCTTGTCCCATACCCCTTGTCCCTGATTTTCACACCATAATTCCGAAATACCCGGCACCGACCGGAGGGTAGCCCGGAGTACGCCGACCCGGCAATATTAATTACGAATTACGGGGTAATTTCTGGCATTGCATGCGATTACGACTAAATGCGATCATTGAGAGCATTTAGGATTCCGTAGCGTTAGCGAGGAACCCCGCAGGGGTGAGGAAGTGCGGATAACACTGACGAATCAATTACGTAATTGATAATTACGAACAATACCCAAGTTCTATCGTAATTCGTAATTTGAAATTCGTAATTGATTCGCCGGGGCACGCCCGCAAAGTGGCAGAGGTTTGACCGGGATTGCATGATTGCCGATTGTAAATGAGCTTGCCCGGACACCGAATGATGGCTTCCGGGTGCTTTTTTTGGCGTTTGGGGCGGTATTTTTTCTCCGGATAGTGATTTTTTAAGAAAAAGGAGGGTGTTTTTGGCTTCCAATAAATTATATTAGGCATGGCTTATCGGAATTGAATGCCGATCATTTTACAGAGGATCCAGATGATTTGTTTTAAAAAGATCGTAGGAAGTGTTTTATCCCTTTCCGCGTTTTTTGTTTTTATGACAGGCTGCAGCCAAAAGTCCGAAACTTCGGAAATGACTCTCCCGCGAGAACAAACGCTTTACTTGTCCGGTCAGCAATGGGGGACACCATCTACATTCAACCCGCTTGCGGAAAGTTGGATGGCCGCCTGGCCGGTGGGCGGGCGCTTCAATTTGATGTATGAACCGCTCTTGACCTATAATACCTTAAACGGTCAAATTGAGTCGCTTCTCGGCTCTCTCGTTACCGAACTTTCCAATAACGACAGCATCGTGGTGGATTTGAACCCGAAAGCGCGCTGGAGCGACGGTAAACCGGTTACGGCGGAAGATGTGAAGTTCATTTTCGAGCTCGGTTTTAATTACCAGGGGGCGGTTACGAGTTACGCCACCGAGCAGATTTCCGGAATCAATGTTCAAACGGTTGAACTTGAAGACGGGGTCAAGGTGGAGCGTCTTTCCTTTATCGTGAATAAGGAAAAACGCAACAATCCGCTCGGCGTTTACGATATTCTTCAGGGAATCCGCGTGGTGCCGTCCCATATTTTCAAGGATTTACTTGCGAAAAACAACAATTCTCTCGATGAAGTGAAGAAATTGATGATTGATAAGAATCCGGTGGTTTCCGGACCTTATAACCTGAAAGATTACTCTTCCGCCAAGATTATTTTGGAACGCCGCGACGATTACTGGGGGAACGAAGCTCTCCATGACGGTAAACTCCCGGCTCCGAAATACATTGTGCACCCGATTTACAAGAGCAACGACCACTCGGTGATTGCCATGCGCAGCGGTGCTTTGGATGCTTCCATGGCTTACATTCCGCGCATCGAACACAAATATGCCGCCGGTGTGAGAACCTGGTATAGTGAGCCTCCTTATTTTGTGCCGGGCGCGATGCCCATGATGATTATCAACACCACCAAGGCTCCGCTATCCGACCGGGCTTTCCGCCGCGCTCTCGCTTCGGCGATTGATTATACCGCGCTCCGGATGTTTGCGGTTTCCAATTACAGCAGTGATATGAAGCCGGGTTTGATTATGCCCACGAACCTCGAAGGGCGCTACATTAACGAAGAAGATTTGAAAACTTACGGCCTGGACCTTTACGTTCCGGCAGATCAGAAAGCGGATGCGGTGAAGTCGATGCTTGAAAAAGCGGGTTACAAGTCCGTGTGGAACAGTGACGGCACTCTCTCTCACATGGAAAAAGACGGTAAGAGACTCCCGGCACTCTTTATCACTTGCCCTGCCGGCTGGACAGACTGGGAGGCGATTGTCACCATTGCGGTTGAAGGGATGCGTAAGGCCGGCATCGATGTTCGCGAAGGTTTTGTGGACGGCGGTCAATACTGGCCTGCCATGGGAACCGGAAACTTTGATTTGATTATGCACAAGCCTACGGCCGATGTTTCCCCGTCTCTCCCGTGGAGCCGTTTCAACGAAGTGATTTCTTCCCGCGACTGGCGCCCGATCGGCGATTGGGCGGGCACCAATATCGGCCGTTACAACCAGCCGGGCACTCCGGGATTCCGTCCGGAAGTCGATAGCCTGCTCAGCGCGATTCCGCTCATGACCGATGAAGAAGAAAAGAAAGCGGCTTACCGTATTTTGAACCGCATCTTTATGGAAGATCAGCCGGCGATTCCTCTTGTTTATTTACCGGAACAGTTCTATGTGTTCAGCGAACGCGTATGGACCAACTGGCCCAGCGAAAAGAATCCGTACGGGCCGCCCCAGCTCCCGTGGGTGGCTTCCGGAACAAATACCCTCTGGAATCTTCAGTTACAAAAATAAGGAAATTTCATGCTTAAACAATACCCAACATTTCGTTATATCTTGCAAAAGGGGTTTTGGTATTTCTTAACATTCCTTGTTGCGATTGTCATTAACTTTACACTCCCGCGCCTCGGCGATAATAACCCGGTGGATATCATCATGGGTAAAGCCGCGCAGGGGCTTTCTCCGGAAGAAGCGAAGAAAAAACGCGAAACGCTTCTCGTGGCCTTCGGCATGGCAGAACTGAATAAAGACGGTTCCGTTGTTTATGAAATGGCTCCCGAAACGGATAACGGCGTTCCGGTGAAGGATGAAGCGGGAAATCCGGTAATGAAGGAAACTCCGAAGCTTTCTTCCGGCGTTTCTCAATTCTTCTCCTATATTAAGAATGTGTTCCAGGGCGATCTCGGGCTTTCTTACAGCCAGTATCCGAAGCCGGTTCTGGAAATTATTAAGGAAAGTTTGCCGTGGACCATTGCAATTCAGCTCCCGACCCTTTTGCTCGGCTGGATTGTGGGTAACCTGCTCGGTGCCTTTGCCGCTTACAAACGCGGTATCTTCGACAAAATTTTCTTCCCGCTCGCCATGCTTTTGAACGGAGTGCCGTTCTTCGTGTTCGGTATGTTGCTCGTGGCGCTCTTCTCCATCAGCCTCGGCTGGCTCCCGGCGATGGGTGCTTACGGCTTTGATTTGGTGCCGAGTTTCTCGTGGGAATTTTACAAGTCGGTGGGCTTGCATTATATTCTCCCGTTCTTCTCGATTTTCCCGATTTTGCTCAGCGGTCAGGCGACCGGTATGCGTTCCATGAGTATTTACGAACTCGGAACCGATTACATGAAGTACGCGAAATGGCTTGGGCTCCGTGAAGGAAAAATCATCGGTTACGTTTTCAGAAACGCGATGCTCCCGCAGTTGACCGGGCTTGCCCAGTCTCTCGGTGCCATGGTGGGCGGTGCGCTCATTACGGAAATGATTTTCTCTTACCCGGGTCTCGGGATGGCGATGCTCACTGCGATTCAGCAGAATGACTACGCCACCATTCAAGGTTGTACGCTTATGATTTCCATCTGTGTGCTGATTGCAAACTTCTCCGTGGATGTTTTAATCGCCCTTTTCGACCCGCGCGTGAAAGCCGGTCTTCAAATGGGAGGCAAATAATGAAATTACTTAAAAATCTTCTCAAGTCTCCCATGTTCGTGGTGGGAATCCTGATTCTTTTCCTTACGCTTGCGGTCGCATTTATCGGGCCTTTAGTGTATCATGTGGACACCTCCGCGCGCGATATTGTAGCCGGGCCTTACGCTTCGGCAAGTTCCGTGCATCCGCTCGGAACGGACCACCTTGGCCGCGATTATGTGTCGCTCCTCATCAGCGGTCTCCGTTCTTCACTTTATGTGGGGATCATCGCCGGTGTGATTGCAACGACCGTCGGTGTGTTTATCGGGCTTTTCGGCGGTTTCCGCGGCGGCTGGATGGATGAAATTCTGAACATGGGCACCAATCTGTTCATTGTGATTCCGTCTTTCGTGATTCTTATTTTGATCAGTTCTGCTGTGAAAGACGGCCGCTCCCTCACGCTCATCGGTTTGATTATCGGGCTCACCACCTGGAGCTGGTCGGCGCGCGCGGTGCGCGCTCAGGCTTCTTCGCTCCGCAGCCGCGATCACATTGCCCTTGCCCGCATTAACGGCGCGAGTTCCCTCACGATTATTTTCAAGCACGTTCTCCCTTACCTTTTGTCTTATGTGTTCATGGTATTTATTATGCAGGTGTCTTCCGGAATTCTTTCCGAAGCCTCTATTTCGATGATCGGGCTTGGGCCTCTGGATTCCACTTCTCTCGGGATTATTCTGAATCAGGCAAAAGATAACGGCGCTTTGAGCGATGGTATTTGGATGGCTTTCCTGCCCGCAACGATCATTATTACCATGGCTGTTTTTGCTCTTTATTTGATTAATACTTCCATGGAAGGTGTCTTTAACCCGCGTTTGCGCAAGTAACAGGTGTTTTATGTCCGATAAAATTTTTGAAGTAGATCATCTCAGCCTTCATTATTTGGGGCGTTTTGGAGACAAAACTTATGCGGTTACCGATGTTTCGTTCTCCATGAAACAGGGCGAAATTCTGGGAATTGCCGGGGAATCCGGTTGCGGAAAATCCACTCTCGTGAGCGGGCTTATGGGAATGTGCATTCCGCCGCTTTATCCCACGAGCGGAGATGTTCGTGTGAACGGCGAATCGCTTATGAACCGTTCCGTAGATGACATTCGCGATAATGTGCTCGCGCAGAAAATTTCCATGATTCCGCAGGGGGCGTTTAACGCGCTGAACCCGGTGCGGAAAATTAAGGATATTGCCGCCGATGTGATTGCGGCTCACCAAAAGGCCGGCAGCACTTCTTCGCCGGATGAAATTTACAAACGCCTTCGCGAACGCTTTGATTTGTTCGGCATGGATACCGACCGCGTATTGAATTCTTACCCGATTCAATTGACGGCCGGCGAACGCCAGCGTTCCGTAATCGGAATTTCAACGCTTTTGAATCCGCGCATGGTTATTGCCGATGAGCCCACTTCTGCACTGGATGTGAGCACACAGAAAGAAGTGATTTCCATGATTTTTGACCTGCTCGAAAAAGAAATTTTCTCGACCATGATTTTCATTACGCACGAACTTCCGCTTTTGTATCATGTGGCCGATAATATCGCCATTATGTATGCGGGTGAATTTGTGGAAATGGGAACGGCGGAACAAGTCGTGAAAGACCCGCGCCATCCTTATACTCAGGCGCTGATGGGTGCGATGCTCAGTACGGAAGAAAGTCAGCGTCACCGGAAACCGGTGGCGATTGAAGGTGCTCCTCCGAGTTTGAAACAGAAAATGGTCGGTTGCCGCTTCGCTCCGCGTTGCACGAAAGCGCGCCCCGAATGTAAAATGAACACGCAAGAACTCCGCATGGTAGGCGGTCGATTGGTGAGGTGCGATTATGCCGAATAAATCCGTAGTCTTTTCAGCAAAAAATGTAACGAAAACATTCGGTGCCGGAAAAAGTGTGGTCACAGCAGTAAGTGATGTGAGTTTTGATATTCTTGACGGCGAAATCATCTCTATCGTAGGCGGCTCCGGTTGCGGAAAGAGCGTTCTGGCAAAAATCATGCTCGGGCTTTACCCCGCGACCGAAGGAACTTTCCTTTACCGCGGGAACCCCATTACGAATTTGAAAAAGCATTGGAATGAAGTGC
>QMCE01000800.1_pt1 | contig 16682 bp, 17 predicted proteins | sample 1821851 | NCBI WGS metagenome assembly QMCE01 (sample SAMN09453174, study PRJNA476694) | Termite gut metagenome, whole genome shotgun sequencing project. | isolation source: worker | host: Odontotermes sp. | place: South Africa:Pretoria | collected 2016-01-28
ATTGTTTTCGATTATGTGCGCAAGGCGCGCCGCGATTATCACTTAGGAACGAGTCCTACCCTCTTTTATAAAGAGGGCACCGCCCGCAGGCGGCGGGTGTTTGTCCCCGCCCGCAGGCGGATGCACACGACTTTACTTATTGACGTTGGGCGTCCGGCCCCTACAACGAATCGGCGTTTCCCGCAGCTATTCCCGCCGCGTAGCCCGTTGAAAACGCGATTTGCAGATTGAATCCGCCGGTTAGCCCGTCCACGTCCAAGAGCTCTCCGATAAAGTATACACCCGGAACCAGCTTGGATTCCATCGTTTTCGGATCGATTGCGCGAAGATCCACGCCCCCGCGCGTGATTATCGCCTCCTCGAAGCCGTGGGGCGCTCTAATGCGTACCGGCAGCGCCTTCAGCGTCTCTACGAGGCGCGCACGCTTTTCGCGCGTCAGCTCCGTAGCTTCAGGCGATATGCCCGCCGCTTCCAGTACGCACGGAATCAGCCGCTTGGGCAGCAGCCCCTCGAGCGCGTTGCGCATTTGCTTCTTCGCGTTGGCCTGCAAATCGCGCAGCACGCGCGCGTCCAGCGTTTCGCGCGTTAGCGCGGGCTTCAGGTCGATCGCAAGCAGTGCGCCCGCCGCGCTTTCGAGCCGGCTGCTCATTTCGAGCGCCAGCGGGCCGGAGATGCCGTCGTGCGTGAAGAGCAGCTCGCCGATATCCGTCGTGAGCTTTCGCTTTATTGAAGCGCAAGACAGCGTTACGTTTTTCAGCGTCAGCCCAGCGAGCGTCCCGGGCCAGGCCTCTTCGGAGGCGAGGGCGACGAGCGCGGGCGAAACGGACAGCACCGTATGCCCGAGCGCCTTCGCGAACGCGTAGCCGTCGCCCGTGGAGCCCGTCGCGGGGTATGTTGCCCCGCCGCAGGCGATTATCAGCGCGTCGGCAAGCATCGTTTCGCCGTTCACAACGGCAAAGCGCTTATCGCCCTTCACGCCCACGGCGCTGACGCGGGCATTTAGCATGACCTTTACGCCAACGCTGTCCAGCAGCCTGGAAAACGTCTTGAGCACGTCGCTGGATTTATCCGAAACGGGGAATACGCGCCCGCCGCGCTCGACCTTTGTCCTCAGCCCCGCGCCGTTCAGCAGCGCGATCAAATCGCTTGAAGAGAAGCGTGCGAGAGCGCTTCGCATGAAGCGCGGGTTGCGCACGATGTTCTCGACGAACTCCTCCTCGCCCGCGGCGTTCGTGACGTTGCAGCGCCCCTTGCCCGTTATGTAGAGCTTTTTGCCAAGCTTTTCGTTGCGTTCGATAAGCAGCGTTTCGCGACCGAACCTTGCCGCCGCGTAAGCCGCCATCATGCCGGCCGCCCCCCCGCCCACGACGAGCACCCTTTTCATAGGCTAAATCCCTCCCGGCAGATGCGACGTGTCGTTTAGCACGCGCACCACCGAGCGCCCCGCGTAGAAATCGACGACCGTAAGCGACGCGTTATCGACGCGGACGTTGTGCAGCTTATTCAGCGGCAGCCCCAGGCAGAGCGCCGCGATCACCTTTGAGGGTACGGAATGGGTCACGGCGGCGACGGTAAAGCCCTCGTGCCGCTCGATCAAGCGACGTAAAAACGCCTCGCAGCGTTCTACGAGCGCCGCGAACGGCTCGCCTCCTGGAATCGGGCAGCTATTAGGCGCTTGGCTCCATATTTCGAGCTGCTCGGGGAACGCCTCGCCGATCTCGGCAAAAGTCAGCCCCTCCCATTCGCCGAAATGAAGCTCGGTAAGCGCCTGGTCGCTGATGACCGGCACGGAGCGCGCCGCCGCGAGGATGCGCGCCGTCTCCGCCGCGCGTTCAAGCGGCGAGGTGTACACGCAGTCGAACGGCAGGCCTGCGATACGCTGCGAAATAGCCCTGGCCTGCTCCCTGCCCGTTTCGGTGAGCGCCGTATCCGTGCGGCCCTGCGTTTTGCGCAGGAGATTCCAGTCCGTTTCGCCGTGGCGCGTCAGAATCAGCCTCATGCGTTAAAGAAGGGCAGCGCGCGCATATCCGCGAGCGCGCGTTCCGCCGTGATCATGTACGTTATGGGCGTCGCGGTGGCATAGCCCTCGCCGATCCACTTTTCGTCGGAATCGACGCTGTTGGGCGGGTAATCGTACATATCGGACGGGAGCCAATAGTAGCGCCCGCCGCGCGGATCCTCGCATTCGACGTAGGTGTTGTTGTACATCCTGCGCGACAGCGGGCAGGCCTTGACGCCCTTGACCTCGTCGAGGGGGACGTCCGGCACGTTTACATTCAATACGCACGTCTCGGGCAGCGGGTTTTCGACGAGATAGCGCAGCATCCGCACGGCGTACGCCGCGGCGGTTTCGTAATACTTATTGTCGTAGGACGCCAGCGACACGGCGAGGGACGGGATGCCCAGGATGCCGCCCTCCAGCGCTGCGGACGCCGTGCCGGAATACAGCACGTCGCTGCCGAGGTTCGGCCCCGCGTTGATGCCGGAGACGACCGCGTCCGGCAGCGCTTCGGAAAGATTGCACGCGCCGAGCTTTACGCAGTCCACGGGCGTGCCGTTGATCGCGAAGACTTTGCCCTTTGTTAGGCCGCGCAGCGTGATTTCGCGCGCGCGGAGCGGCGTATGGATCGTAAAAGCGTGCGCCTGGCCGCTGCGCTCGGTGTCCGGCGCGGCGACGAGCACCTCATGCTCGGCGGAAAGCGCGATTGCGAGCGCGCGTATGCCCGGCGCGTATACGCCGTCGTCGTTCGTTACGAGTATTCTCAATGTAAGCGCTCCATATTATTGCTCCCCCGGCAAATACCAAAAGAAGCAATCAAACTTTACTTTAGTAGATTGTAACAGACGCGGGGGGAATTGAAAAGCTCCGTAAAGCTTACGCTTTGGTATGAGCGCTATTTGCGCCGCTGCTCAGTAAGTATAAGCAATATTGATTCATAGAAATTCCCTCTAAGCGTGAACGCTCCGCAAGCGTCTTATGCAATGATTTCGGCATCCGTAATTTGAACTGGCCGCTATAGTTCTCCAAATGGCTTGGCTCAGGTATAGGAACGCCCTCCTCCAGACAAGCGGCAAACCAGCTCTTTTTTGCGTCCTCCAGCATGGTGAACCCATCATGCAGGGTATCGGCGCAGGTAATACAGCCGCGCAGCTCGGGACAATTGAGCGCATAGCCGCCCTCTTCCTTATCTTCAATCACTTCAATACGATAGCTCAATCCCATATAGTAATCCAAATCTTTGATCATATCAGCTGTCCTCCTTCTCATTCTTGACTATTGCATCCCTAACCAATTCAATGTACACTTTATTCATGGGCATTGCTTTCGGCAAAGTGATCGGAGCTTTACCTGGCTTTCTGAAGGTATAGTGGCTGCCGCCGCCGCTGGGCTGCTGCTGTTCATAACCGAGCTTCTTCAAGGCTTTTGCCAAATCCTCAAACCGTAAACCTTTATTAAGCTTTAGTATTTCCTGAATCAGCTTTTCCCATTGCCCCAAAACGCTCACCGCCTTGTGATCATACAGTATCATGGTGTCGTATATGGCGTCAAGTGGTTGTGGGACTCATTCATGGAAACATTAAACCTTTCGTGATATACTACAATCATGGAAAATGAAGGAGCTGTTGGAAATGGCCGGTGCGGATACGCCGCTTTGCCCGTGGTGCAGCGAGCCGCTGGAGGCCGGAACGTTCCGCTCAAGAGGCGGCAACTATTTCCTGCCGGAGGGCGAGCGGACGCCACTGCTCTATACGAAATCCTCGATGAATAAGCGGCGGGCGGTGCCTGTTGAGCCTTTTCTCTTTGCAAGCGCGCTGCCCGCTTCAGGCGCGTCTCCCGAGGCATACGTTTGCCGCCGCTGCCATAAAATTATCATTCCATATTCATGAATAGGAGCGTCATCATGAAAGTCAACGTTACAGTTTCCGGCAAGGAAGTCGAAACCGCCGCCGCGACGCTCGAACAGCTCGCGCAGGAGCTATACACCGGCCATCCCGACGCGTTTAATCCCATCGTCGCCGCGCTGGTGGACAAAAAGCTCAGGGAGCTGACGCAGCCCGTCCCGAACGGCGCGAATGTCGAATTCCTGGACCTGACGGTCTCGGCGGGCATACGCATCTACGAGCGCAGCCTCTGCTACCTGATGATCCGCGCGATTGCGGACGTCCTGCCCGGCGCGAAGCTCGACATACAGCATTCGATAGGCAGCGGCCTGTACTGCGAGCTCGCTCACGATCAGGCGCTTACGCCGCCCGTGCTCGAACAGATCGAAGAGCGTATGCGCCAAATCGCCGAGCAAAACGCCCCCTTCGTCCGCGAAAAAACAACGCGCGACGAGGCGATCGCGCACTACACGGCCACGTGTCAGCTCGATAAAGCGCGGCTGCTGAAATTCCGCCCGCTGGAGAGCTTCCAGCTCTATCGCTTTTTGGGCATGAGGGACTATTTCTACGGCTACATGGCGCCGCACTCCGGGTATTTACAGCGCTTCAGCCTAGAGCTGCGCTTGCCGGGGTTCGTCTTGATCCGCCCTTCCGCGTTCGATCCGAGAGCGCCGCTGAGCTGCCCCGTCATCCCGAAGATTTCAAAGATCTTCCGCGAGTCGGAGCGCTGGGCGGATATCTTGGAATGCGGAACCGTCGCTGATCTGAACGAGATGGTCGAAGCGGGCTCCCTGCCGGCATTCATCCGCGTCAACGAAGCGCTGCACGAGAACAGTATCGCCAACATCGCGCGCGAGATAAACAAGGCGAAATCCCGTGTCGTTTTAATCGCTGGGCCGTCATCCTCCGGGAAGACGACGTTCGCCGAGCGGCTCATGATCCAGCTGAAGGTGCTGGGCCTAAAGCCCGTCTCCATATCGCTGGACAACTACTATATAAACCGCGAGCTGATTCCCATCGGGCCGGACGGCCAGCGCGATTTTGAGGATATCAATACCCTCGACCTGGATACGATAAACAACCATCTCGCGATGCTGGTCGCGGGGGAACAGATCGAGATGCCGACGTTCGACTTCCACAGCGGCACGCGGTTACCCGCAGGAAAGCCCATGCGCCTCGCAAAGGATCAGCTCCTGATTATCGAGGGCATACACGGCCTGAACGACCAGCTCACGCAGCTGATCCCGCCGGAGCTGAAGTTCAAGGTATATATCAGCGCGCTGACGCAGCTGAACCTGGACGCGCACAATCGCATTCAAACCACGGACGCGCGGCTTTTGCGGCGCATGATACGCGATTATCAATACAGAGGCTCCTCCGCCGAGCGGACGATGAGCATGTGGCCCACAGTCCGGCGCGGCGAAAACAAATGGATATTCCCGTTTCAGGAAATGAGCGACGCGATGTTCAACTCGGCGCTGGACTATGAGCTATTGTTCATTAAGCCGCTGGCGCAAAAGCTCCTCGCGGATATCCCTGAAGGCCATCCGCTCTATCTGGAGGCGAACCGCCTCGTTAAATTCTTGAACTATTTCCTCGGGCAAACGGACTTAACCTCCATACCGCAAACGTCGATTCTGCGCGAATTCATCGGCGGGAGCTGTTTTGGGCATTAATCTACGATAGATACGCGCGCAATTTTGCAAAAACCTCGTTGATATCGAGCGGCTTGCCGATATGATCGTTCATGCCCGCAACGCGGCAGCTTTCGATATCCTCCTTGAATACGTTCGCAGTCATCGCGACGATCGGGATTTCCGCCGCGCGCGGCGAGGGCAGGGCGCGAATGCGCCGCGTCGCCTCCAAGCCGCCCATCACAGGCATCTGCATATCCATGAACACAAAATCGTATCGGCCGGGGTCCGCTTCGATCTTTTCGAGCGCCTCCCTGCCGTTTTCAGCGCAGTCGATAGTCAACCCCGAGCCCTCTAAGAGCGACAGCAGTATCTCGCGGTTTATCGCGATATCCTCGGCGACCAGGATCGTTTTGCCTGAAAAATCGTTTGTATCGGCGCTTTCGCTATGAGCCGCGCCGAAAAACTCGTTCAGGCAATCGACGAGCGAGGACGACAGGATAGGCTTTGAGAGGTGCTTATCGACGCTGGAATTCGCCGACGCCTCTTTAAGCCGCTCCCAGTCCGCGACGGACATCAGGATAACGGCCCCACGATCCCCGCGCGCCCGTAGCCAGTCCGTCAGGCCTATCCCGTCCATTCCCGGCATAAACCAATCGATAAAATAGATATCGTAGGCGCCGCGCTCCTCGATCATGCGGCAAGCCTCGCCGCAGTCTCTCGCCAGCTCGCACTGAATGCCGAGCCGCTCAAACGCGTCCTTGAAGAATCTGCGCGTCAGCGCCGAATCATCGACGGCCAGCACGCGCAAGGCGTCCCAGGCGACGCCTTGCTTGAGCAGCGAATGGAGATTCTGCTCCCCGCCTACAACTTTAACGGTCACGCTGAAGGCCGAGCCCTTGCCCGGCTCGGATTCGACCCAGATTTTGCCGCCCATCATCTCGACGATGCGCTTGGAAATAGCCAGCCCCAGCCCCGTTCCGCCGTATTCCCGGCTTATGCCGCTGTCCGCCTGCCCGAATTCGCTGAACAGCCTCGCCTGCTGCTCGGCGGAGATGCCGATTCCCGAGTCGGAGACCACCATTAGCAGCTCGTATGAATTGTTCTTTTCCGTCAATACGGACACGTCGAGGCGGATATCGCCGCCCTCGCCCGTGAACTTCACGGCGTTCGTCAATAGGTTTGTGAGCACCTGCGCCAGCCGCTGGTCGTCGCCGACGATGAAGCGCGGCGCTTTTTCGTCTACATTGAGGATGAATTTCTGCTTTTTTTCGTCGGTGCGGTAATGTATGACAGTGATCACCTTTTGCAGCATCTGTTCGAAGTTAAACTCCACGGACGCGAGCTCCAGCTTATTCGCCTCGATCTTCGACATATCGAGCACGTTGTTTATGACGCCCAGCAGATGCGTCGAGGCCTCTTCGATTTTGCCGAGCGCGTAATTTTTGCGGTCGAGCTCGTCGTAGCGCTTGCCGATAACCGTCATGCCGATGATCGCGTTCAGCGGAGTACGCATCTCGTGGCTCATAGTGGCCAAAAACGCGCTCTTGGCTTCGTTTGCGGCTTCGGCCTGCCGCCGTGCCATCATTTCGACCTCCGTGACGTCGCTTACGGCTTCGATAAACCCCGCGATTTCGCCGTTCAGGTCGCGGAGGATTTCGGTGTCCACCTTATAGAACGCGTCGTCGCCGGTGAAAAACGTCTGCTTAACGCCCTTCTTCGCCAGGGCTATACCGCAATCGTCAGTGCCGCATATGCTGGCGTTCCAGCCGCTGCACGGCTTGCCGATCATATCCCCGCGCTCTTTTCCCAACAGCTCCTCGACGGCCTTATTCACAAACGTCCAGTTCATATCGGCGTCGGTTACGCTTATGGGCAGCGGCGTGGCGTCCAGGATGGACTTATACCAGTGGGCCTGGGCGCTCAGCATCGCGTCGCGCCGCGCTATCTTGGCCTGCATCCTCTTTTCTTCCCGAATATCGCGCGGGTACGCCACGACGACGAAGCCATCCTTATATTTCATGCGATAAAAGGGGACGTCGAACGTGATAGGCTTGCCGTTGACCATCGTATGCGTATACTCGCAGTGACCGTCGCCATTTTCGAACGCCGCGCGGACCACTTCAGCCATAGCCTCCCGCGAACGCCTTCCGTCCGGCTGATATTCCGGCATAAAGCTCTTAAAGCGCTCGATAAGCTCCTGTTTGCCGGAAAACCCCAGCAGGCGCACCGCGTGATTCGCGCAGTCGATGATATTAAGGTCCTTGTCCCACATGGTCACCGCAAGCGGAACGGCGTCGAGCATCAGCTGCATCCGCTCCTCGATTTCGTGCATCCGCTCCTGCATCAGCTTCCGCTCGTTGATATCCCGGACCGCTCCGGCTACGCGCAGCGGCATTCCCGCTTCGTCCCGCAACGTCGTTCCGAAAGCGCGGAAATGGCGATATTCTCCGTTTTTGGTTCGCAAGCGGTATTCCAAATCATATGGAGTCCTGCCCGTACGATCCATGAGATGCGCCGCAAAAGCCCCCAGCACCCTATTTCTATCGTCGGGATGCAGGCGGCTCGACCAGCTCGAAAGCACGTCCGGAAAATCTGCTTCATCCGAAAATCCAAGCTTTTGGCGAAATTCGGCCGACCATGTAAATGTGTTTTTCGGATTGATAGGATCGTTATCTATGATCTCCATGTCCCAGTGCGCAATGCCAAGCGCATCGCTCGTAAGCCTGTATTTCATCAGATCGTATTCGATGGCGGCAAGCTTCTGCCCATCCGGCCGCCCATTTCCGTTCCTGATGCTCGGCATGACTGGAGCCTCCCTTTTTCATAGCCGCATAACGCTACAAATATGCGAAAAAGCGCATCAATTAACAGCATAATATTATCACGCCGAATTAAGAACATCAAGGTATATAGATATCGTTTCCACAGAAGTTTATAAAAACATCAGGGTGCATAGTGCGCTGCTTCCATAAAAATAGGTTTGAAAAAAGTGTCGATATGCGTTATGATATGCAAGTATATATATGCGCGGGTACAATTTTCCCGGGTATAAGCGAAAGGGATTGAATATGGGCCTGTTTGAGTTTAACGACGTCGGCATCGATTTGGGTACTTCAACGGTACTCGTTTACGTAAAGGGCAAAGGAATCGTCCTTCGGGAGCCGTCTGTCGTCGCGGTAGAAAAGATTTCGGGCCGTCTGTTGGCGATCGGCGAGGAAGCGCGCCGGATGCTTGGGCGTACGCCCGGCTCCATCATGGCGCTGCGCCCGCTGAAGGACGGCGTTATTTCCAATTTTGACATAACGGAGCGTATGCTGCGGCATTTCCTGAAAAAGGTCGTCGGCCGCCGCATATTCTTCAAGCCGAGAGTCGTGGTTTGCGTACCGAGCGGCGTGACGGAAGTCGAAAAGCGCTCCGTAATAGACGCTACTGAAGAGGCCGGCGCGCGGCATACGTTTTTAATCGAGGAGCCTATCGCGGCGGCAATCGGCTCCGGCATCGACATCTCCGAGCCGCGCGGCAATATGGTCGTCGATATCGGCGGCGGTACGACGGATGTGGCGGTCATCTCGCTCGGCGGCGCGGTTCTGTCCGATTCCATCAAGGTCGCCGGGGACAAATTTGACGAGGCCATCATCCGCTACATGCGCAAAAAACATAACCTGCTCATCGGCGAGCGCACAGCGGAGGATATGAAGATGGGCATCGGCTCGGCGTATCCGCGGCGGGAACAGACTTTCTTGGAGATCAAAGGCCGGAACCTGATCTCCGGCCTGCCTCAGGCGTTGACCGTCAGCTCCAACGAGATGATCGAGGCGCTCGAGGAGCCCTTGCAGGTCATTTTAGAAACCGTGCGCGGCATCTTCGAGCGTATGCCTCCCGAGCTGACCAGCGACATCGCCGAGCGCGGCATTTGCATCACCGGCGGCGGCGGGCTGCTATACGGCATGGAAAAATTCATTGCCGAGCACACGAAGGTGCCCTGCTATATCGCTGAAGACCCGGTATCCTGCGTCGCGATTGGTACCGGCAAGGCGCTTGAAGACCTCGACCTGTACTCCCGCGGCGCGGTTTACGACTATAAGCGCGGGGATTATTTCGAAAGCTATATGTAGAGCTGATTTACATATTAATTAAAATATCAAAGACAAATGCGGCATTTCACCGGCATATATCTATAAGATGCTTGCATTTGTCTTTATATATTTATTGTGGTAAAATATTCGTATTATAGTCGAGAGGGGCTGGACTATGAACAACGAAGAAAAGATTCTGTCGATACTGGAAGCCATGCAGGGCAGCATCACGACCATGCAGGGCAGCATCATGACCATGCGGGGCAACATAACGACCATGCAGGGCAACATAACGACCATGCAGGGTGACATAACGACCATGCAGGGTGACATAACGACCATGCAGGGCGATATCACTAAGATTAATAATCGGCTCGATATGCTGGAATCCGAGCAAAGCGAAATCGCTGCCGCGGTAAAACGCATCGACCGCTCTGTATTACTGATTGAAAACGAGCACGGCCGGAAGATAGGCGCTCTATTCGACGGCTATCAGGCCAGCTTGGACAGGGATAAGGCCATCGAACCGCGGGTAACGAAGCTCGAACGAACCACCGATCGCCTCGGTTTGGAAATGCTTGCCTTGCGGCAAGCGAAATAGCCCCTTTAAAATCAAAAACAATTCTATAATGCTTGCACATTGCCTAAGCGAAGAAAATTGCGTCGATTAAGGCCGAAAATCGCGCTGCGACAGGAAAGCCGATCTCCGAAGCGAATAAATATATAAGCGTAATATGGCGCGAATAGCGCTATTTTCATTGGAAGCGGCGATCGCCGGCGCGATCGGCTCAGTTTGTTTACCGCGCGGCGCCCTTAAAAAGAAAGGAATATGTACAAATGAAAAAAGTGATCATGATTATTCTGGCGCTTTGTTTGCTGTTCAGCGCCGCCGCCCTTGCGCACTCCGGCCGGACGGACGCAAACGGCGGGCACAACGTAACGGCGGACGGGTCGTATCATTATCATAACGACGGCGATCCTACCGAATACCCGACAAAGGAGTTGGCCGACGCCGCGCTTTCCGCAGCATCGCAGCCCGCGCCAACCCCAGCCGCCGACTCGCTCCAGCCAACTCCTACGCCCGAAGTCATAACGCCCGTCTCAATTATTACGCCTATCGTGGATTTGGCCAGCAAAGACGCGATTATGGCGGTACAAGAAAAGCTCAACGAATACGGCTACAAATGCGGGACGCCCGATGGCGTCGTCGGCAGAAGAACGCGTACGGCTATAAATGATTGCCAAAAAAACAACAGCCTTGAGATAACGGGCACGATAACGCAGGAATTATATGATCTGCTGCTACCGGCACCCGCCGTAGAAGCTCCTGCGGAATCGCCGGGCGCGGCGGCTCCTGCCGCGACGCCGGAGCCAACGCCCGCGCCCGAGCCTGCGGAGTTCGTATTGAAGCCGTTATTTTAGAAGCTACGCCTGCGCTTGCAGGATGACCGCCATATCCTCGGAGCGAAGCGTTTTTTGGAGAAAATCCCTTACCGTTTGCGGTGAGCGGTATTTCGGCAGCCCTGCGAATACGAGCGATTCCGCGTCCAATTCCTCCATCGCACGCGTGTATTCCGCGCTCTCTTCCAGGCGAGAATACTCCAAGTTCGCGGGGTTCAGGCGGCGGCTCTGTATGGCGTAGCCGACGCGCTTCTTGCAGTCGCACTTTCCGGGCGACGCCAGCCCGCAGTATTCCTTTAGGAATTCGGCCATTTTTCGCCGGACGCGGGAAAGCCGCTGCCGGTAGGCCTCCGGCGTGATCCCGAGGATTTCGCCGCAGATTTTGCTGTCTACGCGGAACATGACGCCCAAAACATAGACCAAACGGCTTTCGGGGTCGAAGCATTGGAGCATGACGTTGGTGCAGGAGAGCTTGAGTTCCTGCGCCAGCATATCCTCGTCTACTCCGCCCTGCGCGCCGCCGGGCGCGGCGAAGCCCGCCTCGCAATCCTTGCCGTAGGCTTCGAAGCTGAGCGGCGGCATTTTGGCGAATATCGACTTTTTGTAGTTCAGCAGATGGTTGGACGCGACGCGGTATACCCACGTAGAGAAGGCGCTTTCCTTTCGGTACGTAGATAGGCCTGTGATGATGCGGATATGGATTTCCTGCGCGGCGTCCTCGGCGTCGTGCGGGCTGCCGAGCATCCTGAGCGAAAGATTGTACACCATGTCCGCTACGCTGCCGAGCAGCTCCTCCAGGGCCTGCCTATCGCCGCTTAGCGCGCGGTCTACCAAGACAAATTGATCCGTTTGCATACGTGTTGTCCTCCTTTGCGATTTGTATTTGTATAGTTAGACAACGCGGTATCGCAAGGTGTGACATTTATTTTACTACTGACGCACCGTCTACCGACGCATTTTTTCGTGACCCCGAATGAATTCAAGTAATTGCTTATCGTCCATTTCGCCGCTTGCGAGCGCCAAGCCAATATAAACGATATCGTAATCAGAGAAGTTTGTTTTAATATGATTCAAATCTAATAGTATCATCATCACATAGGTGCCGATGCGCTTATTTCCGTCTGCAAACGGGTGATTGCGCACAATCCCATATGCGATCCTGGCAATCTTTGCCGCTGTAGACGGGAATAATTCCACGCCGTTAAAGGTGTGAAATGGAGCGGATAACGCTGATTCCAGCAACGCATCGTCGCGGACGCCCTCTAAGCCGCCTGTAGCGCCTAATAGCTTTTGGTGAAGGCGAATAACCTGCTCTTTATCGAGCGTAATCATTTCGCCAATTCCTCAAACGCTTGAATGTGCTTCGATAAAATACGCGAGGCTACTGTCTCTAAATCCGTATCGTCTGCAACAGTATTTTTGCGGAATAAGGCATAGTCCAACAGAATATAGCGCGGAACATTGTTCTTTAAAATGACGGCTGTTCCCTTCTCATCGACGAGACGGGCAACCTTGGAAAAATTTTGGTTCGCTTCCGAAATGGAGACGAGATTATCCATATTGATGTTCATGATTTCAACTCCTTCAGATAGAGTATACCACATCGTTAGGATAAATATAACCTACAATGGCTGCTAGCGTATTCTCTTTATCGACTCGTGCATCAAAAGATTCGTTTTCAGCCGGTAGACGAGCGGAAATGAGGTATCGTCCCCCTGCATACGCTTTAGCAGGATTTTCGCGCAGAGCTCCGCGATCTCCTGAATCGGCTGCATGACGATCGTGATAGGCGGGTTGATTATCTTTGTGAGCTGTATCTCGTCGTAGCCGATGAACGAGATATCGTCGGGGATGCGCATCTTGCGCTCGTAGGCGTAGGTAATCGCGCCCATCGTCATCTCGTGGTTCGTGCCGATGACGGCCGTCGGCGGATTATCCATATTCAGAAGATCGCTCATGGCGCTGTAGCCGGAGCCGATTGAGTAGTCGCCCACGCGTATAAGCGCGGGGTCCACGGGAATCGCGTAGTCGTGGTGCACGCGCTCGTACCCGACGCGGCGCTCGTACGCGGTGGACAGCTCCGGCGGGCCGATGATGATGCCGATGCGCTTATGGCCGTTTATGATGAACTGCTCCACCGCGCCGTACGTGGCGGTGGAATTATCCGCGAGCACGCGGTCGCCCTCGAAGCCGGGGATGCTGCGGTCCATCAAAACGAGCGGGGTCTTCCGCTCGCGCAGCTCGCTGAAGGCGTTGATATCCTCGCCGCTGATATGCTGCGGCACGAGCAGGATGCCGTCCACGGACTGGTTTAGCAGGAAGCGCAGTTTTTCCAGCTCTTCTCCTGCATCTTCATAATAGCTGCACAGGATAATGGAGTAGCCTTCTTTTTTAAGCTGCTCTTCGATGCTGGCGCAGATCGTTGAGAAGAAGGGAACGTTCAGCGAGGGTATCAGGATGCCGACGATCATCGTCCGCCGCGTTTTCAGCACGCGCGCCGCCAAATTTACCTTGTAGTCCAGGGCGTCGATAGCCGCGGCGATAAGCGCGCGGTTGCTTTCGAGCACGTTGCCGCCGTTGATATACTTCGATATGGTTGCGATGGACAGGCCCGTATACTGGGCGATGTCTTTGATTGTGGACATCTGAAATCCTTTCGCGCCATCATTGCGAAATGCGTCAAAAATGGCGGACAAAGCAAGAGCTAAACGTATCGCTTTTATCTTAACGGGTCCTTGCGCCGTTTGTCAACCATTAAAAGCGCTGTAAACAATTAGCCTATATGCGCCGGTTAAAATTGAGCCTGGCGAAAAAACTGTATTGACAGAGCTGGTTTGCGGTGCTAAAATAGCGTTGCAATAGAAATTTGTATATGTGTTTCATGGTTTAATCGCAGTTTTTGAATAGGACAATGTATTTTTGATTGAGTTCGGTTTTACCCGAAGCGAAACGTTTAACCCACATTATACGACAAACGAAGGAGGTGCTTTGATGTCCGGCGTTTTACTCGAAATGGAAGGGATACACAAGCGCTTTCCGGGTGTGCACGCGCTTAACGGCGTAAAGCTGGACGTACGCGCCGGCGAGGTGCACGCTCTGGTCGGCGAGAACGGCGCGGGCAAATCTACCCTGATGAAGGTACTCAACGGCATCTACAAAAAGGACGCGGGTACGATCGTATACAAGGGCAAGGAAGAGAACATCGACAGCCCGATTTCGGCGCAGAAGCTCGGCATCGGCATGATCCATCAGGAGCTGAACCTCATGCCGCACCTGACGGTTGCCGACAACATCTTCATCGGCAAGGAGCCAAAGAAATTCGGGCTGTTTCTGGACGCGGCGCAGGCCAAGAAGGAAACGCAGGCGCTCATGGACTCCATGCACCTGAATATCCCGCCGACGATCCCCGTAAAAGATTTGACGGTCGCGAAGCAGCAGATGGTCGAGATCGCGAAGGCGCTCTCCAACAACAGCGACCTGCTGGTCATGGACGAGCCGACCGCCGCGCTTACCGAGGCCGAGATTCAGGAGCTGTTCCGCTTCATCCGCGATTTGCGCGCGAAGGGGCACGGCATCATCTATATATCGCACAGGCTGGACGAGCTCTGGCAGATCACCGACAGGATCACCGTCATGCGGGACGGCCAGTACGTCGGCACGGTGAATACAAGCGAAGCCACCAAAGAAGATATCATCTCCATGATGGTCGGGCGCGTTATCTACGAGGAGCCCAAGCAGAAGAGCAACGTCCCCGAGGGCGCGCCCGTGGTGCTCGAAGCGAAAAACCTCGTCGCGCATAATGTTAAGAACGTGTCCTTCAAGCTCCACAAGGGCGAAATACTCGGCTTCGCGGGGCTGATGGGCGCGGGGCGCACGGAGACGATGCGCGCGCTCTTCGGCGCGGACCCGCGCGCGGATGGCGAAATCTTCCTGAACGGCGAAAAGGTCGAGATCAAGTCCCCGGCGGACGCCGTTGCGCACGGCATCGGGTACCTTTCGGAGGATCGCAAGGCGTTCGGGCTGGCGACGGGGCTGTCCGTCATGGACAACAGCGTCATGGCGAGCATCCCGGCCTTCGCGAACGGCCTGATGATGAACGACAGGAAGGTCGCCGAGACGACGAACGAATACATCGACAAGATCGCGATAAAGACGCCGAGCATCCGCCAGCTCGTGCGCAACCTTTCGGGCGGGAACCAGCAAAAGGTCGTCGTCGCGAAGTGGCTGATCAAGAACTGCGACATTCTTATATTCGACGAGCCGACGCGCGGCATCGACGTCGGCGCGAAGAGCGAAATCTACAAGCTGATGAATTTGCTCGTAGACGAGGGCAAGTCGATCATCATGATCTCCTCCGAGCTGCCGGAGGTGCTGCGCATGAGCGACCGCGTTATCGTGATGTGCGAGGGCGCTGTTTCGGGCGAACTCGACATCGGCGAGGCGACGCAAACGAATATCATGACCTACGCGACGACAAAGGTTAACGCGGCCGACGCGACAACAAAAATGTGAGGTGAGCGGATATGGAAAAAACGCGCTTTGACATCACCAAGCTCCTTGCGCCGAGCGTACTGGTGGGGCTGTATATTTTCTTCTCGTTGTTCAGCAAGAGCTTTTTCGGCACGGACTACTTAATCAACATTTTGGACGGCTCCTACTATATCGGCTTCATGGCCATCGGCGTGACGTTCGTCATCATCACGGGCGGCATCGACCTCGCGCTCGGGACGACGATGATGTGCGCGGCGCTGCTGGGCGGCGCGGCGTATACCTCCTGGGGCTGGCCTATGGGTCTGTGCCTGCTGCTCGTCGTATTCGTCGGTACGGCCTTCGGAGCGATCAACGGCCTCTTAATCTCCTACTTAAATCTCCCGCCGTTTATCGGCACGCTGGGTATGCAGATGATGGGCATGGGCTTCGGCGCGATCGTGACCCAAGTTCAGACGATGCGCTACCCGACGTTCGGCACGGCGGACGGCTGGTTCAAGAACGTCTTCTACAAGACGACGGACGGCTTGCCCGTCGGCGCGCTGTGGCTGGCCGCGTTCTTCGTCATCGCGTATATCCTGCTGAATAAAACCAAATTCGGCCGCTATACGTTCGCCATCGGCTCCAACCGCGAGGCGGCGCGGCTCTCCGGCATCAAGACCAAGCCCTGGCTGATGTTCATCTACACGTTCTGCGGCTTTTGCGCCGGCTTGGCGGGCGTCATGTATGCGGCGGTGTATACCTCGATCATCCCGAGCACGGGCAACGGCCAGGAGCTATTGGGCATCGCGGGCGTCGTCATCGGCGGTACGAGTATGTCCGGCGGCTCCGGCACGCTCTCCGGCACGATCATCGGCGTGTTCGTAATGAGCGTCCTGAAGCAGGGCCTGATGTCGATGGGGCTGCAAAGCCACTGGCAAACCTTCTTCACCGGCGCGGTCGTAATCGGCGCGGTGCTGCTGGATCAATACCGGCTCAAGCGCGGCGCAAGGATCAAGGTCTGATTTCAATTTGGGCACAGCCCAATTATTAAGCACAGGAGGAAACCAACTATGAAGAAAACCCTAGCTTTGATAATCGCACTAACTCTGCTGGTCACCGTCGCGGCGTGCGCGCCCGCCGCCGCCCCCGCTCCCGCGGCCCCCGCTGCTCCGGCGCCCGCTGCGCCCGCTGCGCCCGCTCCAGCGCCCGCCGCTCC
>QMCE01003033.1_pt1 | contig 16680 bp, 14 predicted proteins | sample 1821851 | NCBI WGS metagenome assembly QMCE01 (sample SAMN09453174, study PRJNA476694) | Termite gut metagenome, whole genome shotgun sequencing project. | isolation source: worker | host: Odontotermes sp. | place: South Africa:Pretoria | collected 2016-01-28
TTCTTTCCTTTTGCATAGCCCCAGAGGGGAGAGGAGCATTTTTAAAAAATTGCTCCCCTCCCCTCTGGACTCCCCTTCCCTTCAAAAAACTTTTGTACTTTCTAAAGTTTCCGATACGTAGGAAAAATATAACAATTCAATAAATCAGCGCAGCGTCAATCTCTTGTATTTCGATCTGCGGTGCTCCAATCTCTCGCCGCCGCCCGCACGCAACACCTGCTCCTCATACGCCTGGAAATTGCCATTAAACCATTTGATCGAGCCGTTGCCCTCAAAGATGAGAAGATGCGTGCAAATTCTATCAAGAAAAAACCTGTCGTGCGAAATCACCATCGCACACGCAGGAAAATTCACCAACGCATTCTCCAAAACACGCATCGTGTTCACATCCAAATCATTCGTCGGCTCGTCCAGCAAAATAAGATTGCCCCCCGTCCGCAACAGCTTCGCAAGATGCACACGGTTCCTCTCGCCGCCCGAAAGCTGCCCCACCTTCTTCTGCTGCTGCGGCCCGCGGAAATTGAACCGCGAAACATAACCCCGCGAATTCATCCGCCTGCCACCCAGCTCAATCTCGTCCAACCCGCCGGAAATCTCTTCATAAATCGTGTTGTCGTCATTCAACGCGTCACGATTCTGATCCACATACGACAACGCGACCGTCGGCCCCAAAACAACCTCCCCCGCGTCCGGCTTCTCCTCACCCATGATCATCCGGAACATCGTCGTCTTCCCCGCCCCATTCGGGCCGACAATGCCGACAACCGCGCCTTTCGGCAATTCAAACGAACAGTTCGACAACAGCTCCGTCCCGCCATACCCCTTCGTCACGCCACGGAACTCCAGCACCTTCTCCCCAAGACGCGGCCCCGGAGGAATCTGGATCAGCACGTCGCCCTTGTCCAGCTCGAAACTCTCCTTCAGCATCGCCTCGTACCGCTCGATGCGCGCCTGGTTCTTCTTCAGACGACCCGCCGGCGTGGAGCCTATCCATTCGCTCTCCGCGCGGAGAAGACGCTGGCGGTCGCTTTCCTTCTTCTCCATGCGGCGCAGACGCTCCGCCTTCTGATCGAGCCAGGAAGAATAATTGCCCTCGTACGGAATGCCGCGCGCGTTTTCTATTTCCAGAATCCACTTCGTTATGTGATCGAGAAAATACCTGTCGTGCGTGACAATGATGACCGTGCCGGGGAACTCCCGGAGCTGATCCTCCAGCCAGGTGATCGTCTCGGCGTCAAGATGGTTCGTCGGCTCGTCGAGAAGCAGCAGGTCGGGCTTTTCCAGCAGCGCCTTGCAGAGGGCGACGCGCCTGCGCTCGCCGCCGCTGAGCGTGCGGACGTCCGCGTCGTCCGGAGGCAGCACGAGCGCGTCCGACGCGATGTCGAGCGCGCGGTCGATTTCCCAGGCGTCCTTGGCGTCGATTTCCTCCTGGAGGCGGGTCATCTCGTCCATCGCCTTGTCCATCTCCTCGGGCGACAGATCCTCGCCCAGCTTCGCGGAGACGTCCTCGTAGCGCTGGAGAAGGTCTTTTATCGGCTTCACCGAGTCTTCGAGATTTTCGCGCACGTTCTTCGTCGTGTCGAGGCGCGGCTCCTGCGGGACGTGGACGACGCGCATGCCCTTGGTGAGCGTCGCGTCGCCTGTGATGTCCCTGTCCTCGCCGGCCATGATGCGGAGAAGGGTGGACTTCCCCGCGCCGTTCTCGCCGACAATGCCGATTTTCGCGCCGAGATAAAACGACAGGCTGATGCCTTCGAGAACCGGCTTCCCGCCGTAGGTTTTGGAGACGTCCTGCATGCTGAAAACAATGGGGGGCATTTTTGTTCCTTTTACTGTATACTTTTACCGGCCTGAGCGTCCTCGGACTTGACATCAAGGAGAAGCCGGTGTATCATGACTATATGACCTGCCGGACGAAGGAATGTCGACGCGTGCGTGTCGCCACCCTTTCTTAAGACGGCAGGTTTTTTTATTTGCAAACGCTGCAAATAGAAATGCTTTTCCGCATTCGCATCCTCTGATACCGTAATTTGCGCCGCGCACAAGAAAGCGCCGATGCGTATGGGCGCATAAAGACGGTAGTATGCGCTGACATCCTGTCTGGCTCTGCGATCCCCGCTTTTTCTGACAAGAATCGCGTTGCGCAACAATTCGGGCAATTTTTCCAGCGCCTGAAAATGAACCGCTGCTTTCCCTTCATTCAGCGTTTTTTCAATCCCTCTTCTGCCCAGGGTAATCTTCCACCCCGTGTCAAAATTTTCATACTGCCTGCCGCGCATGGCAAGCATGGCGACACGGGCTCTGTGTCGCATGTCCCCGAACGAACCCGACCATTCCGGTTCGTCCAGCACGACAAGCGGAGCCGATTTTCCCCGAATGTCATAATACTCGACATTGCTGTCGCCGGCCGGTTCCTGCGTCATCGCAGCGCGGCGCCGGGGAAGGCGGCGAGAAGCGCCGCAGCGACGGCGTCGCGGACGGCGTTCGCTTCGGCGTCGGTGAGGGAACGGTCGGGGGAACGGAGGTGCATCGAGAAGGCGACAGCCTTCGTTCCGGCATCCAGACCCTTGCCGCGATAGACGCTTTCGAGATCAAGCGCGGAAAGCATGTCGGCTGTCTGCCGGATGACCGCCTCCATCGACGCCCACTGCACAGACTCCGACACGGCAAGGGAAATGTCCCGGCGCACGCCGGGGAAACGCGGGAGAGGAACATACGAGCGGCCAAGCTTCCCCGCATGCGCAAGGAAGTCTATGTCCACCTCGCCGACGGCGGGCGGCAGAGCCAGGTCGAAGGCGTCCGCAATCCCCTTCCCGATAAGGCCGATTCCGGCGAACGCCGCGCCGTCCAGGGACAGCAAAGCGCCCGACCCGGAAAGCATGCCCGGCATCTCCGGCTGCGCCGCAATGCCGACCCCGCCCGCAAGCGACAGCGCGGCGACAACAGCCTCCACAGCGCCGCGGACAAACTCGACCCCGCGATCGTCAAGAAGGGCGAGGCGGTTCTTCTCCACAGGAGAGCCGTCCGCGCCGCGACAATAGACGCGGCCGATTTCATAAAGACGGACGCCGTGCTCCAGACGGTTCGTCCTGCGCACTTCAAGCAGGGACGGCGCAAGCGCGGCGCGCATCACGGGGCGCTCGGCATTGATCGGGTTCTGAATCGCATACGACTTCGACTCCGGCGCGAACGCGGCAGCCCACTCGGCGGGGACAAACGAATCCGTAATGCACTCGTGGTAGCCCAGAGCGGGCAGGACGCGGCGGATGGCGCGGGCGGCGGCAGTCTCCTCCGTCTCGTGCGCGAGCGCGAGGGGCATGGTGATTTTCTCGGGAATCCTGTCGTAGCCGGCAAGGCGGACAGCTTCCTCGATGAGGTCGGCTTCGCGCTTCAAGTCCTGCCGGAAGGAGGGAACGCGGACGGTGATTTTCTCCGCGTCGCGGGCAATCGTTTCGAGGCCGAGGCCGGTGAAGACTTTTTCGATTTCCTCGGGATCGATGCGGACGCCCAGGAGCGCGTCGCAGCGGGCGAAGCGCATGGACACCTCCCACGGCGCGCCCAGCGACGGGTTCGTGTCGATGACGCCGGTCGCGAGTTCGCCGCCGGCGAGTTCGAGAATGAGCGACACCGCCCGCGCGGACGCGCGCTCCGTCATCCCGGGATCGATGCCGCGCTCGTAGCGGTAGGAGGACTCGGACGCCATCTTCGTCCGCCGCGACGCGCGGCGCACGCTGCGCGGCTGGAACCAGGCGGATTCCAGAAGCACGTTCACGGTGGACAGCGTCACCTCCGTGTTCTGCCCGCCCTTGACGCCGGCGAGGGCGACGGCCTTTTCGGCGTCGGAGATGACGAGCATGTCCGACGCGAGCTTGCCGACTTCGCCGGTGATGGCGGCGAAGTCTTCGCCCTCCTTCGCGGTGCGGAGGATGATCCTCCCTTCGGCAAGCTTGTCCATGTCGAAGGCGTGGAGCGGCTGGTTCATTTCGAAGCAGACAAGGTTCGTGATGTCGACGATGTTGTTGATGGATCGCTGACCGATGGCGGTGAGGCGGTTTTTGAGCCAGTCCGGCGAGGGGCCTACCTTGACGCCGCGAATCACCCGCAGGGTGTAGCGCGGGCAGTGCTCCTCCGCGCCCGGCGTGACGGTGACGGAGGAGAGGGTGTGGACGTCGGGGCCGGTTTCCGCAAGCGCGGTCTTCGGCGGCTTCACCGCGAGGCCGAGGGTGGCGGCGATTTCGTGCGCGACGCCGAGGTGGCAGAGCCAGTCGGGGCGGTTGGTGGTGATGTCGGCGTTCATCATGTAGTCGCCGCCGGCGACGGGGTCGACTTCCTCGACGTTCAGGCCGACGCGGGTGAGGGCGTCCGCCAGTTCCTGCGGCGGCAGGGTCGCGCCGGTCAACTCTTTGAGCCAGTTATAGGAAAGGATCATGTTTGTCGTCCTTTTGATGCCTTATGAAGAATTCAGAACTGACGGAGGAAGCGGAGATCGTTCTCCGAGAAGCGCCGGATGTCGTCGACGCCGAGCATGAACATCGCCACGCGCTCAATGCCGAAGCCGAAGGCGAAGCCGGTGAAAATCTCGCTGTCTATGCCAAGAATGTCGAAGACGTTCGGATCCACCATCCCGCAGCCGCCCAGCTCCACCCAGCCGCTCTGCTTGCAGACGCGGCAGCCTTTTCCATGGCAGAAAATGCAGGAAATGTCCAGCTCCGCCGACGGCTCCGTGAACGGGAAGAACGACGGCCGGAACCGCGTCACCGTGTCCTGCCCGAACATCTCCCGCGCGAAGAGCGCGAGAAAGCCCTTCAAGTCCGCCATCGTCACGCCACGGTCGACAGCCAGCCCCTCAATCTGCGAAAAGCCGTAGTGGTGCGTCGCGTCGACGGCGTCCGGCCGGTACGTGCGCCCCGGAGAGACAATGCGGATGGGCGGCATCCCCGCGCCGCCGCCGTGCCGCCGGACATGCTCCTCCATCACGCGCGCCTGCACGGTGGAGGTCTGGCTGCGGAGAATGGCGCTCGTTCCCCCGCCGTTCTCCAGAACAAAGGTGTCCGCCTGGTCGCGGACGGGGTGGTCGTCCGGCATGTTCAGGGCGTCGAAGTTGTGGAAGACGTCCTCGATTTCCGGCCCCGTGCGGACGGTAAAGCCGAGCTTTTCGAAAATCCCGGCGAAGCGCTCCATGGCCTGCGTCAGCGGGTGCGTCGTCCCCAGCTCCCGGCGCCGCCCCGGAAGCGTGGGATCCGGCAGGGGGCCCTGGGGCGCGGCGGCGGGGGCGGCGCTTTTCTTCGCGTCCCAGGCGGCTTCGAGTTCCTGCTTCACGGCGTTGAGGCGCTGGCCGGCGGTTTTCTTTTCGGCGGGGGGCACCTCCCTGATTCGGTTCATCATGTCCTTGAGCGCGCCGGAGCGGCCGAGGTAGCGGACGCGGGCGGCTTCGAGCGTGTCGGCGGAGCCGGCTTTTTCGATGGCGTCCAGCGCTTCCGCGCGCATGTGTTCGAGTTCATCCAGCAGAGCCATTCCATTTCCCCTTCACAACCTCGTATATACAATATGCGGTCAGGTTCGGCAGATCGCCGAACCTGACCGCGTCGTAATCAATGCTTGGGAGTGCCAAGAAAGCTGACTACGCCTTTGCGGCGGCCAGACGGTTTGCTGCTTTCGCCAGTCTGGATTTGCGGCGGTTGGCGGTGTTTTTGTGGAGGACGCCCTTGACCTTTGCCTTGTCGATTGCCTTCGAGACGGCGGCAAGGGCGGGCGTAAACTTCTCGGTCGCGCCCTCGGCGAGGGTGGAGCGGAAGGCGCGGACAGCCTTCTTCAGCTTCTCCTTGCGGACGCGGTTGCGGGCGGTGCGCTTGACAGACTGACGCATGCGTTTCTTCGCGGACTTGATGTTGGGCATTTTTTGTCTCTCTTTATTGTGTGCGGCGGAAATCAAACAAATATCTATATACAGTACTGAGGGTCTTCTTCACTCGGCGGCGGCAGGCGCATCTTCGGCGGCAGGCGCTCCGGCTCCGGCCGCTTCCGCAGCGTCCGCAGCGGCTTCGACCGCCTCTTCCGCCGCTTCCGCGATGTCCTCGGACGCGGGCGCGGTTTCTCCCAGGGGGCGGAGGGCGCCGAGCGTTTCGAGTTCCGCCGGCGTAGCGGGCGTCATGTCCGGCGCCGGGGCGGGAACAGGCTCGGTCAGGATATGCCCCGCCAGCCTGTCCTTGATCTGCACGAGCGCGTAGTCCGCCGTCAGCGTCACCGCCTGCGGCCAGAACCCGCCCTGGAGCGGCGTCGCGAGGCGCGCGCGGGAGGCGATGTCCGTGTACTCCGCTTCCGCGGCCTCAAGGCGGCGGGTGTATTCCCCCTCGTCGTCCTTCGCCTCTTCCGCGAACTGCTCCAGCGCCTGCGCGAGCGCCAGCTTTCCTTCCGCCAGCGTCTCCGGCGTCGCTGTCGCGACAAAGGCGCGGAGGCTGTCGATTGCGTCCCGCGTTTTGCCCTGGCGGAGCTGCGCCTGCGCGACGGCGACGGTGAAGCGCGGCACAAGCGGACTCTGCGGGTATGCCCTGAGGAAGTCGTTGCCGAGGCGCTCCGCCTCCGCGAAGCTGCCCGCGTCGATGGACGCGCCGAAGGCGTTCGCGGCGGCCTGCACGCCGGCGGGTTCTCCGGCGAACTGTTTCGCGAGTTCTGCGAGCCGGGGCGCGGCTTCGGCGGGGGTTTTCCCCCGGAGTTCGATGAATGCGCGGAAGACGCTGTCCGCGTCGGCCGCGCGCTGTTTCGCGCGGGAATTCCCCGTGTACACGACAATCCCGACCACAACGGCGAGAACGGCGAAGACGGCAAGAATGACGTACTTGAGCGCATCCGCTTTTTTCGCGATCCGCGCCGTGAGCGCGTCCGCACCTTCATCCTCCGTCCTGTCGCGGACGGATTCCGTCGTATTTTCCGCCATACCGGCTCTTCCTAACAAGCAGCAAGCAATGAAAAAACCGAGCCGCGCATCCCCTGTCGGGTCGCGGCTCACCAATTCGGAATTCTCATTATAAAAGAGACGGAAGCGGGGTCAAGGATGTTTCCCGCACTATTCGCCCGCCTCGGTCAGCGCTGAAGCGCCGCCATTTCCGGCAGCGCGATTCTGGCGAGGAAATAGTACTCGTCGTCGCCGTTTTCCTTCGCTTCCTCGGCATCGGCGAAGGGGAAGCTTCCGGTGATTTCCGGGGTTGCGTCTCCGGATTCAAGCAAATGCGACAGGTGGCCGTTCAGGGCTTCCGTCATGTTGACTTTTGTTTCCTCTATGGTGCGGCCCGCGGAAATGCAGCCGGGAACTTCCGGCGCGTAGGCGTCGTAGTTCTCGCCCGCCTTTCCGATGCAGATCCAGACGTTCATTTCCATGCGCCTCCCTCCTCTTTCAGCCCGGCCTGCCGCAGTATGCTGTCCCACGTTTTGACGCGCAAGTCCATTGAGGGTTTGCCGGGGATGGTGACTGTCCCCGGTTTGTTCGGATGGCAATAATGATGATGACCGCCGGTGCTGTGATCGTAGAGCCATCCGTCGTCGCGGAGGATTTTGAGAATATCCCGGACTTTCCCCTTTGTCGCCATGGCTGCAGGTCACCCGTCCTTCTTCATCACCTCGACAAGCTCGGCGATGACGCGGTCGGCGTCCGCGTAGGGAACCTGGCAGGTGCCGACCTGGGTGTGGCCGCCGCCGCCGTAGCGGAGCATGAGCGCGCCGACGTTGGTTTTGCTCGTGCGGTTCAGGACGCTGTGGCCGACGGCGAGAGGGCAGTTCTGCTTCTTGAAACCGTCCACCGCCCAAATCGAAATGTTCTGCTCCGGGTACATGCTGTAGATCAGGAAACGGTTGCCCGCGTAGATCGGCTCCACGCCGCGGAGATCGGAAACAATCACGTTCCCGTCCGTGCGGGTGGTTTTCTTCACCATCTCCCGGAACAGCGCGTCCTGCTCGCGGTAGACGGCGATGCGCTCGGCGGCGTCCGGGTCGGCGAGGATCGCGTCAATGCCCTGCGCGCCGGCAAGGCTGATGAGCTTTTCCGCGAATTCATGGTGCGGGATGCGGAAATCGCGGAAACGGCCGAGGCCCGTCCTGGGATCCATCAGGAATCCGAGAAGCACCCAGCCCTCCGGATTCTGGATTTCGTCCACGGAAAGCTTCGCGGAGTCCACCTTGTCCACGGCGGCGAGCAGGGCGTCGAAGCGGGAGAGCGCCTCCGCGCCGTTCCTGCCCCGGTAGTAGTCGCAGACGACGCGCGCGGCCGAGTCCGCGGGGCGGCTGACGCCCGTGAACTCGATGTTCCCGAGCCTGTCCCGCTCGCTCGCGTGGTGATCAAACCAGAGCGCGCAGCCCGGGACGAAGGGAACGTTCGCGAGGACGTCGTTGCCGGTGACCGGAACAAGGCCGTCCTGCATGTCTTTCGGATGGACGAATTTCCAGGAGTCGATGACGCCGAGATCCTTCAAAAGCACCGCGCAGGCAAAGCCGTCGAAATCCAAACGGGTGACGAGACGCATGGGGAATCTCCTCTCGGGGGCGGCGGAAACAATACAAAAAAAACCGGGTTCTGCCCGGGGGACAGAACCCAGTATATGTGCCTGCGGCGCGCGTGGCAACAGCTTCCTATTCGGAACCGCCATTGAGGGATTTCATCATGTTCTTGAAGTAGTCCCCCTGCCCCTGCAGCTTGCTCATCGCCGTCTCCATCGCGGTGAAGCGGCGCCAGAGGGCCTCTTCCTTCGCGGTCAGCTTTTCCTCCAGGTTCGTCATCTGCTCCTCGATGTCCCGCAGGCTTTCCTGAATCTCGTCGTTCATCGTCTTGAGGAAGCCGAACTGCGTGTCGCCCAGCTCCGTCGTGTGCTGGTTCAGCCTGCCCGCGAGGCCGGTCTCCTCGAAGACCTGCACGTCCAGAAGGGCGAACTTGCCGTCCTTCGCGTTCGTGGCCTTCGCCGTGATGCGGATGGCGTCCGCAGTCTTCGGATCGCTCATGAAGCCGTAGGACACCATGTCCGAATGGTTCCCCTCGGTGTTGCGGAGTTCCTCCCACTGACCCGTTTCGGAGTTGAGGAACTCGACGGTGAAGTCCTTCAGCGAGTCATCGGAGGAGGGGAAGTAGAGGGACATCCGGTTCATCGTCGTCGCCTTCTGTTGGTGGATCCGAAGGCGCTCTTGCCGGTGTTGCCGTTCACCGCGCCGTCGACGCTGAAGCCCTCGGCCATGTCGCCGTTGAAGGTCGCGGTGGGCTTCGTGTTGTTGCCGGAGTTGATGTTCGAAATGTTCTGCTCGTTCGAGAGCATTTTCGACATCACCTCCCAGTTCGTGGCGACCATGTTCGAGAGCGCTTCCTCGTCGAGCTCGATGACGTTGTACCAGCCGCCGGTGCCGTCCGCGTTCGAGGGCTGGGCGTTGAGGGTGATGCCGAGATCCATCCACGTCCAGGTCTGCTGCTTCCCGTCGTCGTCGAGCGTGCCGATGCGGACGTTGTTCGGGTTGTAGACGTCGTAGAAGAATTCGTTGATGTCGTCCATGAGGGTGCGGACGTTGCTGTCGCCGAAGAGGATGCCTTCCTCGCCCGTCTCCTGGTCGTAGGCGTCGAGCATCTTGATGATGTTGCTGAGGTCGTTGTACGCGCCGACCATGGTCTTCACGGCTTCGGTGACTTTTTCCTTGTCGTCCTCGATGGTGATGGTCGTCCATTCGGCGGAGGCGGCCTTGATGTCCAGGGTGACGCCCATGATGGCGTTCGAGTTCGAGTTGGTCGACGAGGAGAACATGCGGGGGCTGCCGGAGGAGTCCGGGTCGCCGTAGAGCACCTTCGCGTCCTTGCCGCGCTTCACCATGCCGAAGCTGAGCTGCGGGATGTCGCTTTCGAGGACGAAGTCGTTCTTCTCGCCCGTGTTCGTCGCGCTCACGGAAAGGGTGGATCCGTTCTCGTCCGTGCTGATGGAGGTTTTGTAGCCCGCTTCGGAGATGCGGTACATGATGTCTTCGAGGCTGTCCGTGGACATGACTTCGATGGTGGTGGAGAGGGAGCCGCGGAAGACGGAGACGCCGTTGGTGTCTTCGCTCCGCACGCCCCTGCCGGCGATGCCGAGCTTCTTCGCCATGCTGATGCCGCCGTCGACGTCGAGAATGCTGATCTGCCCCTGCCTGTCCTCCGCGGCGGGAAGCGGCATGCCCTCGTAGTCCTCGAAGACGGTAAGGCCGTCGCCGGCGGGGTTGACCTCCATGCGGACGCCGAACTTCAGGGAGTTGACGTAGTCCATGAGGTCGCCGAGGGTCTTCATGCCGTTGAGGGCGATTTCCCTGGAGGCGCCGCCGGCGTTCGTGAGGGTGATCCTGCCCAGGTCCAGCGCGTTCTTCCCGGCGAACTCCTCCAGGGAGGTCGCGCGGCTGATGTAGTTTTTGCCGAGCGACTTCGCGTTGTAGTACGAATACGCCTCGACGGTTTTCGACTCCCCGTCCGCGCCGACAAGGCCGAGATCCTGCGCCAGGCGCTGCGCGTCCGGCAGGCGCGTCTTCTTGTCGTCGTCCGTGATCGGGTCGCCGTTCTCGTCCAGCTCGCCCTGTTTCAGCTGGAAGGAGTCGATGAAGGCGAGGCGCGCGTTCGAGCCGTTGTCCACGGCGATGCCGGTGCCGGCGTCGTTGATCGTGAAGCGGATGTCGGCGAGGAGGGCGTCGTCGCTGCCGGGGGCGGCGTTTCTCGCCAGCTCGGCGAGCTGGTCGTTCAGGTGGTTGACGAGGTCGTTGAGCGTGCTTTCCTGGGTGAGGCCGGTCGTGTTCAGCTTGAAGATCTCGTTGACGCCGTCCTTGCCGTCCAGGGTGAAGAAGATTTCGCCCAGGCCGTCGATGGTCTGCCCGTGGAAGGTGCCGACGCCCACGAGGATGTTGACGGGGATTTCCGTGCCGTTTTCCGCGAAGCTGTCGAGCTGTTCCTTCGTGTAGGACGCGGTGGGGGCGAGGCCGGTTTTCGTGCCGTAGATGTCGGTGAGGGCGGTGCCGGCAATTTTCAGCCCTTCCGCGTTTTCGATGTCGCCGACGATGAACTTGTTGTCCGAGGCCTTGAATTCCATGCCGAAGCGGTCGTCGGCGTCGACGTCCGGCTCGTTCGCGTCGTAGTAGTCGTCGATTTTCTCGTCGACGAGGGCGTTGAGGGTGTCGAGGTATTCCTGGACGGTGAGCTGCGACCTGTCCGTCTTTCCCGTCGCCGTCAGCTTCGCGGTGACGGCGTCGCGGAGTTCCTTCATGGTGAAGGAGACCATTTTGCCGTTGTACGGCTCGTCTTCGCCGTTGGTGCCGGGCTTGAATTCGATGGTGACCGTCTCGTCCTCTTCGCCCTCAAGGGTGACGCCGATGCCGTAGTTCAGCTCGCCCAGGGTGACTTCGTCCGCGTTGTCGGCGGTGAGCTGCCGCTCTTCGAGGTAGCCGGTGCGGGCGGGGCTGAGGTTGCGGGTGGGGGAGGCGGGGCGCTGGCGCTTCTCCGTCAGATCCTCCGTCCACGCGCGGTCGAGGTTCATCGCCTCCGCCGCGCCGCCGGAGCCGGCGTCGTCCATTTCCCAGTAGTTGCTGAAATCCATGTTCGACCACTGGAGGCCGCTGGCGAGGGAGTTCACCCGAAGCTGCGGGACGCTGCCTTCGTAGCCGGCGGCGGCGAACTTGTCCGCAAGTGCCTTGTTCATCGCGCCCATGAGGACGCCGAGGTCGGTGTCTTCGTCGATGACGAGGGGAACGTCGTTGCCGTCCGCGTCCTTCACCGTCAGTTCGTCCCAGTTGACGGTGACGGACAGGGCACTCTCGTGGGTCGTGCCGCCGTCCGGGGTGTAGCCGATGGTGCCGGAGGCGTCTTTTTCATTGCCCATGCGGATGGTGATGCCTTCGCCCGCGCCGAAGAGATCGGCGATGGTTTTGCCGTCCGCGAAGAGGGCTTCGAGATCGCCCAGGGCCGTGCCCGCGACGGGCGGGTCGGCCTCGGGATCGCCGAAGGTTATGTCGTCGTTGCCGCCGCCCCGGAGGTCGACGCTGTACTCGCCCATGCCGTAGAATTCGTCCGTGGCGTTGCGGAGCTGGGCGTCGTGATCGTAGAGGACGGGGTTGAGTTCGAGAGCCGTGCCGATGGTGCCGCTGCCGCGGACGTGGGTAATGCCGAGGCTCGCCGCGAGCGCGCCGCCGATCTGGAGGGAATAGCCGGGCTGGATGCCGTCGACGACGATGCCGGCCGAATAGGGGTCGAGGGAGAGGTTGAAGCCGTTGAGGCCGGCGGCGTTGTTGGCCGGGTCGCTGGCGTACGCGTTGATGTCCTCGTTCAGCTTTTGAAGAAGATCGTCCACCGTCGCATCGGGGTTGTCCTCCAGCCATTGGCGGAATTCGACTATGTTGACGGCGTTGCTGATGATGTTGTTTTCGGCGGAAATGTCGACGCCGTTCGAGTCCTGGCCGCCTTCGCGGAGGATGAAGTTGATGCCTGTCGACGTGTTCAGCCCTTCGCCGTTGTTGAGGTCGGAGATGAGGGTGTTGCCGTTGAAGGGGACGGGGACGCGGGTGCCGCTGCCGTATTCGCCGACGCCCTGTCCGGCGACGCCGCCGAGGTTTTTCAGCATCGGGGAGTTCGCGTCGCCGAGGACGCGGCCGAAGCTGACCTCCCGCTCGCCGGCGCCGACGGACTGCACGCCGTTCGTGAGGCCGAGCTGATCCGCGGGCGTCGACTGGCCGACGACCTGGCTTGTGTCGAAGTTCTCGAACGAGTAGGCGTTCCCCTCCGCCACGCCGGTGAAGCCGAAGCTGGTGCCGTCCGAGGAAATGCCGAAGTGGAGGTTTTTCAGAAGCTGCGCCGGGTCGCCGCCGCCTTCGGCGTCGAAGGTTCCCTTCGCGATGGCTGCCTCTATTTCCTTGTTGACGCGGTCGATGACGTCGCCGACGGTTTTGGTGCCGTCGAGGTTGATGGCGATGCGGAAGAAGCTGTCGTCGCCGTCCTTGTTCTTGCCGTAGACGCGCAGGCCCATGTCGCCCTCTTCGACGCCGAGGCCGTCGTTGAGCATCGAGAGGGACATGTTCCGGCCGAGGGTGTAGACGTTGCGGCCGTGGAGCGCCTGGCGTTCCCTGCCGGAGTCGTCCAGGAGGGGGGTGACGCCGTCGTCCTCGTAGAGCTTTTTGCTCGTGCCGGCGATGCCGAGGTCGGTCGCGGTGGTGCCCGCGCCGACGTTCTGGATTTTCATCGTGCTGTTGCCGCCCGCCTCGTCCTCGATGTACAGTTTGCCGTCGCGCATGGACGCGCTGATGCGGACGCCGGAGGCGCTGTTGATGGTGCGGACGACGTCGTCCAGGGTGATGGCGGAGGAGAGGTCGATGTTCGCGGCGCCGTTGTTGGAGTCGGTGATGCGGATGGAGCCGCGGAAGACGCCTTCGCCGCCGTTCAGCTGTTCGAGCTTCGCGGAGTTGTCGACGCGGGTCTTGGCGCTGGCGAGGTGGATTTCGCCGATTTTCTCCGGCGGGCCGTCCATCATTTCGCCCTCGTTCTCCGGATCCGGCACCTTTTTCGGCGGGGCGAGCGGGGCCTTGGCGTCCAGGACGGCGCGGGAGGCGTATTCCGTCGCGGCGGCGACCTGGGCGACCTTGAAGGAGTAGGCGCCCTTGACGGCGTATTCGTTCGCGGTGGCGACGATGGATTTCTCGTTTGTGGAGGAGGTCATTTTCGCGTTCCACAGGGAGCGCGAGGAAAGGCCGGAGACGGAGCTGCGGAAGGCGAGGAGGGCGGTGTTCACGGCCTGGTACGCCTGGAGGCGGAGCTGCTCGGACTGGCGCTTGTAGTCGAGATCGTCGTAGGGGCGGCGCTCGATGGCCATGAGGGAGTTGACGATGCCGTTGGTGTCGAAGCCCGCGGCGGTGGAGGCGATGCCTGTGACGCGGTTTTTGTTCGTGAAGGAAGCGGGCTGGGTGCCTGTCGCGGAAGTCGTCATGATGCATCCTTTCGTGCCGCAGATCGCCGGAACGCCAATTCATATACCGTGATTATCGGAAGCGGCCGGCGAAACTGAAGTTTTTTTTGGGAACAATCCGTTGCTTTTGCATTCAACTTCTTTCGTGGGAAGAATGTGCCGCCCGAAACGAAAAATGCTTCCCCGGAAAGGGAAGCATGCAAACCGTATACCAGTTTTCAAAACGCCTCAAGTAAACACGTCAATTAAACGCTATCCACACAAGAACAAACAAGCCCATACCCACCAGCACCCCCACGGCGAACAGCCCCGCGCCCTGGAGCGCGAGCGTCGTCAGGGGCACGTCCAGACGCCACGTCCGGCCGCGACCGCGTGACTGGCGCTTCTGGATGTTTTTGATCTGCTTCAGCGTCGCCTCCATTTCGAGGCGGCGGCGGGCTTCATCACTCATACGATACAATCATGCGCAGGCCGCGTCCTTTGTCAACCTTTGAGTTTTTGCGCCGCCGCGCGGAGAACCGCCGCCCCGTCCGCGCCCTCCCCCGCCTCCCCCAGGCAGCGGAGGAAGTGGGAACCCACAGCCGCGGCGTGCGCGTGCCCGGCAAGCGCGCGCATCTGCTCCGCGCTCCGCACGCCGAAACCGGCGATAATCTTCGCCCCCGTCTTCCCGACCCGGTCAAGGTACGCGATGGTGTCCGCGTCCAGCGCTGTCGCGCTCCCGGTTATGCCCAGCCGCAGGGCGGTATAGATGTATTCCGGCCGGAGGGCGGCGATGAGGGCCAGCCGCTCCGGCGCGATTTCCGGCGCGATGACAGGGACGACCGCCAGCCCCCGCGCCCTGCCTTCATCGAACAAACCTTCCGCATAGTCGGGCGGGAAATCGGGAATAATCAGCCCCGCAACCCCCGCGTCCTTCGCCGCGCCGCAGAACGCCGCCGTCCCCTTCGCGTACACCAGGCTGCCGTAGGTCATGATGAAGAGCGGAACCGGCAGCGACGCCGACAGCCGCGCCATGAGCGCGAAGCCTTCCCGCACCGTGAACCCGGCGTCCAGCGCCTTCTGCGACGCCTGCTCAATCAGCGGCCCGTCCGCGCTGGGGTCGGTGAAGGGGAACTGCACCTCCAGATAGTCCGCCCCCCCCTCGACAAGCGCCGCCGCCATCCGCTCCGACGCCGCCATGGACGGGTAGCCGGCAATCAGGTGCGCCATCAATTTCGTCGTCTGCATGGCCTATTCCTCTCCCAGTTCGCTGCGGAGATACTCCATCCACCTGTCCCGGTCAAGCGCTTTCGCGGTGATGAAGAGATCCTTGTCCCCGCGCCCGGACATGTTGACGACAACCGTCTGATCCGCGCGCAGGGTCGGCGCAAGCCGCATCGCCGCCGCGCCGGCGTGCGCGCTTTCGAGCGCGAACATCACGCCCTCCCGCCTCGCGAAGAAGCGCACCGCCTCCAGCGCCTCGTCGTCCCCGATGCTGACAAACTCGATGCGCCCCGCGTCGCCGAGATGCGCAAGCTGGGGGCCGATGCCGGGGTAGTCCAGCCCCGCGGAAATCGAATGGCTCGGCAGAAGCTGCCCGTCGTCGTCCATGAGGAATCGCGTCTTGTACCCGTGCGCGACGCCTGTCCGCGACGCGCCGCCCGTCATGCGGACGGCGTTGTCGCCCGGCCCCGCCCCGCGCCCGCCCGCCTCCGCGCCGACAAGGCGGGGCGCGTTCTCTCCCGCCTTTGCGTCAATGAACGGCGCGAAGAAGCCGATGGCGATGAGGCGCACCATTTCCGGATAGGGCGAAGGCCCGAGGGCGGAACCGATCAGGTAGTGCGTGTCCGGGAAGGACGCCGCCCAGTCCCGGAGCGCGGCGTTGATCGCGTCCTTCAGCGTCTTCGAGCCGGAGTGCACGGGGACGACGGTCGCGCCCATCATTTCCATGGCGAAGACGTTCGGGCGCTGGCGGGCGATGTCCACCGCGCCCATGTAGACCTGGCATTCCAGGCCGAGCTTGGCGCAGGCCGCGGCGCTGGCGAGGCCGTGCTGCCCCGCGCCGGTCTCGGCGATAATGCGCTTCTTCCCCATGCGCTTCGCGATGAGGGCCTGGCCGAGGGCGTTGTTGATCTTGTGCGCGCCCGTGTGGGCGAGGCCTTCCATCTTCACATAGATTTTCGCGCCGCCCAGCGCCTTTGTGGCGTTTTCGGCAAAGAGGAGGGGGGTGGGGCGGCCGACCCAGGTTTTCTGTATTTTCCTCAGATCGTCGTGGAAGCGCGGATCCGCGAGCGCGGTCGCAAGCTCCCTGTCGAGATTGTCCAGGGCGGGGCGGAGGGTTTCCCCCACGTACCGCCCGCCGTATTCGCCGAAATAGTCTGTATGGCTGGTTGCTGTGCTCATGGCTGTGCGATCTCCGTAAACAGTTTTTTGAGTAATGTATGGTTCTTCACTCCCGGCCGTTCCTCCACGCCGCTGGCGAGGTCGACGAGTTCCGGCCGCCATGCCGCCGCGATGCCGGCGATGTTCTCCGGCGTCAGTCCGCCCGCAAGCCAGAGCGGACGGGCGCCCCACGCGCGGAGAATGCCCTCGTCCACGCGCAGGCCGGATCCGCCGGGAACGGGCGCGGCCGCGTCCAGCAGCACGCGCGGGCAGCGGTAGGCGTCCGCCGCCGCCGCTCCCTCCGCGTCGCGCGGGCGGAGCGCCCTGTACGCCGCCGTGTTCGCGAGCAGGGCCGCCGCGTCCACCTCCTCCGGCGTTTCGTCGCCGTGCA
>QMCE01001187.1_pt1 | contig 16679 bp, 12 predicted proteins | sample 1821851 | NCBI WGS metagenome assembly QMCE01 (sample SAMN09453174, study PRJNA476694) | Termite gut metagenome, whole genome shotgun sequencing project. | isolation source: worker | host: Odontotermes sp. | place: South Africa:Pretoria | collected 2016-01-28
CTACGGCTCCCTCGTCGCGTCCCTGATGGTCGGCCCCGTCTGCGACAAGCTGGCCGTCCGGAACGGCGAGGAAATGGGGATCAAGACCATCATGCTCAAGGGCGTCATGTCCATCCAGGCGGGGGACAACCCCCGCATCGTCGAGCAGAAGCTGAAGATTTTCCTGGCGCCGTCGGATCGCGGCTTCGGCAAGGATCAGGAATAGGAGCCGGACATGGCGCGGAAGAAAAAGGAATCCGGCGGCGGCGGGCCGTCCATCGCGGAATTCTCCGCGCTCACGTCCTTCTCCGACATGATGACGCTCATGCTCACCTTTTTCGTGCTCCTGTTCACCATGTCGGAGCCGAAGAAGCCGCGCATCCAGGCGACGATGCAGGCGTTCATGCGGCAGGTCGGCGTCCTGCCCCACAACGCCAGCCCCATGCGCCCGACCATGACGCCGCAGCGGACAAGCCAGGAGGAGGCGAACGTCCTCCGGCGGGGCCCCCCCGGCAAGCGCTCCGAGGTCCAGACCATCGTCGAGGACAACAGGCAGAAAATCGTCATCGGCGGCGAGGATCTCTTCCGCCCCGGCTCCGCCGTCCTTTCGGCGAAGGGGAAGCGGCTCCTGCAGAACGATGTCGCGCCGGATTTGAAGGGATTCCGCAACCGCGTCGAGATAAAGGGCAACACGGCGCAGTCCACGGACGAGTCGCAGGATTTGTGGGCGCTGGGGTATTCGCGCGCGTTTTCGGTGATGCGCTTCCTTGTGGACGACTGCGGGATTGAGGAAAACCGCTTCCGCCTCATTTCCTCGGCGGACAACGAGCCGCGCGATCCGACCAATCCCGCCCTCAACCGGCGCGTGGAAATCATCATGACGGAAGCGATGGTCGACGGCGGGGGAGTCTGAACGATGTCAGCCGAAGACGACGATGAATTCGAGGACGATGCGCCGTCCGGGATCCCCGGCGACGGGGAGTTTTCCGGCGAGGGGGACGGGGGGGGGGAGGACGGCGGAGCCGCCGCTTCCGGCTTCAGCTTCAGGCGCATCCGCGACTGGATGACCTCGCGCCGGGGCTGGGTCATGATTGCCGCCCTGGCGGCGGTGCAGGCCGTCTTCGCCGTCGTCGTGATCCACCTGCGCTCCGAGGCGAAGCCGATCGCGGAAATCCGCACGCAGACGATCCGCGACCTCGCGACGGAGCTCCTCGGGTACGAGGTGAAGGTCAACCAGATTTACCAGTTGATCCCTGTCCGGGGCGGAAAGCGCCTGACCGTGGGGCTGGATCTCGTCCTTGTGCTCGGGCAGCTTCCGGAGGAGCAGGTGGAGGGGGCGCCGCGCCCGAACCCGGAGGAGATGGCGCTGTTCGTGGAGACCATCAAGACGATGGAGCCGGGCGTCCGGAGCATGGTGAACATTCTGCTGCAGCAGATTCCGGCGGACGATTTGGGGTCGGCGGGATCGTATGAGACGATCAAGAGCGCGGTGAGGAAGTATGTCAACGACACGTTGAACGGGCTGGATTTCGGATCCGGGCTGCGGCCGGACATCGGGAAGCGGCGGGTGACGGATGTGTTGCTGCCGATGTTTGTGAAGCAGTATATGTGAGCGCGGTGTATACTGGAAACAGCGCTTGAACCGTTCCGCCGAAACAGTTTTTCCAGTGCGTCATTACGACCAAACACCCATTTCGGCATCCGGTCTCTGAAACGAACGGCAAGAGTAGGGCGCCTGCGAGGATTGAAAAAACATCCATTTCGGCATCCGGTCTCTGAAACGACCAGCAAGAGTAGGGCGCCTGCGAGGATTGAAAAAGCGCCTGCGAGGATTGAGAAAGGAGTGACAGAATGGCTGACGAAAAGCCCGAAGAGGAAGGGAAGGAAGAGAAGCCCAAATCGGCGGGGCTGCTCGGCGGCATAAAGGGCTGGATTATTGTCCTCGGCATCACGCTGGTGCAGGCGGGGTTCTGGATAGCGATGATGATTATCCGGGAGCCCGGATCCGCGCCGGATCAGGCGGAGCAGGCGAAGGTGTTTCTTGAGGATCCGGCGATCCTGCAGAGCAGGGCGGAGATACAGAATTTCTCCGCGACCGTGCCCGGCCCCGGCGGGGATCCGCGCCCCATCAATTTCAACCTGGTGATGGAGCTGCATTACCTCCCGGAAGAGAAGCGGGCGGGGGCGACGCGGCCGACGGCGGCGCAGATTGAAACGATCCGGACGGTTGTGGTACAATTGGAGTCGAAGATCCGGGATCACCTGAACACGTTCCTGACGGGGCAGTCGTACACGAACCTGATCGGCGACCGGGGGCCGGAGCTGGTGAAGGCGGAGGTGATGCGGTTTGTGAACAACGAGCTGGAGAAGTACGATTTCGAGGCGCTGCAGATTCCGGCCGAGATTTCGCGGCGGCGCGTGACGAACGTGCTGCTGCCGTCGTGGGTCATGACCTGACGCGGGAACGCGGCGTGCGGGGCAGCATCCATTCCGGCATCCGGTTCCTGAGAGCCCGTTGCTCAATTCCATTCGGGTCGCTTTTCCGTCCGTTTTGCGCTGTGCTTCGCCCGTTTTTCTCGACAATGCTGTCCCATTGCCTTCGAAAACCGGACGGCGCCTGCGAGGATTGAAAACATGGCCGACGAGATGAGCCAGGACGATATTGATGCGCTGCTCTCCGGGGGGGGATTGGGGGCGGAGCAGGAGGCGCGGCTGGGGCCGGCGCAGCCGGTCGCGCTTGCGGCGCTGGCCGCGGACGGCCCGCCCGCCGACCCGGCCAGCATCAACATGCTCTACGACGTGGAGCTGGAGGTGAAGATCGAACTGGGCAGAACCATGCTCTCCGTGGAGGACATCCTCCGCCTGCGGGAGGGATCGATCATCCAGCTCGACAAGGACGCGGGCGCGCCCGTGGACATCTACATCAACAACCGCCTCGTCGCCGAGGGGGAAGTGCTGGTTCTGAACGATTATTTCTGCGTCCGCGTGACAAACATTCTGAGCAACAAGGACAGGGCGATAGCGAAGGCGACGGGGTGAGCATGCAAGGACTGATCACGGGGTTCATTGTCTGGTACCTGGTTTTTCTCTTTTCCACAACCCTCCACGAAGCGGCCCATTCCTTCCTCTCCGCCTACGGCGGGGACAGGACGGCGCACAGCCAGGCCACGCTGAATCCCGTTCCCCACATCCAGCGGAACATGTTCGGGATGGTCGCCGCGCCCGTTCTCACGTTTGCGCTGTCGCGCGGGGCGTACCTTCTCGGCTGGTCGGGCGCGCCCTTCAACATCCATTGGGCGGCGCGGCATCCCCGGCGCGCCCTGCTGATGGCGCTGGCGGGGCCGCTGTCGCACCTGCCGCTGCTTGCGCTGAGTTTTTCCGCGATGTATTTCGGGCTGCGGTCGGGGTTTTTCGTCCCCGCGTTCCTCGGGGACGAGATGCTGTACCCTGTGGCGCCGGCGTCGGCGGGGAATGTGTACTGGGCGGTTGCGGCGCTGTGCAATGTCTGCTTCCGCCTGAATTTGATCCTGTTCATTTTCAATTTGCTGCCGCTGCCGCCGCTGGACGGTTCGGAAATATGGTACGCGTTCATGAAGAGGGAGGAGACGCGGCTGCGGTGGCGGTATCAGGCGGCGTCGTACGGGCTGGCGGGCCTGATGCTGGCGTGGTGGCTGTTTCCGCGCGTGCTGCAGCCGGTGGAATTCACGCTGGTGTTCCGGGTGCTGTTCGGGTAGAAATGAAAATGTGACGGCACTCCCGCCGTCACATTCGTTTTTGAAAAAGCATGGGCATCCTTCAGCCGAAAAGCTGATCGATCGCCCGGTCGAGCGCGATGTCGAACTTCTCCGGGGTGAAGTAGGTGCCGGCGTCGATCTGGGATTTTATCGCCATCACGCGGTCGAGGCGCATCGTTCCTTCCACGCCGTTCAGGCGCATGACGCTGGAAATCTCCACCGAATCCGCGATCGGAGGCGTGTCGGACAGCCGGTACGCTGTCTTGGAGCGGCGGGCAGGGTGCACGCCGCCGTTCCCCTGAATGGCGCCAATGTGATCCATCATCGTTCTCTCTCCCCAGTTCTGGTCGTCCCTCACTGTTCCCGCGCAACGGGCACACCGCCCCCAACCCCCGCGCCGGGTACATATTCCCTTCAGTATACAGTTCCGATATCCCGTATTCAAGTTCTTTAAGGAAAATTCTCTTTTTCTCCTTTTTTTTCAAGGCAGTGCAAATCCGGCGCGTCATACCGGTATGTTCATCTTTTCCAAACGGTTGCGGATTTTCTGGATCATCGCTCCGTGAATCTGGCAGACGCGGCTTTCCGTGATTTTCATGAGATCGCCGATTTCCTTCAGCGTCAATTCCTCCTCGTAATACATCACGACAAGCTGCTTTTCCTTCTCTGTCAGCATTCCCATGACAATCCCCAGAATTTCCTCCGCCTCCAGCCGCGCGCCCGGCCCCGCGTCCTTCGACGCAAGGATGACGTCCTCCAGGGAGCGCCTGCCGCCCGATTCGCCGCCCGAACTGGACAGGCTCACGCGCTTCGCCGCCTGCGCCCCCATTTCCGCGTCCCAGTACTCGTCCATCGTGAGGCCGGCCGCCTCCGCGATTTCCTCGGGGGAGACGACGGCGTTCCGGCCGAGCAGCTCCGCCTCCACCTTTTCAATGCGGTTGACGCGGTCGCGGACGACGCGGCCGAGCACGTCGTGGGAGCGCAGCTCGTCCAGAACGGCCCCCCGGATGCGGGTGATGGCGTAGGTGGAGAACCGGGCGTCCCGCCCGGGATCGTAGCGGTCGACGGCGGAGACCAGCCCCATGCAGCCGGCGGAATACAGCTCGTCCCGCGAAATGAACGTGGGCAAATTGATCGCCATGCGGGAAACGGTGATTTTGACAAGGGGCAGGTAGGAATCGACAAGCGATTCATACGCGTTCCGATCGCCCGCGCGGTAACGCTCCCAGAGATCCTTCCGGAAGGCGTCGTCGTCCGGGTCGTCGGGTTCCCGCTTTTTTTGAGGACGGCTTTTGGCCGGATTGGGGTTCATGGGCGTCCTTGATCCAGGTGTCGTTGTCGCCGGGTGAAGACCGTCCGCGCGGGGCGACGTTATCCAGTAACTTGCCCGTGGCGGGCGGTTTCTTTCAGGGGAAAGGGGGCATTATACCCCGGAGATGCGTTTTACGGAAGTGTTTCCCCTTCCCGCGGTCTCCCCATAGTCCCCTGTGTTCCCGGAGGCAAAGTCCTTTCCGGACGGGCCGGGGGAAGGAGAAGGGAGTTTTTTCTTGACGAACCCCCTTCCCGCGCATTAAATAGCGGATTCCCTGTCGCGGCGCGCCGCCCGAAGAACGGCGCGCCGCGCCTGTTGTGCATAAATATACAGTGAAAACAGAGTCTGGTATATCGAAAAAATCATCGGGAGGACATTAATCATGGGACGCTACATCGGCCCCCGCACCAAAGTCTGCCGCCGTCTCGGCTTTATGATATACGACAATTCGAACGTTGAAAAAGCCTTCATGAAGCGCGAGCAGGAGCCCTTCCGCCGCAAGCAGTCCGAGTACGGCCGCCGCCTTCTCGAAAAGCAGAAGGTGATGTTCTACTACGGCATGCGCGAAGGCCAGATGCGCAAACTCTTCAACCTCGCCCGCCGGACGAAGGGCAACACGTCGAAAGCCTTCCTCATCGCCTGCGAGCGCCGCCTCGACAACGTCGTCTACTCCGCCGGCTTCACCGCCTCCCGCGCGCAGGCGCGGCAGTTGATCAGCCACGGCAACATTCTCGTGAACGGCAGGCGCGTGGATGTCGCGAGCTACCTCGTGGACACGGGCGACACCATCACCGTCTCGGAGCGTCCGGGCGTGCGGAAAATGGTGACGGCGATCGTGGAGAAGAAGTCCGGCTACGTCGCGCCGGACTGGATCGCGGTGGACGGAAAGTCGCTGACGGCGAAGATTGTCCGCCTTCCCGTGCGGGAAGATGTGCGGCTGCCGGTCAATGAACAGCTTCTCGTCGAATTCTACAGCCGCTGAGGTCTTTTGCGGCATATACATGTGCGTGGAAACGGCGGGCTGCCGGCCCGCCGTTTTTTTGTCGGCGGCTCCCTCTTCCCCCCCCCGTACTTTTCCCTTGACAGGGAGCGGGAAAATACGAATTATGAATAGTTCAAGTTTCATATTCTGCATGGCATGAGTACATCCCCATCACGAAGCGGGCGCTGTGCCGCGACAGTATCTCCTGAGTGTTTATAAACGGAGTAGACATTGAACCACGCCGCCCCTCTCATTGCTTCGCAACTGCGCATAGACGATGCGGAATGCACCCTGTTCGGCGAAGCGGAAGTCATTGCGCGCATCGACGCGGCGCGGAAATACGCACACCTCGGCCTCCTCCTGTACAGCCCCTCCGGCAACCTCACGCTCGACCACGCCATTTTCCACCACTGCAAAAAGCGCGGCATCGCGGTCTACCTCTGGTACAACGTCCTGTTCGACAACGCCATTCTTCCCGAAGCGGACGAACAGGTTGTCGACGCGTTCGGCGGAACCGGCCCGAGCGACACGGGGGAATGGCATGCGGCCCGCGGCGCGGCCGAGCTGCGCTTTCTCGCCTGCCCCTCGAACCCCGGCTACAACCGCCTTGTCCGCAACCGCTGCCGCCAGCTTCTCGCCGACTACGACGGGCTGTTCATCGACGCCGTCGGGTTTGCCCTGCCCAGTTTCGGGCTGGAGATGCAGTTCAGTTGTTTCTGCCCCTCCTGTCTCGCGCGGGAACCCCGGCTGGAGGTCTGGCGCGGGCGCGTCCACGAGCTGCGGGAGCGCCTGGTGTCGGCGGACGACGGGGAGCTGGATCGCTGGGGCACGTTCGCGGGGCTGGCGGAGGCGTTCGGCCTCCGGGATTTTTTTGCGCACCGTGCGCGCCTCGTGACGGCATTGGCGGAGCAGTACGCCGCGCTGGCGCGGGAGGCGGGGAAGCCGCTCGGGATTGATGTGGCGTCGCCGGCGCTCGCGTGGCTGGCGGGGCATGATTTGCGGCGTTTGGCGGCGGTGGCGGACTGGATAAAACCCCGGATTTACTGCCGCACCTACGGGCCGTCGAGCATTCCCCTGGAATACCGGAGTCTCGCGATGGGGGCGAAGGGGTGGGCGCAGCGGGCGGGGATGCCGGCGCTCATGCGGTTCATCGGGCGCTCGATCGGGCTGGAGATGCCGGAGAGCGTGTATTCGCTGGATCAGGCGTATCTTCCCGCGTCGGCCGCGTGCCGCGAGATGGAGAGGGCGGCGGCTGCGGCGGGGGGGAACCGGGTGTTTCCGGGGGTTGAGTGCAGTCTGCATCCGGACTTCGAGACAAGCCTGGACGAGGCGACGGTGGGGGAATGTCTGGCGGCGGCGGCGGGGGCGCCGGGGGTGGTGCTGGGGTGGAACCTGCTGTTCATTCCGGACGCGTTTTTAAAAATTGCGGGCGGGAGCCCGTGGAGGGCGCCCGCCCGGTAAACCCTGTTATTCCTCTTCCGGCATGTATTTGGAAATCCAGTTCGTCATGGCGTCGGAGCCGTAGTTCCCGTACTCGAACGCGTTCGTCGGCGCCCGGGATCCCGCGCCTCCTTCCAGCCCCGGAATGTAGAGATCCGCCGGATTGAAGCCCTTCACCTCCGCCCTGCCCTCGTAAATATCCCGGAGCGTCTGGTCGAGAACCGCCAGCGCGGCGTCCGGATTGTTCGCGAGGCTCGCCTTCCCGCCCTGGCGCAGATCGGCGAAGCTGTACGTCACGCCGTCGATGCTCACTTTCCCCAGATCGGAAATGTCGTTGATCGCCGGGCCGTCCGCCTTCTTCTCGTCGATGCTGGAGCCGGCGACGCTCACCGTCTTCCCCTCGGCCGCGAAGAGGGAGCCTTTTTCCTGTTTCACCTGGACGTAGTTGCCCGTCCCCGGCTTTTCCGCGAGCAGGCCGATGCCCTCCGCCTCGCCGTTGGCGTTTTTGATGACTTCCGCCTTGACGCCGGTCTTTTCCGACGCTTCGTTGATGGCGGCGACGATTTCCTCCGCCGTCGCGCCCGCCTCGAAGGAGAATGTCTCGGAGCCGTCGCGGCCGTGAATGGAGAACCGCAGATCCTCCATCGCCTTCCCCGTGTACAGCCCCGCCGCAATCGCCGCCTGCGTGTCCTCGCCCGAGGCGACCTCGTCCGCTTCCTTCGTCGTCGCGTCCGTCCCCTTGGCGCTGAGGGAGGACTCCGGCTCGGCGAAAAGGTTGCCCTGCGTCTGATCGACGCGGACAAAGGCGTCCTTCCCCGTGTCCGCGGACGTCAGCGTGATGCGCTGCTTCCCGTCGTCCGTCTCGACGAACTCCGCCCTGACGCCGGTGTCCGCGGAGTCGGCGTTGATGGCGGCGGCGATTTCCTCGATGGACGTTCCCGCGCCGAAGTTGTAGGTTTTCTCCCCTTTCTTCCCGGCGACGACGAAGCTCTGATCGTCCACGAGGAGGCGGTAGTCGAAGTCCTTCTCGATCTTGGCGGGCTGCGCTTCCTTGTCCGTGACGGTCACGCGGTCTTCCGCCTTCGTGACGAGGTTCGAGGCGATGTTCGCGCGCATCTTCTCGAAGAAGTCGTAATGGGCGGAATTGAGGGACTTCGGGTTGCTCGCCGCCGCGAGGGCGAGGGATCGCATGTCGCCGAGAATGTCGCCGGAGGTGTCTTCCTCGGCGATTTCGAGGCCGTTCGGCTGGGAAGCCTGGGGGGTGTAGGTGGCTTTCTTGACTTTCTTTGTTTCGGGATCGTAGTAGTCGTTGAAGTATTTGTCGGAGAGGAGTTCGGTATAATAGGAATTCTGCTTGAGCGTGCCCGACTTCTCCGCCTGCAGCATTTTGTCATAGGCTTTGGAGTTGGCGCCGAGCATGGCCCATTGCTGGAGGAGATCCCCGCTGATGCCGGCGATGGAGGAATTGGCGGGGGAACCGAAGAGGGCGTTCGAGTTGTTCAGCTTCATCTGGTTGGCGAGATCCTGGTATTCCGTGTTGAGAGCCATGGTCTTTTCCTTTGCTGAAGACTTTCCCCTGCCAAAACGGTATCATACAGTCGTGCCGGGAGTATTATCGGTAGTCGACGCCCGATCTTGAGCTTTTTTCCGGAATTTCGCTCAAGTCGATGCAACCATAAGGGTGAAAGAATGTTGGATGATTGGCTCGGGCGCACGCGCCTGCTCCTTGGGGACGAGGCGGTGGCGCGCCTCGCGCGTGCGCGCGTCTGCGTCGTCGGGCTGGGGGCGGTGGGGTCGTATGCTGTGGAAGGCTTGGCGCGGGCAGGGGTTGGGTGGCTGCGTCTGGCTGATTTCGACGAAATCAAGCCCAGCAACCGCAACCGGCAGCTCTACGCCCTGACGTCCACGCTGGGCCGCCCGAAGGTGGATGTGGCGCTGGAGCGGGTGTTGGACATTAATCCGGCTTGCCGCGTCGAGGCTGTCCGTTGTTTCGCCTCGGCGGAGACGGCGCCCTCCCTCCTGGAGGACGGGGTGGAGGTGCTTGTGGATGCGATTGACAGCCTGAACCCGAAGGTGGATTTGATTGAGGCCGGGGTTGCGCGGGGGGTGCCGGTGTATTCCGCCCTGGGGGCGGCGACGCGGACGGTTCTGGCGGATGTGGCGTTCGCCAACCTGTTCGAGACGGCGGCGTGTCCCCTGGGGCGGCTGGTGCGGAAGCGTCTGCGCCGGCGGGGCATTTGCGAAGGCGACATTCACTGCGTCTATTCCCGCGAACTGCGGAACCCCGCCGCGTCCCGACGCCGGGACGGGGACGACCCGGAGGGAGGGTGGTCGGAGTACCGGCGCGGGAGGCACCGCAGCGTCCTGGGGAGCCTCGGAACAATGACCGGGGTGTTCGGGCTGTGGCTGGCGCATGCGTGCATTCTCCGGCTTGCTGCCCCGGATGCCCCGGATGCGCGTACATTAGAAAAGTAGGCGACCCAGCACCTTTACAGGAGGCATTCCGTGAAAAACTTCGCCCTCGCATTGCTCTTCGCCGCCGCGTTCTGCCCCTTTTCCGCCGCCGGAGACAGGCCGGAGACGGCGCGCGCGCGCGCGCGGCACCTCCACGAAGACGGCAATTACCGCGAGGCGGAGGCGATCTTCCGCCAACTCGCCCTCGACCCGGCAACGCCGCCGCGCGAGGCGGTGGAAGACCTCGCGGACGCGGTCGACTGTCTGGTGCGGCTCGGCGAACAACGGGAAGCGCTGGAACTGCTCGCCATGGCGGCGAAGGCGCACCCGGAAAGCTGGCGCGTCCTCGCCTTCGCCGCGGACGGAGGGAGCGGACCCCTCTTTCCCCGCCGCCGGCCCCTGCGGCACGGCATTCAGTCTGAGGAACTGTTCCGCCCACGCGCACTGCGCCTGCTGCTTGCGGCGGAACAGCGTCTCGACAATGCGGACGACCCGGCGACTGACAGGGAAAAACTGGACTTCTACAGCGTGTTCCAGCAGACGCTCCGCGCGGGACGGCTGGGCGGGCACGCGTGGCGGCTGACGGCGCTCACCGACCTCGACGCGCCGGCGGCGGCGGACATGACGCCCGGCTGGGCGCTCCCCGCGCGGGGAGCGCCCGTCGACGGGGACGGCAACCCGATCTACCACCGCACGCCCGCGTCCTGGGACGCGGCGGCGAACGACGGCGAGCGCTGGCGCTGGGTTCTCGGGCGCATGGAACAGCTTGGCGACGCGGGAAAGGCGGAGGCGGGGTTCCTGCTCGGGCAGTTCCTCACCGAGCAGTTCGGCGTCCAGACGCTCAGGGAAATGCCGGGCGCGCGGGGCGCGGAACTGGCGGGGGAGACGGGGCCCTTCGCCGTGCGGACGCTGGAGGAAAATGAAACCATCGCACGGCTCGCGGGCGGGGTGAAACGGTTCGCGATGCCGGATGAATTCAATCATATTCTTGTTCTCCGGCGCGCCGCGGACGCGGGCGACAGCGCGGTGCGCGGGCGCGCGCTGGCGCTCCTGGCGTCCATTTTTGAAAACAGGCAGCAGTATCCGAAGGCGGCGGATTTCTGGCGGCGGCGGCTTCGCGAAACGGATGCGGACGACGCCTCCGCGAAACAGGCGGAGGAAGCGCTGGCACGCATCACCGGGAACAGCGGCGAACTCGAACCCGGCGACGCCGCGGCGGCGGGGAAACGCCCCGTGCTGTCCTACCTCTTCCGGAACGGAGACAGGGTTTCCTTCACCGCCACCCGGCTGGACGAGAAAAAACTGCTCGCCGACATCCGGGACAGGCTGAAGGCGGGGGACAATGAATTTCTCCACAACTCCCTCCGCCGCAGGCCGGAAATGCTCGCGGACTACGAGGGGGCGCGCTATCTCGGGGACGTGGCGGCGGAATGGGAAATGCCGCTGTCGCCGCTGCCGGATCATTTTTCGCGGCGGATCGATGTGGAGGCGCCCATCGACGACGCAGGGTGCTACCTTGTCGAGGCGCGGATGCGGGGAGGGAATGCGTCGCGGGTCGTTGTGTGGATTTCCGATCTGGCCCTCGCCCTGCGGGACGCGGGAGGCAGCCGGATGGCGTTCGTCGCCGACGCGGCGGGAGGGGAGCCGGTCGCGGGGGCGGTGGTTTCCTTCCTCGGCATTGCGCGGACGGACGGCAGGGCGGGGAAGCGCGCGTACTCGGTGCGGGAATTCGCGGAAAAAACGGACGGGGACGGACTGCTGTTTCTGCCGGATCCGGACATGGCGGGCGCGGAATGGCTGATCAGGGCGGAGACGCCGGACGGAAAACTGGCCTACCTCGGGTTCGACCGATTCCGGGCTTCTCCCCGGCGGGAGGACGGCGTGCCGGCGACGGCGTTTTTCCTGACAGACAGGCCTGTGTACCGGCCGGGGCAGGTGGTGCATTTCAAAGGCTGGATCGGGCGCGCCGCATACACGCCCCGGCCGGGCGACAGCTTCGCGGGGCGCGAGGTGCGGGTGCGCATCCACAACCCCCGCGGGGATGTCGTGCAGGAAACGACCCTCGCCGCCGACGCATACGGCGGGGTGGACGGCGCGTTCACGCCGGAGGAGGGCGCGGCGCTGGGGCAGTATTATCTTTCCGCGCAGGCCGACGGCGTCGGGGGCGGCGCGGGATTCCGCGTCGAGGAATACAAAAAGCCGGAGTTTTCCGTTTCGCTGGACGCGCCCGATCAGGCGCTCGCCCTCGGGGACAGCGTGCAGCTGAAAGTGCGCGCCGCCTACTACCACGGCTCCCCCGTCACGGACGCGGCCGTGGCGTACCGCATTCTCCGGACGCCCCACGGGAACGCGTGGATCCCGTCCTGGCGGTGGGACTGGCTGTACGGCGCGGGCGCGTGGCAGACAACGTACACGCCGGGCATGCCCCGCATCTGGCCGCCCTTTTCCCGCGCCCAGCCGGAGCTGGTGGCCGAGGGCGAGGGAAGGCTGGACGCGGAGGGCGTGTTCCGCTTCACCCTCGACACCGCGCCGGCGAAGGCGCTGTTCGGGGATGAGGATCACGCCTACGCCATTTCCTTCGACGTGACGGACGCGAGCCGGCGGGTGATCTCCGGGACGGGACGGGTCGTGGCGGCGCGGGAGGCGTTTGCCGTCAATGTGTGGACGGAGGGCGGGTACTTCCGCGCGAATGCGGAAATCTGCGCCGAAGTCAAAGCGCTGACGCCGATGGGCGCGGGCGTGGCGGCGCGGGGGGAGGCGGTGCTGTCCCGCATTTCCTACGCAGACCCGGCCGCGCCGGAGGAGGTGGAAGTGGAGCGCCGGGACGTCGGGACGGACGCGAACGGAACGGCAGTGCTCCGCTTCCGCGCGGACGCCGCGGGGCAGTACCGGCTCCTCGTCCGCCTGCGCGAAGAGGCGGACGCGGACGGCAGGGCGGTGGAGGGCGCGGCGCTCCTTACGGTGCGGGGCGAGGCGGGGGAGGGGGATTTCCGCTTCTCTCCGCTGGAACTCGTGCCGGACAAACGCGAGTACGCGCCGGGCGAAACCGTGAGGCTGGCGGTGAATTCGGAAAACAATGACGGCATTGTCCTCCTTTTCCCCCGCGCGGAGCGCATGGGCGGGGCGGCTGTCCGGCCGCAGGTTCTGCGGCTGCGGAACGGGACGCGGACGGTCGACCTGGATATCCGCCGGGCGGATCAGCCGAATTTCTTCTGCGAGGCGATCACCGTCTTCGGCGGGAAAATCCACACGGAGACGCGGGAAATCTTCGTTCCGCCCGCGGACAAAACACTGCGGGCGGCGGTGACGGCGGACAAGGAAAATTACCTGCCGGGAGAGACGGCGACCTTCTCCCTCGCCGTCACGGACGCGGAGGGGAACCCCGTCGCCGGGCAGTGCGCCGTTTCCCTGTATGACAAATCCGTCGAATACATTGCGGGAGGCTCCGGCGGCGGCGACATCCGCGCCGCGTTCTGGAGCTGGAAGCGGTTTCACAACGCGCATGTGCGTTCCTCCCTCGACAAGCAGTCCCGCCGGGTTCGGAAAAACGGCGACAAGCCGTGGATGCCGATCGGCGCGTTCGGGCGGGAAGAGGCGGACTGGAACGGCGACGGGACGCTCGCGAACGGCGAAGCCCCGCGCGTCCTGATGGCGCGGGCCGCCGGCGGCGGGGAAATGGACATGGCGGAGGCGGAGGCGGAGACGATGGCGATGGCGCCCGCGCCCATGGCCGCGCCGATGATGGCGGACGCCGCCTACGCGGGCGAGCCCGCCGCCGGCGCGATTGCGGCGGAGAGCGGCGGGGCGATGGCGGAGGCGGCCGTCCGGAGCGAATTCGCCGACACCGCCTTCTGGTCCGCCGCGCTCGAAACCGATGACGACGGCAAGGCGTCCTTCACCGTCGTCATGCCGGAAAACCTCACAACCTGGGTCGCCCGCGCGTGGGTGATGGGGACGGAGACGCGCGTCGGGGACGGCGTTCACGGCGTCGTCACGCGGAAGAATGTCCTTGTCCGCCCGCAGACGCCGCGTTTCCTCACGCAGACGGATCAGGTTGTCCTGTCGGCAAATCTCCACAACTACCTGCCGCGCGCGAAAAGGGCGCGGGCGGAGCTTGTGCTTGAGGGCGGGCTTCTGGCGGCGGCGGAGGGCACGGCGCTGGTGCGGGAAATCGACCTCGCGGCCGGCGGCGAGGCGCGGGTGGACTGGCTCGTGGACGCCGTTCGCCCGGGAACGGCCGGCGTCACGATGAAGCTCCTGACGGACGAGGAGTCGGACGCGGCCGCCCTTTCCCTCCCCGTCCTCGTCCACGGCGCGCGGCGGGTGGAGAATTTCAGCGCCGTCATCCGGCCGGAGGAGGCGGGGCGGCGGATCATCCGGTTCACCGTGCCTCAGGAACGGCTGCCGGATCAGTCGCGGCTGGAGTTTTCGTTTTCGCCGTCGATTGCCCTGCCGCTGCTGGAAGCGCTGCCGTATTTGATTGATTATCCCTACGGGTGCACGGAGCAGACGCTGAACCGGTTCCTCCCCGCCGTCATGGTGCGGAAGCATCTGGACGCGCTGGGCGTTTCCCTCGCGGACGCGAAAGCCATGCTGGAACGCGCCGCCGCGAACGAAGACCGGCAAAACGCCGCGTGGCGGGAACACTGGAGGGACGACAGGGCGGCGCTGGAAAACCTCCCCGTCTTTGACGACGCGGAACTGGACGCGATCGTCCGGCAGGGCGCGGAGCGCCTCGCCGGCATGCAGAACGCGGACGGCGGCTGGGGCTGGTTCTCCGGCGAAGGGGAACGGAGCTGGCCGCACACGACGGCGGTCGTCATGCACGGCCTCGCGGAGGCGGAGGCGGCCGGGCTGGCGCTGCCGGCAGGGCTGACGGAGCGGGGCGCGCGCTGGCTCGCCCGCCATCAGGAAGAGCAAATCGCCCTGCTGGAAGCGCCCGAAGACGCGGAAAAGCGGAAGGAGACAGCGGACAGCCTGGACGCCTTCATCCACCTCATTCTCGTCCGCACCGCGCACGCGGACGCGCGGATGCGGGACTTCCTCTACCGCGACAGGCTGGAACTCCCCCTTTCCGCCCTCGCCATGCTCGGCCTTTCGCTGGAGCGGGAGGGACGGAAGGACGAGCGGGACATGGTCATGCGCAACCTCTCCCAGTTTGTCGAGACAAACGGGGAGAACGCCACCGCCTGGCTCCGCACCGCCCGCGACGGGTGGTGGCGGTGGTACAACGACGGCATCGAGACGCAGGCCTGGTACCTTTTGCTGCTTGCGGAAACGGAGCCGCATTCCGAACGCGCCGCCGGCGTCGCGAAATACCTGCTGCACAACCGGAAGAACGGCGCGTACTGGCGCTCCACGCGCGACACCGCGTACGCGGTGCGGGCGCTCGCCCGCTACGCGGCCGCCTCCGGGGAGGCGGAGCCGGACATGACGGTGCGGCTCTTCCTCGACGGAAAGCAGGTGCTTGCGCGCCGGCTCACGAAAGAGACGCTCCTCGCGGACAACCGTTTCGTCCTGTCCGGCCTCGCTGTGGAGGCGGGGGATCACGAGCTGGTCATCGAGCGCGCGGGCGCGGGGGCGCTGTACGGCGGGGGCATGCTGTCGGTGTTCAGCCTGGAAGATCCGATCCCGGCGTCGGGCGGGGGCGATCTGCGGGTGTCGCGCGCGTTTTACAGGCTCACCCCCTCCGCGAAGGCGGTGGACGCGCCGTCCGCCGCCGGGACGGCTGTGCGGCTTGCCGCGGAACAATACGACCGGACGCCGATCCCCGGGCCGTTTGAAACAGGCGCGGCGGAGGGCGGCGGCGTTGCCGTCGCGCCGGGGGATCTGATCGAGGCGAAGCTGACCGTCACCGCCGCGAACGACTACGAATACCTTGTCTTCGAAGACAGGAAGGCGGCCGGGCTGGAGGCGGTGGAACTCCGCTCCGGGTACGCCGGGAACGCCCTCGGCGCGTATGTCGAGTACCGGGACGACAAAGTCGCCCTCTTCCTCCGTTCCCTTCCCCGGGGCACGCACACGATAACGTACCGCTTCCGCGCGGAGACGCCGGGGCGGTTTTCGGCGCTGCCGGTGTTCGGGGGGGGGATGTACGCGACGGATCTGTTCTGCAATTCGGAGGAAATGAAACTCCGCGTGGAAGAATAAAAAGCGCGATTTTCAGGCGCGTTCCGGTATAATGCCCGGTTTGTCGGTTCCGACGTTCCGGGAAGGCAGTCATGAAAACGGCAGCGCTCATCCCCGCGTTCCGCGAGGAAAATCATATTGAACAGGTCGTCCGCGCCACGCGGGAGCACCTTCCCGACGTCCTCGTCGTCGACGACGGCTCCCCCGACGCCACGGCCGTCCGCGCCCGCGCGGCCGGCGCGGCCGTTCTCACAAACGCGCGCAACCTCGGGAAGGGCGCCTCCCTCGCCCTCGGCTTCGACCGCCTCTTCGCGGACGGCTTCGACGCCGTCCTCTGCCTCGACGCGGACGGGCAGCACCTTCCGGCGGAGATCCCCCGTTTTCTCGCGGCGGCGGAACAGGCCGACCTCGTCATCGGCAACCGCATGGCCGACACCGCCGCCATGCCCTTCGCCCGCCTCTGGACGAACCGGGTGACGAGCGGCATCCTCTCCCGCCTCGCCGGCGTCGCCGTCCCCGACACCCAGTGCGGCTACAGGCTGCTTCGCGGAGAGGCGTGGCGGAGCGTCACCATCCGCAGCCGCAACTACGACTTCGAAGGCGAAATGATCGTCGCCGTCGGCCGCAAGGGCTTCCGCATCGCCTCCGT
>QMCE01001285.1_pt1 | contig 16678 bp, 17 predicted proteins | sample 1821851 | NCBI WGS metagenome assembly QMCE01 (sample SAMN09453174, study PRJNA476694) | Termite gut metagenome, whole genome shotgun sequencing project. | isolation source: worker | host: Odontotermes sp. | place: South Africa:Pretoria | collected 2016-01-28
ATAACATTTACAAAAAAATAAGAAAGTATTTTATGATTTTAGTTGTCATAATTTATTTCTCGACAATGATTAGTTGGTACAGGTTTTTCAAGTTCATGAGGAATATATAAATGGGATAGTAAGCGTTGTACTTGATAATAAGAAAATGATAGATGATTTTTTTCTGTTTTCTGTAAACGATTTTACACGAACGAATTTTCTTATTCTTTTTAAAAATAGTGCTTTATATCGCAGTTCTAAGATAGAAAGTACTAATGTGGAAGAAGTTATTATACAACTAACTAATAGAGTAATAAATCCTTAAATAGAAAAACGCTGTCAAAATTTAATTTGACAGCGTTTTTTCTATGAATGATATTCAAAAATTAATTGAATTTTATTTCATCTTGTGCATACGCACCTGCATCTAATTTCGATTTAATCGCTTTAAATGCGTCAATTGTATATTTCACATCGTCGAGCGTGTGAACGGCAGTTGGAATAATACGCAACATAATAACGTCTTTTGGTACCACCGGATAAATTACAATAGAACAGAATAGGTTATGGTTTTCACGTAAATCAAGTGCCAAGTTAGCAGCCATTTGAGGAGTTCCGTTAAGGAATACCGGAGTTACAGGCGATGCTGTGTTGCCAATATTGAAGCCTGCTTCACGGAAACCACTTTGAAGAGCATTTACAATTGTCCATAATTTTTCGCGTAATTCAGGGCGAGTTTGTAATAATTCAAGGCGTTTCTCTGCACCAATTACCAACGGCATTGGTAGCGATTTTGCAAAAATTTGCGAACGCATAGTGTACATTAAATAATCTACAATAGCTTCTTCCGATGCCACAAAACCACCCACTGAAGCCATAGCTTTTGCAAATGTACTGAAATAAATATCTATTTTATCCTGCACGCCAAAGTGTGTGCCTGTTCCGCTACCATCGTGCCCCATTGTTCCAAAACCATGAGCATCGTCAACTAACAGTCGGAAATCAAATTTGTCTTTCAATGCGGCAATTTCGTCAAGTTTACCCAAGTCGCCTGCCATACCGAATACACCTTCGGTAATTACAAGAATACCGCCATCGTTTTCATCGGCAACTTTTTTCGCAAAACCAAGCATTTTTTCGCAACGTGCAATGTCGTTATGCGGAAATACATAACTTTTCCCGCCTTTTGCTTTATGCAAGAAAATACCGTCCATAATACAAGCATGTGATTCTGAATCATACACAATTACATCTTTACGCGAACATAGTGAATCAATAATAGAAACCATGCCGGGATAGCCAAAGTTAAGAAGATACGCTGAAGGTTTTTTTACAAATGCAGCCAATTTTTGTTCCACACGTTCGTGGTGAGTTGTTTGACCGCTCATCATACGAGCACCCATAGGCGTTGCCAACCCCCACTCTTTTGCTGCTTGAGCATCGGCTTCACGCACTTCAGGCATATTTGCCAAACCGCAATAGTTATTCAAACTCCAGTTTAAAACTTCTTTCCCACGAAATTTCATACGAGGTCCTATTTCTCCTTCAAGTTTTGGGAACATAAAATATCCCTGTGCATCTTTTTGCCATATTCCCAGCGCACCGCGATTAGCTTTTACTCTTTCAAAAATATCCATTGTATATTGTATTTTTAGTTAGTATTAAAATTACGCAAATATATAATTATTTTGTTTCAACTCGCAAAAATCGCAAGCAAAATAAAATTTATTGAATGTTCACCAAAGAGAGAGATTGCTTCGTTCCTTGCAATGATACTCGAATAAACGTTATTGTAAGGAATAGAGCAAAAAATTTTCCGCACATTCAATATCGTGTTGTATTGCTTGTTTCAATTCGTCAAGCGAAGTAAATTTTTGCTGCCCTCGCAAACGTTTTTCAAAATGTATACGCACAGTTTTACCATAAATATCGGTGGAAAAGTTTAAAATATACGCTTCAATTGTTTGCGCAAGTCCGGCGGCAATGGTGGGATTTGTGCCGATATTTACCACAGCGTTGAGTGTTTTGCTTTGACTTTGCTCAGTCCCCGACACTTGGTCGTTGAGCGGTGTTGAAACGCCGTTTTTGGAGTTTTCTTCTATTTCCATTCGAGCGGCATATACGCCAATGGCGGGAATAATTTTCAGCGCATTGTCAATTGCAATATTTGCCGTGGGAAAACCTATTGTGCGTCCAATTTGCTTGCCTTGTACCACCGTGCCGGCAATTGAATATGAATAAGTTAGAAATTCGTTGGCTCTCTCCACATTTCCCTCTGTCAATGTTTTGCGAATTTTTGTGGAACTCACGTGCATTTCGCTCACATCGAAAGCGGGAATTTCTTCAACGGCAAAATGATATTTTTCACCCATTGCTTGCATCAGCGCAAAATTCCCCGACGCATTTTTGCCAAAATTGTGGTCGTAACCAATCACAACCGTATGTGCTTTTACGCCTTCAACTAAAATTGTTTCAATATATTCTTCTCCACTCAATTGTGAAAATTCTTGCGTAAACGGCAAAATTATACAATGGTCTAAACCGCTACCGGCGAGTAAATCAAGTTTTTCGTTCATAGTGGTTAAAATACCGAAATTTCGATTTTTTCCAAATAATATTTGCGGGTGCGGGTCGAAGGTTATAAGTACCGATTCGCCCTTGTACAGGTTTTTCAATTGTTGCAATTGCACCAGAATACTGCGATGACCGGCGTGCACACCATCGAACATTCCAATGGTAACGATGGGATTGCGAGCTTGGAATGAGTTGAAATTATGGTGTACTTGCATATTTTTGTTTGTTAATTGTCTGAATCAAGATTTACAAAATTAACAGAATTTTTTGGTGGTTGAGCGTAGTCAAAGCATTAACTTTGTTAGGGCTTCGCCGTCCTAAAATCTTGTAAATTCTGATACAGACAAAATTAAAAAAAGTTACCGAACACTTCCGATAACTTTTCTTTCGGGTGGGAGACCGGGTTCGAACCGGCGACCCCTAGAACCACAATCTAGTGCTCTAACCAACTGAGCTACAACCACCATTTGATTTTTGAAGTGCAAAGATACATAATTTTGTATTTGAGCAAAAAAAATCACGTGTTTTTTTGAAAATCTATTATAAATTCTTTGTTTACTCGTCAACTCGTTTCTTGTTAACTAATTTACCGGTCAAAGAAAATATTTTTCTTGCTCACACTTAAAGCCACGCCGTAAATTATTTTCACTTCCGGCGGAAAAATTCTCATACGCAATGCCGCTTGTCCTGCTGAATACAATATTCTGTTATCAATACGATTGTCCATTGCAATGCTCACTGCCGAACCAAGTGCAATGCCCAAATCGCCCGGATTGAACACGCAAGGAATGTGTGATTGCTTGCGTTTTGCTTCGCAATTTTCAAATCCGCACATTCCGCAGAATTTTAAACCCATAGGCTCTAATGCAGTGCCCAAAAGCACCAAGGCATCGGCATTTTCAAGGTTTTTGGCATCGCGCTCAAATCCCGGCAAAGAATGTTCTTGTGCCAACGAGCGCATTTTTTCAATTACGGCTTGTTTATCATTGTCTAAAACTATGCAACTATGCAAGTGCGAGATTCCTTTGCCTTTGGGAGCAGTAATTGCCGCCGTTACCATTAATTGCGCCACGTTTTGCACCGTTTGGCGGATTATTGTTTGTTCGTTTAACATTGTCATACTGTAAATTTTTATCAAAAGTAACACTATAAAAGTATTTTTATTAAATCTTTACATTAAATTTGCAAAAATTTTCATTCAACCTCTATGACAATAGAACTTTTAAAATCGAAAATCCACCGCATAACGGTAACCGAAGCAAATTTGGATTACATAGGCAGTATTACGCTCGACGAAAATTTGATAGAAGCCGCCGGTATTATTGCCAATGAAAAAGTGCAAGTACTGAACGTTGCCAACGGTGCTCGCATAGAAACGTATGTAATAAAAGGCGAACGAGGTTCGGGGGTATGCTGTTTGAATGGTCCGGCGGCGCATCGTTTTTCGCCCGGCGATATTGTAATTGTGGTTGCTTATGCTCAAATGGAATTTGAAGAGGCAAAAACATTTCAACCTACGGTGATTTTCCCTGATACTGATACTAATATGTTAGTGTAGTATTGACATAGAAAACTACTAAAATTTGTTTTTTGACAGCAAATACATTATATTTGACAGTTTGAATAACTAAAACTTCAATTCTTATGATTAAAAAATTTACATTTTTCGCTTTAATTGCAAGCATACTTATATCTACTTTTTCGTGTCAAAAAGCAACCGAAGTTATGATTATTGGCAAATGGAAGATAGACCAAGTAGGTTCTCCCGTCGATAGACCCGGAGCATATTGGCAATTTGAAAGTAGTGGTGGTGTAACACTTTTTCTTAATCCTGAAGGAGAGAAAAATGGTGTTATAAAAGGCGAATGGAAGGTAAAAAAAGTAATGTTGCGTCGCTTTATAGAAATAAAAATGACAGATATGATTGGCGAAGTTGAAGTTGCAGATCAAAGAGATATGACCGGTACGTGGCGCATTGATTTTCTTAATGCTCAGAAAATGGGCATAGTTCGCATTGATTGTCCTACCTGCGAAACCGAAGGGCGGTCGTATATTCGCCGCGATTTTGTGAAAATGAAATAATTTTTAGCGGTGGCAAAGCAAAAAACTGTTTTCATTTGTGCTTCGTGTGGTGCACAATCGCCCAAATGGATAGGCAAGTGCAATTCCTGCGGAGCGTGGAATTCGTATGAAGAAGAAATTGTGCAGGCAAACAGTGGCGGAGCAAAAGCCGCGAGTTATATTTCGACTTACAAACCTGTGGCATTGCATACTGTGCAAATGCACAAAGTGGAACGCATAGATACCCACATTCACGAACTGAATCAAGTAATGGGCGGCGGCATAGTGCCCGGTTCTGTTATTTTGCTTGGTGGTGAACCGGGAATTGGGAAATCTACACTATTGTTGCAAGTTGCCGTTTCGTTAGGAAAAAACGTACTCTATGTATCGGGAGAAGAAAGTGCCCAGCAGATTTTTTTGCGTGCCAAACGCCTTAATGTGGAATCGACCAATTGCACAATTTACACCGAGACCAATGTGGCGGCAATTATTGTCCAAATTAAAGAATTGAAGCCTGAATTGGTAATTATCGACTCGGTGCAAACCCTGCGCCACCCCGATATTGACAGTGCGCCGGGCAGTATTTCGCAAATACGTGAAACATCAAATTTACTGATAGAACTTGCCAAACAAACGCATATCCCGCTGATGCTTATAGGGCATATTAACAAAGAGGGCAGTATTGCCGGACCAAAAATTTTGGAACATATGGTTGATGTAGTTCTGCAATTCGAGGGCGATATGCACAATATTTACCGTATTTTGCGCAGTCATAAAAATCGTTTTGGAGCAACGTCCGAAATCGGCATTTTTGAAATGCAACAATCGGGTTTGCGCGAAGTGTTGAATCCTTCAGAAATGCTTTTGAGCGGCAATCCCGAACAATTGAGCGGAGTGGCAATAGCTGCTGCAATGGAAGGAATGCGTCCGTTTTTGGTGGAGGTGCAAGCATTGGTAAGTACTGCTGCTTACGGCACTCCGCAACGTAGTGTTACCGGCTACGACCCTCGTCGATTAAATATGCTTTTGGCAGTAATTGAAAAACGCTTGGGCGTGAAAATTTATACTAAAGACGTGTTCTTGAACATTGCCGGAGGTATCAAAATTCAAGATACTGCACTCGATATGGCTGTAGTGGCGGCAATTTTATCGTCGATTTTTGATTTTTATATTCCTGCGCAATACTGTTTTGCCGGCGAAGTAGGTTTGACGGGTGAAGTGCGCAGTGTGTCGCACATTGAAAAACGAGTAAAAGAAAGTTTAAAACTTGGAATGAAAAAAATATTTATTCCCAAAACCGATAATACAAAAGCCGGAGCTAATATTGAGCAATGTGCTCGGATTGATAGTACGTTTAAAAAACTGTTTAAAAATAATGATAGTAATTAAAAAATTCTGTTAATTCGTGAATCTTGAAACAATCTCGGTTCAAGACAACTCATTCTTAGCATTCTGCACCAAAAAATGCAAACGGTTGAAAATATTAACTTCACTTGTACCGCCGTCAAAATCAAGGAACAATAAATTGGTGTTCGGATATAAAGTTTTGATATTTTTTTCAATCCCTTTTGAAACTATGTGATTGGCAATGCAACCAAACGGTTGCAAACTCACCACATTGTTCACGCCTTCTTTGGCAAACGAAATTATTTCGGCAGGAATAAGCCAGCCTTCGCCAAATTGATTAACCAAATCAATCACTTGTTCAGCATTTTTTGCCTCATCGTGAATCGAGTGCTTCGAGCGGTAATATTTGAATTTTGAAGCAATTTTTTCGGCTTTTTGTGCGAATTTATCTACTTTTTGCTCAAAAAATCCAACCATCAGTTGTGCGCCCCACGACATTGAACTCAAATTATTTTTGTCGTTAACTTTCAGATTGACAAATTCTTGCAAAAAGAAATCGCTCAAATCGGGAAAACGAGGTTCTACACCTTGCGAAATCAACCAATCGCCCACATACATATTGGCATACGGGTTGAATTTCAAATAAATTTCGCCAACCACGCCAATTTGCGGACGGTGGCAATTGTCCAACGCCAAAGCATTGTAATCGGCAACGGCATTTTTTAACACATCGAGTATTGCCTTGTGATTGTTCCGGCGGGCAAGTTCTACGGCAGTGTCTATATAGGATTGTGTTAGTTTTTCGGTTGCGCCTGCTTCTTTTTCACGCACAATAGTTGCGTGGTGCATTCGCGAAATTATGTCGCCGAAAATCATACCGGCAAGCACAATTTTTATAATTTTTTTATATTCTAACTCAAAACCCGGTTGTTCGTTCAAAGCCTTATCGCCCGCCGTAGCAAGCGAAATCACCGGTACATTGGTAATTCCCGCGTGCAAAATAGCCTTGCGAATAAGCGACAAATAATTCGACGCACGGCATTGACCGCCGGTTTGCGTCATTACTTCCAGTTTTTCACTGGTGCCGCTTTTGCCGCCCACATGGTAGCCGGCCAAATACGCGTGGCTGCCGTTTTGGCTAAGCACCACGCTCTCCAGCATGCCGCGCAGCGCCGACGAGGTCTCGGGCGAGATAACCTGCCGCTTGATGAGGGGCTGGTGCTGGTTAATCACATTACCGGCGGCGTCCAGCTCCGCGTCCACAATATATGGCTGCATCAGGTTGCCGCCGTTGATAGCCGCGCACACGGCGGTAATCATTTGCACGGCAGTGTACTTGTTACTTTGGCCAAAGGAGCAACTGGCCAATTCCACCGGGCCCATGTCCTCTTCGCTGTATACCAGATTCGCAATGGCGTTCAGGCCCGGCTCTCCGGGCAAATCCACTCCGGTGGGCTCGGTTAGGCCAAAGGCGCGCAGGTAGTTGTACCACACGCCACGGCCCATGTTGGCGCTCATGCTAATAAAGCTTACGTTGCAGCTGTTCACAAGGGCGTCTTCAAAAGTTTGGTCGCCATGCACGGCGGGCGGGTCTCCGGCGCAGGTCATGGGCTTGTCCCAGCCGGGTACCATCACGCTGCCGCTGCACTGGAAATGGCTTTCCATATTATAAGTGCCGGAATCCAGCGCCGCCGCCGCCGTGATGATTTTCAAAATACTGCCGGGCTCGTAGGTGTCGGCCAGGGCCTTGTTGCGCCATTGCAGGGTGCGGGCGGCGCCCTGCAGCTGCATGTATTGCTCGCTGCCCTCGGGCACCAGGCTCAGCAAATCCAGCGCCTGCTGGTTTGTTATTACATAGGGGTCGTTGGAATCATAGCTGGGGCTAACCGCAAGGGCCAGTATGGCGCCGGTGTTCACATCCATAACAATGCAAAAACCGCGTTCGCGCGCGTTGTTGGTGGTAACGGCCAAGTCCAGCTGCTGCTCCACCGCCTGCTGAATTTCGGTAACAATGGTGGTGCGGATGCCATTGCCGTCCTCGGCAGGGTAGGTGGTGCTCTCCATGCCGGTGGAGATTTCCCGGCCCCAGGCGTCGCGCACCATGGTGGTGCGGCCTGCGGTGCCGGCCAAAATCTCGTCGTATTGGCGCTCCAACCCCTCCAGGCCATCGTTGTCGCTTCCCACAAAGCCCAGGGCAGTGGCTGCCAGCTTCTCATAAGGGTAGTAGCGTTTGGTGTCCTCGGAAAAATAAATACCCGAGAGGTTATACTTGGCGCACACCTCCCGGATAGCGTCGGCCATGGGCTTTTCCACCTTGCCCTTTACCTTATAGTACATACTTTCTTTGTCTTTCAGCTTTTCGTACAGGGCTTCCTCGTCCAGCTCCAAAATAGCGGCAAACTCCCGCGCGGCCAGGCGCGCGGGGTCCTTTTCATCGCTGTTTTCCAGCGCGCTCTTGTTCAGCGCCTCGGGGCTGGCCTCCACCGTCCACACGGTAGCACTTTGCGCCAGCAGCTTCATGTTGGCGTCGTAAATATTCCCGCGCAGCGGCGCAATGGGCACATTGGCCAGTTGCTGCCGGCTGGCCCGGGCTTCCCACTCGGTGGCCTCGGTAATTTGCAGTTGCCCCAGGCGTATGCCAAGGCCGCCCGCCGCCACCACAAACACCGCCACAATGGCCACGCAGCGCAGCAGCACCGGCCGGTTCCCGTTTGGTTTTTGCGGTGCGGCTTGCACCGGTTTGCCTGTGTTGTCCAAGGGGAAGCCTCCTGTTGTTTTGATGTATCGCATACCCTAAGAAAAAACGCCCACAATGCCGTCCCAAATGCTTTGGAAAAAGGCGGAAATCGCTCCCTCTTTCACCCGTATAGCATCATCGTCGCCCACTTTAAAGTAGCTTATTTGCGCGCCGTCCACCTTGGACATTCCCATTGCCAGCGCCGCGTCCTCAATGCTTTTCAGGCTGGTTTTGTTTTCCAGCTCAAAGCTTAAATAGGTGTTATTGGCCTCTTCTTCCTTCAGTTCCGTCTTTTTTTCCGCAATTTGGGCGGTCACCTCGGTAACGGCGGCCTGCGTGTACAGCAGGGCGCACACCAGCACCCCCAGCACCACGGCCCCCAGCAGCAGGCGGGCTGTTTTCCAAAGCTGGGCGGCATGCGCGCTGCGCTGGCGTTTTTCGCGCTTCATCACCCGCACGCGGGGCGGCCGCTGTGTTTGCGGGGGTGCAAAGCGGCTTAAATCATAGGCCACCTGTGCCATGGAATCCCACCTTTCTATGCAAATTTTGTGCTGCGATGACAAACTGTGGAGACGCCGCTTCGGTTTTGCACCGTGGTAATCCTATTGCAATTTTTCAACAACACGCAGCTTGGCGCTGCGGCTGCGGCGGTTTTCATCCTGTTCCGCCCCGCTTGCCACCTGCGGCTGGCGCCCGGCAGGCTTTGCCTTTGCCACCCCGCCGCACACGCACACGGGTAGCCCCGGCGGGCAGGTGCAGGCGGTGCCCCAGGCGCGGAACCGCTGCTTCACCATCCTGTCTTCCAGCGAGTGGAAGGTGATTACGGCAAAACGCCCGCCCGGTTTTAGCATGTCAAAAATGGCGTCCAGCCCCTGCGAAAGTGCATCCAGCTCCCCATTCAGCGCAATGCGGATGGCCTGAAAACTTTTGCGGGCCGGGTTTTTGGCCTTGCGGCGCACTGCCGGGGGCAGTGCGGACGTAATTATGTCTGCCAGCTGCTTTGTTGTGGTGATAGGCGCCTTTTCTCTTGCTGCCACAATTTTACCGGCAATTTGCCAAGCATGGTTTTCCTCGCCGTAGTTCCGCAGAATGTCCGCCAGCGCCTGCCTGTCCAGCCTTGCAATCAAATCGGCGGCAGTGGGGCCGGTTTGGTTCATGCGCATGTCCAGCGGGGCGTCTCCGTGGTAGGAAAACCCGCGCTCCAGAGTGTCCAGTTGGTGGGAGGAAACCCCCAAATCCAGCAAAGCGCCGTCCAAGGCGGGCGGCCCGTAAGGGCCAAGGGCGGCCTGCACGTTTCGGAAGTTCGCCTGCAGCACCGTGGCGGGCAGGCCCGCCAAACGCTGCGTGGCCGCTAGCACCGCGCTTGGGTCTTGATCCAGCGCGTACAAGTGCCCGCCCTGCAGCCGCTGCGCAATGGCGGCGGCATGCCCCGCGCCGCCCGCCGTGCCGTCCAGGTAAACACCGCCAGGCTTGATGTCCAGCGCCAGCAGGCACTCGGCCAGCATAACCGGGCTGTGGGAAAACGCCGTGCCCTCCCCTGTCATCAGAAGTCCAGCTCTTCCATGGCGGCTTCCAGCGCGTTGCCGGAAAGGCTCTCGTTCATGTCCTTCCAAGCGGCGGCATCCCAAATTTCCGCGTGGCTGCCCACGCCAATCACCACCACGTCCTTTTGCAGGCCCGCATGCTGCCGCAGGTGCTGAGGCAGCAAAATGCGTCCCTGCTTGTCGGGCACGGCCTCGGCGGCGCCGGAATACAACAGCCGCCGCGTGCCCCGGCTTTTCACGGTGTTCTTCTCCGCCATCTGGTTGGCAATGCGCTCCCACTCCTCGGCGGGGAAAGCCACAAGGCAGTCGTCCAGCCAGCGGGTAACAAAGAAGGTGTCGCCCATTTCGTCGCGGAAGCGGGCGGGGAAATTGACGCGGCCTTTCTCGTCCAGCGTGCAGCGATACTCGCCGTACAGCATGCCAACTTCCCCCTTTCGTTAGGCTTTTGCGGCTTTGGCGAAGAATGCTATTCTCCACTTCTACCCACTTTTCTCCACTTAGGAAACATTATACAGGATGCAAGGCTGAAAATCAAGGTTTTTCTCCATCTTTTCTTTTGGCACTTTCTATTATTTATCGTCATTTTTACACATTATGCCGCCTGTGGTGAAAAAGTGGGGAAACAGGCCCGGCTTGCAGTGCCTTGCCAAGTGAATGTGGGCCGAAATTGTCACCTCCCTGTTATTGGACTGTCACCGCCTTGTAATTGGACTGTTACCGGCTTGTTGTTGCAAGGCCCCGCCACGCTACGGTACAATGGGGCCAAATAGACCAACTCTTACCCAAAAGGAGTGAGCATATGAACAGGAGCAAAACAGTTTACAGCGTGCTTTTATCAGTGCTTGTCTTGCTGGTGGCGCTGCTGGCCGGCTGCGGCGCGGCGCCCAGCGAGGCACTTTACCACACGGAAGACTTGCCCGCTGCCTCTGCCCCGGCGGCAGCGCCTGCGGCACCCCAGGAGGCCGCGGCAGACACAGCGGCGGGTGCAGACATGGACGCCGTTATGGCGGAAGCGGGCGGCGGCCCCACCCTCAGCTTGCCGCAGGACAACCGCAAGGTGGTGCTCACCGCCAATTTGGAACTGGAAGCGCAGGATTTTGACGCTACCTGCGGCAAATTGCAGCAAAGCGCCGAAGCCCTGGGCGGCTACATTGCCGCCGCCGACGTGCGGGGCAACGCCGACATCTTTACACGCTATGCCACCTTTACCGTGAAAATTCCCGCCGAGAAGTACGCCGAATTTTTAAGCGCCGCCAGTAGCGCGGGGAACCTGCTTTCGCGCAGCGAGCAAAGCGAGGACGTGACAGACAGCTACACCGATGTGGAGGCGCGCCTGAAAAGCCTGCGCACCCAAGAGGAGCGTCTGCTGGACTTGATGCGGGAAAGCGGCAAGCTGGAAGACTTGATTATGATTCAAAACCAGCTAACGCAGGTGCAATACGAAATTGAAAGCTATACTGCCCAGCAGCGCAACCTGGACAATCGCATCGCCTATTCCACCGTGTACCTCTCGGTAGACGAAGTGGACCAGATTACCCCACCAAAAACAGACGATAGCTTTGGCGCGCGCATAGCCAAGGCTTTTGAGGGAACCTGGCAAAATGTGCTGCTGTTCCTGCAATGGCTGGTTATCAGCCTTGTTTGGCTGCTGCCGCTGCTAATTGTAGCTGTTGTGGCGCTGGTGGTTGTGCTGGCAGTGCTTAAAAAACAACGCAAAAAAAGGGCGGAAAACCCGCCCGCCCAGCCGCCCTATCCCAACCTGCCTTACAACCCCGCCCCACCCCACCCCGCGCCACCTGCCGCGCCCGCCGCCCCACACGAAACGACAGCTGAAGCGACGGTTGAGCCGGACGGCAAACCGGGCGAGACAAGATGATTGACAAGCGATAAGGTTTGGACTATACTATTAACTGCTGCGAGAAATCCGGGTGTGGCGCAGTTGGTAGCGCGCTTGACTGGGGGTCAAGAGGCCGCAAGTTCAAGTCTTGTCACTCGGACCATATTAGGACGACACCTTTGATACAAAGGCGTCGAGCAGAAAACCCCTATAAACTAGGGGTTTTCTGCTATTCCAAGGCATTTTTGGCTCAAAACTGCGCCGAGGATTCGGCAAAATATGGCTCGCGAGATCGTTGAAAATATTAGCTCTTGCACCCATGCGCTCATTATCTGCACCCATGTTTCCGCTCTTGCACCCATTTGGCTATTCTTGCACCCATTTTTCAGTTTTGCACCCATTGCGAAAAAAGCGCGGATTTAACAGGGGTAGGCATAGACCAGTCTCATCCAGTGCAAGCCACGTATAGCCTAACTGCCTTCGCACTCGAATTGTCTTTGTCTCCTCGGAAAGGAAAAGCCTCGGATTTCACCGAGGCTAGGTGTCAGCTACAACAAGCTAACAGTTCCTTTTCGATGTCCGCTTCACAACACGCCGGTGCGTACTAGCCATGCTCGAAATGTCATTAATAGCCGACTGAATATCATCTTTGTGTTCTGATACCCTCGCCAGTAGTATGTCTTCATATCCGTTTACAATGGCGGTAAAAATTGCTAGGCGAGCCTCCCCGTGTTCGTCCTGCATACAATTCAGTATCGTGTCAGGCGGTATGTCTTTGCGACCGATCGCCGCTGTCAACGCTGCTTGACGGACGTATGGATTGCTGTCATCTAAACCTTTCAGGATAATCTCCACCGGTATTTTTTTTGACCCGCTGCAAATTATCATTGCCGAAAAGCGGTCTCCAACTGAGGTGCTCTCCATCAATGCTTTTACGTTATCTGTCTGAGTGGGTATGTAGGTTGCTTTGCCCATTTGCATGATCCTCCCTGTCTGGAAAGACTCTGGCACCTCGTGCCGAGCAATTTATTGCATCTCGCAGCCGATTATGGCTTGGCTTTCATTGAGCCTCTTATGGGTAAACTTGCTATAAATGCTGCATAGCGGACTCTTTCATCTTCGTCGGACATCCCTTTTCGGATGAAATCAGGTGGAACGTCTTCACGCCCTATACAGGCTCCCATCGCGAATAAACGGATTGTAGCATCATCGTCTCCCAAGCATCGTCCAAGGAGTTCCAGTGGCGTATCTTTTCGCCACTGGCAAGCAAATAAAGCTGCCTGACGGATACAGGGATCCTCATCGTCAACAAACTTAAGAATGGTATCCAGTGCAACATCATCGCGCTTTGCGCAAGTAATAAGAGCGTACGATCGTACTGCTTCATCTGTGTCTTCCAGACCCAGATAAACAACTTCTAACGCAATATCTTTACGTCCAATACACAACTCCATCGCATATCGCCGTTTTAGCGGTGCTTCGTCGTTCAACGTTACTCTAATTTCTTCGGGTGTAGGTGCTGTTTTGCCCATAATTTTCTCCTCCTTGAGGGTATGATTTTTGGGCAAACAATGTGTTTTGCCCTAGCCGACCATCCGCAGATGGGCGAGTAGGGCAAAACATTAAGCAAACATCATCGATTATGCCTACATTGTATCACACTTGGTATTATTTGTCAATGGCAGAAAAAGCCCCGGATCTCTCCGAGGCTAAATAGCAGCTAGTGCTAACAGATTTTCTTAAGATGTTTTAGCTAACAGTTCTGCCGCCGCTTCACGAACAAGCGGGCTTTTATCCCAAAGACAGCTATTAATAATGTCTTGCGGGGGATTATGCCTGTAACAGACAAATAAAGCCGTCCGACGAACATTTTCGTGTTCGTCCTCCAGACCCTCTCTGATAATACCCCAAGGGAAATCATCACGCATGGTACAGGCCCGCAACGCTGCCTGTCGGACATCTTTACGGATATCACTCAACCCCTGACGAATGAAATGTAGCGGAACATCATCACGCCAGACACAGGCGATAAAAGCTAGCTCGCGGACAAGCCACTCCGAATCGCGTGAACACTGTTCAATTATGTCAAATGGGATTTTCCGTGTAGTATAGGGTTGAATTGCCCGTAGGCGATCTAAAGGTATTTCGCTAGTCAGCTTCAACCTAATCTCTTCAATTTCTTCCGGTTGCAATGTGCGCATAAAGGGATACTGTTCCATTCTTATTTCCTCCATTGTGTGATAGGTTCCAGTGCTGTTGCCTCACGGATTTTCCCGTATGATTTCCATCGATAGTCCTCGACCGACAAAAGCTATCATTGCTGCTAGGCGAACTTCTTCGTACTCATCTTTCCAGCCTTCTTGTATGTTTTCGTCTGGTACGTCCTTACGCCCGACACAGGCTAAAAACGCTGTTTGACGGACATATGGACTCTTGTCGCCCGTTCCTTCCAGAATGACCTCCAGCGGTATATCGCTGCGACCAATGGTGGCGAGATAAGCCGGTATACGGACACACTCGAATAAGTCTCGTAGTCCCATCTGTATCACGTCCAGCGCGATTTCTTTTCGTCCCACGCAGAACTCCATCGCCATTTGGCGTATTTGTGGTGCGTCAGCATGCATCATTGTTTTAATGAGGTCAATCTCGATAGTTATGTGGGGTATTTTGCCCATAATTATTTCCTCCTTGAGGGTATGATTTTTGGGCAAACAATGTGTTTTGCCCTAGCCGACCATCCGCAGATGGGCGAGTAGGGCAAAACATTAAGCAAACATCATCATTAAGCAAACATCATATTAAATTACGATAATCGTGATGATTATTCTGGCCATTATGGCATAGTTGTCAATAATTGTCAATATGAAAAACCTCCGACTTTCTCGTACTGGTTGTACGGAGAGTCGGAGGGTTACTTGTTATTGACTTTTAAGGTTGTTAACGAAACGCTCAGCGCCCGCCCCAAACAGGTATATCTTCCTTGGAAATCTCTTCGACACCAAGAATGATTTCGGGCAAATCGATGAATCCACCGCCATCCTCACAGTTCGTCATTTCAATTTTGAAGACCCTATCTCTAGTGATCCATGCCTCAGTACCATTGCTATGGATGAGAGTTTCTCCACCTATGGTATCCAACACATCGTTTGGCACATAACACGTTCGCCATCCGAAACTTTCGTAATCGCTGCCACCTTCAGATAGCGGCCTAAAAGCAGCAACGCCATGCACACCTGAAACGAGTCTTTGAAGCGACACCAGCTCACCATAAACTATGTACGAGGCATCATCACCGCTCCATGGTGTAATCGTTATGGTGAAAGAATTGCCTTCGTAGTTCGTGGCAGCTTCTTTAGCGGTCACAGTAGTTGTAATCTCTGTTCTTCCGTACTGTCTGTTTATAGCTTCATCAATTGTAATGACGCACATCGCTAGACCGATGAGAACTACTATAACAAATAGCAGATCAGAGATTCCTTCGGAACTTGGTTTGAAGTTCCTCTTCATTTCGGTTTCATCAGAGATTCCTTCGGGACTTGGTTTGAAGTTCCTCTTCATTTCGGTTTCCTCCTTTTTAGGTGCTTAGACCATATTGTAGGCGGAAACTCGTTGTTTCCGCCTCAGCCACCTACCCATGAGATAGGCGATTGAGGCGAAAACATTGTCAAAGTCATCAAGTAAAGGAGCTTAATCTAACTGATTATGTTTCTATTGTATCATATCTAAGCATAAAAATCAAGAGTATTTATGCAATATGCCCAAATCGCAATCTAAAAGTCAAGAAAAAGCCCCGGATTTTGAACTGAACCCAGTTTATTAGACACTTACAGGGGCAACCAAGGGCATGAAAGACGGTATTCTACCGGACTCATGCCCTTTAACTTTGCCTTAATTCTTTTGTTGTTGTAATAATCAATATAATCTCTCAATTCCTGCTTGAAGTGTTCTATCGAACTAAAATCTTGCAGATAGAGCAGCTCAGATTTTAACAATCCGAAAAAGTTCTCCATTACCGCGTTGTCCAAGCAATTACCTTTGCGGCTCATGCTTTGCCGGATACCTTTTCTCTCAAGCATTTTGTGGTACACCCTCATCTGGTAATGCCAGCCTTGATCTGAGTGTAGGATGAGGGCAGAGCCTTTCGGGATGGTTCTAAAAGCATTCTCCAACATCTCAACGACCATCGGAAAACGAGGTGTGTGGCTTATGCTGTAGCTCACAATCTCTCTATTGTACAAGTCAAGTATAGGTGATAGATAAACCTTCTTACCAAATAGCGAAAACTCTGTTATGTCTGTGACCCACTTCTCATATGGCTTGGATGCGGTGAAATTGCGATGCAACAAGTTGGGAACCTTAATTGGGGACAAACTCCCCCTATACGAGTTATATTTCTTCATTCGAACACGGCAGAATAGTCCCATTTCGCGCATTAAACGTAGCACGGTTTTATGATTGATGTTTATTCCCCTATTACGCAGCACCAGTCCAATGCTCCTGTATCCGAATCTTTTTCGGTTCTCATCGTAAATGGATTGGATTTCTGCTTTTATGTGCGTGTATTTATCTGGGCGCTCTCGGTTCTTTAGCCAATAATAG
>QMCE01003143.1_pt1 | contig 16678 bp, 9 predicted proteins | sample 1821851 | NCBI WGS metagenome assembly QMCE01 (sample SAMN09453174, study PRJNA476694) | Termite gut metagenome, whole genome shotgun sequencing project. | isolation source: worker | host: Odontotermes sp. | place: South Africa:Pretoria | collected 2016-01-28
CGCCTAACAAGCCTAAAAATCAGAAGATTTTCAAAGAACTATTGGAATTCGGAACTTTAGCAGCATAAAGATTTATAAATTTTGAACGAACTATTGTATATAGTTTCAATGCTCAAATTAATCCTCTTTTTTTTAGCTAAAAGAATTAATTACATTTTCATCTTTCAATTCAATTACCTTCAATATTGAAACTTTATATTATTACTTGATAGCCCTCAAAAAACGCTTTCTGTCGGTATATCTAAACCAGGGTCAGTCTTTTCCAAATCCTTTTTCGTAGAGACAGTGTCAGACAATTTTTTACAGCCCGCCAACCACGAACCTCATACACAAAGCATAATAGAATTCTCCGGAAAATAATTAATGCAAAAAAACGTTGCGACTTTGCGTTTAACCCAAAAAGCGCAAGCGCATTCATTTATTTTAACGCGAAGTCGCAACGTTTGCAAAGATGCAAAGAAATTTTCTGATTTTCCGAAGAGGTCTAATATTTCAATTTGTAAGCACCTTTTCCGCAAAATCCGACAAGGTAGTATCTCTTGCTCCCATAATTAGGATAACATCCCCTTTGTTACAGTTTTGTCTGAAATATGGCAGTATTTCTTCTCTACCGGCAAAAAAGAGTACGTGGCCGTTTTTTTTCTGCATTTCAATAGCAACTTCTTCCGATGTAATCTCTTTATTGACAGTTCCGCCTGCGTAATAGACATCAGAGAGCAGGAAAAAATCGTTTTCTCGAAGAACAGCTAAAACCTCTTCTACCAACTCTTTGTGCATAAATTTCAACGGGCCGTATCCATGCGGCTGAAACCAGGCAAATACTCGTTTTCCGACCGACTGACAAGCACGTATGGCGCAAACAACCTCAGACGGATTATGAGCAAAATCATCAATAACGAAAATACCGTTGACCTCTCCCTTCAACTGGGTACGGCGGTAAATGCCTTCATAGCTTTGCAAAGCGGCGGCAGATGCTTCGGTAGAAATTCCAACCGCATTACAAACGGCTGTTGCCGCAAGTGCATTTTCCATATTGTGCTTTCCGATAACCGGAATATGGAACGAGACACCGTTACATTCAAACGAAATGGAGAAATCTTTTTGCTCAAACTTGCAACCGGAAAAACCAATCCCCTCCTCGCCTACTCCAAAATCGAAGGATTTGTTTTGCGAAAGTTGCCGGCTTAGCGTCTGACTTTGATTGACAATGAATTTATCTTGTGTATTTGACCTGAATTTTTCAAACAGCGACATCAGTTCGTCATACTCCTTATGGTCGCGGTCAACGTTGAGAAGTACGCTGATTTTGGGAATATAATTTACAATCGAACCGTCTGATTCATCTGCTTCAATGACCAGCCAATCGCTTTTTCCAACCCACGCATTTCCCGGCAATCCCTTTTTTTGAAGGCTCGTCAGTCCGGCACCATTCATAACCGAAGGCTCCCAACCACACTCCTGCATAATGTGGAAAATCATAGCTGTAGTAGTCGATTTTCCGGAAGTGCCTCCTACGGCAATTGTCTTTTTATCGCTCGAAATTTTCGCAAGCAATCCGGATCGTTTCATAATGGGAATACCCAGCGAACGTGCTTTTTGCAATTCGATATTGGACTCTTCGATTGCCGTAGAGATTACCACGACATCCACACCGGAGGTTATTCCCGAACCATCTTGAAAATGACAGTGAATATCCTGTTGTTCAAATTGCTCCTGAATCAGCATTTTTTTCTCATCGTTGAAAAGCCGGTCGCTGCCGGAAACTTCCTTACCGGTACCTCGCAGGTATTGGGCTATGGCGCTCATTCCCGTTCCGGCAATGCCGATAAAGAAGAAGTGATGGTAGTTGTTGAATGGTTGCATCTCTGATTTTTTTCTTAATATCAATACACAGCAAAAGTAGTATTTTGAAATCCTAAAAACAAACACTTTTTTATTTATCGCCCGATGATTCAAAACTATTGATGTCATCGACACAATAACCTCGAATCCATGTACCAATCCAGCTTTTTATATTGTCCGTCCAAATAATCACTTGTAGAATGAGATACATACACACTCATTCCGCAACTTTTTCTATTACTAATGTCTCTAAAAGATAAGGGGTGAATTCGTTATATATAACTGTTTTTAATAATTGTTGTTTTAGGGTAATAATAGATGATTGATTTTGAGTAGCTTGCGGTAAATAATCTTCCAAATCATAAAAAACGGCTTGTATTAAAATTGCAAGCACATCCTTTGAAAAGTTTCAATTTGCGGATTGAGTTAAGGTAATTCCTGTAAAAAAATTCAGATGTTGCAAAGGTATCCCTAATGTACGTGAATTTCCCGTATCATTGGGTAAAATAGTGAAAATAATTGTTTCCCACAAAGACACAAAGCCCACAAAAAACTTAGTGCTCTTTGTGGGAAATAATTAGCTAATATTCCGGTTCAAGTGCCGCATATAAATCAAGAAGATACTACAAAAAAAGTCTATATTATTGATTATTATGACGTAAATACATCCTCCTAATCTTTATATTATTTCTGTTTTACAAATCCTTTATTCATAAGGATTTTCAGAACTCAATAGTATAAACTAATTTGGCAGAGGTACTTATTAAATACTAATTTGGCAGAGGTACTTATTAAATTTAGCGATATACAGCAAACATGCTATTCTCATATTGAAAATTATATGGAACTCCGCTTTTTGTACTATAATTTAAACCCTCACTACTAAACAGGTCAAAACATCCTTTCATAAAATAACCATTAAAAGAACCATCATACCTCCAATTGTTATGTAAATATGAGTACGAATTAGTGGATAAAGAAGTCATTTTGTCAGCGACTTTTCCTGTCAACTTATCAATATATTCTTTTGTAACAAAAAAAAGTTCAAAACAAAAAAGGATGCCCAAAGGCACCCTTTTTCTATTTATATTGGATAATTCCCCAATTATTTAGCAATTACGCGAGCCATTTCAATCACTTTGTTTGAATAACCCCACTCGTTGTCATACCAAGAAACAACTTTTGCGAAGTTACTATCCAAAGAGATACCTGCTTTTGAGTCGTAGATTGAAGTCAATGCACAACCACGGAAGTCTGTTGAAACAACATCATCAGCGGTATATCCGAGTACGCCTTTCAATTCACCTTCAGAAGCCTCTTTCATAGCTGCGCTGATTTCTTCTTTGGTAGCTGCTTTTTTCAAAACAACAGTCAAGTCAACAACAGAAACGTCAGAAGTCGGAACGCGGAATGCCATACCGGTCAATTTACCGTTCAATTCAGGCAATACTACGCCTACTGCTTTTGCAGCACCGGTTGAAGAAGGGATGATATTTTCAAGAATACCACGTCCGCCGCGCCAGTCTTTTGCAGAAGGTCCGTCAACAGTTTTTTGAGTAGCTGTTGCAGCGTGAACGGTAGTCATCAAACCTTTTTCGATTCCGAATTTATCGTTCAATACTTTTGCGATTGGAGCCAAGCAGTTAGTAGTACAAGAAGCGTTAGAGATAATGTCTTGTCCGGCATACGTTTTGTGGTTTACACCGTAAACAAACATTGGCGTTTTGTCTTTTGCAGGAGCAGACATGATTACTTTTTTAGCACCTGCTTCGATGTGTTTGCGAGCAGTAGCATCGTCCAGGAAGAAACCTGTTGATTCAACAACAACTTCTGCACCAACTTCGTTCCATTTCAAGTTAGCCGGGTCCCTTTCTGCAGTCAAACGGATTTTTTTGCCGTTTACAACCAGATTGTTTCCTTCTACAGAAACTTCTCCTTTGAATTGACCGTGAACTGAGTCATATTTAAGCATATAAGCCAAATATTCAGCTTCCAAAAGGTCATTGATACCTACAACTTCAACATCGTTAAAATTGTAAACTGCTGCACGGAACACCATACGTCCGATGCGTCCGAATCCATTAATACCTAATTTGATCATTTTTTCTAAAAATTTATATTAAAAGTTAATTCTTTTTTGTTTTATTTGAAAATATACACGCAAATCAAACAAAGAGTCAAGTATTTTGCTCAATCTGAATACCGGCATTATTTATATCCATATAACCATACCCGCCGCATCCGCACGAGGATTTACACGAAATTACCGTCAAGGAAACAACAATAAATACTGCTATTATTTTTATGTACCTTTTCATAAGCAAATTATTATGCCTGCTGTTCCGTTTGTTGATTATCATTGTTCAACTCTCCGTATCCCGGACAAGGTTTAGACCTACATGAGCTTAACAAAGCTACGAGGGTAATTGCTGCGATAATCCATTTTGCTGTTTTCATTTTACTAAAAATATTATATTGTGAGTATTTTATTTTCGCGATTGCAAATTTACTTTTTTGTTCTGTAATTTCAAACGCTTGATTTGTTTTTTTATCATTTTATTTTCGATAATGGAAAATATAGTTTGCCGAACGGATAATCAATATCAAAATCAACGGAAGAAAGGCACTATTATAGTGTTGCGAAATGAAATGCCAACCCAAAACGGCAACCGAAAGCAGCACTATATTTAATATTTGATAGTACACCAGCGTTTTTTGTAATTTACGAAACAATACCAGGATAGCAAAAATAAATTGCAACGGGTTAATCCACAGTAAATTGTAGTTTGGATTGGTACAAGGATGCTCGGATATGAATGCAAGGAAAAAGATCAAACAACCCAATAATCCGTAAACAAGGAACAGTGCGGCATCCAGCCAAAGGTCTTTTTTCTTCTTATAATTATAGAAAATGGTATGCACAACGATCAAAAAGAAGAGTGTCCAGCAGACCAGCAACGGTGTAAATAAGGAAGTAAACTCAAAGGAAAAACTTGGACGATGCTGGGTGTTTAATGTGCGGGTTTGGCTTATCAAAGGACGGGTACTATCGCCTGCCTGAATCGCACTCTCTTCAAACGACCGCATCAATTCTTCGGGAAGGAAAAGCAGTTCCCTGTCTGTTACCACGCGGTCTGTTTCACTTCCGAGAGCAAGGTCAATTCCGAATGCGAACCATGGCGATTTTGCCAACTTCTGATAAATCAAATCGCGGAACGTATAGGTATTATTGAAAACCGGATAATGAATTTCGCCTTCAACAGCTTTTTCGATTTGCCATAAAGGCCGGGTAGCGCAATTATCAAAGAAAAAATTGTAGCGGTAATAGCTGTTTTCCGGCTTGCTATTTTCCCAAAGGGCAATAATTAAGGCATCTTTTTCTGTTTCCGTTAGGTTTAGTACCTGTTCATACATGGATACGTTTTTGTCATCTCTTGCATCTTCAAGTGCACTTTCAAAATGGCAGACAGCCAGCTTATAATCGGTTTCTCCCTTTATAAATTTGGGTAAAAACTTGTCGTCAAAAGAGAAGATTCCGTAATTAAAAACAATATCCGTATCTTCTGCAGGTATTCTAACGCGAATTGCCGTATGTCCCCACGCAGTATAAATTTCATTATCAGCCGGTTCGGTAGTAATTAAGCTGATTATTTTTTCTTGAGGCTGTTCCCCGGCGGAAAATCCGTACTGGCTAATGAAGAAAAAGGAAAATAGAAAAAATATAAACTGTTTCATTTTGAATTTTCAATGCTTACAACGTAATAACTCATTTGGGGGGATTTTATTGTTTAGAATTGCATACCTAAAAAATGATTATCCGCCATTATTATCCCATATAAAAAAGCCGCGTTGTGTTTTTGTTTTAAAAGTATGAGTTGTCAAAAGAACACAGATAACGCGGCTTTTCGCAGATAAAAATAAAAAAGTTTGATAAATAATTAATTATCAACAACATAAAAATCCGTATTATCTGTGTTTAGAAGGCTTTTGAAACATAATATTTATTCCGGAACGATCTTCAACCCTACTCCATCATTCCAAACTTTATATTCATCCGTATAATAAAGATATGCACTGCTTGCCGGTGCTTGGAAGCTACCCGGAATTTCCATGCGCAGGTCGAGGTTGATTCTGCGTTTTTCCTTCGGGTTCAATCCTTCAAAATATAGAACAACGTAATTTTTATCAATCTCCACAAAATCGGCTTGCGCTTTTTCCTGTATCTCTTTCAGTTGCCAATATTGTGGCGATGCGCCTGACGGGATACCGATCAATGCAACGGTCATCGGCAGTGGTGAGTTGGTTTTATTTTCTACTATGGCGGTCAAGCGAGCCGTTTCTCCCACTTTTTTGGTTTGATTATCTATCGTTGTTGTCAGGTTGACCATACATTTGGACGAAGAGCTGGGCGTAATGGAAGTCCAGTTGAAATTCAATCCATAGCTTGTATTTTTTACTCCGGCGTATGAAACTTTAACCCTATTTTCGCCTTCCTGCAACTGTTTTTGTAGATAATCTATGCGTATAACATCTTTTTCAGGCGATATTTTCTGTACAATTGAGGTGTCGTTAATTGTTAATTTTAGAATGGCATTTGTTTCAATAACGACCGGATAAAGCAAATTATAATCTATCATTGCATTGAGTGCCAGCAAGGTAGCTTGCGTAGAGCCGAAGCCGTAATATGAACGGCCTTTCATCAATCCGGAATATGCTTTTTTGATTCGAGCTTCATCTAATGAGCGTGATTTCAGCAATGCCGATAAGTGCAGGGCGTTAACCTCTGTATTGTATGAATATCCCCACGAATAGGTTATTGTATTTGAATTTCCGGTGCGCTTATATCCTTTTTTATCTACAATAGCGTTCAGTTCAGCAAGTAGTTTTCCGGCAGTATTATAGTCCTTGTAGTTATATGCGGCATTAGCCAACAGTGCTAAACGGTATATATCTTTTGAATTAAATGCTTCGTTCACAGCAGTAATATATTCCATTTTTATCTCGTTGATGCCTGCTTCGCTTAGTGCGTAGACCGTATAGGCGTTGGAAATAGCGTTGGTTGGCGCAGCATATTGGTAATAAGGTTTTTCCTGAACAAAATTACCCTTCCCATCGAGACGATTCAACAGATATGTTTTCGTGCGAGTGATGATTTCGCCGTCAAGTCCTTCTATTCCGAAATTTTTCATTTCGACCAAGTGCATCAGGCATTTGGCTGTCAGTGCGATGTTGTTTGTTCCGTTACCAAACCAGCCAAAGCCTCCTTTCTTGTCTTCATACGAAAGCATTTTTGAATATCCGGTTTTGATGTATTTCCGCAAAAGGGCCTCGGTTTCAGGCTCTTTTTTTTCCGACTTTAACAGATAATTTAAGGCTGCGGCATCAATAAAGAGCTTGGAGGTGGTTTGCTCAAAACAGCCGTTTGGCTCACGGATAATGCTGTTTCCGCCTAAAATTAGCTGTTGAAGTACGTCTAAATTCATCACAAACTCACCCCGTTGCGAACCTTCAACCGGTTTATTGACTACAAAACGGTAAGTAGCCGTGTCGGAAGAAGCAAACGTGGCTTGTGCCGGGAAATCTTTTGGGAGCAACTCTATACGCTGTTCTATGTGGTCTTCCACTCCTTTTCCTTTGAAAGAAGTAGTAAGATATGAATTTCCGGGTATGTTATTTACTTGATACGGAACATAAATCGTGGTGGTAGAATACGGCTCCATTTCCACTTCTTTTTCTTTCGCGTAATTATTGGCTAACTGGAAATCATGGTTATTCCGATACCTACTGCCTCCATTAATAAGCGTTCCTTGCAGCAACTTATCCGTTTGATTTTTCAAGATTACAGGCAGTAACAGCGTGTCGCCAAAACAAAGATAGGAAGGCAGTTTGGCCGTGAGAGAAAAAGGCAGACTGGTAAAATAGGTTATTTCGCCATGTCCGGGTTTACTTTCGCCTATCCCTTCGGCAATCACGCGGAAACCACCAACGGCATCCGAGTTGTATAATTTAACCGAAGCCTTGCCCAGCGTGTCTGTGTTTATATTTGGATTCCAATAAAGCGTGGAGCGAAAATCATAACGAGCATCCCTCGTTTTTTTTATGTAATTGCGGGGATTGTATGTTTGACGGATAGCCGGCGTTGCTTTAACCGGCGGAATAATCACCGATACATACGATGGTTCGTTTTTTGTCGGTTTACCCAATGTCTTGTATGCAGGTAAAGACGTAGACCTTTGAGTGGTAATGAAAATCACGCCATTTGCAGCGCGTGCGCCGAAAATGGATGTTGCAAAAGCATCTTTCTGCACTTCTATCGAAACAATATGAGCAAGATCATCAATCGAAGCTAGCGGGTTGCTGGTTCCTTGCTGAACCGGTATACCATCAATCACATACAACGGGGTGCCTCCATCTGCACGTGAGCCGTATACAGAGCTTATACCGCGAATCGTTGCCTGAGCTGCCTCTCCCGGATGTCCGGCACTTTGTGCAACCTGAACACCAGTAGCTCGTAACGCTTGTTCAACAGACGTTGCAACGGTTGCAACCGGCTCGCTTATACTAATCTGTGAAATCGAACCGGTTCGATCCGGTTTTCCATCGGTAATAACCACTTCTTGTAATTCAGGTAATTCCAGTAACTGATTATTATCATAGTATATTTTTCTGTCGTTCTCTTTTTTCTCTTCCTCAACTTTTTCTCCTTCAAGAATAATGTCGTTTCGTACCTGTGCACGTTTTATCGCCTGTTCATCGCTCAATCCTTTTTGTAGTGCGCGCAAGTCAAGGCTGAGTGTATCTATTTGTATCATATCTCTGCTGTAATACAAAGGATTGGCAATCAGTTGCAGCTTACCCGACCTGTCCACATTGGTAAATAAAAACTTACCCGAATTGCTGGTACGTAGGTGCGATACTGTTTTTTTCCGTCCGTATGACACAAGCCATACATCGGCAACTACGCCGTTTTTGGCTCCTTTGGCACGAACTGTTCCACCAATATAGCTGAATGATGCCGGTAGACTTTTTATTTCAATATCCGGATTGTTTATTTCGTTCCAGGTAAATCGTCGCCATCCGTGCGTGAGTAACACATAATCAATGCTTTGCATTGCTTTTTCTTTGTCTGGATTGAAATAGTAGGAAGCATCCTCTACCTTATCCTTCAACTCAGAACTCATCAGCAGCCACGAAAGGATATTGTCTTGGCGGTCATCGGCAAAAGCATGTATTTTATCATCGATAACCGACAGGGAAAGATTTGCCTGCAACGGCTTGTTGTTTGCATCGTAGGTTTCGATGTTTAGCTTAACCTCTTCGCCGGGCAGGTATCCGGTTTTATCCGGCGTGATTTTTATGTTCATCGGTGCGCGGTCGCCTATATAAATGAGCCGCTCGCATTGTTCTACGTTGTGCCGGTTTAGTAATGTTACTCGTGCAATTCCGGCAGGCAGATGGCTTACGTCAATCAAGTATTGCTGAACATTTCCCTCGCCTTTAAAATCTTGTGAAATAAGCGTTTCACCCGAAGTAACGGTAATAAAATAAGGTTCTTCGTTTGGTGAGTGAACGGTAACATTCAACATGTTCTTATTAACTGCGAATACACGTATTGAGTATGCAGAAGGAAGGACTTCGAGAATTTCATAATGATGTGTTATTCCTGGTGGAGAGGTAATTACGGCATGATATTTCTTGCCTGGTTCCGGTGTAAAGCCGACACTTCCCAATCCCATCCATTTGCTGTGAAAACGAGTGATAAGTACACCGGAACTGTCGCGTATTTCACCTTCCACATCAGCAGGCTTTCCAAATTCGTTGGTTGCTTTGAAGGCTAAGTTTCCTTCCACATTTTCGACCAAATAACCGCCTTCGGGAAAAAACCGGACATTCAAATTATTCATTACCAGCGGAATGCTGCGCGAAATAGCTTCCGTACTGCCTTCATAATTTATCATCACATTTAATATACCGTCTGCCGAAAGGATTGTTTGGGGTAAAATGGCTTTTAGTGCCGCCTTTCCGTTTTGGCCGGTGCGGGCTTTAGCAGTCAGTATGCGGTTACCCTCGATGTTTACAGTGTAGGTAAGCGGATAGTTTACTAATGGGATGTTTTGCTGCGTTTTTACTTCGAGGTTAGCCTGTATCTCGTCGCCGGCACCGTATGCTTTTCGCTCAAAATCAAGGTTCATCAACAAAAGGGGCATTTGTGCTTTCTGTACAAAAAGATCTTTGGAGTAGCACTCCTTTTCGTCAAAATTACGCATCCAAGCGGTATATGCACGCAGTTTGTATTGCCCGCCCGGTACATTTTGAGGCAGCCAGTATGAGCCTGCCCCTATTCCCTCTTTCACGTAAATGGAAAAAGTTTTATCCACTCCGCCGCGCGGATTAACAAGCTCGACAATTGCTATTTCGCTCAGTGCTTCTTTCCGGTTTAATGTTGCATCTGTAACATAGACTTTAAACCATATTTGCTCGCCGGGCTTGTAAAAAGTGCGGTCGGCGTGGAGATATATTTTTTCGACAGGGTATTTATTGATGAAATAATCCCATTTTTCCCGATCCTGGGCAAATATGGTTGCTGTAATGAAAAGCAGTATGGTGAAAGATAATTTTTTAGGCATAATATTTATTGATATTAAGTTGATGTTTGTTTTTGTTGATTGCCATGTTTGTAAATATTAAGTTGATATAGTTTTAAATAGCTGAATATCAATAAATATTCTATATCACAAAATATCTACACCTTCCTTAAAATTTCATTTTAACCGCAAACGTAATATTCGTTGTGCCCGGCATATTGAAATAGTCAAGACCTTGTGCTGCGGTGTAGTTGAATAGCGGCCGCGCAACATCTATACCGCTATATGCTGACCATACGATTAAGTTGTTAATCCCAAGCGAAAGCACCAATCCGGGTATTTCCACCTTTTCACTAAAATCATACGAAAGGGTAATCGTGTGAAAGCGCACGGTTGAAGCATCTTCGATAGCCTCTCCGGCAATGCCTGTTATTCCGGCATGATAATATGGACTTTGGGATGGACTTTGCTCCATGCGGCTATTTTGTACCGACTCTTTGGAAATGCCCAGGTAATTCATCGTACTGCGCGTACCGTTCCAACAATCGCCACCATGTACATAACCTAATGAAAGAGTTAATTGCCAGTTCTTCCACTCTATACCGGGATTGATATTAAGAGTGAAGTCGGGCGTGGGATTTCCGATAACACCTGTCGTTCCATCGGTCTTCTGTCCGAAAATCACACCGTATGGTTGACCTTCGAGCACATTGACCGACACATCCGAAAATCCTGCCAGCGGTATCCTGTCATCATCTGTAAGTAACCGTTTAACCATTGTCTTGTAAGAAGTGAAATTAAAGTTAACGTTCCACCCGATATGGTAAATATCGAAAAAATCCCAATCAAAATATCCATAGTTTCCGTAACTTATTTCCCACCCTCTTTTATTCCAGTTGACAGCATTGTTCAACTCAAAGCGATTGTTTTGATAAACAGGAACAATTCCGCCGGTGGTTTTATTCCAAAAATAACTAACTGTAAAATACCAACGATGATAAAAACAACGCCCCAATTCAATTCCTATCTCATTACGGAGTGTTTTTTCCGTATTCAGACCGGAAAATTGATGTAACGGGTATTGTTCTTGATAATTCCTGAAGATAATTCCTGAAATCTCCGGCTTTAATCAATGTTGAGGAGTAATGAGGTTGAGCATAGTAAAGCGGAGCTTCGTTTTGTGTATATGAAAGCGAATAGTGTAGTTTCAGAGTTGAAAGATACGCTCTTAAATACCCGTATCCACTGGAAGGAATCCATTCTTCAGCGCGAACGGCAACATTCAGTCCTTCGTTAAAATAGACTTTTGCTTTATTTAATGTGTTTGAATTATTGGCGTTTAACCAGAGTTTGCCTAAAAAATTGCTTTTATAATTTCCATTTAACGAGATACCCAAATCATTCGTAATGCGGTTTAAGGAAAGATTACCGGCGTGTGTATATTCTGTATCATAATTAATCACATTGAAATTGCAGGTTGCCATTAAAGTATAATACAATGAATTGTATTTTTTATTAGAAGGAGAATACCAGGATGAATATTTATATTGCAATGCCGAGTGTAACGTTTTGAGTGTTTCTTCTCTTTGGTTGGTATTTTCAACCATATCCGGTTCGTACGGCATAATGCCCGACCGGATATGCTGCCGGTGGTAATTGTAGCTTGTGCCCCAGTACCATGAGTTATTTTCTAATGAAAAGGCAGCCGAAGCTTCGCGGAGAGTTTCTTTATCCAAACTGTTGCTGATGTAGCGATATGGATTATCGACCGTGCCGGCGTAGCGATGTTCCGATCCGTCGGTATTGGTAAATGCTTTTCCGTTAGTGTATCCACCGTTACTGTTGTCAAAATCGGGCGGCGTGGTGGCAATGTCATAGAAAAGACGTGCGTAATTACTGCCGTTTCCGGTCAGGTTATTGCGTGTTTCCAGGTAATTTGCCTTGATTCCCATTTTATTGAAAAACCATGGAAACGGCAGGTCAATGAGATTCAGTTTAAAATCGTTCGTCATGGAACGTGCTTCAGGGATAATACCTCTATTGGTTGTATTGGTGTATTGCAAAGCGAGCATTCCTTTTTTTGAGAACACCGGAGTCCTGTAATCAAGCGAATTAACAGCTCCAAGCGAAGGTTGAAAAATTTCATACGGATCGTAACTCGTTTTTACCGGTTTACCCCAGCTGAAAATATCATCAGGCGAAGTATTCTGCCCATATTGATTTTGCCGTTCCGGCAGACGGCTTACCCAGCCGGTAGATAGTTTCGAACTAAACGTAAAATGTGCCTTCTTTGGTACCAATCCTTCATAATTAGGGAAAAGCGTGTATATGTTCTTTTTTTTGTCGAAAAATATCTGTTTGTATTTGTGCATGTCATAGTAATCATAATTATGCGCATTAGCATCATCTCCGGCATAAAAAAGCTTTTTAATTATTGTATCACCACCGTATGGCGTCTTTCTGGTATATGGGTATTCTTGTTCTCGCGTATCTTGAATGGTCACGTTTGCCGTATCTATGGTAAGCGTAAACAGGTGTTCCAATTTCTTTCCGCGTTGTGCCGGCAGGCTGAAAACTGCCAATAGGGTGATTAGAGTTAAATAATATTTCAGTTTCATTTTAGTTATTTTAATTGTTCGTTTGTTACAATCATTAGGTTAATTGCTTAATAATCTGAGTTTTGGATAAGAAATCCGTATAAAAAAGTTACATAGTTGAGTATTATTTGCTATATTTATAGTTGAAATCCATAAGATAACAAACATTTTCAACTATGCCAGCTCAATACAAAATTACAGAAATTTATTGTATTGTAGATGAATTTTGCAAGAATTTCGACCGGGAGGTGAAAAATATCAAAAAAATACTGCAAGCGGGCAAATGCACTCGTAATCGTTCCTGTGAGATGTCCGAAAGTGAAATAATAACTGTCTTAATTATGTATCACTTCGGAAGATTCGATAATTTTAAATTCTTTTATCTGCATTATATTTGCGTGCATTTGAAGAATGATTTATAGCGATGTTAAAGGGGTTGTCTCAAAAGTCGAAAATATGCTTCGTCATTAGCTCCCTTAGTCGCTGACCGTTGGTTGCGGGCTTGACCCGCAACCCCCTAATAATCAATACTACTTTTTAGGGGATTCTTGGCAAGCCAAGCGTTCCGGTTACCGCGTCAAGCGCGGAACCAGCGGTCAGCGACTAAAGGAGCTAATGACGGGCTTTTGAGACAACCCCTTTAATTGATTTATTTTGCAAATAAGGAAAAATAAATCCGAATCAGTGCACAATAACAACCTTAATTTGTTTTTGATTATTTACATTCAATATATAAGTTGCATTTGGTAAATAACTGAAATCCAATATTATTTCTTTTTCATCATGTTTGTTTCGATAGATCTCTTTGCTGTTCATATCATAAAGTACTATTTCCCTTTGTCCGGCTTGATCAAATAATACATTTATTTTTCCGCTTGTCGGATTTGGGAATACTTTTATGGATTCTTTGTTGACTATTACACCACTCTCATTTATATCAACCGTTTCCTGGTATATGATTTGAATCGTGTCGCTGCCGGTACAGTTGTCTGCGGAAGAAACTTGCACCCAAATTGAAATCATATCATCTCCGGTATTCTTTACCACTATCGTTTGTGTATTATCCCCGGTACTCCATTCGTATGATTTGAATCCGTTGCCGGCATCCAATGTTACAGTTTCATCCCATGATATTTCCCGGTTTCCACCCAAATTTACTACCGGATTAGGGCTGACGGTCAGAGTTAAAGCAATTAGACTGTCGCAACCGGATTTTGATTGCAATGTATGATTATATGTTCCTGGACTATTCAGCTCCTTGCCAAAGAAATCGTAAATTTCTCCTTGACAAATAGAGGCTGTAATTGGCGTAGTTACTATCTGATTAATGGTTAAAGCCAGTACAATAACACTGTCGCAACCGTGAATTGATTTCAATGTATCACGGTAAGTTCCCGGAACAGTCAAATCCCTACTGCCGAAACGATAAGATTCGCCTTGACAGATGGAAGCTGCGACCGGCGTCGAATAAACTTGGTTGACATTTAATGTCAATACAACAACACTGTCGCAATTGTGAATTGATTTCAATGTATCGCGGTAAGTTCCGGAAACGGTTAAATCCCTACTGCCGAAACGATAAGATTCGCCTTGACAGATGGAAGCTGCGACCGGCGTCGAATAAACTTGGTTGACGTTTAATGTCAATACAATAACACTGTCGCAACCGTGAATTGATTTTAATGTATCGCGGTAAGTTCCGGAAACGGTCAAATCTTTTCCGCCAAAAGAATAGGATTCGCCTTGACAAATAGACGCAACAACCGGTGTTACCGTTACCGGATTAACGACCAACGTCAATTCAATAATACTGTCGCAACCATAAACAGTTTGTAACGTATCGGCATAAACGCCGGCAATAGTCAATGATTCATCAAAGAAACTATATGTTTTCCCTTCGCAAATAGTATCTGTAATCAGCGTTTTTACTGCCGGGTTTACTGTCAAACTTAATTCTACTACGCTATCACATCCGTGCATATTTTGCAATGTATGGTAATAAATCCCCGTTTCAGTTAAGTTTGTTCCGTAAAAATCGTAAGCTATGTTCCGGCATGTTTCATCGCTGAGTTTGATTGTGTCGGGTTCAATTACATTGAGTAATTGTAATGTAAATACTTTTTCGTGAGAGAGGCTGCTTTCGTTGGTAGTACGCACGCGAACGGAATAGATGCTATCCGGCAAGCAATAAAAATTATGGTTGACTACCAATTTATCATTTTCGATGTCGAACAGGGCATTGCCGGTCGAACCGTTGCCTGTCACTAATTCGTAGCTAAAGTGCTGATTGCTGATTTTATCTACTGTGCTGAGTACGCCTATGATTCCACCCTGTTCTTCGTAATTATAAAAAGTGTTGTTGGAAAGCCTGATGTCGGTAGGCGGTAAGCTTTCGTTGAGAGTAAAATCGGGCACGGGTTTAAACTCTTCCTTGTTACGCACATGGTCTAATGCCGAGGTATAGAAACGATAGGTATTTCCGGCGGTATAAGGATAGTAAATAACCGTGTCTACCTGATAAACTCCTGCCTGCTCGTAAGATTCTTCGTTTATAGCAACATAAAGTTGTATCTCTTTTACGCCGCAGCCTTCAGCATCGTCTTGGGCGGTAAAGGAAATTTCTATCTCCGTGTCTGAAACCGCAGCTATGAGCGTACTTTGAGGAGCCGCGGCATCAATGGTATTTTTCCATACGTTAGTAGAAATAGCCTCGTTAATATCAAACACAATAGCAGCATCTGCCGTTATTGTATCGCCTGTAACGCAAGCAGCACGCGGCTTGATAAAGAAACTGACAAAGCCCTCTCCATTGTGCAAATCGGGATTGTTGACCGGTAAAAAGCCTTCATGCACACCGATAGGCGGCAAGCCGGTGGCAGGGTCTATGGTCTCGAATATCCAAAAGGCTTCCTGGGTTACTATATCTATACCGGCGGTAACATCTACAAAAACGCCCAATGAATCGCGCACATCCAAGCGTTGCTGGTAGAGCGAAGGGCGGGCGTTTATCTCAAAGCGTAAATTGCCGAAACCAAAACTACCCAAACCGAAGGAATTTCTATCTGCATTGGGGTGTAGTTTATGCCTTACTTCTACTCGCTGCGCTGATGCTGTGGCAAATTCGGGGTCGTTTTCAAAGTAAATGGTGTAGGGCAATACTTGATTAACTGATACCCATTGCAAGGTGTCGTAGCCTTTGGCACCTATGATTTCGTTGGGGTCAACAGATTCAAATGCCGGGATATCTATGCTGTCTCCAGGGATAGGTTTTTCTTCTGGTTGGTCTGGTTGGTCTTGGTCGCCTTGATTGCAATTTTGAGCAAATGTAATATTCCATCCATTTACAAGAAGTAACAAAATAAAAATAATCCTATATAACTTGTTTAAAGATTTATTCTTTTTGTATGAGATTTTTTATATCACAAATACAATAAAACATTTTTTATTTAATTGATTGGCCATTTGCTTAGCAACAATAATACTTTTCTTCGCTATGTCATAACTTTTTTTCAAATATTCATTATTATTTTCTTCTGTTTGGTCATAAAACCAATTCAAACAATGATACTCTTCACCCCAGTTTTGATAAGCATAGCTAAGATTTTTATTTATATCTTCAGTAAAAATATCTCCCCCTAAAACAGGAATTTTATT
>QMCE01000802.1_pt1 | contig 16657 bp, 18 predicted proteins | sample 1821851 | NCBI WGS metagenome assembly QMCE01 (sample SAMN09453174, study PRJNA476694) | Termite gut metagenome, whole genome shotgun sequencing project. | isolation source: worker | host: Odontotermes sp. | place: South Africa:Pretoria | collected 2016-01-28
ACATTGGAGCTGTACAACGCCAGCAACAACGCCATAGAGCTGCGCGCCGGCCGCCGTGTCGGCCAGCTTGTTTTTGCTTGGCTGGACGCAAGCGCGCAGAACCCATACCGCGGCAAGTATCAGGGCCAGCGAGGTGCAACCGGCTCGCGCATAGAATTGGACGGCGAAGTTTAGCGCCCATATTCTTCCGCAAATTTTCATGTCTAAATTCGACTGCCGGCACATACACTGTGTTATGTCCGCGGACATGCGTGGAGGAAAAATAGAAGCCCTGTAGCAATTGCAGATATGCCCTTTCCCGCTTAGTTTTTGCAATTGCTATAGTTACTATTACCCAAAGTGTTGCGGATTTTGACGAATATTTTTTTCTAATTTGACTTGACACAGTCAGTCAGTTTGACTATAATAGGGCTTGTTGATTTGAAAGGAAGGGGGTGTACCGATGGCCGGAGAGATTCTGATAACGTTGGAGGGCTACGAGCAGCTCAAGGCGGAGCTGGAGCATCTGCGCACGGTGCGCCGCAAGGAAATAAGCGAAAAAATACGCGTTGCACGCGGTTTTGGCGACCTTTCGGAGAACAGCGAATACGATGAGGCCAAGAACGAGCAGGCGCTGGTGGAGGCTAAAATCTACGCGCTGGAGGAACAGCTCAAGAAGGCGCAGCTTATTAAGAAAGACCAAATCTCCACCGACGTGGTTTCTATCGGCACGACGGTGACCATTCTGGATGTGGAGTTCGACGAGCGCACCACCTATCGCATCGCGAGCCCGCTGGAATCAAGACGCAGCGATATGGAAACCATCACCGACGAATCCCCCGTGGGCAAAGCCCTCATCGGCCACAAGGCCGGCGACGAGGTGACGGTAACGGTGCCCAGCGGCAGCACGGTGCAGTACAAGATTTTAGAGATTATGTTGGAGATACTACTAGAGATATTCCTCGTAACTCAATTGTATCTTGGATTAATTTTGGGATGAGAGCATTAGCTGGAGAACCAGGACTTGAAAGACTATTTATATTTCATGACCAATGGGACTTAACATCAATAAACCGTTCTGGCAGACCAGCATCATGCTGGAAAATCAAAGGAGACTGCAGTCAACTTGGAGATATAACAGATATAAGGTCTATTGCATTAGCCGATAGTTCTGGATGTAGCCTATGCAGAGTGTCTCCATGCTTCCAAGACCCAGATAACTTCCATGCTAATTTCCCATTTCCAGATACTAGAGAACCAGGTGAACCATGTTTTTATACTATAGAAGATAGGGATGATAATACATATATAACATTTGATAAACCGATTAATAGACCGCATGTCATGTCGCTTGTATATACTGCATATCCTCCTCATGTAACTAAAGATGATGATATCCTAATGCTCACATCTATTGGATATAATTCTATGCTTTATATAACACGCATTGGGTATTTCCAAGAAGCTTCAGATGATAATAGAGCACGTGTTACATATGAAGATTATGATAAGGGTATATATGAAATCAAACAACGCCTTGCTAAAAGAAAGACTGGAACAGGACAGCGTAGCTTTGAAGGAGGTTTGTAATGTGCGCACGAGCAAACCAGAACCTACCAACAAGTTGGTATAACAGATATAACACTAGACATTCGAAAGTCTATGCACGTACAGCTGATTGGCAAACAAGACGTGGTAGAAGAAACCAAGAGTATTACCAATTTAGAGTGCTTCATGGTCTAGACACTGCAAATGATGATATGAATAAACAACAAGGTCTTTCCCCATACCTACGTAATGCACGCTTTATGGGAGAAAGAACTTCAGAACAGAGAGCTCAAGTTACATCAAGGTTTGGTGCTAAGTTCTTAGCTGCATATGGAGATGTAGAATACTATCATGAAGCTTCTGAATCTGAAGTAGAGATACCGATATGGGAAGGAAGGACTATAAAGTTCCCACTTAAAGATACAACTGACCTTGTAGGTGGGCAGATATTCGTGCGTAACACTGGTGGAGCTAGAGGTATACTCATAATCCACGCTATGGATGGAGAAGACGGTGAAGAAGTAGCATCTGCCTGTATACATCTAGATAAAATACCCCATGACAAATTCGTATCACGTATGTTCCGTGGCATTAATAAGATTGCTGGTAATATATGGATAAGGCTTGAAGTATATGATGATATAGATATTACTAACCCATATAGCAATAATCCTATACGTTCAAAAATAATCCATGTGTTAGGTACAGGTGCTGGATATAGATATGAAGCAGATTATGAACTTCCAAACACGGATGAGGCATTGAGAGAAATACCATATAACTATGTACGTAAGCCTGGAATACCAATGTTAGGAACACTAACAAATCATACAGAAGCTCTACGTGGTACGTATCTGGATGTATGGTCAGATGATTATAAATATACTGTATTTGCTGCAAAAGAAAATGGCACAGTATATCTATTTAGATATAATCATACCACACATAAAATAACTCGTATGAGTGCTCCAGTTGCTGGAACTGCAACTGCTGTACGTATGGTACAGTGCGAGAAGTATATCTACTATGTTGATGGTATATCTCCACTCAGAAGGATTGATATTCCAACATGGAAGAGCGAAGATGTCATTCCTAAATGTGAGGATATAGATATTGATACTCCAACTGAAGAAGACTGCGAGAAGTATATCAAAGAACTAACACCTAAAGCTGGAGCTTCTCTTATATTATTCTGGAATAATAAGATTGTATTATCTGGTTTTAAGGATGACCCTAACCTTGTAACATACTCAATGATTACAAGTAAGATGGCTTCTGATTATGTTGATGAAGAAACTGGAGAAGAAGGGGTAAAGATTGGAATTCTTGGTACACAATTTAGGGATAGATTCTATTCTCCAAATCGTTCAACCGAACAGAGTAAAGGCAAACCAGTTACAGCATTAGCAGAATATGATGGTATAACACTTGCTATATTTAGAGAAGATGGTATGTCATTATATTCTGCACCAGAAGGAATGACCTACGGCCAAGTAAAACAAGAAGATACTTTTAACTCCGTAGTTGGCGTAGCATACCAAGAAGATGTCTGCTCAGTAACTGGCTCAATCTTTTATTATAATAAGAGTGAAGGAGTAAGGAGATTCTCTGGCTCATCTTCAAGCTTCACATCAAGTGAAGTTGATAACGAGCTCTCTGCCCTTGACCCAGATGCACCACGCTACATGGTAGGACATGCAAACAAGATACGTCTATATTTCCCGCGTGGCGAAGCACAATTACAAGACCATTGTTTAATATATGATACACGATTGACTGGTAGCGGCCCATGGTATATGGATAATAACACCCCAGTTATGTGGGCAAATCCAGACCAAAAGGGAGACCGTATGGTAGCAATGCACTCTGGGTATATATGTTTGATGGAGGTAGATTCTCTTAATAACAATACAGATTTTGAGACACCTATTATATTTGAGTATTATACTGATTATAGACAATCTGTTGACCCATCAGGATGGGCTAGACTTGAACGTGTATTCACAAACGTTGTTGCATCTGCAACTCATAGCTGGTTTATAGGAATAGACAAAGACCATTCAGATAATCCAGCAGTATGGCGTAAGATTGTTGTAGCTATGGAAGATATTGCTGATGCTCCAGAAGACCAATTCCAGAATGTTGCACCAGCTGGGCGTACTACTGTTAGTTGCCAAATGAAAATGCAAGTCAGAGAATTCCAGGTAAGATGGAAAGTAATTGTATATAACGCACAGGCAGAACTACTCGGTGGACAAGGTGAAGCTGGAATTAGGGAGAGTTTTTAATGTCTAGGTATGATTGGAATGCATTTAGTGGACAGAAAGACCAGACAGCTTTTCGTTTGAATCAGGAACGTCGTCAAAGGATGCGTGAAAATAATACTAAAGTATTCATGTCTTATGATGGCAAAGGAGCATGGGTAATAGGCGAACAACCTAATGGAGTAGACTTTGGTGTACATCACTATGATGTACAAGGAGACACATGGATATTAAATGACCCACCTGATGGAGAAGTTGGACCACCAGGGCCCCAAGGACCACCAGGCCCACCAGGTGAAGATGGAGAAACTGGGCCTCAAGGTCCTCCAGGAGAAAAAGGAGAAGATGGAGTAAGCGTACAAATACAAGATGGAGAATATAGAGAGCCTGGTTCATCTAAGCCATTACCAGACTTGCCTGCGTTTGACTCAACACAACCAGGGTGGGCTTATATAGTTGATGATGAAGAAGTAGATGGACAATATGATTTATATTACCATGCACCAGGAGGAACAGATTGGCTGGTTGTTGATAACTGGGGTGGTGTTCCTGGACCTAAAGGAGAACCAGGTGAACAGGGTCCTCCAGGTCCATATGGAGAACCATACCCATATGGTGCGATATATGTAGGCTCTACTAACCAAAATCCAACTGATTTCTTAGGAGGAGAATGGGAATTAGTATGGAAGAAATGTATAGATAGAGACGGCAGTGGTATAGTAAATTATAATTCTACAAATACTACAGTAAGTAGTAGCACAGCTACATGGAGTATGCATAATAATGTTTTATCAATTTATTTCTCTGCAACTAATAGAGTTGCATTTGCAGATACAACATTAGAAATAGGGACAATAGATATGGATAGACTTGGAATATCTAGATTATCACAATCTATCCGTGTTACTGCATCATCAGATACTAATAATGCAATATGTCAGGTATTGATATTTCAGGATGGAGTGATAGAAAGTCGTGATGGTACTATAGGTAGGGTTAATCCAACTCCTATTGGTTCTGAAATTGGATTCTTTGCAACGTGGACATTAAGCTGGCAATGGATTGATGATTCAGTCTGCAATGAATGGCACTGGAAAAGAATAGCGTAAGTATATTAGATGTATTAAACACAAGATTATGTTATATAATAAAGAAAGGAGAAAGCAAAAATGCCAGACGATGTACAGCAATATATAGATAACTTCAACTCAGCATTAGATGCTGATACTGCAACACAGGAGCGAGCACTCCGACAGCAAAGACTAAACCAATTCGCAGGCATTAATGAGGCTGCTAATTCTTCTGGAGTTTTATTCTCTAATCTTCCAGAGCTTAAACAAGTACAATATGATGCAGAGACATATATACCAGGACTTAATGAAATCCGCACTACTGCATTAACAACAAGAGATAAGATTGCTGAAAATGCAAGAAGTATAATGAACAAAATATTTGGGCTACGTGCTGCTACTTCAGATTTGAAAAGAACATCTAGTAGTACTGCTGGGACTGGAACTTCTAATAGTACTCCAAATAGTAATAATAGTAATAGTACGATACCAAAAGACACAATATCTGTGAAAAAATCTAACAGTAATAATAGTAATCTAAGCGAGACAGCACAGAAACAGAGAGAAGTAGCTATGTGGTATAGATTAAACCCAGGAGTGCCTTATCCATATCCATTACGTACTGTATCTGGAATTAGATATGATGGACAATATACAAAATTACCAGAACCTAACCCATTTGATAGTGGGTTAGTAAGGAGAAGATAAATGAATAACTCACAAGACCCTGAATATCTAGCGCCAAGGACTCCTGAACAGGTCCAAGCAAATTGGGATGAAATTGCAAGTGGATTACAAGATGATGCATTAGTAAGTTATGAAAATATAGGAGAAAATCTCACTAATATTGGGCCATCAATGGCTGGAGCTGGACCAGGAGGTTCTATGCAATTTGATATTGATAGATTCTCTAGCCCAGTTGTAGACACAATAGCATCTAATCTAGTTAAAACAGCACGTATGGAAGCTATAAATGCACGACTAACTCAGCTGGCAGAAGAAGCTCAGAATGAATATGATAGTGCTAGAAGAAGATATAGTAGCAGTGGTGGTGGTAGTAGCGGAACTCCAGCTTCTACAATAGCACAGCTCATGAACCAATTAAATGGTAATACTACTTTTAATGAAACTCCTGATGACCCTAATAAGCCAAATGACCCAGGTATTAGTAGAAATAATCTTGTACGTAATCTAGTCGATAGATGGAACAATGGCTCAAGAAGTACTAATGATTTCAATGAAGCATTATCAAGAGTTGGATTAACTTCTGAAGATTATGATGTATATATAGCTAGCGGTGGGACACCTAGAAAATAGATAGGAGATTAAATGGAGAATGATGGACTACAAATAGCCTATATAAAGGATGGTAGGTATTATGCTGACCCAGCTAAAAGCCCTGATGAACAACTAGCAGAGTATAATCGTTTAACTGGACAGAATGCTACTGGGTTTGATTGGTATACTACATTAAGTGGTGGCCCTAATGATGGAGCACGAATACCATTTGAATCTTCTACAAAAGGTAAAGAGAATAATGAAAGTCTAATGCCACGTATTACCCTTGAAAAAAATGGTTCTCTAAATATACAAGCTCCAAAGTGGATGGTAAATTCTGAAGAGATGAAAAAGTTCACTGATAGTATTAAGTATATGGCTGGACAGTCTATGCAAAGTCAATCTGTACAAGAAAAAATAAATGGATTATTCCAAGATACGATAAACAATGCAGTACAATATAAATCTGTTTCTGATGATTTAAGGTCACGTATAGGTGATGTTTCTGATAAAGCTATAAGGACAGGCTTGGCTCTAAGTAATAGCTTAGCAAATGGAGATGGAAAAATAATAGTGGACCAAGATGATACCATGATGTACACAGGTCTTGGTTTTCTGCATTCTCAACTATATCAACAAGAACATGATGGAGAACTCCCAAGCGATACAGAACTAAATAATGCTATTAAGAAATGGGGCACCGATGGATTTGATGTAAAGAACTATTTAGATAGACTAAAAAAACTTAGAGGATTCACAGAAAATAAAGCACTACCTATATTCGCTGAACTCAATAAATTAGCTATTGGAGAGATAGATAATACTCCAGATATGCGTGCATTTGGAGAGCTAGTTGCTGGAGGGCTTGCTAATGTTTCTGAAAATAATCAAGATTATAAAGACTTATTAGATAGAACATGGTTAGAAAACTGGGGAGATTTTGCAGCAAAATTTAATAAAAACATTGGAGATAGTTTTCTTGGTACCATTTTCCAGGCACTTGGTGGTGGGGTAGGCACATTATTGACTGGAGGTGAAGGACTAGAAAAAGGACAAGAATTCTGGGTATCTAAACGTGATTATGATAATCTAATTAAATCATCTGCTATATGGGCAACTGATTTTAATGCGTCTGATTGGGGACATGTAACTGGCGAAATATCAGGAATGGTAGGAGACATAGTAGTCACTAACGCACTAATACCTGGCACAGGTCTTGGAGCTACAGGGCGTGCAGCATCTATAATAAAGAATATAACACAGAATACATTTCAGAGCATTGCATTATCTGGTGTATTATGGCCTACATCACGTATACTCAAAGGTGAATACGATTTTAATAGCGAGAATGTATGGGAAGATATAGGTTCAGAAGTTGGACTTGACCTATTAACATTTGGCGGTATGCACGCTATAGGTGCAGCTGCTAATGGAGGTTGGAGAAAAATTGTTGATGCAGCAACTGGCGGAGCAGCTACGGAACTTGGCACTAGAATATCCAGAGGAATAATAACTGGAACTACTAAAGTAGGAGATATAAAACCAGTACGACTTATAATGAATAAACTTGATAATCTTTCAGATAGAAGGCATCAAGCAAGACTAAGTGCTATAGAAGCATTTAATAATGGTGATGTTAATAAAGCTAGGTATTTCTTAGAAACAGTAGACAATAGAGCAACATCTATTGCAAGACATGGTAGAGATTTATTAGATGAAGAAATCGCAGCTAGAACTCCAGAAGGACTTAGAGTACAAAAAACTAGTGAAGACTTAATGAATCGTCTTAAGACTAGTAGAGCACAAATTCCTGGGTTCAAGAAGAATACGCAAGCAACTAGAATATATGATGTTCTAGGAGGGTATAAAACTAGAGCTGCCACAATGCCTAAAGAATATGCTGACGTAGTAGAAGCTTATGGTAAAACTTCAGAAATAGCGATGGAGATTACAAAAGTTACTGATGATATTGAGCTTACTGGAGCACAAAAAAGTAGCAGATTAGATGAGCTGTCATTAGCTGAAGCATCTAACCGTGCATTTCTAGAGGGAGCAACTGAAGACCAAATTACATTTGCTAAATCAGTATCAGATTTCAACCAAGCAACTACTGCATTAGCTGGTAAGCTTGGAGTAATAGATGAAGACCTTATTAAATTCTTAAAAGATAATCCAGATGCAGATAATTATGTAGCTATGCAAAGAATAATGCCTAATCAGGTACAAGTAATTACAGATATGTTTACAGATTCTGCTAACAAAGGTATATTACGTGGGCGTAGAACAGCTACCCTTGATGATACGCATAGATATATGGACCCATTAGTAGTTGCAGACAAAAGACTTGGATTCGTACTTGAAGCTGCGGCGCAGAAGAACATGGACAGATTTGTATTTGAAATGTTAGGTGAAGAATCGGTCACTAAGATGACAATATATTCAGAAGCAGACTCAAGAAGGTACAACCAATTACATAGAATAGATGGTACACAAAACGCTGCAGCACATAAGGCCGCAATGCATGCTATATCACAAGCAGATATGAATAATATTGCCGGTGAAGCATTGGATAAACTCAAAAATGCATCTCTTGAACAGGCAGACATAACTAATTCTATGGTTGATATTGGCAATGGATACATCCGTACTATGGCAGATAATGTATTAGATAATAAGAACCCTGCTTTCAAGGAATGGCTAAAAGAAACTGCCCTAAGCAATAACACATCAGAAGATGCTATAGCTATGTCATTAGTAGCAAATAATCCAAATGCTAGACGAAAGATTGTTGATGCACTCAGTACAAATATAGGCGAGAATATATATAAACCAACCCGTAAAGAATTAACTGCTGAATTTATTAGAGATGAGTCTGTCAAAGCAGCAGATGATTTAGGGATGCTTGTCACATCAAGGTCTCCAGAGATACAAGACATGATTAATACTCCAGATGGAGCATTAGATACAGCTGAACTTACCAATAGAATGATGTCCACTGTACCATATTTTGATAAACCAACTCTTTCACGTATTAATAGATATTATGGTTCTAGCTATCAAATTGGCAGATTTAGCACAGATATACAAAATGCTGCAAAGACTAGGGGATATGTAAGTCCAGCACAAGCGGCATATGATGCCGGTCTGAATGCTGGTAATAGAAATAGATATGTGACTGAACTACAATTAAGACAATATAGTGCTGTAGATGGTATTATAAAAGATATAAATGGATGGAGTAGGATAGATTATCGATGGCTATCTGACCAAGTACGTGCTAGTTGGGGCGATGATATTGCTGATGATATTATGAATCTATCTGGTAAAAAAGATAATAAGAAAAAACTTATATCACTATTAGAGGACCATAGAGATAGTATTGTAAAAACAGGTGTTAACGATTTCATTAGAGATATTAAGAACATGAATTATATTTTTAATGAAGCAGATGCATATGCAAAAAGAATAAACACATCATCACGCTCTGCATCTACACGCCTGATGATTGAAAAGAAGAGAGCTAAAATTATTGAGAACAGCACGGTGAGTAAGGCTGCTATTGATGATGCAGTGAAAAAAATATTTGATAAAGCAATTGATGCTGAAAATTCTCTAGCATCTGACCCTAAGCTACATAAGCTATTTGCTGAAAAGAGATACTTAGTGGAGAAGCTAAATGGAGCTAAGAGAGAAGTAGTTGGACAGACTGCAATACACCAAATCCATAATGGGGTAGATGTTTACTATCATATTGCAGACCCAGCCGTTGCACGTATGCTAGACAATCCATATAAATATACAAAGAAGAACGGAGTTGCATATAAATTAATGTCTGGTCAAGCTAAAGTATTTACTACATTGACTACTGGCGTAAACCCAATAGGATTCTTGCGTAATACAATACGTGACTCATATGGTGCAGTCATAAATGGAGGCTTTGAAGGAGCAACTAGGCAGTTATTGGTTGACCCACGTACAGCTACTATAGCTCGAATAAAAGACTATATGCCAGAAGCTGTCGTTGACCAAGTAGACAATATAATGCTTAGAAGAGCTGGGCGCAGAGCCGCCGTGACAGCAGACATGTCAGCAATAGATATACCGTTTAATACAATGTCAGAAAACTCATTCTCTAAAGCTATGAGTAACAATGGACATACAGTCAAAAAAGTAACTGACCAGTTCAGGCGACCTCTACAGGCTGAAGATAGAATACTACGTCAAAAAGTATTTGATTCAGCATTCATTGATTCATTTGATATGCAGAAGAGAGCAGGAAGAGCAATAGATATTAATATTGCACTTGAGCACGCAACGTTCATGGCTAATAACGCTACTACTAACTTCGCTCATGGAATATCTTTTATGCAGGATTTTGCAAGGACTGTGCCATATCTTACATCAGCTGTAAATGGGACACGTTCATTCGCAAGACTATTCCAACTAGACCCAATTGGAGTAAGTATGAGAATCTTTGGTTTTGCAGCTACACCAGTTTTCTATCTGACAATGAATAACTTAAAAAATGACAAGAACAAAGCAGTATATGAAACTATACCAGAATGGAAAAGAGACTCAAGCCTAATATTCATTACAGATTCTGGAGAGATATATACATATGATATTCCACAAGAAATTAGAGGATTCACTAATGTTGTTAGGAACATAGTCGAAACTACTAATGATGTTAACCCACAATCGTTTGGTGAAATGGCTGTGCAATTCTTTGCTGACCTATCACCTATTGACCTAACTGGGTTCACTGAAGAAAATGCTAGTCTTCAAAAAGGTATAGGTCGTGTAGCTTCACAGTTCTCTCCACAGGCAGCCAGTTTTGCATATACTATGATGTCTGGGACAGACCTTTATACTGGGCAGGAGATATTCTCACCAGAATCTCCAACTCTTGAATTCTTTGGAGATAAGCAGGCTCAGGAAATTGCACATAATGCAGGTAATGCTATGTTTGGCTCAACATGGAATCAGATTATAGGTATCCTAGATAGTACAATACACGCTGGGAAGAAAAATAGAACACGTGATTTGATAGAAGAAATATCCTACGCATTCTTTGGTAGTGGATATAATGATGCCAATGCAAAATTCCAACAGAATATTGCACAGCTTGAGGTAGAAAAGCAGAAGGTCTTTGACCAGATGGCGAAGATAGACAATGAATTATATTCAATGACGGCTGAGGAACAACAAGCAGCTAGAATCAAAGTTAATGAACTTAAGCAAGAATTTGGGTTGAAAGTAAAAACAGTATTAGAAAAATACTCGGCGCTATACCAGATTACTGGAGACTTTGATGAGGCAAAACGTTCACAAGTAATAAGCTTACTTAACTTTACACGTATGCCTGGGCTTAGCGCTAGCCTATCCCCAACAATGGTTGCAGATGCAGAGACTATGGCTGGTATGAATGCACAGCAGATAGAACAAGCAGGTGCAAGAGATGCGCGTGCGTTATATAATGAGCTGGGACTACCAGTTAATACTGGACAAGAACAATTTGGATATTATAATAATGAAGGACAGTTCGTCCTGCCAGATTCTTTCAACTGGCAATTAGTAAATGATAGATATACAGGAGGACAAGAACAGATGGAAGCGGATTTAAAGAGAATTATATCTGGACAATCAGTACAGGGTACAGACTTCGATATGCCTAGCTGGAAAAATACTATGCGAGAATATAGTGACCTATACTATCAGTATATTGGTGCTAAGAAATGGGATGATGCAGATAAGATAGTTATGCAGTATCTACGTGATGAATTTATCCCACGTGTAGACGTACTTGTAGAAAAATATGGGGCACAACAGATTACACGAAGCAGCGCTATACTTGACGAATTAGATAATATGTTATTTGCAGTTCCGTCAGCGTATACCAATAACGATAATGGTAGATATTTGAGCAAGAATAGCAGGCTTAATAGAGTAAAAGGGTTCTCACAGGCCTTTATACGTGATATGTATGGCATGGGTCCAACAAGCCAAGCAGCCCTCCCACAAACTGAGGCTGCAGCTAAACAGGTACTAGATAGCATTAATAGAAAACTAGACGCTGGAGACGTTGGAGCTGCAAAGGTTGAAGCTCGTAGATTGCGGAACGACATAGCACAAGGACGTAGAATTGTTAGCCAGAGTGATATGCAGGCGATTGAGAATATACTTGTAAATGGTTAAGAATAGTGCTAATATATAATTATTAATGGAAGGGAACAAATGGCAGAAAAAAAATCTACTAAAAAAATTAACGTGACTGAAGAAAAAGATAATCAGAGTCTATATGATGTGCTCAACAATATAGTCGATGGTGTGAATACGCATGAAAAAAAGATTGATGCGTTGAGAGAACTAATCGGTATGCTATCGCAGATGATTAATAATCTTGATATGATGATTACTCTTATCATACTTAATGGCGATAAGACAATAGATGAGGTTCTGAACTTACCAGGTAATACTTCTTTTGAGTCAAGAGTAAAAACTATAAGAGAAAAGATTGTGAAAGTGAAACCAGACTTTACTGAACGTATTGCTAAAACATTTAAGGAAGAGAAAAAAGATGTCGTATCTGCCAATGCCGATAGACCTTCTACTAAATAATGTAGATGATTTTGTATCTAGAACTATAGTCAATGGTGAACCTATTGAACAGGTATACGCTGATATCACTGGTGATACTAATAGCACGCAATCGCAGATAAGACACGTTGTAGGAAACCTAAGACTTACAAAAGAATATATAGCTTGTCAGACTAAGATTATAGATAACTTCTCAAAGGAGAGGATGAACAAAGCCCAGACCACTGGCATTGCTATCATGAACCAGGCTAATAGGACACTAGAGATTCTTAATACTATGCTAGAAAGGGCTGTTGAAGAAGACAATCCAAAACTACTTGCTAGCGTAATAAAAGCACAGAATGACACAATACGCACAATAGGTGCAGTGTTAAAACCAGTATCTCAATCTGCCCCTATACAACTGAAACAGAGCTATGATGATGTAAATAAGGATTTGATAGACTGATGGAAAGCGTACCAGATAAATTTGTATTAGTATGTGGATGTGGCGGTATGGAAGACCGTGCTCGTAGGATTCTTCTTGCTCATGGATATAAAGATTACAGTAAAAACATAAAGATTATAAAGGGTGGAGCAATAAAGAAACAGGGGTATGACCTTTGGCTAGTACATAACGGAATGGAAAAAGTTAAACAATACATCAGTCGTGCAACCTTTGCTGTTCTAATATCACAACAGCCAAAAGGAAGTATCAATCTATTAATGAGCAATCCTAAAATGCTTACTGATGGCATGAAGATTGCATTAGGAGAACCAAATGGAGAATAATAAAAGAGTGATGCTAATGTTCACTAAGAATATAGTGACCGATGAACGCAGAAGACGTAATCAGCAACTTGTAGAAACTATAGAGAAGGGTATAGAACTTAAGAATGCTGAAGATTTAGTAAGATTGGTAGGACATCTTACTGCTATTGAGGACCATATTGCAGCAGCTTTGTCTGGAGATGGAGATATATTTTGCCTATTAAAACACTGTAGTGCAACTATTATTCTTTCACAAGAAGTAGATGGGAATACAGATGAGGTATGGAGAATTATGACCAACTTAACAGATGGAAAGATACAACCATGTGATAGTTGCAAAAAAGAGTCAAACGTGGTACAAAAGGATATAGAAGGAGAAGATACTAATGGCTAAAGACAAAGCAATAGCGGATAAGATTGAAGAATCATTCATGCCTAATATGGTAGTGGTTGAAACTGCTGAAGATATAGAAGGATATGTTGAAAAAGTTGGCCTATCAGTATCTGCTCAAATGAATAAACAAGCAAGTGAAGAGCTAGAATCAGTACAAGAACTAACTCGCTGTCTTGAATTGGACATGGATAAAATCGGTGATGAGGATGTGAAGAAGTGGAAAGAGATTCTTGCTGCAAAGAAAGAATATGCGCTATGGTTCCAGTCTATGGCTACTAAGTACGATGGTATTGGACCATCTAATAAATCTACTCAGGCAATTAACAACTTGAAAAAAGTTATAGGGAAGATAGAGGAATAACATGGAAAATGATGACGCACCAAGAGAAGATGGATATGAATCTACAAAAACAACTGGCCCATTTGCAGAAATTGCTGGACTTGAAGGTGAAGATATAACCCTTGAGGAATTCTAATATGACAAATACATACCCTAATCCATATAAGAGTGCAGCTAAAGATAGTATCTTCGACCCATCAGGATGCTACAACAGAGAGTGTGTTAGCTACTGCGCATGGAAGGTTAAAGAACTTACTGGCAAATGGCTCAAAGATGTTGGTGATATGAACGCAAATAAGTGGGATACTAATGCCACGAAATGGAAATATAAGAAAGTATCATCTCCTAAAAATGGTGGAAGATACATTGGACAGACCGATAGAGGTAATGTTGGGCATGTGGTATGGTTTGAAGAAGTTCTATCCAATGGTAATATAAAAGTTTCTGAATATAACTATGCATCAGCTGGCAACTATAACACACGTAGTATAGCACCAAGTGCATTTACATGGTATGAAGTGCAAGCTCCGAAGAAAACAGAAGTAATTCAATTTGATACACCAAGGTTTCTATACGTTAAAACGAATAGAAAAGTCCTATTCTTCCATAAGAAAACTAGTGATGGCAAAACATATATAACTGCTGGAAATGTCAAATATAAATCAAGTGACTGTCTAGAACTAATTGCTATGAAAGAAGTACGTGTTATAGGTGGAGTAGAATGTCAGGCTAAAGCAGAAGGCACAGATATATGCGTTGCTGCAGCTGTACAAGATGCTTCATATGTTGAAGAAGGTAAATAATATATACTATATGTATAGGTATAAACCTAGTACATTAAGGAAAGAGGTGAATAAAATGGCAACAAAAGTAAAAGTAACCAAAGTAACAAAAGCTAGCCCTAAGTATACGCTGAACAAAACAGATGTTAAAAGATTCCTAACTAATATTGTCATCTTCAACATCCCCACTGCAGCAGTGCAGGCACTCGTAGGTCTTGGTGCAAACCTTGACTGGAAATCAGTTCTTATCACAGTTGGAATTGGTTTCCTAACCGCATTCATGGATTTCGCACGTAAACTTATAAGTGACGGTAAAGAGTAGTACTCTAAAAGGCATCTACTATGGCACTTACAAAATCCCCACTACTAGAAAAGAGAGTAACAAAGCTTGAAGTCACAGTCGATGGTATTGCTAAACGTCAGACATCTATATTAGAGAAGATACACGATATGAGCGCCAATCTTAAAGATACTGTAGCCGCAGCCATATCTTCACAGTTTGATAAGATTGATGAAAAACTTGAACAACGTATTCTTGCAGAATTTGAGAAAAAGGAACTAGACGAATATAGGAAACGAGAAATGTCAAGTGATGATTATAAAAGACACGCAACTAAAGCCGTGATACAATGGGTTGTTGTAGGGGTTTTAGGTATTATAGCTTCTATAGTAATCGCATCGCTTATTGCCACTAACAATAATCAGGAAGAAGTTGTAAGCGATTATTATGATGAGATAGTAAAGCTACAAGAACAAGTTGAAGAACTAAAAGCTAATAAATAGGGGGTCAATATTATGCCAAAAAATTTCAACGTTAACAATCTAACACTCGATGCTCTCAAGGACATTGCAATCAGTAACCTTGAGAATGTAGAAGTTCTCACAGCAGAGCAGATAGCTGATATGAAGAAGGTTATCAACGGTGCTGAGACCATTGAAGCCCTTGGCCTGTTCGATTGCCTTTTCGGACACACATGGGACAAATCAAGAATACCTTATCGGTGCGTCGTTTGCGGAGTACTGGCTAACTAACTCCGCCACCTATCCCCTACACTGGGGGGCCAACAGGCCCTCCTTTTCTTTGCATAAAAATAGAGGGAGTTCATCCCTCTATAAGCTTATGTGCCCTTAACCAATTGTATTGGGCAAACATAGCGTCTGCAGTAGCATGTTCTCCATAATGTCTGAATGCTCCTGCTAGAAAGTGCAATGACTTTCCTTGGTACAAAGTATAAACTGATTCTGTTACCCAAGGGTCATTTGGCAGAGGGATTGGTTCTAGCGAACAATGCAGTTCTGTATGGAGTGCTGGTTTGAGTTTAATACCAAATTCACAGCGCAGTCTTCTTCCGAAAATGTCCGAGTTCCAATCTTTTCTAAGCCATAGGAAATGATGGAACGATAGTATCTTCTTTAACAATATTCCCCCCACCTTTCGGTTTGATTGTAACAGTTATTGTATCTTCCGATTGGTCGAAACTATATCCTATTACAGACAACTCCCGTATTGACTGTACCTCCTCTATAAGAGATATTGCCTGCCGTGCAAAGTCTGTCATCCATCTCTTCCCTCCTTTAGAATGTACTAGAAGTTGAATGTTCTTAATATAAGTATATATGTGTATTGTTATAATAGCAATAGTATTTTATATATT
>QMCE01002462.1_pt1 | contig 16651 bp, 6 predicted proteins | sample 1821851 | NCBI WGS metagenome assembly QMCE01 (sample SAMN09453174, study PRJNA476694) | Termite gut metagenome, whole genome shotgun sequencing project. | isolation source: worker | host: Odontotermes sp. | place: South Africa:Pretoria | collected 2016-01-28
GCTTGGCTTTTCGCTTCGTCCTCCGGCTTTGGTTTCCATTCTTCAAATAATTTTGTAAATATTAAAAAGTGAGACAATAAAAGAAGAATTAAAGATCCTGTTTTACCTTACAAAGAATAAGATTGGACTTTAATTGCAGATAATCAATGACTTGCATCTGTAATACAGGGCTTGGAGATGATTTGGCAACCGCTCAAATTCTGCGGTCTACGCTGTATTTCAAAGCGTTGGAACAATCCGAAAGCAAAGATAATCATATTTTTCTTCCTCGCGGGGATATCCGGTTGTTTTGCCGCTCTTCGATAATCCGTTTATTGTCTCGACAGCGACTGAATGCACTTGATTGCCGCATCCATATCCGAGGGGTGCGGCGCAGGATTGTAAATCTCTCCTCCTCGACTAATGATAATATATGATGGAAATCCATTCAAATCATATTCACCCATGAACTGCTCTGTCGCGTTGTTGTCGAAATAATAATTTTCCCCCTCGACATTGTATTTGATGATGCTTGGCTGCCACGCCTCCAACGAAGAACTCAAACACAAGTTTACAAATGCTACGTCCTTGCCCTCGAAATAGCGGTGCAATGCGGCGGCAGACTTAAATTCTTCTATGCACGGGCCGCACCATGTGGCCCAACGTCAATGTATATCACTTTACCCTCGTGCCGCCGGGTAAGAAGGATCACATTTGCGTCGTCCGAGAAATTTTCGATCACACCCGCTATAATGGTTTTTGTGGCCTTAATACCTCTGTTTCTTGGGTACAGGAAAGAAATAACGCGCACACTATCATGGCGTAAACCAACTTCTTAACCATAGAATATTTTTGCAATAATTAACATTTTTACATATTGCACAAACTTAAATAAAAATACTCGATTTATAAGCGAGTCCGATAAAAAAATAGCATTTTGCCCTATGTTTTCGCTTCCTTTGCTTGGTTTCTACTTTATTTGGTATAACTTGCCACTGTTTATCAGTGAGGTTGGTTGGATATTGACTCATAACTTATGTCTTAGTAACCATAAGGTTACGAAATAAATACAAGTCAACAGGCTGATATTCAATATATTATATCTAATCTTGCGAATTCAAAATAGATTCTTCTTAGTGCATAGATAGCTATACGCATATAGGAGATCGTTCGCACTATGTCTTTTTCTGGTATTCGCTGGGTGAGATATTAAATTCGTTTTTGAAACAGGTCGCGAAATATTTCGGATCTGAGAATCCTACGGAATAGGCCACTTCGGATATGGATATTGATTTGTCTTTGAGTCTTTTAGATGCTTCTTTCAGCCGGATATTTCTTATAAATTCAACAGGGGAAAGCCCTGTGATTGTTTTTAATTTCCGGTATAAGGACGATTTGGACATGTGAAGCGCTTCGGCAAAAGTAATCACATCCAACTCTATGTCGGATAAGTTGTCTTCTATGATTTGAATCGCCTGTTTAAGTAATTTTTCATCAAGCGTATGGTATTCCAGTTTTGAGAGATTCAGATCTTTATCTTCCTGAAATTCTTTTTGTCTGCTCTTTTTGTTGGATATGAAATTTTTTACCCTTGCATTTAAAACCTTTAAATCGAAAGGTTTGGCAATGTATCCGTCAGCTCCCGCATTATAACATTCCACCCTGTCGTCGACACTGTTTTTAGCCGTCAGCATAATGACCGGAATGTGGCTTGTCTCTATATTGTTTTTAATGATCCCGCATAATTCGAGGCCATCCATTTCCGGCATCATGACGTCACTTATTACAATGTCAACCTCATGATTCCGGATGACAGACAGCGCATCCTTACCGTTCAAAGCGGTTAACACCTGATAATGGTGCGATAGCAGATTTCTCATTAATAAGAGCAGGTCTTCATTGTCTTCTGCAATGAGAAGGGTTATCCGGTCCTCGTTCTCTTTTACTTCGTCTTTTGTGATGTCCGTTGATTCCGGTTTTCCGGAAACAGGCTGTATCTTTGTGTTTTTTTGATCTTCAATTAAATACTGAATGTCATTGACGTCGGTTTCCGTATAGCTATCTTTATCGATGGGCAGCTCGATTTTAAACACGGTACCTTTGTTTAAATCGCTTCGCACGGAGATTGATCCTTTATGCAAATCCGTCAATTCTTTTGTAAGGGATAACCCGATACCGTTTGTCTCTTTGGCGATATTTTTTTTGTTGTGATAAAAGCGTGTGAATATATGAGGAATATGTTGTGGTTCGATGCCGATTCCGGAATCTTTTACATTGATTTTCAGCCAACGGTGCTTCTCTGTCGTTTCTTCTTCCAACTCCACTTCAATGGTTCCGCCGTCGTTTGTATATTTGAAGGCATTAGACAGTAAGTTATAGATAATTTTGTTTATCTTATCCGGATCAAAATAGGCCGAAATATGCTCTGAGGCGGATATAAAGCGGAAATTTATATTCTTTTTTTTGATCAGCGGAATGAAATCCGTATAACAGATATCTTTGATGAATTTTACAATATCACCCTGCAAAAGTTTTAGTTCCATTTTTCCGTTTTCTATTTTACGAAAATCAAGAATTTGTTGTAACAGGCGAATCAGCTTGTTAATGTTTGAACGCATGGAGCCAAACAGGTTCGTTTCGGTTTTGTTGGTAATCTCCGCATCATCCACAAGGCACGATAAGATGGTCAGGGGAGTCAGGAAATCGTGAGTGATATTGGTAAAATACCGTAATTTCATTTGTGTCAGTTCTTCGGTCTTGTCCTTTTCTATCTGTGCTATTCGCAGTTCATTGCGGAGTTTTATCCTGTTTTTTATCCGTAGATAGGCTATACATATTATCAATATCAGCATAACACTGTATAAAACGTATGCCCACCAGGTTTCATATACTGCGGGACGTTTGTATACATTCATTGCCATAATAACGGAACTCCACAGGTTATTTTCATCCGTAGCTTTTATCAGGAACTTCCGGCTGCCTTTGTTCAGTTTATTGTAAAAAGCATATTGCCGGTTTCCAGAATAGATCCAACCGTCGTCAACTCCTTCCATTTTGTACGCATAAAAAATAGTAGACGGGGAGCTGTAGTTGAGCGAGGAAAAATCTATTTCTATGTTTTTATCGCCGGAGTCAAGCGTTAGCATCTGGGTGGTTATATCGAATCTGTTTTTATCGTTCAGGTGAAAAACAGATTGGTTATTGATTTTTATATCCGTAATAATGCTTTTGATGTCTTTTGTCTTATCCGTTAATGCCTCGGAGGGCGAAAATACGGATATTCCCTGATTACCTCCAAGGTATAAATTACCCGTTCCGTTATCTTTATAAACGGATTTTGCACTGAATGAAGATACCTGTACCCCGTCTTTGGTCGTGTAGTTACGCGAAGCGCCCGTATGCGGATTGTATTCAATCACTCTTTTATCCGTCAATATCCAGATATGTCCGTGATAGTCGGCAATCAGTGAAATAATACCTTCGGAAAAAAGAATCAGGGACTTCGTAATATCGTTACTCGTTTTTTCGATGATATCGTATGCGATAATATGGCCCTCTTTCGTACCCATCCAAACCTTGCCGTTTATGTCCGCACAGATTGTTTCGATATGGTCGCTGACGAGTTCTCCGGTTTCTTTTGTCAGATGCAGGGGCGGATTGTTACCGGCAGTATATACGGAAAAAAGCGGAAATACGTAAATCCCCGCGTTTTTAGTACTCACCCATATACTACCCCTTGTGTCTTCGGTTATGCCGGTGATGAGGGCCGGTATCTGCCTGACCACCCTTATCGCTTCTTCATGACAGGGTTTTATGAATAAATATTTTTCGGTTGCTATCCATATATTGTTTTTTCTGTCTTCGTAGAAAAAAAGAGCTTTACCCGGTTCCGGCGCATATTCGGATAAATCGATCGGGGTGTAGGAACTGATTTTCCCGTTACTCTTTTTTATTTCATAAATACATTCATTTATGTCACTGGCTACCCATACGACATCCGGCATCGAGTGAAAACCACTTATGTAATTTACGACATCAAATCCGTTTTCTCCTTTCAGTACAGGGATATCCTGATAAAACCGGACTTCGTCTTTTTCCATATTGTAAAACGCCAGTCCCCACCGGTTTTGATGGAACCATATTTCATTCTCTTTGTCTTTATACAGTGAAGTTACGTTGGGTGCAAACCCGGTCTGGCTCCGGATAGAAGACATACGGTAGTTCTTAATACAGGGCTTATTGAAATTGACATAAAGAGCTCCTTCATAAAAGGATGCGATCCATAAATTGCCATCTTTATCGGTTATGATTTCGCTGTAAATATTATTATATTTGTCGAAAACGCCGGAAACGTCAACTTCCGATAAACGGTCGTTTTCATCATATTCAAAGACATAAAGGCCGGAGTTGGACATCAACCAGATATATCCGTCGGCACGATCTTCGGCAATGCCGAAAAAGATCTTTTCCGAAGATTTTTTTTCCTTGTTAAAGATAGGGAACGGCCGGTATGCTATTTCGGAACCGTTACCGGAATCAATGAGAAAAACACCATCATCCCAAGTACATAGCCAGTATTGCCCACGGCTATCCTTATGTATCTGAAACGGGTTGTTTTTGTTACCGATCCGGGGCATCCGGATAAAACGGTCGTTTTCGCTGTCGTATTTGAATAATCCTTCCCTCCACATCATGACCCATAGGCCGCCTTCGGAGTCTTCATAAAAAGAATTAACACTGGTCACCGGCAGTTGGTGGTCGTATTGTTTTCTGAAAGAAAAATCGGCATTAAAACAATATACCGTGCCGGTAGTTCCTACCCATATATAACCGTCTTCCGTTATTTTTATTGATTTTATTTCTTTATTCTGCAGGATGGAATCTCCGAAAGCGGTTATGTTATACGTCTTTTTGTTTAATATATTTATGCCGTTTTTCGTGCCTATAAACAGGTGATTATTTTTATCTTCCGCCAGGCACGTGATTTCATTATTGGTCAGCAGATCCGGATTATTTATGTCGGACCTGAAAACAAGGAGCCGGTATGCATCATACCGGCACAGGCCATCCGGAGTGCCCAACCATAAGAAGCCTTCATAGTCCTGAAAGATACGCGTCACCGTATTGGAAGGAAGTTGTTCCATTAAAGGGAACGGGTCGACAGAAATATGGTTTCCTTTAACAGAGGGATTCAAAACCAACCAAAGCAAAAATATATGTATGATTTTTATGTTCATGGCTACCGGCACGTCCTTAATTTTTATACAAAAATAGGTCAATTGCCGAAATTACACAATATCCGTTGTGTTTTAGGATGTGGATGACTGTTTTTTGAACCTGTATGATTTATTTTTAAACCTGTTTGTGCGAATGAAAAGCTATATCCGGTTTTTTCTTGCCCTATTTAGAATCAAATCTTAACACATTTAACATTAAAATCATACAATTTTGCGTATTCGTTGGGAATTCCTATTAACTAAATTGACAATTTTAATTATGAACGTGAAGAACATGAAAAAGGATTATTTAAAGAAAAGAAAATGCAGCAAGTTTAACTCGGCGTTTTTTCTTATTGTATTTCTGCTGACAGGAATCAATGTATGGTCTCAAGACCGTAATCTTACAGGTACGGTCTTTGATGCGCAGACAAACGAGCCGCTCACCGGAGTAAGCATCGCCGTAAAAGGTACTACAACCGGCACTGTTACGGATATTGACGGCGCATTCGGTATAAATGCGGAACCGGGGTCTGTTATCGTAGTTTCTTATATCGGTTATTCCGGCCAGGAAATTGTAATTACCAATCAGCGGAATTTACGGATTCTGCTTGATGAAGATACGCAATTACTGGAAGAAGTTGTTGTGGTCGGTTTTGCCACACAAAAGAAGGTGAATCTTACGGGTTCCGTCGGGATTGCCACGGCAAAAGACATTGAGTCGCGCCCTGTAACAAACGCGACACAGGCTCTACAAGGATTGGTCCCCGGCCTCCAGATCTCAACGAATACCGGCGAAATGGATAAGGATATGAGTATCAATATCCGTGGGAAAGGTACCGTGGGGGAAGGTTCGAGCGGCAACCCGCTGATTCTGATTGACGGAATGGAAGGCGACATCAACACCATCAATCCGCAGGATATTGAAAATATTTCCGTATTAAAGGATGCGGCCGCCTCTTCTATATATGGTTCTCGCGCACCTTTTGGCGTTATCCTTGTAACGACTAAAAAAGGATCATCCGGAAAAGCCCGGATAAATTACAATAACAGCTTCCGGGTCAGTAGCCCGATCAATATGCCGGAAATGATGGATTCGTATACATTTGCCAATTATTTCAATGCAGCGGCGATAAATTCAGGATGGAGTGCGGTTTTTACCAATGAAACCATGCAACGAATGTTGGATTTTCAGGCTGCCGGCGGAACAAATACAGGCGGATTGCTAACCGATGGGAATACTTGGGGGCAACCGGCCGGCGACCCGTTTACGACAGCATACGCCAATACGGACTGGTATGATGAAATTTACAGGGATAACAATTTCTCACAGGAGCATAATATGAGTACGGCGGAAGCGAGGAAATAACGTATTATGCATCATTGGGATATCTGGATCAGAACGGGTTGTTGCGACATGGGGAAGACGGATTGAAGCGTTACAACGTGAGCGCTAAAATGAATGCGGAAATAACTTCGTGGTTAGACTTTAGTTACAGTATGCGTTTTGTTCGCACGGACAACTGGCGTCCGACCAGATTCGGCGGGGGACTTTATGAAAAAATAGGACGCCAGACCTGGCCGAACCTGCCTGTTTACGACGAAAACGGGTATTATCATAACAGTGGTGCCGAGACCCCGGCCATGCAGTTGGCATTAGGCGGTAAACGTGAAGTACAATCCGACAGGATGGCGCATCAGGGAGCATTTGTACTGGAACCGATCAAAAACTGGTTTACCCATGTCGAATTTAATTACAGCACGAATATCCGGAATGTACGTGAAACTTCCACTCCTTTATATAATCATGATGTGAAAGGAAATATCGTAGATGAAAAAAAAACATCCAGCCTTTATCAGGACAATAGAAAGGAAAACTATTTGAATTTGAATATTTATTCGGATTATAGTTTTTCATTGAATGACGCCCATCATTTTAAAGCGATGGCCGGATTTCAGGCAGAGGAAATGAAACAGTCGTTTTTCACGGCAAAGGCTTATGGCCTCTTACTGGAGGATCTGCCGGAATTAAACCTGACAAACAGCCTGGACGGGGCAGGAAACCAGCGAATTCCGGAAGTCAGCGGATATCGTAACGAATGGGCGACGGCCGGCTTTTTCGGACGTATAAATTATGACTATAAGGGTAAGTATCTGGCGGAAGTAAACATGCGTTATGATGGGACGTCGCGCTTCCGGAGAGGCAACCGGTGGGAATTATACCCTTCGTTTTCACTTGGTTGGAACATGGCCCGTGAGGACTTCTGGCAACCGATAGAGTCTGTCGTGAATACATTGAAGATACGCGGTTCTTACGGCGAATTGGGAAATCAGAATACGACGGGATGGTATCCGACTTATCGCGTGATGGAGTTGAAATCCGCCGATAATGCGGGAACCTGGTTACAAGGCGGCGTTTTTCCGAATACAGCCAGAATCGGCGATTTGATCAGTACGGTATTAACCTGGGAAACCGTGCGTTCATGGAACATAGGGCTGGATGTAGGTATGTTAAAAAATCGCCTGACAGGCTCGTTTGACCTATATACCCGTTATACGGATAACATGGTTGGCCCGGCTCCGCAGCTTCCGAATGTATTGGGTATTACGGCTCCTAAAACAAATAACTGCGACCTGAAAACGGTTGGTTGGGAGTTGGAATTAGCCTGGAATGACCGACTGAAAAACGGTTTGGGATACGGAGTTAAGTTCTTATTATCCGATGCGCAGACTACAATCGAAAGTTATCCGGGTAATGCGACCCATTCGATTGATACCTATTATGCCGGAGGTAAACTCGGAGACATCTGGGGATATGAAACCACCGGTATAGCGAAAACTCAGGAAGAAATGAATGCCCATCTGGAAAAAGTCGGAGGGCAACCATTCGGGTCCGAATGGAATGCAGGAGATATTATGTATGCAGACCAGGACGGGGTGGCAGGTATTACCGAAGGAGCAAAAACCCTCGAAGACCACGGAGACCTGAAAGTTATCGGAAATTCCACCCCGCGTTATCATTTTGGGTTTGACCTTTCGGCCGACTGGAAAGGATTTGACCTCCGCGCGTTTTTTCAGGGTGTCATGAAACGTGATATATGGAACCGGACGAATATGTTCTGGGGAGTGATTAACAATCAATGGTGGTCCGCCGGCTTAAAAGAACACGGCGATTATTTCCGCGCCGAAGCGACCGGATTAAATAGCGAAATAGCCGCAAATACGAACGCTTATTATCCGCGTCCGTTATTCAGTTCGGATAAGAATCAGCGAACGCAGACACGCTATCTTCAGGATGCATCCTATATTCGCCTGAAGAATTTACAGTTTGGTTATACATTGCCTTCATCCCTGACAAAGAAAATTTCAGTAGACAGATGCCGTATTTTTGTTTCGGGAGAAAATCTGTGGACGGGAACCTCCTTATCTAAATTGTTTGATCCGGAAACCGTGGATGGCGGTAATACGGATAATAATGCAAATGTTGCAATCAGAAATGGCGGTAATGCGTATCCGCTTTCAAGAACATGGTCGTTCGGTATTAGTGTAACACTTTAATTTATCAAAATCGTATGAAAACAAATAATAAAACAATAATAAAACTATTGCTGGCCGTAGCGCTGACAGGCGGTTTTCTATCTTGTGACGATTACTTAGACAGGGAGCCGATGTCGCAAATATCACCGGAACTTTATTTCAATGATGCCTCTCAGTTGGAATATTATGTAAATAAGCTGTACGCAGATATATTGCCGTCACATTCAAACTGGAGTTACGGTATTTTCGGCGATGATAACAATACGGATAATCAGATCGGCGTGACGGCTCACGATCGCTATACGACAGATCGCTGGAGAGTACCGCATACCGACGCAAGCAATGATAATTACTGGAAGTTCGAATTGATCTACCGTTGCAATTACTTCTTTTCCCAGGCGCTTCCCAAATACGGAGATCCTATAGACGGTTCGGCCAATACGATCGGGGGAGATCTGGCAAGTATCAAACATTCTATCGGCGAAATGTACTTTCTGCGCGCCAGTGAATATTTCAAAAAACTTCAATTGTTCGGTGATTTTCCTATCATCACGGAGCCGTTGGCGGATGATATGGAAACACTTCGCGAAGCAAGCAAACGCAGTCCGCGTAATGAAGTGGCCCGTCTTATCCTTGAAGATCTGGATAAGGCATATACCCTGATGTCAGCGAAAACAGTGGCTACTACGCGCGTCAATAAGGATGCCGCTATGCTGCTTAAATCGCGTGTCGCGTTATTTGAAGGGACCTGGCTGAAATATTTCAAAGGAACGGCCTTTGTACCGAACGGTTCCGAATGGCCCGGGGCTTCGAAAGATTATAATTCCGGTTATCAGTTTCCGGGCGGAAGCATAGACAGCGAGATAAGTTATTTTTTGGAACAGGCGATGGATGCGTCTAAAACAATAGCGGAAGCGTACAAAAGCAGTTTGACCGTAAATACGGGTGTGTTGCAACAATCGGCGGACGATCCGGCGAACCCGTATTATGATATGTTCGCGCAGGAAGATTTGTCGGGCGTAAGCGAAGTTTTATTATGGCGGCAGTATGCACGCGGATTGTCAACGCACAATGTTAATTCGGCAGCCGGCCGGGGGAATTACCGTATCGGCATTACACGCGGATTCGTGAACAACTTCCTGATGGCAGACGGAACGCCGGTATATACGCATGGAACCTATGCGGACGGAGACGGTTATTACCAAGGCGATAAGACAATTGCAGACGTTCGCGTCAATCGTGACTCGCGTCTGGCGATTTTCCTGAAAGAACCCGGACAGAAAAATATTTTGTTTGAAGTAGGACATCCGGAAGGTTCGACAGCCGTACAGGAAGAACCTTATCCTTCCATTACGTTGGGCGACGGAGAACGCGGGTACGCTACCGGATATGCATTGCGCAAAGGCGGTTCTTTCAATCAGAAATATTATCCCAATGGCGGCGGCTATACGGCGGCTGTCAGCTATCGCGCCACAGAAGCTTTACTCAATTATATGGAAGCCGGCTATGAGAAAAACGGAACATTGGATGCTACGGCCCGCGAATACTGGACAATTATCCGTAGCCGTTCCCATGTCGATACGGATTTTGATAAGACCATCAATGCGACGGATATGAGTAAAGAGGCAGAAAATGACTGGGGAGCCTATTCTGCGGGGACAATATTATCGGATAAGGTGCTGTATAACATCCGTCGTGAACGTCGTTGTGAATTTATAGCAGAAGGTTTACGCTATATGGACCTTCGCCGCTGGCGTTCTATGGATCAACTGATCAATGCTCCGTACCATGCGGAAGGATTCCATTTGTGGAATACGGAGATGGAAGGCTGGTATGTGAATGAAGATGGAAAATCTATCCTGGTTGCGGATAATACGAATAATGCAAACGTATCTTCCAAAGATAAAAGCGAATACCTGCGTCCTCACGAACGTTACAGCGGACAAGCCGGGTATAATGGTCTGACCTGGCGAATGGCGCATTACCTCCGGCCGGTTATGGTGCAACAATTTCAGGTGACGGCTACCGGCGGAGCCGACGTTTCTACTTCTCCGCTCTACCAGAATCCGTACTGGCCTACGGTTGCGGACCAGACCGCCGAAAAGTAAAGTAAAACCGGATTGATCAAACACAGAATTGTCTGCAAGGTAATTTTTTATCAGTGGCATTCTGTGTTTTTTTTAACTGATAAAAATGATATATTTGCATGTTATATGCGGTAAACGTATCAGAAAGAAATATTTTAAACTAAATGAAAATGAAAAAAGTATTTGCCGAAATCGTTAACTGTTTCGTTTTTACGATTGTAGTTGTTCTGCTGACATCCTGTAAATCCGGAAAAGAAGGAAAGGATGAAAAACCTGAATATAAACTGGTATGGAGCGACGAATTTACTAATACGGGCGCTCCGGATTCCGCATACTGGAATTTTGAGAAGGGATTTGTCCGTAATCAGGAACATCAGTGGTATCAGGAAGAGAATGCGTTCTGTCAGGATGGTTTGCTGATTATAGAAGCACGTGTTGACAACCGGGAAAATCCGCTTTACCGGGAGGGCGATGATCAATGGAGGCATTCCCGTAAAAAAATCGAATATACGTCGTCTTCCGTAAATACGGCCCGGAAATTTGAATTTCAATACGGGCGGGTGGAAGTGAAAGCGCGCATACCCGTTGGAGGAGGCTCCTGGCCCGCTATATGGACATTGGGCAGGAGTATGCAGTGGCCTTCGAACGGAGAAATTGATATCATGGAATATTATCGTATCAAAGGCGTTCCCCATATACTGGCCAATGCTGCATGGGGTACGGAACAGCAACATCATGCCAAATGGAATACCAAGACGATTCCGTTCTCCTATTTTACGGGAAAAGATCCGGATTGGGCGGATCAATTCCATGTATGGCGTATGGATTGGGATGAGACAGCTATCAAACTATACCTGGACGATGAATTATTGAACAATATTCCTTTGGATTCTACGATAAATGGTTCTTTAGGAGAGTTTAAGAACCCATTTAAACAGCCTCATTATTTGCTTCTGAATCTTGCTATCGGAGGGACAAACGGCGGCGAACCGGATCCGGATGCTTTTCCCATGAGGTATGAAATCGATTATGTACGCGTTTATCAGAAAGAGAAAGACAGTTTCCGACCGGGAGAGATATGGCCGGATAACCGGGGCATGCATATCAATGCGCACGGAGGAGGCATTTTATTGCATGAAGGTACATATTACTGGTTCGGAGAACATAAGGGAAGAAATTCAAACAGCGCGTTTGTCGGCGTGACCTGTTATTCGTCGGACGATTTGTATAATTGGAAATACGAAGGGGTAGCCTTGCCTGTTGACGAAAATCCGGAAAGTCCGATTACGAAAGGTTGCGTATTGGAACGCCCGAAAGTAATATACAACCGGAAAACGAATCAATTCGTGATGTATTTTCACCTGGAGCTGAAAGGCAAGGGATATGAAGCGGCGCAGGCGGGAGTAGCCGTCAGCGATCATCCTGCCGGGCCGTATAGGCTTGTGCGGAATGGACGGGTCAATCCGGGGGTATGGCCGTTGAATATGACGGACGAGCAAAAAAACGCAACCGCAAAACTTTCCGATTTTGCGGAATGGTGGACGCCTGAATGGCGGTCGGCAGTGAATGACGGACTTTTTGTGCGCAGAGATCTGGAGGGGGGACAGATGTCCCGTGATATGACGCTGTATGTCGACGATGACGGAAAGGGGTATCATATCTATTCTTCGGAAGAGAATCTTACACTCCAGATTGCGGAGTTAACGGATGATTACCTGAACCATAGCGGGCGTTACATACGTGTTGAGCCGGGTGGCCATAACGAGGCGCCGACTATTTTCAAAAAAGACGGAAAATATTTTATGATCACTTCCGGGTGTACAGGCTGGGCGCCCAATGCGGCCCGCCTCCTGGTTGCGGATGAACTGATGGGCGAATGGCAACTATACCCCAATCCTTGCCGGGGAGAAGGAGAGGAATTGACGTTTCACTCCCAGAGTACTTATATCTTGCCGGCGCCGGGGAAAAAGGATACTTTTATCTTCATGGCTGACCGGTGGACACCGAAAGACCCGATCAACGGACGGTACGTATGGCTTCCGATCCAATTCGAAAACGGTTTGCCGGTGCTGAGGTGGGTTGATGAATGGAGGCTTAATTAATTGAAATACAAATGAAGAAATATATTCTATGTGGGATCGCTTCTATGCTGGCGATCGCCGTATATGGGCAGACGGCGAAACCGGAATGGCAGGATCCTGCGGTTTATGCGGTTAACAAAGAACCGGCCCGCGCCACTTCGCTTCCTTATCCGACACAAGCGTTGGCTATGGAAGATAATTATCCGGCTTCGCCTTACTACCGGTTGATCAGTGGAGTATGGAAATTCAACTGGGTTTCCCGGATTGCTGACGCTCCCCGGGATTTTTACCGCGAAGACTATGATGTGAGCGATTGGGCGGATATGCCTGTGCCGGGAAACTGGGAATTTAACGGTTTTGGCATACCGGTATATGTGGCCAGTAATTTCGGTTTCCGGGCTCCTCACTTTGAAATTGACCCTGAAGATTCGCCGGTAGGCTCTTATCGTCATACGTTCGATATTCCGGACGAATGGGACGGACGTCGTGTCTTCCTTCATTTCGAAGGAGGAACCACCGCCATGTATGTTTGGATTAACGGACAGAAGGCAGGCTATACCGAAAATGCCAAATCGCCGGCGGAATTTGATATTACACCCTATATTCGCCGGGGACGGAATACCATCGCCTGTCAGGTTTATAAATACGCCGGCGCTTCTTATCTGGAAGACCAGGACTTCTGGAGGCTGGGCGGGATCAATCGTGACGTATACCTTTACAGTACGGCTCAGACCCGTATCTACGATTATTTTTCGCATGCCGACCTGGATAAAGATTATCGTCACGGGATTTTTTCTGCCGGTGTAGTGCTCAAAAACTATAAGGATTCGGACGAACAACAAAGCGTCGCCATAGATATTATTGATAACAATGGAAAAAAAGTATTGAGCAAAACGCAAAAGGTCAACATCCCTGCCGGAGATACAACCGGCGTTTCCGTATCGGGAAGAGTGACGTCTCCACTCAAATGGACGGCTGAAACGCCCAACCTTTATACCCTGCTTATGACGTTGAAAGACGGTAATGGACAGGTGGTGGAAGCGACTTCACATAAAATCGGATTCCGTAAGATCGAAATAAAAGACGCCCAAGTTTTTCTCAATGGTAAAAAAATCTGGTTCAAAGGTGTAAACCTGCATGAGTTCAATACAAAAACCGGAGCCGTAGTTACCGAAGCGGAGATGATGCGTAATATACAATTGATGAAAGAGTTGAACATCAATGCGGTGCGCACCTCGCATTATCCGCAGAAACCGCTATGGTATAAATTATGTGACAAATACGGCATTTATCTGATAGATGAAGCGAATCTCGAATCGCACGGCGTACGCCATCTGGGGGCAGGTATGATTTCCAATCTCCCCGAGTGGCGGGAAGCGCATATCGAACGCATTGTGAGCGTGGTAGAGAGAGATAAAAACCATCCGTCGGTGCTGATGTGGTCGCTGGGAAACGAATCCGGTAACGGCGAGGCTTTTCATGTCAATTATGAATGGGCAAAACAACGTGATAAGAGTCGTCCCACGGTATATGAACCTGCCCGGAACGCATCAAACAGCGATGTGACTTTCCCTATGTATCCAAGCTATGAATCTATGTTGCGCGATGCCGCACAAGAACTTCCCCGCCCTTATATTATGTGCGAATATGCCCATGCGATGGGCAACAGTATGGGAAATATGCAGGAATACTGGGATGTAATGCGGAGCAGTAAGAACATGCAGGGCGGTTTTATCTGGGAATGGTATAACCATGGTTTTACCGCACACGATGAACAGGGACGTTTCTACTGGGCGTATGGTGGCGATCTGGGTAGCTATATGAAGATGAATAGTGATAATTTCTGTATGGACGGCATTATCAGTCCCGATCAGCAATATGTGCCTCATACCTATGTCGTGAAACAGGTCTATCAGAATATATGGGCGGAAGCAACCAACCCTTCCACCGGCGTACTGACCCTTGTCAATGATTTTGTATATACGGACATTACTCCGGAGAATTACGAATTCAAATGGGTGTTGCTGAAAAACGGCGAACCGGCAGGAGAGGGGACGTTCCATACCACCGTTCCGGCTGCGTCCCGGAAAAATGTAAAGATAGCCCTTCCGGCCATTACCCCCGGCCCCGGTACGGAATATTATCTGAATGTATTTGCTTATACGAAACAGGCCGGCGAATTTATTCCGGCCGGCTTTGAATGTGCAAAAAGCGAGATCGCTTTTTCGGACAACGATTATTTTGCTGCCGGCCGCACAACGGGCGATATGGCATTGCATATTGAAAAAAATGAAGATAAAATTGTAGTTACGGCAGGTAATGTGATATATACTGCTTTTACGGGAGCGCCTGCTTCTGTGCCTGACAGACCCGCTGTTACTGCAACCACCGGAGCCGGGGCTGCCGAAGCTGCCGGTGCAACTTCATGGTTCAGAAGGGCGCGTAGCCCCGGTTTCACCATGACCCGCGATGGAGATCCGGTGTTCGGAATGATGCCGTCGCTGAACTTCTGGCGTGCACCGAACGATAATGACTTCGGTTCGGGCGACCACACGGCTATGCGGTTGTGGGAAGTAGCCGGACGTAATCCGGTACTGACATACAAGGGTTTTACGGAAAGTAACGGGATCATTTCGTTTGACTATGAAGCCAAGCTTCGCGGCATTGAAGCGAAAGTCGATCTGACCTATACGGTAAACGCAGATGGGAGCCTTACCATCTCGGCCGGATACAATGCGTTGAGCGACGACCTGCCTGAAATCATGCGATTCGGAATGATGATGACGCTTTCCGGATCGTACGACAATTTTACCTGGTACGGCCGGGGGCCGCACGAGAACTATGTTGATCGCAATACGGATGCTTTCCTTAGGATTTGGGAAGGAAAAGTAAAAGACCAGGCATTCCCTTACTACCGCCCGCAGGAAACGGGTAACAAGACCGACGTGCGTTGGTTGACGCTGAAAAACGAAGAAGGAAAAGGGATCATGATCTCCGGTATGCAACCCCTGTCGGTGAGCGCAACCAATAACCGGCCCGAGGATCTTGATCCGGGTACGACCAAAAAGCAGCAACATGCTTCGGATATAAAACCCCGCCATGAGGTAGTACTCTGCGTAGACCTGTTTCAGCGGGGGGTAGGCGGTCTGCATTCATGGGGCGCCAAACCGTTAGACAAATACAGGTATCATGGAAAAGAGTATCGGTATACCTATACGATCCGGGTGTTGGAGTAAAAATGCGAATCGGAGAAAATTTTAACTATCAAATAAATCAGAATGAAGAATTATTTTTTGACAAGAAGTAAAAAAACGTTGATGATCGTTTTACTTAGCTGGATATTGTTTCCGGCCTACGGACAGGTTTCTTTCGGGAAACCGGAAAAAATAAATGAGGGATGGTTATTTAATCTGGGAGATACGGAAGATTTCAGGACAGCCGACCGGAAACGTTGGCAGAAAATAAACCTGCCTCATGATTGGAGTGTAAAGGGGCAGTTAAGTCCGACATTGGCAAGTTGTACCGGATATTTGCCCGGTGGAACAGGCTGGTATCATAAAACAATCGAAATACCCGAATCAAAAAAGGGAGAAAAGGTATACCTTTATTTTGAAGGTGTATATAACCGTAGTGAAGTATTTGTAAACGGCCAGTCACTGGGTATACGTCCGAACGGATATATTTCGTTTATGTATGATGTAACTCCCTATGTCGGGTATGGGCGGGAAAATACAATAGATGTGAAAGTGGA
>QMCE01003935.1_pt1 | contig 16650 bp, 15 predicted proteins | sample 1821851 | NCBI WGS metagenome assembly QMCE01 (sample SAMN09453174, study PRJNA476694) | Termite gut metagenome, whole genome shotgun sequencing project. | isolation source: worker | host: Odontotermes sp. | place: South Africa:Pretoria | collected 2016-01-28
TCTTCAAGCGTCAGTTCGCCGGCTTCAAGGAGAAGAACGATCAAGTCCGCGCCTTCAAGCGTTTCAAGCGTCTTTTCGACGACAAGATCATCGAGTTCTTCGCGGTCAAGTTTGAAGCCGCCCGTATCTACCAAATGCACGGGCTTTCCAAGCATGAAACAGTCGGCTTCCACAGGATCGCGCGTAACGCCGGGAGTTGGATCGGTGATGGCGCGCCGTTTCCGCAGTATCCTGTTGAAGAGCGTGGACTTCCCGACATTCGGGCGGCCGGCCAAAACAACAACGGGAAGATGTTTGTATGTTATATCAGTATCAAATTGCATAATTTCCTTATTCATATCGCTACAAATCCTTGCAGCGGGGAGGAAAATGTTCCGCCATCCATGTTTCTGCGAGAGCACGGACCGCATGATATGACGAACATTCCATAACCCGCTCTGCCAGTTCTTTACAGTCTTTCAGCGTTGAGCCCCGGACAATTTTTTTCACGAGGGGGATTGATTGGGGCGTCATGCTGAATTCGTCAAGTCCCAATCCCAGAAGAACGGCGGCAGCCAGGGGGTCCCCGGCAAGCTCCCCGCACATCGCGGCTTTTATCCCCGCCGCGTGTGCCGCGTCAATCGTCTTTTTGATAAAACGCAGAACCGCGGGATGGAAGGGCTGAGTCAGATAGTTCACCTTCTCGTTTCCGCGGTCCGCGGCAAGGCTGTACTGGATCAAGTCGTTCGTTCCGATAGAGAAGAACGCGGCTTTCTTCGCGAGAATGTCGGCGGTCATGGCGGCAGACGGAACCTCAATCATAATGCCGATCTCTATATCTTCCGCTATTTGCAGGCCTTTCTTCCTGCATTCCGCTTTCGCTTCTTCAAAAATTGATAGAGCGCTTTCCAGCTCTTCGATGCCGGAAATCATAGGGAACATAATTTTTAATGTTCCTTCGGTGCCGGCGCGCAGCATCGCGCGAAGCTGAGTTTTAAAGAGTTCCGGAAAGGATATACAAAAGCGGATAGCCCGCCAGCCAAGCAATGGATTCTTCTCATCATCTGAATGGAAATTGGGAAAGATTTTATCGCCGCCGACATCGAGGGTCCGAATCGTAACGGGCTTATCGCCCATGGCTTTCAACACGGTTTTATAGGTTTGATATTGAGCTTCTTCATCCGAAGACAAGCCGGGAGTAATAAAGAGGAACTCCGAGCGGTAAAGTCCGATGCCATCGGCGCCGTATTTCAGGATTCTTGCGGCTTCTTCCGCGGTTTCGATGTTCGCCTTGAGCAAAACCCGATGCCCGTCCAAAGTAACGGACGGAAGATCACGGAACTCCGCAAGTTCATCAAGCGTTCTGGCGATTCGGACAGAAGTCTTGCTGAATGCCGCAACGGCTTTTTCATCAGGATTCACCGTAACGACCCCATTGTCACCGTCAACGATAAGCATGTCGCCGCTGTGTATCATCTTTGTCGCTTTGGAAAGCCCCAGGACCGCGGGAATCTCAAAAGCCCGGGACAAAATCGCTGTGTGGGAAGTCCGGCCTCCCATATCCGTTACGATTCCCTTTACATGATTTTTGTTCATGATAAGCGCGTCGGAAGGAAGCAGGTCCTGCGCAATAAGGATAATATCTTCTTTTAAATCCGCAAGGGAAAAGCGTTTGATCGACAGAAGATTACGGATAACGCCGTTTGCCACGTCCGTTATATCGATCGCCCGTTCCCGCAGATAAGCGTCGCCCGAAGCAATGAGCTTTTGGGTTTTCTCGTGGACAATACTTGAAACAATCCACTCGGCATTCTCTTTTTGGGCGAACAAGCGGTCTTTAATCTGGTCAAGGAAGTCAGGGTCTTCCGCCATCATCATGTGGGCTTCAAAAATATCGGCCTGCTGTTTATCGAGCTCCTGCTCCGCGCGTTTTTGCAATCCGGCAATTTCCCGTTTGGTATCTTCCACGGCATCAAGCAGCCGCCGCCATTCAGCTTCAAGAGAATCATCACCTATTGAATAACGGGGGATTTCAGGCGTTTCGCCTTCCAGATAGAGAAATGCTTTTCCCATAACAATGCCGGACGAGGCAGGAATACCGGATAACTGTTCCATCGTATTGAAGGATACCGCAAAGCAGGGTACACTGTCAAACCAGATGGAAACGAATAATAAAACAAAAACGCCCGAAAAAGCGCCGGACTGCCTGAAATGTGTCAACTTCAAGGTAAGCTGGGACCCTCATTTTCCCCGTTCCTGCACGGTATTCGGCGTTAAAACCCGGAATCTGCCGTCAATAGAGGTGTTTCATTCAACAGGATTGCACTGCCCATCGTTTAAGCTGAAAGAAGGTTTAAGGTGATAAGTTCGTTGATGTAATTGTTCCCGAACTATGTCGATAAATTCCCGGATAGGCAGAGGAAGATTGACTCCGTTTCGATATATTGCCGAAAGATCAAAAGTAGTCAAAGTATGCCCAACAGAGAAACAGGAAATATTTTTATCCAGCCGTAAATAATGCAGGGGCAATTCTCCTGTAAAAGCGATGCCGTAACCATTAGCCGCAAGCTGTATCGAGGTTATGATATTCCGGATGGTAAGTATCTTTTGCGGATGGATACCTTCCTCATGAAAAATTTTTTCCACTATTTGCCGGGATCTCTGATCGGGCCATTGCAGAATAAATTGTTCGGAGCTCAGTTTAACAATATCAATCCAGGGATATTTAAGCCCTTCTTTACGGCAAGCGTGTCCTGCTTTAGGATGATCTTGCGACATAATCAGGACAATTTCTTCTTGAAGAAGAACTTCACAGGATAAATTAATATTATGAGCGGGCATTATCACAAAAGCTAAATCAAGATCGCCGTTAAGGATCATTTGTTCCATAAGTTTTGAATTGGCTTCGTATGTATTTATCTTGATATTGGGGAATTTATCACGGAATACCGGAAGGACGTTGGGCAGAATGCATTGACTCCGCATAATGGGCAATCCTATTTTCAATTCTCCTATATATTCTTTTTGGATGACGGAAAGTTCATTATCAAGATCCCTTTTCAGGTTCAGGATTACCTTGGCGGTATCTATGTACCGCTCTCCCGCATACGTTAACAGAAATTTATTACCCAGCTTATTGAAAAGAGTAAACCCCAAATCGTTTTCAAGTTTTTGCACAAATTTGCTTAACGTCGATTGGGAAACATTCAATTCTCTTGATGCCTTACCTACTCCCTGATGTTTCGCGATAGATATTACATAAGACAGTTCTCTAAAATCCATATCATTATTCCTCTCATCCATAAAAACTATGCAAAAAATGAATTGGACATATTCTGATTGGTAATGTCATAATAAATCAGAATTACGACTTTGTACAGGAAAATGTGCACATAGTATTTTTTTTGAAGGAGCTCTAGATGAGAGTTATTAAAGCGGATGTTGCGGTATTCGGCAGCGGACCTGCCGGAATCGGGGCAGCGTTAGCGGCAGCAAGAGGCGGTGCAAAAACCTACCTTATCGAAAAAATGGGTATTCTTGGCGGCCAGATGACCGGTGGGTTGGTTACCGGCTTGCATGGATACCGTGTTCATGTTAACGCAAACCTCAAGGACGGCGACAATGTTTACCTCGCTATGGATCATAAAACAAAGCAGACTGTTGCCGGCATTCCTGAGGAAGTGGTAAACCGCTTAAAGGAAATGGGCGCCGCATATACTTCCGGGGAAGGTCCTGCTATGCGCCAGGAATATGAACCCGAAGCAATGAAGATTTTACTTTTTAAGATGATGGATGAAGCCGGCGTTAATCTTATGCTCAATACTTTTGCTTTTGGTGTCATCATGGAAGGAACAAAGATAAAAGCTGTCCGCTTGGCAAATAAAAACGGTGAAGAATACATCGAAGCAAAACAATTTATTGATGCTACAGCAGACGGAGATATTGCCGCTTGGGCCGGGGCTCCCTATGAAAAGGGACGCCCGGAAGACGGACGTGTTTCATCTGTTACAGTTTACACAAAATTCGGAGGTGTTGATTTACATAAAATGCTGGACTACCTCGATGAACATCCTGAAGACAACCACATCGGTACACCCGAAGGCTGGAGAAAGGTTCTTGACGCAAACAACGGTCCCTTGCATGTAAACGGATTCAGGGAACTTATTCAGAAAGCCCACACCAACGGTGATTATGTTGTCCCGCTGAACGGAAAATATGATAAGCCAAGCCCTATTTTTATTATTTCTCACAGCTGCTTCCCCAGCGATCAAACTGCTATGAATATAGATATGGGCTACAATATCGATCTTACCGATAATGATGATGTAACGCGGGCGGAAGTTCACGCAAGAATGGTGCAAATACCGCAGGTTGCGAAGTTCCTGAAAAAATATATGCCCGGCTTTGAGAACAGCTATCTTATGGAATCCGCGCCTCTTCTTGGCACAAGAGAATCACGCCGTATCGTAGGTGAATACATGCTTAATGAAGATGATATTCTGAGCAACAGAAAATTTGACGACGGCGTTGCACGCTGCGGACGAGCGATGAATGTCCACAGTCCCACCGGCGGAAAAGATAAAGAAGAAAGAGGCGGACAGCATTGGCTGGAACCAAACGATCCCCAGGGATACGATATTCCTTACCGGTGTATACTGGCTAAAGGCGTTGAAAATGTTCTTACCAGCGGACGCTGCATTTCTGTTACGCATTATGCACTTGGTTCAGTCAGGGGCATTCCGAACTGTATGGCTACAGGAGAAGCGGCAGGTACCGCCGCGGCTCTGACCATAAAGCAGGACAAGACTTTAAGGTCTTTGGATATTCAAGAATTGCGGAAAGTTCTGCGGGCAAATAACGTCATTCTTGATTAAAGAAATATTGATGTATACATCAGTGTTTGCCTTTCATAGTTAACATTATGCGGTAATTCGTCCGTAATTCATCATAGTGAATTACCGTAAATGACAGGGGAAGTGCCGAATAAATTGAATCACAATGCGGCATCTGTTGTATTTTGTTCGGCACTTCCTTGTATTGCGTTTTGCAAACACGCGCAAAAAATGCGTTTGTTTTAAAACGATACCTGCGTTTTTTCACAAACGCAGGTAAATATTTTTTTAGGAGAAGAATATGAAACGTGTGCTATTTGTGCTGCTTGCAATTTGCATTGCGTCTGTTGCTTTTGCGGCCGGAGGGGCTCAGAGTACCGAAGCAAATTGGCCTACAAGACCCATCGAAATTTTCTTCCCGGCAAACCCCGGAACCGCTACTGAAATGACTCTCAGGGCTATTGTGCCTTACCTGGAAAAACAGCTGGGAGTTGCCATCACCGTTCAAAGTGACGGAGCGGCTGCCGGAACCATCTCTTTAAACAGAATCGCCAATGCGCGTCCCGACGGATATACCTGGGGATACTGGACCACTGTTTGGGTAGCCAACCGGTGTTTTGGCGATGTCTTAAAAGGCAGGATCGATCCTGTTACCGATTATGTTTGGGCCGGCGGAAATTTTGCGGACAAAATTACCGTTATGACCAGGAGAAACGGTCCTTATCAAACAATGGCTGATATTATCAATGCCGCAAAAGACAAGCCGAACACCGTTACCTTTGTAAGAAGCGCTCCCGGTGATGTAACCAGCGCGAATATCGATTATCTCCAGGAATCCCAGAATGTAACTTTCAATATCATTAACGGTATGGACGGCGGTGAATCTATTGCCGCTATTATGGGCGGACATGTGGATGTTTATGTAGACAATGTTTCTACTTCAAAGCAGCTGTACAAAGACGGTTCCGTTATGATCGCCGGTATCGGCGGCGCTGAAAGGGATTCGGATCTGCCCGAAATTGCCACTTTCAATGAACAGGGATATGCAGGCTGGCCTGTACAAACCTCCGAGCGTCATTTCTACGGTCCAGCAGGAATTCCTCAGGAAATTGCAAATAAATTCCGGGAAGCTTTAAAAAAGGCCTCTGAAGATCCTGAATATATTGCCAGTTTGAAAAACCTCGGCCTGGATCATTTTTATGCCGACGCGGATGAATCATTACGGCAAATCACAATCTACGCGGATGCCTTTAGAGCTAATGCAGGAAACTAATTTTTAGCGTGTAAGGACTGTCTGAAAGTATGCAACACTTGTTTGGACAGTCCCTTATGCAAAAGGAAATGGAAAATGAGTCTCCTTAGAATATTTTCATTGTTTATGTGTATAATTGCCCTATTTGGAATTTTCGGGTCGCTCAGTCTGCCTATGTTTGCCCGCGGGAATATATCCAGCGGATTCGCTCCTATGTTGTATTCGGCAATTTTGCTTATCTGCGGGATTTTTATCTTTTTTTCCAACAAAGGCGGGGAAAAAATACATATTTTCAAGTGGCTGCTGCAAGGAGACCGTAAGAAAGCCCTCATTTTTTTCTTGCTTAATCTTTTGTTGTTTGTAATGCTTCTTCTGTTCGGTTTACCCATATCGATGTTTGTTTTTTGTCTTTTAGCTTGTTACGCCCTAAAACGGCAGACAAAAAAGAGTGTCATTTTGTTTTCCGTAATTTATGCTGTCTGTCTTTACATTGTCTTTGCGGTGCTTTTACAAATACCGTTTGATAGAGGCCTTATCTTTGATTTACGATTGTGGGGATAAAAAATGAGTACACTTGAGTTATTGTTTCAAAGTTTCGGCAATATTATGAATCCGTCTATTCTGCTCATGTGCGCTCTCGGCGGCGGTTTGGGCGTCCTTGTAGGGATATTGCCCGGTCTAGGTCCCAGCGCTACCATAGCGATTCTTTTACCTTTGGTTTTCGGCAGACAGCCCTTGATCACGATGGTTATGCTTGCGGGCATTTATTACGGTTCCCAATTCGGCGGTTCCATTACATCAATATCGTTGAATGTCCCTGGGGAAGCATCTTCGGTGCCTACCTGTTTTGACGGTTATCCTTTAACCAAAAAAGGGAAGGCCGGAAAAGCCATGGGTGTTGCCGTTTTATCTTCCTTTGTCGGCGGAACAATCGGCGTAATTATTTTGACATTTATGGCTAAACCAATCGCGACCTTTGCACTAAGATTCGGACCTCCTGAGTATTTTACAATCTATTTGTTTACGTTTGTCGCTATCATCAGTTTGGCAAAAGGTAACAGGTTTAAGGGATTTGTAAGTCTGATTTTAGGGCTTTTCTTTACCACCATTGGCATGGACCGTTATTCGGTCGTCTCCAGATTGAACTTCGGTACCTTCGAGCTGATGCGGGGGATTAATATCATCCCGGTCGCGGTAGGCTTGATGGGGCTTTCCGAAATCATTCTTTCCATAGCCGAAGGGGAAACGATAGAAATCAAGAAAGATGATCCTTCGCTCAAATTTAAACTGAAAGATGTTTTTCCGACAATAAAAGAATTTATCTTTTGTCTTCCCACGATGATCCGCAGCACAATCATGGGATTCTTTATTGGTGTTCTGCCCGGCGCGGGGGCTTCTATCGCTTCCAATTTGTCGTACGATATGGAAAAGCAGATTGCGTCAGATAAGAAGAATTTTGGAGAAGGTTCCTTGCAGGGTGTCGCCGCGCCGGAAGCCGCAAATAATGCCTGTATATCGGGAGCTTTTGTTACGATGCTTTCTCTTGGCATACCGGGTTCCAATTCAACCGCGATGCTTCTGGGCGCGCTGATCATACTCGGCATTCAGCCGGGCCCCGGACTGGTTACACGGTCTCCCGATATTTTTTGGGGACTTATCAGCAGCATGTATGTCGGGAATATTTTGATTGTCATCATGTGTCTTACATTGATTCCCATCTTCCTCTTTTTCCTGAGAGTCTCTCAGAAAACCATTCCTGTGATCGTTGCGACGATTTGCGTTATAGGAACATACGGATCGGAAAACGCGATGTTTGATGTCGGCGTAATGTTTTTCTTCGCGATTATCGGCATGTTCTTAAAATCATTGAAATTTCCGGTAGCGCCAATCGTGATTACGCTTGTTCTTGGTTCGGAGTTTGTTCCGGCAAACCATGGATTTGTTCAAAAGCAATCTGGGACTCTTTCACACCCGCCCTATCGCCTTGGTCTTTCTTTTCCTGTGCGTTGTAGTAATCGCTGCGCCCATTATATCATGGCGGATAAGAGAACGGAAAAAGAAGAAAAACCAGGCTGTGCCGGTTTAATTGGCAGTCTGTTTAACAAGTTCGGGCTGGGCTTTTAAGTCCGGCTCTTGCATGTTCCAAAGTGAATAAGCCTCTTGTAAAACTAACCGAGTTTTGCAAGGGACCCGATTTCATTAATCTTTTTGTACACCGCCAGTGAAAACTTTTCATGGTTTGCCGCGTCCATGTGGATACTATCCGCTTCGCTGAGCTCCACTAAATCCGCCATATCCAGAAAATGACAGCGGTATTTCTTCGCTATCTTTTGATATTCCCCGGAAAGCGCTTTTGATTTTTCGATGCAGCCTTTGCCGAATATTCCCCCTGTCCACTTTGTTTCAATATTATTACGAATATGAGCGGGAGCGATAACAAGGATTTCCGGCTTCTTTCCTTTGGGGCCGTATGTACCTGCCTGCGTTTTTTTGATGAGCTGTTCAAGTCCCATTGCAATAGAAGGCGCGCTGATGCCGAAATATTCTTTTGTGTCATTTGTTCCAAGCGTAATAATAAAAAGATCGATGGGCGCATTCACCTGCAAACAACACTCTAAGAATTTAAGACCATTGAGATTAGGATTGAAGGGATCATCAAACGCGGTATTGCGTCCGTTTAATCCTTCTTCTTCGACTTTGTAACCGCTTCCAAGAAGTTTTTGTAATCTTCCCGTCCAGCGTTCTTCATAACTAAAACGGCTGAATCCGTCTTTCGGCGGTTTTTTTTCAGGTTTATAGCCCCAGGTATTGGAGTCGCCATAACAAACGATAGTTTTCATAATTTCACCTTTTCAGCAAGTTCTTCGTTCCAAATAATGATACCATACATATTCACAGCTTGGCAATTAAAAAGAGGATGTAAACCGCATACAAGTAATACAAGCAAAATCGTTCGTGAATCCATACTAATAGAAGTAATTGCAAAACTAACCGAGTTTTGCAAGAGGCTCAATATTGAGGATATGTATTTTGAGAAACAGTGTATTTTCCGGAAATTTCGTGTATGATGCTTGTACAGTAAAACCTATGCAGGATTCATACAACATTTTAAAGGAACAGTTTGGTTTTTCCTCTTTCAGGCAGGGCCAGGCACAGCTTATCGACGCAATAATGAGCGGCCGCGATGTGCTCGGAATTATGCCCACAGGCGGCGGAAAAAGTCTCTGTTACCAGATACCGGCGCTCATGCTTGAAGGAACGGAAATTGTTATTTCGCCGTTAATCAGCCTGATGAAAGACCAGGTAAACGCGCTGGAGGAAGAAGGAATTCCGGCAGCTTTTATCAACAGTTCTTTATCCGCCCAGGAATATTACGGGATTTTGCAGGCAGCCGGAAAGAATCAATACAAGATTCTTTACATCGCGCCGGAAAGTCTTTTTAAAGCGGATATCATCAACCTTGTGCAGAGTATCCGCGTCTCGCTCCTGGTGGTAGATGAAGCGCATTGTATTTCGCAATGGGGGCACGATTTCAGGCCGGCGTATAAAAACATCAAAGCCTTCCTGGAGATGATAAACCCAAGGCCGCATCTTGCGTCCTTTACGGCAACGGCTACGCGGCAGGTCCGGGAAGACATCATCCGTATGCTGGGATTGGAAAATCCTTTTGTGCTTGTTACCGGCTTTGACAGAAGCAATCTTTATTTCGGCGTGGAAAAGCCAGAGAACAGAAACGCGCGGCTCATCGAACTGCTGAAAGAACGGAAGGGACAAAGCGGAATCATTTATTGCAGCACAAGGAAATCCGTTGAGGAGCTGCATGAAATGCTGGAACGAAAATCGTTTCCTGTGACTATGTATCATGCAGGGCTAGATGATGTTACACGTCATAAAAGTCAGGATGATTTTCTCTACGACCGGAAAACCGTGATGATTGCCACAAACGCTTTCGGCATGGGAATCGACAAGTCCAACGTATCATTTGTTATTCATTACCAAATGCCGAAGAACATCGAAAGTTATTATCAGGAAGCAGGGAGAGCAGGCCGTGACGGAGCGGCGGCGGATTGTATCCTGCTGTATAATTCCCAGGATGTCCGCATCAATCAGTTTCTCATCAAACAAAGTCAGAATGAAGGCGAAGCCGATTCAAGCATCATCGAACAGAAGATGGAACTGCTTCGGCAGATGACTTTTTACGCATCATCTTCCGACTGTCTCCGATCCCGCATCCTTTCATACTTTGGTGAACCGGGTTCGTCATATTGCGGAAACTGTTCCAACTGCAAAGACAATGTTGAAGAAATCGATATTTCAGTTGATGCGCTGAAGATTATTTCCTGCGTATACCGGCTCCTCGAACGGAACCGGAAAATGGGAAAGGCGATGATCTGCAATATCCTTACCGGGAGCCGCAGTGAAAAAATCCAGAACGCCTATCTGCACGAATTAAGCACCTACGGAATCATGGCCGGTACCGATGCCGCGCGCCTTCGGAAGATGATCGATTTTCTTATTGAAAAAGAATATCTTGCGGTTGAGGGAACGGATTATCCCGTGGTGATTCCTACCGAGAAAAGCCGCCTGTTTATAAAAGAAAAACCGAAACTTACGATGATGATGCCGGGTATTAACATACCGGGTACCAAGCCTGTACCCCGGCGGGAGAAGGAAGTCATTCTTATAAAAGCGGCAAAGCCTTCCGCCGGAATTTCTCCACCAGTATTTGATGAACAGTTGTATGAGCAATTGAAGAAGCTCCGAAACCGTTTGGCATCGGAGGCAAAGGTTCCGTCATACATCATTTTTTCCGATGCTTCGTTAAAGGACATGACCGCAAAAGCGCCGGTCACCGCGGTAGAATTTCTCGAAGTGTCCGGCGTGGGAGCGGTAAAGCAGGAACGTTACGCGTATGCGTTTACGGAACTCATCCGGCAGTATAAAGCGCGGCGCGGAAACAAAAACGGAGAAGATCAATGAACTGTCTTGTTTGTGCTTCTTCCTCCGTAAGGCTTTTGGAAACAAAACGAAAGAAGTTCTTTCGTTGTAATGATTGCGGCTTCTCGTTTCTTCATCCGGACTTTCTTCCGGATGAAGAAACGGCGCTTAATCGTTATAAGAAACATCAGAATGATGATGACAACCAAGGCTACCGGCAGTTCCTGTCCAGAATTGTTGAACGCGCTTTGTTCTACGCGGGGAAGCCGGAAACCGTTATCGATTGGGGATCCGGCCCTGTTCCATCACTTTCCCGAATGATGCGGAATTTGGGCTTTTCAGTGTTTTCCTGGGACCCTCATTTTTCCGCTTCCGAACTTCCTCAACAATCATTCTACGATTTAGGCATGTGCGTTGAAACCGCGGAACATTTCATCAATCCGCAAAAAGATTTCTCCGCTTTCTTTGCGGCATTGAAGCCCGGCGCATTTGCCGTTATACATACCCATCTTGCGCCGGAAGATGACGAGGCATTTCTCCGCTGGTGGTACATGGAAGACATAACACATGTATCGTTTTACAGCAATCGATCATTGGAGATGCTTGGCGATATGAATTCCGCATCGTTAATCGCACTGGAAGACAGAAAGCTTGCGGTGTTCAGGAAAACGGCAAAAAACGAAGAGAAATGAGCAAAGAGTAAAGATACTCTTTGTTCTTTTCTTAAAATTACATTACAATAACAACAGGAAGTATTTTTACAGATATGGCAACAACCTTTTTTAAAGATATCATCAATCCTCATTTTGATCAAAAGGCTTTACTCGATATAAGAGGCGGCGGAAAGGTGCTTGTGATCAGCGATTTTCACATGGGGAACGGCGGAAGAAACGATGACCTCAACCGGAACGCGCTTCTCTTAACGAAAATTCTTGAAGATTATTATCTGCCGAATGATTATTTTGTTATATTAAACGGTGATATTGAGGAACTTCAACGCTTTTCTCTTTCCGTCGTACAAAATCAATGGAAAAAATTGTACGATGTTTTTGACCGGTTTGCGGAAAAAGATAGGCTTTTCAAAAACATCGGCAATCATGATGAAGGGCTTATCTTTGAAAGAAAATATCCGTATAAGCTCTACAACGTGGTTCAGATTGAAACCGGAACTCTTCCGATCTATGTCTATCATGGACATCAATCTTCCAAGATGTATGATAAATTCAATAATCTTATCAGCCTGAGCATCCGGTATTTCCTGAAGCCTTTCGGAATCAAGAACATCTCCAGCGCGCGAAGTCCCCATAAACGCTTTTATGTGGAAAAACAGGCATATCAATTTTCGATGGAACATAACTGCGTTTCGATTATCGGACACACGCACCGCCCTTTGTTTGAATCATTAGGCCGATTCGAATATATCAAGTTTGAGATTGAAAGGCTCTGCCGCGATTACCCATCCGCGGGCGGCACGGAACAGGAAAGAATCGCGAAAGAAGTTGCCACGCTCCGCTATGAACTGGGGAAATTGAAACGCTCCGAACGCCGGGATATTTTGCGGCAAAGTCTCTACGGCGACGAACTCCCTGTTCCCTGCCTTTTCAATTCCGGCAGCGCCATCGGCAAAAAAGGCATCAACGCGATAGAACTCGACAAGCGGAACATTTCCCTTGTGTACTGGTACAACGAAGGCGAAGGCAAACAATTCGTCAGCCGCGGCGCTTATGATATTTTCAAAATCGGCCATTCCTCCGCCCGGCGCGCTGTCTTAAACGAGGATCAGCTTGAATACGTAGAAGCAAAAATCCGGCTATTGGGCAGCGGTAACAAGATCACCGAAAGGGAATGAAAAATACCGCCCTTACACAAAGGGCGGCAGGCATTATCTTGCGGGTGCCGCTGGCAGTGTTACCACTCCGCCCGCCGGGTTCAAAGGTATATAGGCCGGCACTTCAACACCATTCCAGCGTTTTGCGCGTTCCAGCTCAATTTCCAATTCGCGGATGCGGATTTCCGTTTGCAGATTTTGCGCAATAAGCTGATTATACTGCTGAACTCCCTCGCCTTCCGCGATTTTCGCGTCTCTTTCCGCGTTGGCCCTTACGATTATCGCCTGCGCGTTCAATTCCGCCTCTTTCAAATCGCCTTCCGCTTTGGCAATTTGGGCTTTTGCGGCAGCTTCGGCTTCTATGGCAAGACGCCTGTTTTCCTGTTCGCTTCCATCGTGGCATTAATCTGAATATCAAATTCGGGAGACCAATCAAAATTGCTGATATTAAGCTGACTTATTTTTATAGGACGGCTCACCACATGATCATTGATGAGCTGCAACACTTTTTCTCCGATAACGGATTGATTCGCCGCAAGATCAAAAATGGTATACGTACCGATTATCGTTTTGATCGCGGAATTCGCTTCCGAAGCCAATAAGTTTTTTATTGAAGATTCGGTGTACTCGGTCGCAATGGTATAAATGGCATTTTCATCATACTGCCAATACACGACCAGCCGGACGCCTATAATCTGATTATCCTTGCTGATTGCGCCCGCGCTGTTTATAGGAACATCGATAGCCAGTTCATTCGGAACAATAGACCACGTTTTAATACTTCCTACCAATGGCGCGTGAAACTGAATGCCGGGCATTAACACTTCTTCCCCGGCTTTACTGAAAGTGTAGCGAATACCGCGTTCCGTGGCGCCGACACAACTGACCGGGTTGCACACAAAAAGCACAACAACTACCGCCGCAATAATTATGACCGTTTTAATCAACTTTTTTACGTTACCCGACACTGCCTCTCATCCTCCTGTGGGGTGATTTTGAACATCATCCCCTTTGTCTAAAATACCACTAAAGAAGATGCCCAGGCAAGTGTTTCCCTGGACATCTTCCGATGATAATTATTTTTTTGCCGCGGCAGTATCATTTCCGGGGAAAACTTTGGGCAGAACCAGCAGAACGATGATTAAAAGCGCCAATGACAGCGGCGTAGTAACGGCAAGGGCCGCACCAAATCCGATTTTTCCGACAAAACCCGCCACAATGTATCCGATAAAACAGATAACGGCTGTTGTAACCGCGTAAGGAATCTGGGTTCTGACATGTTCAATATGATTACATCCGGCACCGGTGGATGACAGAATCGTTGTGTCCGAAATGGGTGAACAATGGTCGCCGAAAACCGAACCGGCGAGAACTGAAGAAAGGGCTATTACCGAAAGATGAGGAGCCGCGATTTCACAAACGGCCACAACTATCGGAATGAGTATACCGAATGTTCCCCAAGACGTTCCTGTCGCAAACGATAAAGCCGCAGCGATAATGAACATTATCGCGGGAATAAACGCTACGGGCATGTTAGACGCTTCTACCATTTCCGCCACATACGGTCCTGTTGAAAGAAGATCCCGGCACACGCCGCTGATGGTCCATGCCAAAGCAAGAATGACCAACGCGGGAACCATAGATTTTACTCCGGCAATTATCGCTTTAAAGAAATCCGCAAAGGACATCAATTTTCTTGGAACAAAGAGGAAGAACGCGATAAAGAGGGCGCCGAAACCGCCCAAGGATAAGGCGTATCCCGCGTCGGTGTCACCGAAAGCCTGGAAAACGGTTTTCCCTTCTCCGCTCCAAAGTCCGCCGTAAAAAAGCATCGCTAAGATGGAAAAAATCACAAGGAACACTACGGGAATGATTAAATCCAGAACTTTTCCTTTTTCGGAGACGTTCAGCTTGGAGAGTTCATTTTCACTGGATGTATCGGAATCGGCAAAGTGGGCGTCTCCCAAGGATTCCGCTTTCCGCTGGGCCGCGGCCATGGGACCGAAATCGCCCTTTTTCCGTATTGCCATCCAAAAAACCATAAAGATGGTAAGCACCGCGTAGAGGTTCATCGGAATGGAACTGACAAAAGCCTGCATTCCTCCCATGCTTCCTTCACCGGGATAATAACTGATAACGCTTGCCGCCCATGACGAAATAGGCGCAATGATACAAACCGGCGCCGCGGTTGCGTCGATCAGGTAAGCCAGTTTTTCCCGGGAAATATGCTGCCTGTCGGTGACGGGCTTCATCACGGTTCCAACGGTAAGACAGTTAAAATAATCATCCACAAAAATAAGGATGCCCAGGAAAGCTGTCGCGATTCCAGCGCTGCGGCCTGTCCTCAGTTTTCTTGATGCCCAGTTTCCGTAGGCTTTGGAACCTCCCGCGCGGGTAATGACCGCGACCAAAGCTCCCAGCATACAGAGGAAGATAACCATCGCGGCATTATCACCGACTTTGGAAATCATTAAATCGGTGGTAACACTAAAAATGCCGACAAAACCGAGCCCCACGGCAAAACTGTAAATAATCGTCCCTGACATAATCCCCAAAAGAAGCGAGAAAATTACTTCCTTGGTGATGAGCGCCAACGAAATAGCGATCACCGGGGGGATAATCGACAAAATCCCCACTTGTATTGCTTCCATGTTAGAAACCTCCTGTTTTTCTGATAAAACGATATCAATATTGTAACTGGGAATGAGCAGTTTGTGCAACAAAAATCGCGGCATAATTTCATAATTAAAATCTTTAAAAATACCGATCTTATACACAGAGGACTGACAGGACACCTACTGGTATTTGTAACGTTTTTGTTCTATATTTTAGTTGGGAGGGGCGTAGATTTTGGGAAGAGTAATTGTTTTATTATTGCTGATTATCATTTTAGCGGCAGGCGGAATCGTCTGGTTTGATTATCTCAATGTAATCGACGCAAAATCGTTGATGGCTCCGGTGCTTCAACTGGTTGGTCTTGCCCCGCGTTCCCAGCCTGAGATCCCCGAAGATACGCCGATTTCTCTTGACGCCGAACGTTTGGCGGTCCGCCTGGAAGCGATTGAACTCCGTAATCTTGAACTTGACCGGCGTGAAGAAGCTATTACCGCCGAAGAAGGCAGAATCCTCCAAATGGCTCAGGAATTGGAAGACCGGCAGAAAACGCTTGATGACCGGGAGAATTCTATCGCCGTTAAAGAACAGGAAGCCGACAGCAGAAGCGCAAATATTGAAAGCATCGCCCGAAACTTAAATGGTATGCAGCCGGAGCGGGCGGTGGCGATTTTAGCCGCAATGAATGATCAGGATGCCATCGATGTAATCCGGAAGACAGAAGAAATTGCGCAGCTTGCGGGAACAGCCTCGATTGTCCCTTATTGGTTGTCGCTTCTGCCTCCGGAACAGGCGGCGGAATTGCAGCGTAAGATGGCGGGTAAACCTCTTACGCTGTATTAGAGGAGTCTGTAAGCCTGTCAAAAATTCTGTGTAAATGAAAATATATTGAACGGAACCTATTCATTCTCAAACTCAATGCAAACTGGTTTAAAGCCTGCCTCAATCCCGTGTCGGCATTGTCCATTTTACAGTATGCGCTCTGCCCCTTGTTCATTGCTGACTGCGATTTATTCCGCGCTGGACAGTTCCATCGCTTCGGCAAAAAACTCGCTGATCATGTCCGCGTCCATCATCCGTTTCAGGCTTGCGTTGAGTGCGGCAACAAGACTGGGATTCCCCTGCTTGATCGCGATAGCCGATCCGCCGTCTTCATCACGGAAAACAGGAGCCGCCAACGCAAGGCTTGGATTCGCGTTCACATAAGC
>QMCE01004894.1_pt1 | contig 16646 bp, 19 predicted proteins | sample 1821851 | NCBI WGS metagenome assembly QMCE01 (sample SAMN09453174, study PRJNA476694) | Termite gut metagenome, whole genome shotgun sequencing project. | isolation source: worker | host: Odontotermes sp. | place: South Africa:Pretoria | collected 2016-01-28
GGCGCGTTCACCGCCGTTGAGATTAACCTCAAAGCGATCCTGACGGCGCTCGGCTTCGAGACCGTTGACATCGAACAGACCAACGCGGCGCTTGCGGCATACGGAGCGGGCGGCAGCATCACCGAGACCGACGGCGTTTGGAAAAAGAACACCGAAGGCCGCGCCGTGGCCGAATGGGACGACGCGTTCACCTTCCTGATCCTCGGCGGCGAGACCGCGACCCTGACTTTCACCGAAGGCGAGAAGACCTTCACCGTGACTGTAGACGCGACCGGCTTGACTGTCAACGACGCTCCCGTGGTAGAACCCGAAGCGTAACCCATTAGAGTTAAAGCGGCTCCCCGCCTCGAGCGGGGAGCCGTTCTTATTATTTCGACTCTATGTGAGTCAACAGACCGTTGACCCATAACTCGGCGTCGAGATAGGCGAGGTAAAGCGTATCGTCTAAGTCGGAACCGGCTAAGTAAAGGTTGAGCTGGTCCGTATTGCCGTTGATGTATGCCTCCGTGATGCCGTACAGCGCGCCGATCTCGCCTTTGTATCGCAACGCGTCCCGCACCTGTTCCGGAGCGTTCAGTTCATCCAGCGCCGCTTCCTGAGTTATCCCCAGCATAACGCCGGTCACCGAAGCGAGACCCGCGAAGAACGCGAGCCACTTCCCTCGCGACATCTGCCCCGCGAGGTTTTCCATGAATTTTGCGCGCAGCAGCGCCACACGGGCAATTTCCGGCGTTTTTCGGTCGGTTACGGCGCTCGCCAGATGGGAGATCGCCCAGCGCTTGAGATTTGAAATTCCGACTCTTACAATGGCGTCGTATACATTACCGATTTGCGTATGACCGCCGAATGCGGCGGAATTACATAACTTGAGAATATTGAGCGTGAGCGCTACGTCGCGTTCAATGATACCCGCCATTTTACGGAGATCCTGATTGGTTTCGTCGTCTTTCCACGTCCCGACTTCTGCGAGTAACGCCATTTGATTTGCTTTAACAGGGTTGAGCTTTCCCACGGGGACACTGCCGGACAGTATCGTCTTTGTATAGAAATCCCCGATAAAGTAATCAAACCCCTCCGCCCACATGGCGTCAAACTCATCCAAAGAATTGACAGACAGCGCGATGCGGCGGATTTTCTTCGTGCTGTATACGCGCAGCAGCGCGTCCAATTGATGGTACTGGCCGTATAAGCGGTCAACGGCGACGGCACCGCAAGTTTCCAACAGTTCCTTGACGCCGAGTTCAAGTTTGAGATTGTATCCGATAATCGTCTTCCGCGCTTCGCGCAATACCCGCAGCCGCTCTTTGCTGCCGTCCTGCTTCACCAAAACGCCGGTATACTCGTCCGGTACGGAGTTTACCGTAAACGCCCACATCTTTTTCGGGATGGCGCTGCCGACACGCTCAAGCAACTCCAGCTCCTCATTTTCTGTAAAGCCGGAGAGTTGCGGGATATAAGCCTCTACCTCACGGTCGCGCCGGAACATCGGAACAATACGGAGAATCTTCACAGGACATGACACCTTTCGTTACCATAAATCGACGCTGCCAGAGTATAAACAAATAGTTGTGCACATTATCCACAGAGTTTTCCACAACGCAAACCGCTTGTCGCGGTGAAGGTTGCCGGGTTATCGGGAAGGGTTTCCAGCCGCGCAAACGCGCTCCTATCGAATATGCGTCCGTTTTTATCCGCTACATAACGCCTGATTATCCGGCGGGAAAGTGGCGAACGCATTTTGCGACAGAGGCGCATACGCGCCGTTTTGCGCTTCGTAATACGCCTGACTGCCGATCATCGCCGCATTATCTCCGCAGAGGTTTACAGGCGGTATATGGATTTTTTCTCCTAATCTTTCGCGTAAAGCGGCACAGAGCGTTCGGTTGGCGGCGACCCCTCCGGCCAACACCACCGACTCGCAGCCAAGCGCGTCCGCCGCGCCGCAAATGCGGTCTGTCAGAACCTCCACGACGGCGCGCTCAAAACTCGCCGCCACCGAGGGGAGGTCAATCTCCTCCGTCCAGTCGTCCCCGTATAGCTGCTTCGCGTTGTGGATGAGGTTGATTAATGCCGTCTTAACGCCGGAAAAGCTCATGTCAAACGGCGCATCTTTCACAACAGCCCTCGGGAATGCGTACCGGCCGCTGTCGCCCTTTTCGGCAAGACGGCTCAGTGCCGCACCGCCCGGATACCCCAGCCCCAGCACACGCGCGGCTTTGTCAAACGCCTCTCCCGCCGCGTCGTCCCTCGTTCCTCCGACGACGCTCATGTCGGTGTAGTCCCGCACTTCTATCAAAAGCGTATGTCCGCCCGACACCACCGCCGCGAGAAACGGCGGCCTCAGTTCCGGCTCGGAGAGGTACACCGCCGCGATATGCCCCCGAATATGATGCACCGGGATCAGCGGTAGACGCGCCGCCATCGCGTAGCCTTTCGCGAAGTTCAGCCCCACCAGCAGCGCGCCGATCAGACCCGGCGCGGCGGTCGCCGCCACCGCGTCGATCTTGTGATGTTCTGCGACCTTACGCGCCATCGGCGTAATCGTCTCCAGGTGGCTCCGCGACGCGATCTCCGGCACCACGCCGCCGTACAGCGCATGGAGGTCGGTCTGCGACAGCACCGCGCTGTCTAAAATTGTCCGTCCGTCCCGCACCACGGCGACCGCCGTTTCATCGCAGGAGGTCTCAAACGCCAGTATGTTCATAGGTTTCCTCCGGCGGCTTCCTCAAAAGTTTTGGTTAGTAATATAGCATCCTCAACCGGCTTTTCATAGTACCCTCTGCGCCGTCCCACGACCAGAAAGCCGTGCTTCTTGTATAGAGACAGCGCGGCGAGGTTGCTCTCCCGCGCTTCCAGCATCGCGAAGCGCACGCCCCGCGCTTCCGCGGCGGCCAGAAGCTCCCGCAGCAGACTGTCCGCGACTCCGCGGCGGCGCATCTCCGGCGCGGTCGCGATGTTCGTGATGTGCCCCTCGTCGAGGACAATTTGCATCCCCGCGTATCCCGCGAGCCGCCCGCTGTCAAACGCGCCGAAATACAGCCCGACCGGGTTCTTCAATTCACCGCGTATCGTATTCTCGCTCCACGGCAGGGAAAAGCACCGTTGCTCCAGCTCCGCCATCTGTCCGGCGCAGTCCGAAGTCAGGCGAAGGATGGTCATAATGCTCTAATGTCCTCCCTAAGCCGCGCGGCGCAGGCGCGGTACTCCGCAAGCTCGCCGCCGATAGGGTCGGGCAGGTCGCCGCCCGGCAGCGTTTTTACCTTATCCGCGTGTTCGGGAAAGAAGGATCTCAGCGCGGCGGCGTGGTCTTGCGTCATTGCATAAACCGCGTCCGCCCACAGCATGTCCTCCTCCGAAACCAAGCGAGCTTTATGCCCCGACAAGTCAAACCCAAGCTCCGCCGCCGCCGCAACGGCATACGGGGAAGCGCCCTCTCCCTCATACGCGGCAAGCCCGCGCGAACGAACCTCCCGACCGGGAGACAGGACTTCCGCCAACGGCGAACGGCAGGTGTTGCCGGTACAGACAAAGAGAATCTTCATCCCTTCGCCGCCGCCCAGTTCGCGCCGACATGCGCGTCGGCCACCAGCACGGGGTTCAAGACATTCTCCATCTCTTCCTGTAATATCCTCCGCACCGTTTCGGCCTCGTCCTTCGGACACTCCGCGATCAGTTCGTCGTGTACTTGCAAAACAAGCCTCGCCCGCAGCTTTTCACGCTTGAGACGTTTATACACCGCCACCATCGCCATTTTGATGATGTCGGCGGCGGTGCCTTGAATCGGCGCGTTTAGCGCCGCGCGCTCCCCGAACGAGCGGATGTGATAATTCTTTGAATGTACCTCCGGGATATATCTGCGCCGGCCGAACAGCGTCGTCACATACCCGTCGGCGTGGGCTTTCTCAACGATTTCGCGCATATACCGGCGCACGCCGTGGTAGTTTTCGAGGTAACTGTCGATATACGTCCGCGCCTCGGCGCGTGTCACGCCGATGTCTGCGGCGAGCGAAAAGTCGGAGATACCGTACACGATACCGAAGTTCACGGCTTTCGCGTTCCGGCGCATCAGCGGCGTCACCACCTCCGGCGCAACGCCGAATATCTGCGCCGCCGTCGCCGTGTGGATATCCAGCCCCGACGCGAACGCTGCGCGCATCGTCTCGTCCGGCGCGATGTGCGCGAGTACCCGCAGCTCAATCTGCGAATAGTCGGCGTCCGCCAGCACCCAGTCCGGCTCCGAGGGGACAAACATCTCGCGCAGCCGCGCGCCCAGTTCCTGCCGCACGGGTATGTTTTGCAAATTCGGCTCGGTGGACGACAGCCGCCCAGTGACGGTGGCCGTCATGCGGAAGGTGGAGTGTACCTTCCCATCGGCTTCCGACGCGGCAAGCAGCCCGTCGGCATAGGTGGACTTCAGCTTGGAGAGCATCCGCGTCTCGAGGATCACCGGCACGATCGGGTGCGCGTCCCGCAGGGATTCCAGCGTGTCGGCATCGGTCGACCAGCCGGTTTTATTCTTCTTCCCGTGCGGCAGGCACAGCTCCTCAAAGAGCAGCACGCCCAGCTGCTTTGGGGAGAGCAGATTCACTTCTTTATCCAAAAGCGCCGCCGCTTTTTGCTTGCAGCCGTCCAGCTCAGCTTTTAAATAACGCGAAAACGAGGCGAGTTTCTCGCGGTCTACGGCGACGCCGTCCGTTTCCATCCGCGCCAGCACCTCACACAGCGGCATCTCCACGTCGCGGTAGAGCGCGAACACGCCTTCCTCCTCCATACGGGAGCGCATATCCTCCCACGCGCTTTCGCCCCGCCCCAAGATCCAAGCCGCGAGCGGCGCGTCATATTCAAACGGGGTCAGCGCGCGCCCCGCTTCCATGTCCGCGCGCCAAACGCTCTTCACGTCCCGCCCCACGCCGGGCGGAAGTTCCGGGGATAGCTCAATTTGTTTTTCGTCCTTCTCGGCGGGGGTTTCGTCCCATTTCTCCAGCATCGTTTTGAACCCCAGCCGTGCGAAGACGGCGCGTAAAATCTCGCGGTCGGGCGGCTGGCGGCGCACCGCGTCCGGCGTAAAACTGAGCGCCAAATCCCGGCAAACCGTGCCGAGTTTCCGCGACAGAAACGCGCTTTCTTTGCCCGCCTCCAGCTTGCCCCGGAATTTTGGGAGGACGTTATCTAACGATTGATAGATCGCTTCCAAAGAACCGAATTCCCGCATCAGCGTGAGCGCCGATTTCTCCCCGATCCCCGGAACACCGGGGATCTGGTCGCTCGAATCGCCCTGCAGAGCTTTAAGGTCAATCAACTGCGCGGGTGTCAGGCCGTACTCTTCTTGTATACTTTCTTCGTCGCGCAGACGGTTTTCTTTTGTTCCCACATGCGCCACCTTGACGTACTCCCCGATCAGCTGAAAACTGTCTCGGTCGCCGGTGGCGATGACGCAGGGGACTTTGGCGTCGGCGCATTTTTGGGCGATCGTTCCTAAAACGTCGTCGCCCTCGTACCCCGCCAGCTCGTAAACCGGCACGCGCAGCGCGGCGAGAACCTCGCGCAGCAGCGGCATCTGCACCGCGAGATCGTCCGGCATCGGTTTCCGCGCGGCTTTGTAGCCGTCGTAGAGCGTATGGCGGAAAGTCGGCGAGGGCAGGTCAAACGCGACGCAAAGTCCGTCGGGTCGGAGATCATTCAGCAGTTTCCGAACGATGTTCAAAAACCCGTACACGGCATGGGTCGGAACCCCTTCGTCGTTGGTGAGGGGTCGTATGCCGTAATACGCGCGGTTCACGATGCTGTTGCCGTCCACCGCCATCACCGTTAACGGATTTTTTTGCATTGTACCCCTTCTTTGGTGTCTGTCAGTTCGTACCCCAGACGCTTTATCTCACCGCGGAGCCTGTCGGCTTCGGTGTAATTCTTCTCCGACTTCGCGGCTTGGCGGGCGTCTACCATTGCCTGTACCTCTTCGGGCAAGTCTTCCGTGCTGTCCGGAACGGCGTCGAGGGACAGCCCCAGCACCCGGTCAATCTCTGTCGCCGCGTCATACACCGCCTGCGAGCGCCCAGGCTGCTTCACCATCGTCCATAACGCCCCGATGGCTTTGGGGATATTCAGGTCGTCCAGAACGGCGTTCCGCATCTGCTCCTCGTAGGACGCAACGTCGGCGGCGTCCGTTCCGCCCTTGTGGGATTGCACGGCGGCGAGCAGACGGGTGTAGGAGGTTTTCGCGGCCTCCATCGCCTCCCACGTAAAGTTCAGCTTGTTGCGGTAATGCGCTCCGGCGCAGAAGTAGCGGAAGTGCATCGGCGAGAAGCCGCGCTCCGCCAAATCGGCCAGCGTATACAGGTTTCCTAGGCTTTTGCCCATCTTGCCGCCGTTCACCAGTAAAAACTCGCCGTGCATCCATGTGTTGACCATCGGATGCCCCAGCAGCGCCTCGTTCTGCGCGATCTCGTTCTCGTGGTGCACGGGCAGGTGATCGACGCCGCCTGTGTGGATGTCAAAGCGTTCGCCGAGGTACTCAAGCCCCATCGCGGAACACTCGATGTGCCAGCCCGGGTAACCCATCCCCCACGGCGATTCCCACTGCATAATGTGTTCCTTCGGCGCTTTCTTCCACAGCGCAAAGTCAAACGGGCTGCGCTTATCCGGGTTGACCTCCACTCGCGCTCCGGCCTGCTGCGCTTCTAAGTCGAGCCGCGAGAGTTTTCCGTATTCGGGGAAGGTGGCTATATCAAAGTATATCCCGTCCGGCGTTTCGTAAGCATGCCCTTTTTTTAAGAGCGCCGATACGAACGCGATCATCTGCTTAATATGCTCTGTCGCTTTGCATACGATTTCGGGGCGCTCTATGTTCAGCGACTTCGTATCGGCGAAGAAGCGCTCGGTGACCGAGGCGGCGATCACCCACGGATCGAGCTTTCGCTCCCGCGCCGCTTTTTGCAGCTTGTCCTCACCCTCGTCGGCGTCGTCGGTCAAATGCCCCACATCGGTAATGTTCATTACATGCTTCGGCGTAAAACCCGCGAACGCCAGCGCGCGGCGCAGCCAGTCCACGAAGAGATAGGTGCGCATGTTGCCGATGTGCGCGGGGCCGTAAACCGTCGGGCCGCAGGCGTATAAGCTTTCTTTTGCGCGCGTCAGTGTGTTATACAGCGTCATAGGTTTCTCCTAAAGTGCGTTCCAACCGTTCCAATCTGTTCCGCAGGCGGCACAGCTCCTGCGATACCGGGTCGGGCAGGTGAACTTGATCAAAACTGTCTTCCGCGACGGGCTGCCCTTTCACCTTCACAACACGCGCCGGGACGCCAACCGCCGTTCCGTACGGAGGAACCTCAGCCAGCACCACCGAACCGGCGGCAACCTTCGCGTAGTCGCCTACCTTAAACGGCCCCAGAATACTCGCGCCCGCGCCGACAAGCACATGATTGCCGAGGGTAGGATGCCGCTTGCCGCTGTCCTTGCCCGTACCGCCCAGCGTCACGCCCTGATAGAGTACGCAGTAATCGCCGATTTCACACGTCTCGCCAATTACAACGCCGGTCCCGTGGTCAATCAAAAGCCCTTTGCCGATTATCGCGGCGGGGTGTATCTCAATACCGGTCTTTCTCCGGCACCGTTCGCTGATGCGGCGGGCGCGAAAAAAATGGCCTTTATTGTAGTGCTTGTGCGCCCGCCTGTGCGCCCGCACGGCTTTATATCCGGGATAGAGAAAAAAAACCTCCCAAAAACTCCGTGCCGCGGGGTCGCGCTGCATGATCGCCTCTATATCCTCTTTGATTTGCTTAAACATGAAACCCACCTTACATATTTTCGCGCAACAATTTCCGGTAACGGATCAGATAATCCAGTCCGGACCAAAGCGTAACCGCCGCAATCAGCCAAGAAGCTACGTCGTGCAGCCGGATGCCGTAACCGAATTCCGTCAAGTACCAAGGGGTTAAGACGCCGATCACACAGAAAATCTGCACCGTCGTCTTCACTTTACCCGACCAATCCGCCGCGATTACCGTTCCGGCGGACGCCGCGACCATCCGCAAAGAGCTGATGATAAACTCCCTTGCAAGCACCAAAAGCGCGAAAGAATACAATCGCGGCAAAGACGAGCAGCTTATCGGCTAACGGATCCATGAACTTCCCGAATTTCGTAATCTGCCCCATTCTCCGGGCTAAATACCCGTCCAGCATATCGGTCACAGAGGCGACGGAGAACAAGACCAGAGCGGCGACACGCCATCCCATTCCCATCGTTACGGCAAAAACCGGAATCATAGCGACGCGTATCAGGGTCAGTATATTCGGAACCGTCATACCGTTCGCCCCTTTCCGTCTCCGTCCAGCGCGCCGTCTATCAGGACGGACACCCATTCGCCGGGTTCAACGGGTCTATCTGAAGTAAAGAAAATACAGCCATCCACTTCGGGAGACTCCGCTTCGCTCCGCCCGTAATACACACCGGCGTAGCGATCGTATCCTTCGCACAGCGCCTCGACAACCGTTCCCTCCCGCGCCCTGTTGAAAGCGTCAATCACGCGGCTTTGGAGTTGCTCCGCCGCCCGCTGGCGCTGCTTCTTAATCTTGGCGGAGACTTGACCGGGCAGTTCCGCCGCTGCGGTTCCTGCTTCACGAGAGTAAGTGAATACGCCCGAACGGGGAATCTGCGCGTATCGTAAAAAGTCTGTCAATTCGTCAAAGTCTTTTTGTGTCTCGCCGGGGAACCCGACGATCAGGGTCGTCCGCAGAACAACGCCGGGGATTTTTTTTCGAAGGGTTTCTATTAAACGCTCCAAATCAACCCGTGTATAGCGGCGGTTCATCGCCTTCAGCACCGCGTCGGAAGCGTGCTGCATCGGAATGTCGAGATATTTCGCAATCTTCGGCTGCGCGGCAATTATTTCAATCAGTTCATCGGTGATCAGGTCGGGATAGAGGTAGTGCAGACGCAGGCGGCGCAAGCCTTCTGTCTTGCACAGATCGTTCAAAAGCTCCGTCAAATGCGGTTTGCCGAACAAATCCGTACCATAGCGCGTGACATCCTGCGCGATGAGAATCAATTCCGATACGCCCTGTCCGCACAGTTTTTTCGCTTCCTCCAGCACCGCTTTCGGCTTCCGGCTGCGGTACGGCCCGCGCAGGGAGGGGATTAAACAGTAGGAGCAGTGGTTGTCGCAGCCTTCGGCGATCTTGAGGGTCGCGGCGTGAGGCATTCCCATGTGGATGCGAGGCGTTTCACTGACCGGTTGATCCAACCCTCCGAAATAGAAGGGATTCTGCCCTTCCGTTACGGTTCGGACGGCGGATACGATATCGTCAAAGCGCCCCGTGCCTACATATCCGTCTATTTTGGGCAGCAACGAGGAAACCACCCGTGACCCTAGTGACCGCTGTCGCTGCCATTCGGCCATACACCCGGCTAAGATGATTTTTGAACCGGTAATTTCCCGAAGCTGCTCCAGCGCCTCCTGCCGCGCGTCTTCAATAAAACCGCAGGTATTGACGACCGTAACGCCGGCTTCGGCGGGATCGCCCACCAGTTCCATCCCCGCTTGATCCAGCAGCCAGAGCATCTGCTCGCTGTTAATGATGTTTTTCTCGCAGCCCATTGCGATCAGAGCCACTTTCACCGGCTTATCCATCGATCTCTTCTTCCGTATTTTCTAACGAGTCCAGCGCTTGATTCGTATCGTCCCGTCCGATTCCATAATACCGCAGGTATGCGGCGATTTTATACCGATCCCAGCCCTTCCTCGCTTTCAGTTCTGCCGCGCGAGCCGCCCAAGCGGTGTCGTCAATGTATCGTTCCTCACAGCACCATTCTATGACTTCCTCGACTTCATGTTGCTCGTACCCTTTTTGGTAAAGTTTTTCGGAAAGCCGTTTCGACGTATAGGGCTGGCGTGCCAGCAGCGACAAGGCTGCGGCCTTAACTGACTTCTTCGTCATCCGCCTCTACAGCAACCGGTTTCCCGCCCCGCGACGTTACGGAGGCGGGGGGGACGCTCTTCTTTTTGCTTTTTTCGGTAATCATACTGGCCCGTTCCTTAATGCCGGCTTCTAATTCCGTTACCGCTTCGGGATGTTCTTTTAAGTATGTACGCACACCGTCACGCCCTTGCCCCAAGCGTATGTCTCCCATCGAGAACCAAGAGCCGCTCTTTTGGATTTGATCGGTTATCAGTCCCAAATCCAGCAGTTCTCCGAACCGGGAGATCCCCTCTCCGTAGATAATATCAAACTCCGCCTCGCGGAAGGGAGGCGCGACTTTATTTTTCGCCACTTTGCATCGAGTGCGGCTTCCGTAGATCTCGCTGCCCGTTTTCAACGCTTCGATCCGCCGCACGTCCAGCCGTACCGAAGCATAGAATTTCAACGCCTTGCCGCCGGTCGTGACCTCCGGATTGCCGTAGGTTACGCCGACCTTTTCCCGAAGCTGATTGATAAAAATAATGGTGGTGTTGGTTTTGGAAACAGATCCCGCGAGCTTGCGCATGGCTTGGCTCATCAGGCGGGCGTGCAGTCCGACGACCGATTCACCCATATCGCCGTCCAACTCGGCGCGCGGTACCAGCGCCGCGACCGAATCGACAACCAGTGCGTCAACCGCGCCGCTTCTGACCAGCGCGTCAGCGATTTCCAACGCCTGCTCACCGTTGTCCGGCTGAGAAATCAACAGATTATCTATATCCACGCCCAACGCGCGGGCATAGACGGGATCAAGCGCGTGCTCGGCGTCAATGAACGCCACCTCGCCGCCGTCTTTCTGCGCCTGCGCCAGTATATGAAGCGCGAGTGTTGTCTTACCGGAAGATTCGGGGCCGTATATCTCCACGATACGCCCCCGCGGGACGCCGCCCACACCCAGCGCAATGTCCAGCGACAAAGAACCGGTCGGAATAGAACTAACCTGCATATGCGCAACTTCACCCAGCCGCATGACCGTACCCTTCCCGAAATCTTTCTCCAAACGGTCAAGGACGGTTTTCAAGGCTTCCTTCTTCTGCGCCGCCGTAGCGTCCCTCACTACAGGCGGTTTGCTCGGCGTTTTACTTTTCCCCGGCGTTTTCTTTTCCATAACGCTCACCTCATATGTTTTTATTGCGACCCGATACGGCGCGCCCGTGTCCGGCATAGTCCCGAATCAATTGAACATCGGTAAGCCCCGCGTCCCGCGCTATTTGCATAACGCACTCCCCTTGGCGGTAACCTGTTTCAACGACAAACAGACCGCCGTCTTTCAATACCGATACCCAAGCAGGAAGCAGCGCCCGGTAAAAGCAAAGCCCGTCCGTTCCGCCGTACAGCGCGAGAGGCGGTTCGTAGTCCCGCACCGCCGCGTCCAATTCTTCGTCCGGCGCGATGTAGGGAGGATTGCATACCAAGACGTCGAAAGAATCCAAAAGCGTTTCCCCCGGCGGCGACAGGGCATCGAGCAAAAGAACCTCCTCACACCCGTTCCGCCGAGCGACTTCCAGCGCGGCCTCCGATACGTCGCCGTATGTCACGCGGACGGAGGGGCAATTCGCCGCAATCGCCAGCCCGATACACCCCGAACCGCAGCACAAATCCAAAACGCGGCACGGTTCCTCCGGGGCTGCGCGGAAAAACGATAATACCTTGTCAACCAACAGTTCGGTTTCGGGACGCGGGATTAATACGTCGTGGGTGATTTTCAGCGTCAGCCCGTAAAAATCCCATTCGCCCAGCACATACGCCAGCGGTTCCCCCAACGCGCGGCGTTTCGCGAGCGCCTCGGCGTCACCCGGCGCGGCCAGAATCTGCCTTGCCTCCCATTCGGGACGCGCGATTCCGCTCTCGCGGAGAATCCGCGCTATTCGGTTCCCCAAGCGTCCTTGCCTTCCTCTGCCGGAACAACGCGTTTCAACGCGTCCAGCGCGACTTCCAGCATTCCCTCATCGGGTTCCCGCGTAGTGATACGCTGCATCAAGAGACCCGGGGAACGAATTGCGCGGGAGAGAATGCTGTCCGTCCGCCCCACAAGGCGGTTGACTTCATAACTGATCGCTACGACAAACGGCAGCAGCGCGAGACGTATACCGGCGCGCAGAAACACATTGTTCCATTCGAGCATTTGCAGCGGCAGCGATATGAGTAAGAAAGCGACCATGCTGATCAAAACGACGGTAAGCAGAAAGCTGGTGCCGCACGCGGATGAAAGCGCGAAAAGCGCTTCGCGTTTTCAATTGTCAGCGTCTCCCCCGCTTCATAGCAGGCGATTGACTTATGCTCCGCGCCGTGGTAGGCAAAGGTGCGCTTGATGTCTTTCGTTTGGGATACGAGAATCATATACGTGAGTAAAATAACAAGACGCAAGCCGGTTTCAAAGAGGTTGCGGAGAAAGTTTATATGCACCGGCAGTTCCGCGGCGTCCGGAGATTTCTGAAACGCCGGAATCAGCCCGCTCAAGAAGGTGGGTAATAGCGTAAACAACCCGATCACCAGCACAAGCGCCAAAACCATCGAAACGGCGAACCACCCTCTGCCGAACCCCTTTTGCCCTTGGTTTTCTTGCGGTTCGGACGGAGTGTTTTCCTCCGCTTCTTCGGCAAACTGATCGGCGGACCAAAAAAGCGCCTTCATCCCGATCGACATAGACTGGACGAAGTTGCACACGCCGCGTATGAATACCCAGCCCAAAACAGGATGCCGCTCTTTGGGATATGGGGCGGCTTGCTCTTTGGCCCGTAAGCCCTCCGGCGTCCTGACGACCGCCGCGTATTTGCCGGGGCCGCGCATCATCACGCCCTCAAGCAACGCCTGACCGCCAATGCTGGTGCGGAATTTTTTCAATGTATTTCCCCCTGTAATGGTTGTGAGGATTATTATACCCTCTTGTCCCCCAAATGTCAAACTGTATTCGGCAACGCAAAGTTACCGCCGCCCGCCTATGATTCGGCGGTCGGCGGTATTAAGGTTATCGCATTCGCGAGTTACGGCGCGGGGAGCGGAGACAGAAGCACAGAGAATTAAGGTTCCCAATTTTCAGACGCTCCCCCGCCGGAGAAGAAGACAGATTCACCCGTGGTATCAAGAGCCAATAACAGATGGCTCCTTTGCTCTGGCAAATAGCTCTGATCCCCCATATCGACAGAGAGAACGCGGTACTCTTCAGCGTTTTCTTCGGGAACGCCTTCCATATAGAAGACATAAAAATTGTGGTCATGGCTAGGAGAATCGGGGTCGCCGATGTAAACGTCAGAATAACCGAGAACGCGGTCGGGTTGGAGATATTGCGTGACAATTTCTGCGTTCGGATCATCGCTTGAAGTAGATTTTTTGATCGTACCACCATTTTCAGTATGGTAGTAGTAGAGGCCATAACAATACCGGCCGTTGCGTTCCATTTCAGGAACATCTTCCAATTTGCAAAGTAAAACCGGAAGGTCGCCGTTGGTACCGTCATAGCGCGGAATTTTGGTTTCCGGCAGGGAGAAGGGGCGGAAAGCCCGGTCGCCAATTGTGCGACCCCTATAAAAAGCGTAATCCAGCGCCCAACGCGCAATTGTGCGCATTACTTCCAATTCGTCCAACTCCAGAGAACTCAGCGATACATCCTCAAACAAGCCCAGTTCACTAACCGAAAGCGTTCCCAAAACCGACTTGTCCATTACTCTTTGCGCAATCGCTTTCGCCATGTCGGTTGAATACAGCTTGGGGTAGAAACGCTCGCGCATAAAATCATATACCTTTTCATATGCAAGAGCGACTATTTCCTCCGCCGTTTGAAGGGAAGTGTATTCGTCATCGAGATTAGCATAGTCTCTTGGTCTCGGGCACGTTATAAAGCCGTTTTCCAGTGTGTCCTCTATAAAATCGCCTTCCCTTGTATATATCCCCCGTTTATATGGATTGTATAGCGGGAGTCCGTTGGACGCGGTATAATCGGGCCATTCAGCGGAATCCGGTATCGGCTGGACAATCGGCGTGGGATCGGGCGTTTCTACAGGCTCTTGCTCTTCCCCGCTGCCGACCGCTGCTCCAATGGAGTTCTCCTCCGGTGTCGGCGCTTGGGTGTTGTTCCAATAAGTCGCGACCCCCCAGAGCAGCGCGGCGATCATACAGGTCGCGACAAGCGTACCGGTGAACTGTACCCAGCCGAAATGGGAATCTGGTTGCTTTGCAGCGCGGCGCGCGCGCTTCTTGGGGGAGGGCATTGCTTTCTCCATGGCTTGCAGCGTAGACAGCGTATGGTTGAAGCGGCTGCGGAATCCGTCGTCGGACTGACCGAAAACGTTTTTGATGTTTTTATCCTTGAACATGGCTTATAACCTCCCTTGTTTTTTCGTCACCCAACGCCTCGCGCAGTTCCGCCCGCGCCTTGGACAGACGCCACAGAACCGTGCCGCGCGGAATTTTCAAGATCGAAGCGGCCTCGCCCGTTGAAAAACCTTCGATGTAATGCAGAACAAGCGGCAGCCGCAGTTTTTCGTTCAGGCGAAGAATTGCGTCGTGCAGTTCGGCATTTTGGCTGTCGGGCGCGGCTAGCACCGGCAGTTCGGCCAGCGGCACTTCGCGTCTTCGCCGGATGTTATGGCATTCGTTGATTAAGATGCGGACGACCCATGTTTGCATGTACCGCTCGTCCCGGAGTTTGTGGCGGCCGCTCCAAGCCTTGAGCAGAGCTTCCTGCACGGCGTCCTCGCGGTCACAGCTTTGTGAAAGCTGCGCGTAGCACACGCGGTACAGGGTCTCCCGCATGGCGGCGAGCCGTTCGGAAAATTCGCTGTCTGTCATTCCGTCACCTTCCTTTCCGCTGTTTTTTTGACCGGTCTAACCGTTAGACGGCGCAAGGGGGCGTTTGATTGGGCGCGTGAGAAAAATTCACCCCCGCCCATTTCCGGGCGGGGGTGCTTCTTTATACATCACTCACAATCAACGGCAGGTCATGCACAGTCAATGCGTAAATCGCTTCCGTGCCCAAATCTCCGAACGCGACAAGCTCGTTTTTTACAACGCACCGCGCCGTCAGCGCCGCCGCGCCGCCGATCGCCGACAAATACGCGCACCCGGTTTGCCGGATGGCCTCACGCACCGCCTCCGAACGCGGTCCTTTGCCGATCATGATGTGATACCCTTCCCGCATCAGCCTCGGCGAGTACGCGTCCATCCGCCCGCTGGTCGTGGGGCCGACAGAGCCGATTATCCGCCCCGGCGGCGCGGGGCAAGGTCCCGCGTAAAATATCGCGCTCCCCATAAGCGGTAAGGGCAGTGCCTCTCCCGCGTCCAACAATTCGACTAGTCGCTTGTGCGCGGCATCGCGCGCGGTGTACACAACGCCGGACAGCAAAACCTGTTCCCCGGCGCGCAATGCCTGTATGTCAGCGCGGGACAACGGTGTTTGAAGTGTTTTCACAGCGTGACCTCCTTATGCCGCGTGACGTGGCAGCCGATGTTTACGGCGACGGGAAACCCCGCGATATGCGTCGGATGGGGGTTGATATGCACGGCGAGCGCCGTTGTGCGGCCGCCGAATCCCCCGGGACCGATGTTCAACGCGTTAACCGCAGCCAGCAGCCGCTTTTCAACGGCGTCCCAAAACGGGTCGGCGTTGTCCGTTCCGACTTCGCGGAGAAGCGCGCGTTTTGCCAAAAGCGCCGCCAGCTCAAACGTGCCGCCCGCGCCGACGCCTATGATTACAGGCGGGCAGGGGTTCCCTCCGGCGGCTTCCGTCGTTCCGACCACGAACCGCTCAAGTTCCGGCAGCCCGTCAGCGGGTTTGAGCATCTTTATAGCGCTCATGTTCTCGCTGCCGAAACCCTTCGGCGCGACGGTCAGCTTCAGCGAAGCGCCCGGTACGACGCTGTAGTGAATCACCGCCGGGGTGTTGTCGCCGGTGTTGTCCCGCCGCACGGGGTCGCGTACGACACTGTTCCGCAGGAAACCGTCGCGGTAACCCCGCCGCACGCCTTCGTTGATGGCTTCGGTCAGGTCGCCGGTGATATGTACCTCCTGCCCTACCTCCGCGAACACGACCGCCATGCCGGTATCCTGGCAAACCGGCATGTTGTCCTCTTTCGCGATCTTCGCGTTTTGCAGCAGGGTTTCCAGCACGCGCCGGGGCGTCTCCTCCGTCTCAGCCGTCAGTGCGCGCTTCATCGCCGCGACGATGTCGCCACCCGCGTTTGTGTTTGCCTCAATGCAAAGCCGCGCCACGGCGTCGGTCACTTGCTCGGCGGGTATATCACGCATGGAAACGCCCCCCCTCTTTCAATTCATAGTTAAACGCAAAACAGCCAGTTCACTCCGAATTTGTCCCTCACAACAGCGGACAAAGGCGTCCAGTGCCAGTCTGTATTCAGTGAACACTCCATCGCCCCTTCCTTGACAACGTCATAGGCTTTTTGAAGCTCGTTTTGCGAAGTGAACTTGATGCAGCAGTTCCCCCCAAGGGGGTCGGTGGATTGCATGAAGATAGAAAAATTAAACAGTTTTAGGTCGACGCCAATCCAATCGAATGCCCAATCAGGCGCGGAGGTGTTTTCCGTTAGTTTTTCCGCTCCGAACGCTTTCGCGTACATTTCGCACGCTTCAAGCACGTTGCTTACGCTTCCGAGGTTGAATATCAAGTAGCAGTAAGAATGCCTTTCCACGATATCGGGAGTGGCGGCGAGTTTTTCCGTAACCTCCAGCAGCCGGTT